>Ga0157372_10008185_pt1 | contig 11114 bp, 11 predicted proteins | sample C55metaG_FD_115307 | JGI IMG/M metagenome (GOLD analysis project Ga0157372, IMG submission 115307) | Corn rhizosphere microbial communities from Kellogg Biological Station, Michigan, USA - C5-5 metaG | ecosystem: Host-associated > Plants > Roots > Rhizosphere > Soil | place: USA: Michigan...
AAACTCGCAATCAGGCGAGCTGAAACGCGGCCTGAAAAATCGCCATATTCAACTGATCGCCCTCGGTGGCGCGAGCGGTACCGGAAAATTACTCGGCTCGGCCGGGGTGCTGAAATCCGCCGGCCCGTCGATGATCCTCGGCTACGCCATCTGCGGCTTCATCGCCTTCATGATAATGCGCCAGCTCGGCGAGATGATCGTCGAAGAGCCGGTGGCCGGTTCCTTCAGCCATTTCGCGCACAAGTACTGGGGCGGTTTTGCCGGTTTCCTGTCGGGCTGGAACTGCTGGATTCTGTACATTCTGGTCGGCATGTCGGAGCTGACCGCGGTCGGCAAGTACATCCACTACTGGGCGCCGGACATCCCGACCTGGGTCACCGCTGCAGCGTTCTTCGTGCTGATCAATGCGATCAACCTGGCCAACGTCAAAGTCTTCGGGGAGGCCGAATTCTGGTTCGCGATCATCAAGGTCGTGGCGATCGTCGGCATGATCGCGCTGGGCAGCTACCTGCTGGTCAGCGGCCATGGCGGCCCGCAGGCCTCGGTCAGTAACCTGTGGTCGCACGGCGGGTTCTTTCCCAACGGCGTCAGCGGCTTGGTGATGGCCATGGCGATCATCATGTTCTCCTTCGGTGGCCTGGAAATGCTCGGTTTCACTGCAGCCGAAGCCGACAAGCCGAAAACCGTGATCCCGAAAGCGATCAACCAGGTGATCTACCGCATCCTGATTTTCTACATCGGCGCGCTGGTGATCCTGCTGTCGCTGACTCCTTGGGACAGCCTGCTGGCAACCCTCAACGCGTCCGGCGATTCGTACAGCGGCAGTCCGTTCGTGCAGGTGTTCTCGATGCTCGGTAGCAACACCGCCGCGCACATCCTCAACTTCGTGGTGCTGACCGCAGCGCTGTCGGTGTACAACAGCGGCACCTACTGCAACAGCCGCATGCTGCTGGGCATGGCCGAACAGGGCGATGCGCCGAAAGGTCTGGCGAAGATCGACAAGCGCGGCGTGCCGGTGCGTTCGATCCTCGCGTCCGCGGCTGTCACGCTGGTGGCGGTGCTGCTCAACTATCTGATCCCGCAGCAAGCGCTGGAACTGCTGATGTCGCTGGTGGTTGCAACGCTGGTGATCAACTGGGCGATGATCAGCTTCTCGCACTTCAAGTTCCGTCAGCACATGAACAAGACGCAGCAGACACCACTGTTCAAGGCGCTGTGGTACCCGTACGGCAACTATGTCTGCCTGGCGTTCGTGGTGTTCATCCTTGGCGTGATGCTGCTGATCCCGGGCATCCAGATCTCGGTGTACGCGATTCCGGTGTGGGTCGTGTTCATGTGGGTCTGCTACGTGATCAAGAACAAGCGTGGAGCGCAGCAGGCGCTGCACGCGGCGGGTTCTGCCGCGAAGTAAGCCAGACGCAGAAAGTGAGAAACCCGGCCAATGTGCCGGGTTTTTTATTGGTCGTCAGACGTATTCGGCGATGGGATGGGCTGTGCAGAACGCTTCGGTCTGCAACCGGAATTGCTCGCGCAAGGCCGGTTCCAGCAGGTAATCCTGCTCGCTGATCGGTCTCACACTGTCGAGGATCCGGCAGATCAGATCGACGATCTGGCGACATCCCTGCGGATCGATTCTGCGCTGCGCGATGGAGCCCGTGCCGATGCGCAGACCGCTGGTAATGAGTGAAGGGCGTGTCTCGCCCGGTACACGATATTTGTCCACGATAATTGCGCAACGCTCCAGCGCCGACTCGGCAATGGCGCCGGTGATGCCGCCACGCAACCGAATCAATACCGTATGGTTTTCGCTGCCCCCGCCGACGACTTCGTAGTCGTGAGCCTGAAAGGCGCTGGCGAACTCGTCAGCCGTGCTGCGAACCCGCCCCATGCTTCTGTCGAACTCCGTGGACTTTGCGTAAGCCAGAGCCGCCGCCTTCGCAGCGATCATGTTGACGGCAGGCGCGCCCTGCATTCGCGGATAAACGGCCTGGTCGAGGGCGCGGCTGAATGTCGTCCTCAAGCCGGGCACCTTGGTGTTCGCCGCTTGACCCGAAAGGATCAGACCGCCGCGCGGGCCCATGAGTTGTTTGTGGGTGCAGGTGGTGGTGACGTGTGCGACGTCGATCGGACTGGGATGCCGCCCTGTGGCAACCAGTCCGGCGATATGCGAAATATCGGCGAGCAGGATGGCGCCGGCTTCATCGGCAATCTCGCGAAATCGTTGGAAATCGATGACCCGTGAGTACGCCGTCGCGCCGCACATGATGATGCGTGGGCGATGGGCGAGCGCCAGTTTGCGCACCTGGTCGTAATCGATGACCCCCGCTGAAGTCGTGCCGTACCGAATCGCCTTGTAGTAAATGCCGGCGAATGAGGTGGAACTGCCATGGGTATGATGGCCGCCGTATTTGACGCCCATTCCCAGCAAGGTATCGCCTGGTTCGAGCAGGGCGGTCAGCACGTGGTAATTGGCGTTTGATGCCGAATGCGATTGCACGCTTGCGTACTGGGCATCGAACAGTTCCCGCGCTCTGCGGATGGCAAGCGCTTCGACCAGATCGACGTTTTCGCACCCGCCGCCGTAACGTCTGCCGGGCAGCCCCTCGGCCGTCACATTGACCAGTGCCGAAGCGGAGGCGGCCAGGGTCATGGGCCTGACGGCGCAAGAGGAGGAGACCAGCGACAGCACCTGGTGCTGACGGGCAACTTCCGCGTCGAGGATCCCTGCCAGTTCGGCGTCTTGCGCCCACAGATCCGCCAGGCCCCGTTGCAGCAGATCAGCCTGGTTCATGAGCGGTTCGGTATGGACTGCCATTGTCTGTATTCCTTCCCTGTGTGCAGCGCGCTGCGAACGAGCGCGACTTCCTTGGTTTTACCGGAGGGTGCGTGCGTTTCTGCCCTTGCCCGACCGGATACAGCGGATTCCTTGTTTTCGCGGCACTGCGCGCAAACTAATCTCTGTATCGCCGGCCCGTTTTCTGTTGACTGCGGTCGCTGCCGACAGTCCGGTCTGCCCGACGCATCATAGGTTTTTCACGGCGGAACACCAGAAAATTAATCAGAAAAATGAACATTGTTCAAATAAAATGATTCTTTTCGCCGGGCCTCAGGGTGTAAAACTGCAGGCGGGAAGGATCGCTATTCACGAGATTCTGCTGGCCGATGAGCAGAACTGACGGGTCAGTACAGAATTCGAATTGTTCTTTTTGGTTCACACCAGCGGTGTTGTTCACACTATGTTTATGCCGAAATCAGGGAGGGGGAATGCTATGATCTGCCGCGCTCTAATACCCGTATAACTATTTCCTAGTGGGCCTGTTGAGTCCCTGAATGATGATTCGAGGGGTATTTCCAAATTGCCTTTATAAAAGACGGTAAGCATTCCATGCACAGAAGAGAACGATCGGAGAATCTGAAGAACAATATCAAGTACCTGATAAAGAGTCGTGGGGAAACGCAGCTGTCGTTATGTAATTCCAGTGGACTGACCCGAACCACGATCTACAACATTCTTGAAGGTAAAGTGGTCAACGTACAGCAGTCCACTGTGCGCAAGATTTCCGACTTTTTCGGAGTGTCCTACGAAGAGATAGAGACGATCTCGTTTGAAGAAAAGGAAATCATCGACAGCAGCATCTCGCCGCAGGGCAACATGAACCCGGCGGCAGTGCCTGTCATCAAGGAAAGTCTGCTTCTGCAGAATCTGGATAAGCGAATCGGCGAGTTGGCGACGATTTTTCCACTGACTTACTATTTTGGAACGTCCTTCAATTTGATAGGCGTCCTGCTGGAAAATGAAGTCAGTGGCATGAATGAACCGGGCGACCTGCTGATCGTGCAGAAGGGCGCGGCAAGTATCGACAAGGAAAAACTGGTGTATGACAAGGTCAGTAAAAGGTTATTCATAACAACTGAGGTTGATCTTGCGCTGGAGAGTGTTTGTGTTGTCGGGGATATAATCGAGGAACGATTTAATGGATTGCAGCGTTGAAAGGGAAAACACCAAATATAAGCTGTTGGGGTTCGAAAACGGAAAAAGCCTGGCGGTGATCATGGTCATTGCGACAGGCAAGATAATTAAAATAAAGCTGAGTGAAGTGTTGAATAGTGAGATTATGGATAATCTGAACAAGATAGAAGTAAAGAATCTGTACAAGAAATTCTACTCCCAGGGAGGGTCGCTTACCGCTTATGAAATAAATGATCGCCACGAGAGTTCCTGGATGATTTATATCATTCTGAACCTGATGCTGTTCACGCTTTATATTTTTACCAGCATTGCTGCGACCAAGCCTATCTATCTGGAATATTTTGATATTGTCGTAACGCCGGGTACTTTCCTGTATCCGCTGACGTTTTTGATCGTCGACTTGCTGAATGAAACCTTCGGCCTCCGGTTGGCGCGCAAGGCGATACTCTTCGCGTTCATCAGTAATGCGGCCATTATCATTTTGCTGGCCATGACTACGTACCTTCCCGGGCTACCCGGGTGGAAGCTCGACGGGCCTTACAATGATGTGATCAGTCAGCTGTCGTCGGTGCTGGTAGCTTCGTCTGTATCGTTTCTGGTGTCGGAAAATATAAACTCTTATCTGTTGTGCAAAATCAAAGAACTGACCAACTCCCGGTTTCTCTTTTTGCGGGTGTTTCTGAGTACTTTGTTTGCGGTGATAATCGACAGTTTTCTTTTCTGCTACATCGCCTTTTACGGGACGATGGAGAACAGCGCGATACTCAGCATGATTTACGTCCAGATCGCGATAAAGGTCGGTTTTGCGTTCTTCAATATCATGCCGGCATACGGTGCCAGGTCATTGTTCAAGAGGTATCTGACGGGTAGTCAGGCTTGATGGATTAAATAATGCGCTCACTCGAAATTTTCAAGTGAGCGCATTTTTATATGCTGGGTGCTTTATTGCAGATTCAGCTTCGCTTTCAAGCTGTTCATCACCTCATCCTTGTTTTCCAGAAACTCATTGAGGCCTTTTGCGCGTAGATTGCAAGCGTCGCAATTTGCACATCCGCTACCGGTTATGCCGTTGTAGCAGGTCAGTGTCTGGTGGCGAACCAAATCAAGCTGATGGTGATGATCGGCCAACGCCCAGGTTTCCGCCTTGTTCAGCCACATCAGCGGAGTATCAAGTTTCAATGAGTAATCCATGCCCAGCTCAAGGGCTTTGTTGAGTGCCTTGACGAACTCGTCCCGGCAATCCGGATAGCCCGAGAAGTCCGTTTCGCAAACCCCGGTGATGACCGTTCTGGCTTGTACCTGATAGGCGTAAATAGAGGCGAGGGTCAAAAACAGGATGTTTCTTCCCGGCACAAAGGTGCTTGGCAGACTTTCGCCAGAACTATTAACCGTCGGAACCGGGATGTTGTCGCGAGTCAGGCTGCTGATGGCCAGCTCATTCAGCAAAGATACATCCATCACTTTATGCACGGTCACGCCGAGCTGTTTGGCCAGTTGCTGCGCGACTTCGATTTCCGCGCGATGACGCTGACCATAGTCAAACGTGATGCAATGAATTTCGTCATAGTGGCTCAGTGCATGGATCAAACAGGTCGTCGAGTCCTGTCCGCCACTAAAAACGATAACTGCTTTATTGCTCATGCTTATGCTTCCTGCATTGAACTGGTAAATTTTCGCTGGGGATCATAACGCGAAACGATTGATGCAAGAAGTTGCGCATGGCCGCAGGAGGCCTGCTTTGTGGTTAATCGCGGTATCCTGCACGCTCTGAATTCGGACTTTTTTCCATGCTGGTGATTTCCAACAACGTGCATCTGCCGGATGCCGAGATCGAACTGACGTACATCCGCGCGCAAGGCGCCGGTGGGCAGAACGTCAACAAGGTCTCCAGCGCCGTGCACCTGCGCTTCGACATTCCGGCCTCGTCCTTGCCCGAGTTCTACAAGGAGCGACTGCTGGCGCTGCGTGACAGTCGCATCACCAGCGATGGCGTGCTGATCATCAAGGCTCAGCAATACCGCACGCAGGAAGCCAACCGTGCCGATGCGCTGGAGCGTCTGACCGAGTTGATCCTCAGCGCCACCAAGGTCGAAAAGAAGCGCCGCCCGACCAAGCCGACCCTCGGCTCGAAGAAGCGCCGGCTCGAATCCAAGACCAAGCGCGGCAGCATCAAGGCCGGGCGCGGCAAGGTGGATTTTTAAGGGTTGGTGTCATGGAGTTGTTCCATTTCATCCGGAGCGGGCATTGTATCCATTACGCACCTCTCAACTTAAATCAATTTCCGGACATTGAACGACTCTTTTATAACTAATTGGTCTACATGACTGTCATATCTGACAGGTGTGCCGGATTGCTGTTACACGTTTACTGAGCTCTCTTTTCATTGATTGAGCAAAAGTAAATGAATAACTTAAATGTTGTGCGTGGTACTCCCGATACTGATTTTGGTGTGCGCAGTGAGGTCGTTTTATACGGAGAACAAGGTCAGAGGCTTCAACCTCGGGTCGTCACTCTTCTCTCAGAACCGAACAGGATTCTTTGCGCAGCAACTGACGAGGAGCGGCAAGAGATTTACCTGTGCATGCTTGATGAGGAAGGAGGTATCGACGAGAGTTTCGGAAAAGCGGGTAGTGTTTTTTTTAAACTCTCGGAGTTTTTTCCTGGGTGGGATTTGCCGCAGCCCTATAGCGTGAAGTTTGATAGTGTTCATGGCAAGTATGTGTTGGGGTTCTTCGCTCGTAAAGACGGCTTTAATCGTGCTACGGGCCTGGCTCGATTCGATTTGAATGGGAAACTTGATGAAGGGTTTGGCAGCGAAGGCGTCATGTTGTGGAGTCTGGATCTGAAAGAGGTTGTTCCTGCAAGTTTAGATGTTCCAAAGATGAAGCAACCTCTGGCGGATAAGGGGCGCGACTACCACGGAACTATGGAATTATTGGACGATGGCGGCGTTTTGCTTCTGACCACGCTTGATGAAAGAGGACTTTTCGATAGTGCGATCCTGGTCAAGTTAAAAAATAACGGTAGTTTGGACGGAGCGTTCGGTAATGGCGGGTACCGATTAGTTTTTCGAGGTCCGTCTGTTTTAGTCATAGGACAGGATATGTTTCGCCAAGGCGATGGTTATATTGTCGCCGCTTCAGAGGGGCTGCGTGATAAACGTTGGTTTGTTGGCCGGTATGATGCCCGTGGTGATCTTGACGCCAGTTTTGGGGTCGGAGGATATTATGATGGAGTACCTTCGGTTAAAAACGTCATTCTGAAACGCGACGATCGTTCTCAGTTTTATATTGTAGGTACTTCGGATAATGGAGTTCCGCAGTATCTGTTTCTCCAGCTTCAACGTCGCGGGCTCAAAGGCGAGGAAGATCCACTTTTTGGCAAACAAGGGTGGGGAGGATTTATCACTGATGATTTCAGCGATATCTATATGACGAAAGCAGTACTTTATAATTTGAAATCAACCGTTGTGGTAGCAGGTTATGCTTATTTGCGTGGCGGGTCGGATAGTCAGGCATTTATTGCCAGTCTTGAACAAGACATGGGTTGGGACGAGGGGTTTGGTAATGTTGGAAAGGTTGTATTTCCAAAAGACCAGATTATTCACGATCTCGCGGTCCAGGAAGATCGAAAAATTGTGTTTGTATCCAGTAAAAATAGAGAGAACGGTAGCTTCGCCATTTTCCGTTTGCACGGTTAGCGTATAAAAGCCGCAGTTGTTTATTGGCCATTCGGAACCAATGAATGGCCAATATTGGGCGATCAATGAAAGTGGTGTTTTGGTTTAATGCGGTACAAATACACACTCAGGATCAGGCCGCTCAGTGAGGCAATGGCGGCAAACAGAAAGATCGAAGCAAAGCCGAAACCCGCCGCAATTGCCCCCGCCAACGGTCCGGTGATCCCCAGCGACAAGTCGATGAACAGCGAGTACGCGCCGACCGCTGCGCCACGGCTGGAGGCTGGCACCAGATTCACCGCCTCCACGCCCAGCGCCGGGAATACCAGCGAGAAGCCGAAACCGCTCAACGCCGCCCCGGCCAGCGCCCAATGCGCATCCGGCGCCAGCCACAGCAGCAACAGGCCGAGGGTTTCCACCGACAGGCAGGCGATCGCTACGCGGAAGCCGCCGAGGCGGTTGATCAGGTTGCCGAACAGCAGTCGCGCGCCGATGAAGCTGGCGCCGAACAGGCTCAGGCACAGCACTGCGTTGTCCCAGTGCCGGGTGGCGTAATACAGGGTGATGAAGGTGGCGATGGTGCCGAAACCAATCGAGCCTAGCGCCAGGCCGCAGCCGTGGGGGAACACGCGACCGAGCACATGCATGAACGGCAAGCGCTCGCCGGCGACAATCGGCGCCGCGGTTTTCGGCCACGCCAGCAGCAGGCCCAGCGCTGCCAGCAGAATGATGCTGACGCCCATGCTCCACAATCCCAGCTGGCCGACCAGCCAGACCCCGAACGGCGCGCCGACCGCGAGCGCGCCGTAACTGGCGATGCCGTTCCACGAAATCACTTTGGCGGTGTTCGCCGCGCCAACGCGGCCGATGCCCCAGCCGATCGAACCGGAGCCCACCAGACTTTCCGCGCTGCCCAGCACCAGACGCCCGATCAACAGGCTGATCAGGCTGAACATCGGCAAGTTGGGTGTCCACGCCGAAATCAGCATAAACACACCACTCAAGCCGCATCCGGCCAGACCGATCATCACCGCGCGCTTGCTGCCCTGGTTGTCGATGATCTTGCCGGCGTACGGGCGGCTGAGCAGGGTGGCGAGGTATTGCACGCTGATCACCAGCCCGGCGATCACCGCGCCAAAGCCCAAATCACTATGGACGTAACCCGGCAGCACGGCGAGCGGAATGCCGATGTTCAGGTAGCCGATGAAGGTGAAGAGGACGATGGACACGACTTGCAGCGTGACCGCCAGGGGGCGCTGGGGTTGTGGCATAGAGGACGACATGAGAAACGATCCACGGCAAAGCAGGATTAGATAGGCTGCTTATGATACCGGCGCGGACGAGTCAGGGGCGGGGAAAAGTAAAACTATTTGCCGGGAGGGTGGCTTCAGGGTTTGGCCGGGGCGACCAGTTGTGTAGTGACCAGTGCAGCGAGGGCGTTTTCTTCGCTGCCGAAACGGGCGAGCAGGGCGGCCTGTTTTTCCGGGGAGAGACGGTTCCAGATCTCGATCATTTTCTCGGTCGCGCCGATCAGGACGGCAGCTTGGCTTTCAGAGAATTCGTCGGTCATGGCGGGCTCGGTTTCAGGCAGTGTGGAAAGCGCCTCTTAGCGCTTTCCACACGGTCTGTACGGCGGGTTTTACTCTTCGCTGTCGGCCTGGCGGCTCTCAACGGCTTCTTTCGGCTCGGGCTGTTGGGCACCGGCTTGTTGCGTGGTCGTCTGCTCAGGTACGTGCAGGCTTGGGAAGGGGAGATTAGGAATCTCGTGCATGGTTGCGCTCCTCGCTAAGTCTGTTGATAGATCTGGTAGATCCGCGCTTCTTGAAAGCCTGCGCAGGATACAGCAGGAAAAATGACAATCAGACTTTTAATTGAAAATAATGCGACAGATGGCCGCAGGGGGAGGGCGTATTCCAAGTGTGGGTGTGAATGAACCTGTGGCGAGGGGATTTATCCCCGATCGGCTGCGAAGCAGTCGTAAAACAATTGCACGCGCCATGTCAGACATTTCGCGATTGCATTGTTGGGGCCGCTTCGCTGCCCATCGGGGATAAATCCCCTCACCACAGGGCTCACTCCTACAGGGGGATTGCGGGGTTATTTGCAGGCGTTGGCGATGGCCTCGGCCAGCAATGCCAGGCGCGTGGCGTCGATCCCGGCGACGTTGGCCCGACCCGAGCTGACCATGTACACGCTGTGCTGCTCACGCAGTTGTTTGACCTGCTCCGGCGACAGCCCGGTGTAGGAGAACATTCCGCGTTGCACGCCAATGTGCGCAAAGCGCTCGCGCAGACCGTGTGGTTCCAGTGCTTCGACCAGACCGCTGCGCAATTGGGCGATGCGCAAGCGCATGGCTTCCACTTCATCGGCCCAGCGCGCTTTCAGCTCCGTGTCGGCGAGGATGGTCGCCACCACGGCCGCGCCGTGATCCGGTGGCGTCGACCACAGGTTGCGGGCGATGTTGGCCAGTTGGCTGCGGATGTCGATCAGCTTGTCGGCGGTTTTCGCGCAGACAATCAGCGCGCCGGTACGGTCGCGGTACAGGCCGAAGTTCTTCGAGCAGGAGCTGGTGATCAGCAGCTCAGGCACCTCGGCGGCGAACAGTCGGGTCGACCACGCGTCCTGTTCCAGTCCGTCGCCAAAGCCCTGGTAGGCAAAGTCGATCAGCGGCAGCAGGTCACGGCGGCGCACCACGTCGAGCACACGCTGCCAGTCGTCATGGTTCAGGTCGAAACCGGTCGGGTTGTGGCAGCAGGCATGCAGCAGCACCACGTCGCCTTGCGGCACTTCGTTGAGTGCGGCGAGCATCGCATCGACGTCGAGGCGGTTGTCGCTGCCCACGTACGGGTAGTGACTGACCTTGACCCCGGCCGCGGCGAAAATCGTTTCGTGGATCGGCCAGGTCGGGTTGCTCAGCCACACGCCTTTGCCCGGCAGGCACTGGGCGATGAAGTCGGCCGCCAGACGCAGGGCACCGGTGCCGCCAGGAGTCTGGGTGGCGCCGGCGCGCTGTTCGGCGATCAGCTTCGAGTCGGCGCCAAGCACCAGTTCATTGATGACTTTGCCGAACAGCGGATTGCCGTGCCCGCCGATGTAGGTCTTGGTGTCCTGGCTTTCGACCAGTTGCGCCTCGGCGATTTTCACCGCTTCGGGGATCGGCGTCAGGCCCTGGGCATCCTTGTAGACGCCAACGCCGAGGTCGAATTTGCGCGGGTTAGTGTCCTGCGCATAGGCCTCCATCAAACCGAGGATCGGGTCGCCGGGTACCCGGCCGATGGCGTCAAAGTGCATTACTTGCGTCCTTCTGCGGTCTTGGCTACTTCGTCAGTGCGCGCGGCCATGATGAAGTCGTTGCGGTGCAGGCTTTTGATCGAGTGGCTCCACCAGGTCACGGTGACTTTGCCCCACTCGGTCAGCAGACCCGGGTGGTGCCCTTCGGCCTCGGAGATCTCGCCGACGGCGTTG
>Ga0157372_10008186_pt1 | contig 11112 bp, 8 predicted proteins | sample C55metaG_FD_115307 | JGI IMG/M metagenome (GOLD analysis project Ga0157372, IMG submission 115307) | Corn rhizosphere microbial communities from Kellogg Biological Station, Michigan, USA - C5-5 metaG | ecosystem: Host-associated > Plants > Roots > Rhizosphere > Soil | place: USA: Michigan...
GAAAAATCCGCGTGCATACGCCGCCGCGGCTTTCTGGTGACTGGCCAGCGCGAGCTGGTCCTGATCGCCGCGCGAAATCTTCCATTGCTTGGCCATCAGCTCGCAATGATCGCCCATCGACATGCCGGTGCGCGGCTCGGCCACGCCCGGAAAACTGGGCTTGAGTTCGCCGAACGAAAATCCGCGCACGGCCGCCTTGAACTTGTCGAGCGGCGTCTTCTGCCGATTGACGTTGAGCAGACGCTGCTGCAGCGCCTTGCTGTAGACGATCGGCACGTCGCTGGTCGTGTCCGCGCCGCCGGCGATGCCGGCTTCGATCTGTCCGGCCGCGATCTTGTTGGCGATGATCAGCGTGTTGTCGAGTGAAGTACCGCACGCGCGCGCCGTGGTTATGCCCGGTGTCAACGGCGATAGTCCCGAGGACAATGTGGCTTCGCGCGCGAGATTCCAGTCCGATGCGTGCTTGATCACCGCACCGAACGCGACTTCGCCGAGTTCCTCGCCGTAGAGCTGGAATTTCTCCACCAGCGCGCCGAGCGTCTTCACCGCCATGCCGAAGTTGCCGATATCGGCATATGCCGTGTTGTTGCGGCAAAACGGAATGCGGACGCCGCCGAGAATGGCCACGCGGGGGCTGCTCGTCATGTTGCGATTTCCTTGTGATCGGCGTTGCCGCAATAACGTAGCTTATTCTATGCCGAGGGTCGTGGCTGTGTAACCCGTGCATCTAACGCGCGATGAACATCGCCGGCGCTTCGCGCCAGATCTGCCACGCCTCCGGGGCGGCACGCAGTCGCGCGTCCAGATGCGCGGCGTAGCGTTCGGCAATCTGCTGCACGCTCAAGTTCGCCGGCAGCGGCTCGACGCGCAGATCGCGCCGGCCGTTTTCAAAATCGAGGCCCATGCTGAACAGCGCGATCGGCGCGTCGTTCTCCGCTGCGATCCGCGCCAGTCCGGACGGAATCTTCACTCGCTCGCCGAGCAATTCGACTTGTTCGCTGCGCTGTTCGGCTCGTGCCGGCAGGTCGAGCATGCCGACGACACTGCGGCCGCCGTGCAATGTCGCGGCCACTTCGCCGGAACTGCCGCCGGTGAACACGACACCGCCGCTGCCGGCGCGGCGCATGCACCAGACGCGAAGATGCGCGAACCAGTGCGACAGACGCGTCAGGCCATGCGAACGCCCCCGCGGACGTTGCATCACGAAACAGGCATCGAACCCGCGCTCGCGCAGACGCGGCCAAATCCAGTTGCCGGCGCCCCAGTGATAAGTGAGAAACACGCAAGCGCCCGGTGCGGGCCACGATCCGGCTTCATCGATATTGCGCGCGCGCCAGCTTTGTCCGCGCAGCAATGTCAGATAGACGTCCACATGATCGACCAGCCGCAACAAGCGAAAGCGCGTTTTCCATTCGCGCTCGTCGTGGTCCCCGAGATGCCGTTTTGCGGCCTCCCAAGCCGGATCCACCGCGAGTCGATACACCGATTCCCGGCGCGCAACCCATTTGAGCAGACGAAATCCGAGCGTCCAGGGCAGCAGCGCGATCGAGAGCGGGAGAACGAACAACATCAAGCCGTCCGCGAGAACGTTGCGCACGCGCGCCATGAACATTTGCATGTTCAATCCGCACCGTGCGCGCGCAGGCTTTTTTCCAACATGCAATAGCCCGCATCGTCGATGCCGAGCGCCGCATAGGTGCGCTGTGCATGCGTGTTGTCGCGTTCCACATACAAGCGCACACCGACGACGTCGGCGCGCGCGCTGGCCATGCGCTCGACTTCGGCGTACAACGCGCGGAACACGCCGTGGCGGCGACATTCGGGCACGATGTAGACGCTCTGCAGCCACCACCAGTCGCCGTTGCGCCAGTCACTCCACTCGAACGTGATCATCAGACAGCCGCTGACGGCGCCGTCGCACTCGGCGACGAGATAGAAACCGCGGTTCGACTCGGCCAGAACCGCGGCGACACCCGCGCGCAGCACGGTCAGGTCGAGGACCTTGTGCTCGGTTTCCAGCGCCATCGCCGCATTGAACCGCACCAATGTGTCGCGATCTTCCGCGCGCGCGGCGCGCACGTGAATCATTGTCGTCATGGTTTTCTTCCCCGGCGCTTGCGCGAGCTGCCCAATTTGCGCGTCAACGTGTTGCGGCCGAGACCGAGTTGCTTGGCCGCGCGGCCGCGCTGATTATCGTTCTCGGCGAGCGCCGCGCCTAGCAGGGCCTGGTCGAATTCGGCGCGCAGGCGCGGATAGATTTCCTGCTCGCCTTGCGCAAGGCGCTCGCGCACAAGGCGCTGCAAGTCGTCACGCCAGGTCGCGACGTTCGCGGCGTTCGCATCCGTCGGCGGCAGGTCTTGCACGCGGATTTCGCGGCCGGGTGCCATGACCGCCAGGCGCCGACACAGATTTTCGAGCTGGCGCACATTGCCCGGCCACGGCAGTTCAGCCAGCACGCCGAGCGCAGCTGGCGAAAACAGCTTCGGCTCCAGGCGCATGTCCGCGGCGGCGCGCGCGAGAAAGCGCGCGGCGAGCAGCGGAATGTCGTCGCGGCGCTCGGCCAGAGGGGGCAGTTGCAAACGCACGACGTCGAGCCGGTGCAGCAGGTCGGCGCGGAATTGCCCCGTTTCGACCTTGGCGTCCAGATCCTGATGCGTCGCCGCGATCACGCGGACGTCGGCGCGAATGAGTTCGCGTCCGCCGACGCGGTAGAACTCGCCCTGCGCGAGCACGCGCAACAGGCGCGTCTGCAGCGCCAGCGGCATGTCGCCGATTTCATCGAGGAACAACGTGCCGCCTTGCGCCTGTTCGAAACGGCCCAGATGGCGTTTGAGCGCGCCGGTGAACGCACCGGCTTCGTGGCCGAACAGTTCGGATTCCAGCAATTCGGACGGCACCGCCGCCGTGTTCATCGCCACGAATGGACGCGCGGCGCGTGCGCTGTGCCGGTGCAACGCGCGCGCAACCAGCTCCTTGCCGGTGCCGGTCGCGCCGGTGATCAGCACGTTCAAGTCCGTCGCCGCAACGCGGCCGATGCTGCGGAACAATTCGCGCATCATCGGCGCCGAGCCGATCAGTTCCTGCTCGTGTTCGGCGTGCGGCAGCGGCACCGGTGGCGGGCGCGTTTCGGCGAGCGCGCGCTCGACCGCGGCCAGCATGTGATCCAGGTCAAAAGGTTTCGGCAGGTAGTCGAACGCTCCATTGCGGTACGCCGCGGCCGTGGAAGCGACATCGGTGAACGCGCTCATGATGATGACCGGCGCGACAACGTTGCGGGTCTTGAGCTGCTCAAGCAACTTGAGTCCGCCGGTACCCGGCATGCGCACGTCGCTGACGACGACGTCGGGCGTGGCGTCGTCGAGCGCCTGCAGCAGCAGCTCGGCATTGCTGAACTCGCGCACCTGCGCGCCGCCCTCGCGCAGCGCTTCGCTGAGCACGTAGCGGATCGCGTTGTCGTCGTCGGCAATCCAGACTTCAGCCATTTGCGTTTTCCAATGGGAGCGTCAGACTGAACACCGTACGCCCCGGCCGGCTCGTGAAGTCCAGCTGGCCGCCGTGCTCTTGTGCAATTTCCTGCGCCAACGCAAGGCCGAGACCGGTGCCGTCGGCGCGTCCGGAAACGAGCGGCAGAAACAACGTTTCGCGCAGTGCATCGGGTACGCCGCAGCCGTTGTCCATGACGTCCAGCCGCATCGCGACACGCACCGGGCGCGCGTTGAGCAGCACACCGCGTTCGGCGCGCGTGCGCACGCCGATGCGCGTGGCCGCCGCCTGCATGGCGTTGCGCAACAAGTTCAGCAGCAATTGCAGCAGGCGATCGGCGTCGCCTTGCAGCGCGGGCAGGCTCGGATCGTAGTCGCGGTCGAAATCCAGCTCCGGCGCGGCTTCGGTGCTGATCAGCGCAAATGCGTGTTCGGCCAGCTCGTGTACGTTGACGGCGATCAGGCGCGATTCGCCACCGGGTCGCAGCAAGCGATCGGTCAAGGCGACGAGCCGGTCGGCTTCGGCAATGATCAATTGGGCCAGGCGTTGTTGATCGGGCTCCGCAGCGCGGCGTTGCAACAATTGCGCAGCGCCGCGTAATCCGGCCAGCGGATTTTTTACCTCGTGCGCAAGCCCGCGCAGACTTTGCGAAATGCGCGGCGCACCGCGCACGGAACTGTCGTGCGCCGCGTGCGCGTGGATTTCGAGCAACACGCCGTCGTCCTCGGCCGTCACGGCGACATCGCTGCGCAGCGGTGGATCGCGCGTGGCCAGTTCGAAGCCGCGCACGGCCAGTACCGAATGCGTCGCACGGGCGCGGGCGATCAGCTCACCGAGCGCCGGCGCCGCTGCGCCGAGTGCTTCGAGCGGACAGTCGCGCCAGCGTGCCAGACCGGTGATTTCGATGAACGCCGGATTGACGTAGGCAAAGCGCAATTGCGCATCGAGGCAGGCGACGCCCGTGGTCAGTTTGTCAAAGGCAACGAATGACTTTGGCGGCGCGGCAGGCATGCACCATCTTAGTGCAAAGCCGGCTAACTTTCTGCCCTGCCCGAGGTCAAAATTCATGGTCTACTTTGTGCTTTAAGACGCAAGTCATGGAAAAGCGGGTTCAAGGAAGCACCGGCGGTGAACACCGGCGGCACAAAACGGATGCCGTGCGCTGTGGCCGTGATCGCCACGCGCCCGACTCGCGTTCGCGCAGGAAATCACCACTGCAAAATGCCCGGAGCTGCGCATGAGCGCGGGCGGGATCACCCTGCCCGCGCGCCCGACTCCGGTGGTCGGCAGTGCGCGCCTGCGCATCGCCCAGATCGCGCCGCTCGCCGAAAGCGTGCCGCCGGAACGGTATGGCGGCACCGAACGCGTCGTTGCGTATCTGTCCGAGGCCTTGGTCGCGCTCGGGCATGAAGTCACGCTGTTCGCCTCCGGTGATTCGACCGCGCGCGTGCCGCTCGTGGCTTGTTGCGAGGCCTCGCTGCGCACGCACGGCGCCGGCGCCGATGCGATGATGTGGTCCGTGCTGCAATTGCAGACCGTGCTCGATCGCAGCGACGAGTTCGACGTCCTGCATTTCCACAACGGTTATTTGCACATGCTGTTCGAACGCCGCCTCGATACGCACGTGACGACGATGCACGGCCGCCTCGACCGCGATCCGCCGGCGTTCTATGCGAACTTCCCGTACGCGCCGCTCGTTTCCGTGTCCGACGCGCAGCGCAGGCCGGTGGCCGATGCGCACTGGGCACGTACCGTTCACCACGGCTTGCCGCGCGACCTGCTGGTACCAGGACCGGGCAAGGGCGGCTATCTGGCCTTCGTCGGTCGGCTTTCGGTCGAAAAGCGCGTCGATCGCGCGATCGAAATTGCGCGCCGCGTCGGTATGCCGCTGAAGATCATGGCCAAGATCGATGCTGCGGATGCTGCCTACGTCGACCGGGAAATCCGCCATCTGCTGAGCGCACCGGGTGTCGAATTCATCGGTGAGGGCGACGAACGTGCCAAGAACGAGCTGCTCGGCGGCGCCGCCGCGCTGCTGTTTCCGATCGATTGGCCGGAACCCTTTGGCCTGGTCATGATCGAAGCATTGGCGTGCGGCACGCCGGTGATCGCCTGGCGCAACGGTTCGGTGCCGGAAATCATCGACGACGGCGAAAGCGGTTTCATCGTCGATTCGATGGACGCCGCGGTCGACGCGGTCCGCCGGCTCGAACGCATCGACCGCACGGCCTGCCGCGACGCGTTTGCGCGGCGCTTCACCGCCGAACGCATGGCGCAGGATTATGTCGATGTTTATCGCACGTTGCTGACGGGCGCGCAGCATACGAATCCATCATGGCAAGCGCAGTCCCTCTGAACCCGCACGATTCGCACCCGCCGGATCCGTACCGCGTCGACGCCGATACGGCGGTGGCCAACGAAAGCACCTATGTGCTCAATCACGCCGACATGTTTGCCGTGATCGATCACTGGGGCGACATCGGCCCGGGCGCGCGCGGCTGGCAGGGGATCTACCATCGTGATACGCGCCAGATTTCGCAGCTGCATGTGCGCCTGAACGGGCGTTTGCCGGTGCTGCTGAACTCCACGGTGACCGACAATAATCTGACGCTGGTGGCCGAGCTGACCAATGCCGAGACCGCCAAGGTGCCGAAGAGCGTGCTGCATCTGCGCCGGCAGGCAGTCATCCATGACGGCCGCTGCGACCTGCATTTCGAATTGTGCAATCACGATATGCAAGCGCACGAAGTGGACGTGTGCCTGAGCGCCGATGCGGATTTCCGCGACATCTTCGAAGTGCGCGGGTTGCAGCGCACGTCCAAGCCGCCGAAACGCACCGTCAACGCGAGTTCGCGCGGCATCGAATTCGCCTATGCGGGCCTCGATGGCGTGCGCCGCACCACGCAGTTGTCGTTCTCGATCGCACCGAGCCACGTCGATGGACACGGCACGCATTTTCGTTTCACGCTGGTGCCGCGCCAACACGCGCGCTTCGGTGCGACGCTGCTGTTCACGCAGAGCGCCAACGCGCGCGAAGCGGCGCCGCATCGCCAGCGGGTGGCGCCCGATCACGTCGAGTTCTGGCAGAGCCGCCTACCGCAAATCGAGACCAGCTATCGGCCGCTGAACCTCTGGCTCAATCGCAGCGCGATCGACGTGTCGTCGCTGATCACCGAAACACCGCACGGTCCGTATCCCTACGCCGGCGTGCCCTGGTACAACGCCGCGTTCGGACGCGATGGCATCATTACCGCGCTGCAATTGCTGTGGGTGTTGCCGGAGCTCGCCGGCGGTGTGCTGCGTTTTCTCGCGGCAACGCAGGCGACACAGATCGAACCGGCGCGCGACGCCGAGCCCGGCAAGATCGTGCATGAGACGCGCCTCGGCGAACTCGCCGCGCTCGGCGAGGTACCGTTCGGCCGCTATTACGGCGCCGTCGATGGCACGCCGCTGTTCATCGTGCTGGCCGGCGAATACGTGCGCCGCACCGGCGATCTGGACCTGATCCGCGAGCTGCGGCCGGCGCTGGATGCCGCGCTGAGCTGGATCACCGAGTACGGCGATCTGGATCATGACGGCTTCGTCGAGTACGCGAATCGTTCCGGCGACGGTCTCACCAACCAAGGCTGGAAAGACTCCGTCGACTCGGTGATGCATGCCGATGGCGCGCTCGCACAAGCGCCGATTGCGTTGTGCGAGGTGCAAGGCTACGTGTTCGCGGCCTGGACGGAAGCCGCGCACGTGCTGCATCTGCTTGGCGAGGTCAGCGCCGCGCGCGCGCTGCGCGAAAAGGCGCGCGCACTGAAAATCCAGTTCAATCGCACGTTCTGGCTCGACAAGCACCGCACTTATGCGCTGGCGCTCGATCATGCCAAGCGGCCGTGCGTCGTGCACTCCTCCAATGCCGGGCAATGCCTGTGGACGCGCATCGCGCAACACACGAAAGCCGCGCGTCTCGTGCCAGGGCTGTTCCACGCGCCGATGTTCAGCGGTTGGGGCATCCGCACTCTGGCCAGTACCGAAGCGCGCTACAACCCGCTGTCGTATCACAATGGTTCGGTATGGCCGCACGACAATGCGCTGATCGCGCTCGGCCTGGCTCGCTACGGATACACCGATCTGGTCTCGCGCTTGTTCGCCGCCCAGCTGGAAGCGGCGACCGTGCTGCCGCTGCACCGCCTGCCCGAGTTGTATTGCGGCTTCGAACAGGTGCCGAGCGCCGGCCCCGTGCCCTACCCGGTCGCGTGTTCACCGCAGGCGTGGGCCGTCGGCACGGTGTACATGATGCTCAGCGCGTTGCTCGGCCTTGAAATCGATGCGCGCCGCAAGACGATCGCGTTCCATTCCGCGCGCCTGCCGCCCCACGTGGAGTGGCTGCGCATCCGCAATTGGCGCATCGGCGAGAGCGGCTGCCATCTGGAATTCCGCCGTCACGGCGCCGACATCGCGCTCAATGTCAAGGCGAAACCGGCAAGCTGGAAGGTGCTGACGATCAAGTGATCAGTAGTCGTACGCGGATTCGCCGTGCGAACTGATGTCCAATCCCTCGCGCTCCTCTTCGTGCGTCACGCGCAAGCCGACGAGCCAATCGGCGGTCTTGTATGCGATCAGCGATACGACGGCCGTCCATACGATCGTGATACCGACTGCTTTGGCCTGAATGAACAACTGCGTGGCGATTCCGGGATAGCCCATCGTCATCGTCACCCAGTCCTGCACCGAGCCGGGACCGCCGAGACTCGGTGCATTGAAAATGCCGGTCAGCAGCGCGCCGGAAATGCCGCCGAGCGCGTGCACGCCGAACACGTCGAGCGAATCGTCGGCCTTGATGATGCGTTTGAGGCCGGTTACGCCCCACAGGCAGATGAGTCCGGCGAGCATGCCGATCGCGAAAGCGCCCGGAATGCCGACGTTGCCGGCCGCGGGCGTGATCGCGACGAGCCCGGCGACCGCACCGGACGCCGCGCCGAGCATCGACGGCTTGCCCTTGAGAATCCATTCGGCGAACGTCCACGACAGCACCGCGCACGCGGTCGCCAGATACGTGTTGATGAAAGCGAGCGCCGCCGAGCCGTTCGCTTCGAGCGCGGAACCCGCGTTGAAGCCGAACCAGCCGAACCACACGAGCGATGCGCCGATCATCGTCATCGTCAGGCTGTGCGGCTTGAGCGCTTCGCGGCCGTAGCCGATACGCTTGCCGACGAGAAACGCGCCGATCAGGCCGGCGATGCCGGCGTTGATGTGCACGACGGTGCCGCCGGCGAAATCCAGAGCACCCATTTGCCAGATGAATCCGGCCGTTGCATTGATCGCGCCGGTTTTCGCCGCGTCCGTGTACGCGTCGGGGCCGGCGAAGAACCACACCATGTGCGCGAGCGGCAGATAGCTGAACGTGAACCAGATGACAACGAAAATCAGCAGCGCCGAGAATTTCACGCGCTCGACGATCGAGCCGAGAATCAGGCAGCACGTGATCGCGGCGAACGTCGCCTGGAACGCGACGAACACGAGTTCGTACAACGCTGTGCCCTTGGAGAACGTGCCGGCCAGCGAAAACGAACCGTCGGCCGGATTGAACGTGCCGTGGAGAAAAAGCCGCGAGAAACCGCCGAAGAATGCATTGCCTTCGGTGAACGCGATGCTGTAGCCGTACACGCACCAGAGTACGGTGATCAGCGAAAACACGACGAACACCTGCATCAGCACCGAGAGCATGTTCTTGGTGCGCACAAGGCCACCGTAGAACAGACCGAGTGCCGGCACACTCATCAGCAGCACGAGTGCGGTCGCCATCATCATCCACGCGGTATCGCCCTTGTTCGGCGTCGGCGCGACGGCTTGCGCGTGCGCGACCTGTGCGAGCAGCAGCGCGGCGATGCCGACGAGTGCAGCGGTCTTGCAACGGATTCTGCTCATAAGGCGTCGTCTCCGGTTTCGCCGGTGCGGATGCGCAGAACTTGCCCGACATCGCAGACGAAAATCTTGCCGTCACCAACCTTGTCGGTACGCGCCGATTGCTGGATGGCTTCCATGGCCGTTTCGAGATGGTTGTCGGCAACCACGGCTTCGATCTTTATCTTCGGCAGCAGGTCGACGACGTACTCGGCGCCGCGATACAACTCCGTGTGACCTTTCTGCCGGCCGTAGCCTTTGACCTCGGTGACGGTGAGCCCGGACACGCCGGCTTCGGCCAGCGCTTCGCGCACGGCTTCGAGTTTGAACGGGCGGATGATCGCGGTGATCAATTTCATGACACCTCGTTGCCGCCGCGTGTGCGGCAGCTGCTGCGTTGTCCCTCCCGCTGCCCGATCGGCGCCGCCTCGCGACGGCGCCGTCGTTTTCTTAGATGCTGTAGTACATCTGGTATTCGATCGGATGCGTCGCCGCGCGGAAACGCGTGACTTCGACGAGCTTGGTCTCGATGTACGCGTCGATGAAGTCGTCGCTGAACACGCCGCCGGCTTTGAGGAACGCACGATCCTTGTCGAGCGCTTCGAGCGCCTGATCCAGGCTCGAACACACCGTCGGAATGTGCTTTTCCTCTTCCGGCGGCAGGTCGTACAGATCCTTGTCCATTGGCGCGCCCGGATCGATCTTGTTGAGGATGCCGTCGAGCCCGGCCATCATCAGCGCAGTGAACGTCAGGTATCCGGAATTCATCGGATCCGGGAAACGCACCTCGATGCGGCGCGCTTTCGGCGAATGCACGAACGGAATGCGGCAACTCGCCGAGCGGTTGCGCGCCGAATAGGCGAGCATCACCGGTGCTTCGAAGCCGGGCACGAGGCGCTTGTAGCTGTTGGTCGTCGAGTTGGTGAACGCGTTGATTGCGCGCGCGTGCTTGAACACGCCGCCGATGTAGTACAGCGCGGTCTGCGACAGGCCGCCGTAGAGATCGCCGGCGAACAGATTCTGGCCGTTCTTGGCCAGCGACTGGTGCACGTGCATGCCCGAACCGTTGTCGCCGACGATCGGCTTCGGCATGAACGTCGCCGTCTTGCCGTGCGCATGCGCAACGTTCTTGATCACGTACTTCAGCGAGAGCATTTCATCGCCCTTGCGCACGAGCGTGTTGAACTTCGTGCCGATCTCGCACTGGCCGGCGGTGGCGACTTCGTGATGATGCACCTCGACGACGAGGCCCATCTGCTCGAGCACCTTGCACATTTCGCTGCGGATGTCGCCGAGCGAGTCCACCGGCGCGACCGGGAAATAGCCGCCTTTGACGCCGGGACGATGGCCGGAATTGCCCGCTTCGAACTTCTTGTGCGAACTCCAGGCCGCTTCTTCGGATTCGACATCGAAAAACGCGCCGCGCATCTCGTTGCCGTAGCGCACCGAATCGAAAATGAAGAATTCCGGTTCCGGACCGAAGAAAGCGGTGTCGGCGATGCCGCTGGACTTGAGGAACGCTTCGGCGCGACGCGCGATCGAGCGCGGGCAGCGCGAATAGGCCTGCATCGTCGATGGTTCGAGCACGTCGCAGGTCAGGATCAGCGTCGGGTCGGCCGCAAACGGATCGAGCACCGCGCTGGACGCATCCGGCATCAGCACCATGTCTGAATCGTTGATGCCTTTCCAGCCGGTGATCGAGGAGCCGTCGAACATCTTGCCGTCCTCGAAAATCGA
>Ga0157372_10008187_pt1 | contig 11112 bp, 14 predicted proteins | sample C55metaG_FD_115307 | JGI IMG/M metagenome (GOLD analysis project Ga0157372, IMG submission 115307) | Corn rhizosphere microbial communities from Kellogg Biological Station, Michigan, USA - C5-5 metaG | ecosystem: Host-associated > Plants > Roots > Rhizosphere > Soil | place: USA: Michigan...
CCTCGCGGATGCTGCGCAGCGCTGCTATCAGAGTGCTTGCATGTACTGTGCCAGGTTTGACGATAATGGGGTAAATGGCTGGCCTTCATGCACTTGGAGCCAAGACGAAATGCCAACTGCGATCTGATGGAGGGAAAATCTTATACGCTGCCAGCCGGCTATGCGGCTGCAGCGACGGCAGCGGCCTTGGCCGGCCCCAGGGTAGAGGCCTCGCGCGGGCCCAGATTCTGGAGCACTTGGATAGCGGTCTCCGCCTTCGCGCTTTCGGAGCAAGGTATGTAAATCAGCGCTCCAAAATCCGACAGCTCGCGGCCCAGCCGCTTGGCTTCTTCCTGGGGAAAACCGAGATTGAGCAACGTCTTTGAACCGCGAGACAAACTCGGAAAGCTCTGCTCCATTGACGAGGGTGGGAAAAAGGCTTGGGAGCGAATGAAGAAGCCTACGGTCGGAATGAAAACTGCGCCCAGCTCCGAAAACCAGGCAATCATGCCTGCGCTGGAGGCTGCTTCGCTGTCGAACACACTAGCATCGGGGTGGGCGGGAGAGAGCACCATGCAGATATCCTCGTTACTGATACCAGCACGATTTAACGCATAAACCACCGTGGGAAGAGCAACACTGCTGGGGTACATCGCGTAGGCGGCGGTTTCGTTTATGCGCATCCGGATTCTCCAACCTACGTCGCGGCAGCACGAAGTGGGGTAGCAGTGAGCTAAAGTTATGCGAAATGCTGCGATAGGGCACTCAGGTGAATCTTGTACGACTCACCGCCCAGTTGTGGAATTCCGCCATTCGCCCGGGTTTGGGCGCAGCTCGGCGAGATTTCTGGAGTCTCGGCGGTACTCATGGGCAACAAACAACCGGTAGCCGCAGGGGACTCAGCGCTGCTGTCCTCTGGTGGATGGCTGGGAGCTCTGCCGATTCGAGGCTCGATATGCAACGAATTCGATCAACGCTTCTGTTCTTGGGCTTAGCTGGTTCCGCCGTCGGGGCAGTGGCCCAGCAAACACCCTCAACCAATACACCCAGCGGGGAAGCCGATTCTATCCCGCAAGATCGGGCCACGGAACCCGCGGGCGCGTTGCCGTCGGCGCGCGGTTTTGATGGGAGGATTGTGAAACGAGGAAACCAATTCATTCTTAGGAATGCAAGCGCCCACACTTCATACAGGCTGGATGATCAGAAAAAAGCCGGGCATTACGAAGGCAAGAGAGTAAAGGTAACGGCGACGATGGACGCTGTTTCTAACACTCTTCACGTGATCGACATTTCCGATTTCACTCGTAGACACTGACGTCCCGCCGATGAGAAAAGCCTGCCGCGACCACGGCAGGCTTATCAAGCAATTCTGAGTGAACCGCTAAGAGAGCAGCTCTATTTTCACAACGTGAATGGTGTTGCTGCCAGTCTCCAGTCTGCCAGTTACGCGCACATTTTGATTCTCGAAGCGCTGCAACTCGCTCTGCTCGTCGAGATGATACGTGGTGTTGCCGGCGGCTCTCAAGACGTATTCAGCGCCATCCTTAACGATCTTGCCGGTGAAAGAGTCGGCAGGCGACGGCTCGGTTTGAGAATTGCCGGGCGCCTTTGCCTGTTGATCGGGCTGCTCGCCCGGCTGAGGAATCGGGGTATCTCGCGGCGGCAGGGGCTGCGGCGCAGGCTGAGGTTTTTGCAGGCTCGACCAGGCGATCAGCTCGCGCGTCTGAAATGCATCTTCCGGCGTCTGTGGGTTAGGGGAGGGTTGCTGGGCGAGCGCACACGGCGCGACGGCAAAGAAGAACGCGACGATTAGGTTCGTCAGTCGACCCATATACGACACTCCCAAGGGACGAAGCCATGGCAATGCACGACGCGAACTTCATCAAATCTGGCTCAGAGCAAGTCGCGATCTTTCGGCCAGCGGCACGCTCTTTTGCAAGCTCTGTAGACCTTTTACTGCCCGGGCTGGGAGGGGTCCATCAAGTGATTTCTGTACGAGAGCGGGCGTAAGTATCTACAGAAACAGGCGGCGCCGCATTGTGTCGGCAGCCGTGCCCGGTGTCTTTGGCATCGAAATGCTTCTGAGAGGGGCTAATCGTCATGAGCCATTCCCAGGCGTGCCGCCAAGTCCACCGCCGGTCAATTGCATGAGACTGCTTAGCGCCAGGCTCATCATCGCGTTGATCGTGGGAGTGATACTGGTATCACTTTGCTCCTCCGAGTATGAAGTTCTCTGGAACAAGCGAAACTTAAGACGCGATCTGCAGCGGCGTGCCGAGGTCCTGGGTGAAAGCTTGGCCGGCAATGTCGAGCGCGACCTTGAGCGCGGCGCAACCCAGACCCTGCGAAGGACGGTGCAGCGCTTCGCCAATCGGGAGAACCTCATCGGCCTTGCCGTGTACGACCCGCAGGGAAATGTCGTCGCGATGACGAATGATCTGGGGCCGAGGCTCCAGGGTGCTCCAGTCGTCGTGCAGCAGAGCCTGCACGAAGGACGGGAGATCGACGCATTCCAGAAACTCGGCGATCAGCACGTTCACATCTCGGCGGTGCCGCTGCGTTCTCCCGATAGATTTCTGGGCACCCTGGCCGTAGTTCACGATGCAGAGTACATCCGGACCCAGGGGCTGCGCATCTGGCGCGAAACATTCTTGAGCGGCCTTGCCTATGTTGTCCTGATCGCACTTATTACACTGCTGATCGTTCGTTGGAGCATCGAAGGTCCAATCGCGCGAACGGCGCACTGGATGTGGGCTCTGCGTACCGGGCGCATGCCGTCATCGCGAATCGGGGTTCCCGATGTCGAGCTGTTTCGGCCGCTGGCCAAGGAAGTCGCAACCTTTGCGGAAAGCCTGAACACGGCGCGCAATGCCGCACAACGGGAAGCACGCCTGCGAGTGGAAGGCCAATCGCAATGGACGCGGGAGAGGCTGGCAGCCGATGTGCGCGCACGCCTGGGTGTCGGCCGCCTGTTTGTGGTATCGAACCGCGAGCCCTACATGCACGTGCGACACGGACGGTCGGTGGAAGTCATCGTGCCTCCGAGCGGGCTGGTGACTGCGCTGGAGCCAGTGCTCTGTGCGTGCGATGGCACTTGGGTTGCGCACGGGAGCGGAGCAGCCGATCGAGAGATAGCAGATCGCAATGGCCGTCTGCCGGTCCCCCCGGACGATCCGCGTTACGTTCTGCGCCGCGTGTGGCTCAGCAAGGAAGAGGAAGAGGGCTACTACTACGGATTCTCCAATGAAGGCCTGTGGCCGCTCTGCCACATCGCGCATACCCGGCCCATCTTCCGGGACCGAGACTGGAAGCAATATCAAGAGGTCAACCAGAAATTCGCCGAGGCGGTGCTGGAGGAGATGCGCGGCGTTGAAAATCCTATCGTCCTGGTGCAGGACTATCATTTCGCGCTGCTGCCGAAACTGATTAAGCAAAGAAGGCCCGACGCTCACGTCGCGATTTTCTGGCACATCCCCTGGCCCAATCCGGAGACGTTTGGGATCTGCCCGTGGCAGCGTGATTTACTCGACGGTTTGCTGGGCGCGGATCTGGTGGCATTTCACCTTCAGTCCCATAGCAACAACTTTCTTGAGACTGCCGATCGAGTAGTGGAATCGAGAATCGATTGGGAGCACTTTTCCGTGCAGCGGCTGGGGCACTGCACCACCACGCGGCCGTTTCCCATCAGCGTGGATATTACATCCGAGAGCGATGCAGAACAGTCCCCGGCGGAGACCCGGACTGCTTTACTGAAGAGTCTGGATCTCGATGCTCTGTTCCTAGCCGTGGGCGTGGATCGCATCGATTACACAAAGGGGATCCTCGAACGCTTTCTCGCCGTGGAGCGTTTTCTGGAAAAGTATCCCAGGTACCAGGGACAGTTCACACTCATTCAAATTGGCGCGCCCAGCCGCAGCCACCTCAAGCGCTACCACGACCTTAATGCGGAGGTCGAAGTCGAAGCGGGAAGAATCAACTGGCGCTTTCAGAGGGATAAGTGGAAACCAATCGTTTTGCTCAACCGGCAGCACAGCCATAAAGAGATTCGCCCGTACTACAAGGCCGCAGATGTATGTATGGTGACTTCTCTGCACGACGGAATGAATCTGGTGGCCAAGGAGTTCGTGGCCACCCGCGGGGACGAAAGTGGAGTTTTGATCCTGAGCATCTTCACGGGCGCTGCGCACGAGCTGCGCGACGCCTTGCAAGTCAATCCTTACGATATCGATCAGATGGCCGAGGCCATTCGCGCGGGGCTGGAGATGGATCCCGAACAAAAGCAGATGCGCATGCGCAACATGCGTCACACCATCGAGGAGTACAACGTGTACCGGTGGGCCGCCAGTCTAATTACCGCCTTGAGCGAGATCGATGTACAGCATCGGGAAAATGTGCCCAAGGCATCGTTGCCGCGAAGCTCTGCCGCCTGACAATCCAAGGGCAATGCCGGCTCAGAGAAGAGGATCGCGAAGACTTCCAGCCGGCTGCGGAGTCTTGGAGAAGCGCGCCAGCGCAATATCCCAGGCCAGCAAAGCGGTTCCAACTGCTCCCAGGATCTCAAACATGCCGATCTGATGAACAATCAGGCTCAGCACAGCGAATACCAGTAAAAAAGCGCCAACAGGTCTAACCATGCTCAACCTCCTTAGCGAACTAGATGTGGCGAAACCTTCCACAGCGCGGCGAGCGCGCGGGCTGCATCGGTGAGAGCGCGTTTTTCCACTTGTTGCTCTGTGTGCTGCCCAGCGATGGGCTGCGTGCGAGCGGCTATGCGGCGGCTACGGCTTCCACGTTCTGTGACCACCGAGAGCGCACTCTCGAACATTTGCTGCGGGTTGCTGATGGAAGCGGCTTGCAAGGGCTTGGTAGCCATTGTCTTCTTGTCTCCTCGTGATGAACCTATTTAAGCCTTGTGGTATGCGGGAGAACATACAGTGGGCTAGGGATCACGAGGAGAAGTAATACCTGTTCACAATGCGGAGTTATTTTAGGGAGGGATTGCGGAAGTTCATGTAGAACAGCTTGAATCTCGGCTGCCGAGACCTGCCCAAGCGCCCGGCAGCCGAGGTTCACACACTAGCCGGTACGCCTTGTGTCACCTGAGTTCCGCTCATCCTCGTTCACGTTTTCCGAGGGCTTGGCGGGGGATTGGGAGCGGTCCGCCGCGTCTTTCGCAGCTTCCTTGCCCTTACCCCAGGCGTTTTGGACCTTGCCCTCCGCCTGTTTTGCCGCGCCCTTCACTTGCTGTTCAGGGCTATCGGACCACTCACCTGCCTGGCGTTGCACGCGCCCGGCGATATCTTTCACTTTGCCTTCCACTTGATCCTTGTTCATCGTGTCTCCTCCTCTCAAATTAAGAGCAATTGCGACGCGGGTGGACCGTGGTGGCATGCGGAGGTCTGCGCATCACTTCCCGCAGGGATGAGATGTCTGCGCGAGGGGAATGTTTGGCATGCTTTGCGTGGATCTGGAGCGAATCCCGCTCCTATACAGGACTTCTACCCTGAATAATGCGGACGAGTACGGCAATCACCGCAAGCACAAGCAGAATGTGGATAAATCCGCCCAAGGTGTAGGAACTGACCATTCCAAGGAGCCATAAGATCAGTAGCACGACCGCGATCGTCCAGAGCATAGTTGTCGTTTCTCCGCTTTGGATGGCTTGGCCTTGCAGGCTGGCGTGGGCGCATTCCGGGGTCAGCGTAAGCAGAACGTGCGCGCCCGTCTATCCAGCGTACGCTGTAGACACAAAACATATTGGGGCGGACGCTCAGAATACCTGCACGATGCCGTTGCGCACAGCATATCGAGTCAAGTCGGCAACGGAGTGCAGGCCGAGTTTACGCATGAGGTTGGTGCGATGAGTTTCCGCCGTCTTGACGCTCAGGTTGAGGGCGACGGCCACTTCTTTGCTGGTTTTACCCTCCGCCAGCAACTGAATGACTTCGCGCTCGCGCGAGGTCAACACCTCTGTGGAATCATCCCGCTTGAAGCTATGGCCGGTTTTTTCGCGATCAAGAAAACCGTCCAGAACCATCTGGCTGACGCGAGTGGTGAAAAATGTACGCTGGCTTTGTAGGGCCTCCACGGCGGCCACCAGATCACGGCCCGCGTCGGACTTGAGCAGATATCCCCGAGCACCGGCGCGCAAGACTTCACGGACCACATTGTCAGAGTCGTGCATGGTCAGAATCAGGATGGCTACGTCGGGAGCGGTGGCGAGAATCTGGCGAGCCGCTTCGAGCCCGTTGAGATTTGGCATTCCAATATCGAGCAAAACCAGATCAGGTTTAGTAGCAGCTGCAAGTTCGACGGACTCGCGGCCGTCCTTGGCCTCGGCGCAGACTTCCCATCCAGTGTGGCTTTCGAGCACGGCCCGAATTCCGCGCCTGGCGACCTCGTGATCGTCAGCAATGAGAATACGAAGCATTTCTCCCTCCGGGTGCTCAAAAGGAAATGGCCCATTTAGCCCAGGTTTCTACGGTTTTTGCCGAAGCAAACGCGATGCCAAACTCCTACTTGCCTTCCTATAAACGACTTCGCAGGAGATGTTCCCCGGGGGCTCGTGTAAGTTTTTCCGAGGTAGCGAAGCCGCCGTTTGAAGGAGGGCAGAAGTGACATCAGTCCCTCTACACGGAATTTCGCAGGGGATCAGGAAAATCCCTAGTGCAATGGTGAGTCTCTGCTTATTTCGGTAGGCGCTTTTTCTGGTAGCAGCATCAAACCGTTTGCACGGAGGACCCATGGCCTTGGGCAGCACCCCATATCTCCGCTTCGCTATCAGGCTGGCGACGATCGCCGCCGTAGCTGTTGTTTTGCGCTTGCCGTTGCGAGCGCAGGACAATCCAATGGATCTCCCGCCGCGGACCGCGCCGCCGCCGCCTTCGGTGCAGCAAAAAGCTCCAGAGGAACCGCCCGCCAATGGTCAGCCGGCGAGTCCGTCCATCACGCCCGAATCGCCCACCGGTGAGGACAACAGCCGGTTCGTTTTCAAGAAGCAAGTGCAGGAAGTGTTTTTGCACGCGACCGTAGTGGATGAGATGGGGCGCCCAGTCACGACTTTGACCCGCAATGACTTCCAGATTTTTCAAAATGGACAGCCGGAGGCAATCACCTCGTTCGAACGGGAAGATGTGCCGGTTGCAATCGGGATCGTCATCGACAACTCGGGTTCTATGCGGGACAAGCGGGCCCGAGTCAATGAAGCCGTTATGAACCTCATTAAGGCGAGCAATCAGCAGGATGAAGTATTCGTGGTGAACTTCGGCCAGACGCCTTATTTGGACCAGGACTTTACCTCCGACCCGCATTTACTGGAGACGGCGCTACACCAGACTTCGAGCCGCGGGAGTACGGCGCTCTACGACGCGGTGGTGGCTTCCAGCGTACATTTGCGCAACAATCCGCGGCTGAACAAGAAAGTCCTCATCGTGATCACCGACGGGCAAGACAATATGAGCCGGGAAACGCTGCAGGACGCGATGCGAAAACTGCAGTCCAACAAAAGTGCGACCGTGTACGCGATCGGATTAACCGAAGAAGGTATGACCCGCTCAGGGCGCCAGGCATTGCAGGATCTCGCAACGAGTACCGGTGGTGTGGCGTTCTTCCCGCAGAATGCGGATGAGGTGAACGAGATCAGCCGAAACGTGGCTCGCGACATTCGCAGCCAGTACACGATTGCCTACAATCCTGGTCCGAACATTGGAAAGGAATATCAGGCGATTCGCGTGGACGCCCATGCCCCAGGACACACCCATCTGACGGTGCGCACACGCAGCGGGTACTACCCCGGGGAGACGGTGCGGTAGCTGCGGGGATGTTGAATCAGCTCTCTACGCCGCCGTAGGTCCCGCGGGTGTCTTCGGCGGCGGCAGTTCAATCTGGATCAAATTGTTCTTGATGGCATAGACCACCAGGTCGCGGATGGAGTGGAAGCTCAGTTTCCGCATGATATTGCTGCGATGCGTTTCGACCGTCTTGGTGCTGAGATTGAGCAGCGACGCGACTTCCTTGGAACTGTTCCCTTCCGCCAGCAATTGAGTAATCTCGCGCTCGCGGGCAGTCAATGTGGGCAGCTTGGGAGTTTCATTGCGTGCCACCGTCTGGCCCTTCTCCAGAAAGCCCGCAAGGACAAGATCATTGACGCGCGGGGTGAAGAACATGCGCTTGTTCTGCAAAGCCTCAACGGCGGAGACGAGGTCGCGCGCTGCATCCGACTTCAGGACGAAGCCGCGGGCGCCTGCGTCCAGTGCTTCCCGGATCACCTGATCAGAGTCGGTGATCGTCAGGACGATGACCTTGAAGTGCGGATCATGCTGAAGCAGCTGGCGAGTCGTGTCCAAGCCGTTCAGGTTGGGCATCCCGACGTCGACGATGATGACATCCGGATTCAGCTGCAAGGCCTTGTCGATCGCCTCACGGCCATCGCTTGCCTCGCCGCAGACCTCCCAACCCTCATGCTTTTCAAGAAGTGCGCGCAAGCCGCGGCGCACGATTTCGTGGTCGTCTGCTAACAGGATCCTTAGTCTCATGATCGCCCTCTCCAGAGCAAAATGCTCTAACAACCTTAGGTCAGTTCCGGGACGGTGCGGCCGTGCAAGGCCGTAAAGACCCGGTGCTGGCTTACAGCTTCGACAGCGGCGAGCAGGTCCCGCGCGGCATTCGATTTCACTACGTACCCGCGGGCGCCCGCATCCAAAGCCTCGCGCATCATCTGCGGCGAGTCGTGCTGAGTAACGAACAATATTTCCAGTCCAGGCGCCTGGCGCCGCAACAGACGGCATGCCTCCAGGCCATTCATTCGAGGCATTGTCACATCGAGCACCATGACATCAGGATGAAGGTCTTTGGCTTTCTCAATAGCTTCCGCACCATCGGAGGCTTCACCGATAACTTCCCACTCGGAATGACCCTCTAAAAGGGTTTTCAGCCCCTGCCTGACAATGGGGTGATCGTCGACCAGAAGTATGCGAATTGTCATTCTGTTTCAGTTCCTTCGGGGGAAACCGACCAGACGATTCGCCACATATTATCCTGAACTTATCCTGAACGAATGTGACAGCCTGACCAATAACCGGGATTTCCTGCACACACCAACCAGCCGAGAGTTTCGCACCCCTAAGCCAAAACAGAGGCTAACCTCTTGAATTCACAGGTCCAATACAGGGAATCCTGTATTTCCCGGAAAGCATCGTCGGAGTTCAACGATCAACCGCGTTTTCAAGCAGATGGAGCGGCCGAGTTCATGGGAAAATAGGTTTTATCGTGCAAAAGCAGGTCCACCGCTTCGACCACTGAACCTATATCCTGCTTGGCGCACGCACCCCGCACTCCTGCCTCGCGGGCCGCTTCCGACAGCTGAGTGGACAAATGCAGCGTCACCATGAGAATGGGGAGCTTGGGGACGATCTCGGCAATCTGACGGGCGACATCCACGCCATTCAAATCGGGCATTTGATAGTCGAGCACGACGAGGTCCGGAGTAGCCTCCAGCACCTGATGCAAAGCTTCTGCGCCGGTCCTAGCCTCACCACAGACTTTCCAGGATTCCTGCTGCTCCAGAATGGCCCGCAAATAGCGGCGTACGGCGGGATTGTCATCGACGATCAAGATGCGGATCACAGGTATGCTCCTAATGTCGCTCTGGCTTGCTCGTAGACGCTTGATCGCGCAGGGAGCGAGATGAGCAGGGTTGGCGCGCTCCGAGGCGAGGTTCATCAACAAACGCCTGATTCGACGTTAGGTGACGGGCAGGGGCCGGGCAATCCAGCGAACCGGGTAGTGCCTTTTGTGTGATCCCCTACGTTCGGCGGCGGGTAACCGGATCACCAGATGCCCTTGTCGCTGCCTGTGAGCTTTTGCTCCAGAGCCGCGGCCGTCGCCAGACCTGGCAAGAGACTGAGCCGAAGGCTGTTGCGGAGATCACCATTCATCAGTAGAGTCTTGAGTTCGCCCGCATACAGGTGGATGGACTGGGGCAGGATCGGAACGCGCAGGAATTGACGTCGGAAACGGACCTTGGCAGCACCGAACTTCGCCGATGCGGTGACCAGGGAAGGCAGTGGAACTCCGTACCCCCGGTACGCTTCCATGTACTCGGAGATGATATTCAGATACGTCGCGATCCCGTCCCAAAGACCAGCCGAAGCGCCCAGGGAGTGGAGGTATTCGAAATCGACAAGATGCTGGTCCAGCAGCGCCGCATTGTCCACGATGTCGCAGAGGCGAATGTAGAAGTGCCGGTACATGCGCTGCAGGGTGCTGATGACGATGCGATCTTCGGGCGCAGGCACGTTGAAAGCGAAGTGTCCCAGGGTTACCGTGCGGGTGCGCGCGGATACGGAACGGGTGACGGCAATCTGTTCTCCCGTCTGGCCGAGTCGTCCGACATGAATTTCCACGAGCTCGGGTAGGCCGGGCACCACAAAATTCCATTTATTTGCAAGGCGATCGCCCCAGCTGCGGTTATCCACTTTCGCATGGAAAGCCGAGGTCATGACCTGCACTACACGCTCGGGTTCGGCATCGCTGTAGAGATCGAGATCACTGCCCAAATCGGGCCAATGATCCAAAGATTTGATCACAGTCACAGGGCATCCGCTCTGCTGCAGGGCATTACAAATTTCACTCAAAAATGCCAGCGCATGCTGAATTCGCGACCGTTCTTCTTCAGCCGCGACCTGGACCCATTCCGCGGCCTGCCGGTTTCCTTCCACATCGAGGATGGGGCCGAGCGAGTCGAAGGCACGGATGAGAACGTGGTTGGAAGCTGCGAGCGCCCTCAGTTCCTCGAGATCCTCCTGCCGTAGAACGGTGGTAAGCTCTGTCAGCCGAGGCGAAGGAGTCGGAGACGTTCTGATGGCGACGCCCCGGGACGTGCTCGAACCCGCGACGTTATTGCAGACGAGTTCGGAAAGTAACTGGATGCTCTTGCTCGACTCCTGCACAGGCTCCATCGGTAGGACTCCCTGATTGTTCTGGAATGCTGAAAAGCCGTTCCTTGGATGTCACGCTAGAGCTTGAGGTTGCAGGCCGGACTTCACTCGGCGCCTGCAGCGGACGGAACATTCTGGCCGCACTTGGCAAAGTTAAGGCGCTCGATGGCGGTCCCTTCCTCGTAGTCGTTCCAGG
>Ga0157372_10008189_pt1 | contig 11111 bp, 7 predicted proteins | sample C55metaG_FD_115307 | JGI IMG/M metagenome (GOLD analysis project Ga0157372, IMG submission 115307) | Corn rhizosphere microbial communities from Kellogg Biological Station, Michigan, USA - C5-5 metaG | ecosystem: Host-associated > Plants > Roots > Rhizosphere > Soil | place: USA: Michigan...
CGCTTTGAGATACTCCAAGCCACCCGATTGCTCGGCGGGAAAAAACTTCAACGTCGTCAATCCCTTCGCGATCGCCGCTTCCACTTCAGTTGGGGTGGCGATGCCCGGGAATACGGGAACGTCATGCTCGAGGCAGTATTCCACCATCTGCGGCCCAAAACCCGGCGCCACGATGAACTGGGCGCCGGCCTCACGCGCCCTTTTTGCCTGCTCCGGAGTCAGCACCGTGCCCGCGCCAACGAACATATCCGGCACTTCGCTCGTGATGCGCCGCAGCGCTTCCGGCGCCCGCTGCGTACGGAAGGTGATCTCGGCGCACGCCAGTCCGCCGTCCATGAGCGCGCGCGCCAATGGAATCGCGTCGTCCGGATCGTCGATCGTGATCACCGGAACGATGCGCACCGCGCGCAAGCGCGCCAACACATCGCCAAATGCGGGGAAGTCGATCATGTCAGATGGACGTTGAGACGCCGAGATGCTGCTCGAGCGCCGGCCGCATGCCGTACTCGACGATCCGCAGCAAGTTTTCGCTCACCAGCTCACACCAGCCGCGCAGCTTCGAGAGGTCGGTTCCCCAAAGCGTTTCGTCGCTGCAGACGGTCCGTGCGAAGTCACGCGCCGCCGACTCGGAGCCGTGCTCGAGGCGCATCCAAGCGGCGCGAATCCGTTCGCCTTCGCGGTCCTCGGGAACCGCCAATCCGGCGGCCCGCCGCTCAACCTGGATCTCGCCGCGCATGAATGCCAGAGATGCCGCGAAACCGAACGCGAGTGCTTCGGGTGGTTGGCCCAGCCGTTCCGTGTACTGAACCACGGACGGGATGACGCGAACGCGCATCTTCGTCGTTTGATGAAGCGTGATGTCGATCAGCGCGTGCCGAATGTATGGGTTGGCGAATCGTTGCAGCACGTCACGGGCGAACGACTCGGCGTCCGGAACGTCGAGGCTCGGCACGATCTCGTCGAGGATCGCCCGCCGCATGAACTGACCGACCAACGGATCCTCCGTCGCCTCGCGCACCGTTCCCAGCCCGGCAAGCAGCGCGACGGGCACCGAGATCGAGTGGCCGCCGTTGAGCACGCGAACCTTCCGCTCGCGATATGGCCGGATGTCGGTCGCGACGACGATCCGCGGGTCGTCGGCGAAGCCAAGTCGTGCACGGAATTCGGCATCGCCTTCGATCGCGAACAGCGCATACGTCTCGCATGCGGTGATCATCCCGTCGCGATAGCCGAGTTCGCGCTCGATTCGCTCGGCGTCGTCCCTCGGAATCGTACCGGGGACGATCCGGTCCACAAGCGTGTTGCGAAACTCGACGGCGTCCGCGAGCCACCTCGTAAAGCGATCGCCAAGCTTCCACTCCCGCACAAGCTGGAGAACAATCGCGCGGAGAGTCGTGCCGTTCTCTTCGATCAGCTCGCACGGAAGCACGATGACGCCGCGCTCCGCCGCGAAATCGAAATGGACAGCGCGCTCGTAGAGAAAGCGCGCGAGTTTGCCGGGAAAGGAGCGCGGTGGACGGGCGTCGAACGAATCCGCTTCGTCGAACACGATGCCGACTTCCGTTGTGTTCGAGATGACGAGGCGGATAGCCGGATCGCGTGCCACCGCGAGCACCGCATCCCATTCCTCCGTTGCCGACAACGCGCGACTCACCGACGAGATCACGCGATACCGCCGTCGCGGCTCTGCCCCGCCACGTTCGATTCCTTGAATGGCTAGCGTGAAGAGTCCGTCTTGCTCCTTGAGAACGGTATCGCGCGAGCTGCCGGTGGATGACACTGCGACGACCGACCCACCAAACGCGCCGCGGCGATTCGCGTCATCGATGAAGTAGTCCGCGAACCCGCGCAGAAACGCGCCCGTGCCGAACTGCACGACCGTTTCGGGCAGTGCGAGGGCGGCCGCGGACGGAAGCTCGACGTCGGCGTCGGCCGTGAATGCCGGCGACGTGACCACCTCGCGCGACAACCTCGGCCGATCACCGCTCACAACGTCACCCCTTCCTTCCAGATGGCGATCTCGCGGTAGCCATTCTTCTCGTTGTTCGCGAGTTGCTCACCCGATGCCACGGCGAGAATGAGCGCGAAGAGGTCGTCCTCGAGTTGCGCCATCGTCTTCGTGCCGTCGAGCAGCGCGCCGGCGTTGAAGTCGATCCAGTGCGGCTTGCGTGTCGCGATGTCGGTGTTCGACGACACTTTGATCGTCGGCACTGGAAAGCCGAGCGGCGTGCCCCGGCCCGTCGTGAACAACAGGACGGTAGCGCCGCTCACGACCAGCGCCGTCGACGAGACGCCGTCGTTCCCCGGCGACTCGAGCAGCGACAAGCCCGAGCCGGCCGTAGGCTGTCCGTAGCGCAACACATGCGAGACCGCCGCATGTCCGCCCTTCTGGATCGCACCGAGCGATTTCTCCTCGAGCGTCGTCAGTCCACCGGCTTTGTTGCCCGGCGACGGGTTCTCGAATACCGGCTGATTATGCCGGAGAAAGTATTCCTTGAAATCGTTCACCATGTGCACGATGTCACGAAACACCGATTCGCTCGTTGCGCGACTCATGAGCTGACGCTCGGCGCCGAACATTTCCGGCACTTCGGTCAGAAGCACGCTCCCGTCGAGCGCGGTCAAACGGTCCGCGATGCGACCGAGAAGCGCGTTCGCCGTGATGCCGCTGAAACCGTCGGATCCGCCGCATTTGTGACCGAGGACGAGATCGGACGCCGGACACTCGACGCGGCGGTCCTCGGAAACGCGCTCGATGAGCCTCGCGACTGCTCCAGTCCCTTCCTCCAGCTCGTCGATCACGTCCTGCGTATTGAAGAACGCGATCCGGTTCCTGTCGACGTCGCCCGCGAGATGCATCAATTCGTCCAACTGGTTGTTCTCGCAGCCAAGGCCGAGGATCAGTACCCCGCCGGCGTTCGGGTGACGAATCAGTCCCGCGAGCACCGCTTGCGTGTTTTTGAGGTCGTCCCCGAGTTGGCTGCATCCATAGGGATGCGCGAACGCGTGAACGCCGTCCACCTGCCCCGCGTAGCGCTCCGCAGCCTGCTTGGCGATCCGCTCAGCTGCATGGTTTACGCAGCCGACGGTGTTGAGCACCCATAGCTCGTTGCGCGTTCCGACTCTGCCGTTCGCCCGCTTGTAACCCATGAACGTCGGCATGCTCGCCGGTGAAGCGACCCGGGCGCCATTCGGCGAGTACTCGTACTCGAGCACGCCGAGGAGCGACGTTCGGAGATTGTGCGAGTGCACCCAATCACCGCACTCGATCGCCGCGCTGGCGACACCGACCGGCACGCCGTATTTGACGATCGCCTGCTCGGGCTCGAGGCTCGCGAGCGCGATCTTGTGGCCGGCCGGAATCTCCTGTCGCGCCGCGACGGTCTCGCCGCCGACCACCACGCTCTCACCAGCCGCGATTGTCCGCAGCGCGACGGCAACGTTGTCGCCGTCCGCGATCCGGATCGCCGCCGGGCGATTCACCGACCGCCTCCCGCTCCGGCTACGGTGGCGTCGGCAATCGGCGAATAGCTCGTGACCACACCGAAGCGATAAGTGTCGCGCGCGAGCTCGTACGCCAGCGAACGGGCCATCGAGCGCGCGTCGTCGAGATCGATGACATGTCGCGCAACCAAGCCGGCCAGCCAGTTCGCGTCCACTCGTCTCGACAGATCGTGGCGGGCCGGGATCGAGCAGAAGGCTCGCGTGTCGTCGTTGAAGCCGGCGGTGTTGTGGATGCCGGCAGTCTCCGTCACCTGTTGACGGAAACGCGTCATTCCTTCAATCGAATCGTTGAACCACCAGGGCGGACCGAGGCGCACCGCGGGATAGTGTCCCGCCAGCGGTGCCAGCTCGCGCGAGTACGTCGTTTCGTCGAGCGTGAAGAGGATTAGCGTGAGACGCGAATCATTCCCGTACGCGTTGAGCAGCGCCGAAAGGTTCCGCGTGTACTCCGTCGGGACGGGAATGTCGGCCCCCATGTCCGCACCAAAGCGCGCGTACACGGCCTGGTTGTGATCCCGCAGCGCGCCGGGATGGAGCTGCATGACGAGGCCGTCTTCGGTCGAGAGACGCGCCATCTCCATCAGCATGTGGGCCTCGAACAAACGCTGATCCTGCGGCGACGCCGATCGCGTCATCGCTCGTGCGAAGATCGCCTCCAGCTCGTGCGGCGTGAGTCGCACCGTGTAGGGCTCGACGACGGCGTGGTCCGTCGCGGTGGCGCCAAGCGACTTGAAGTACAGCCTTCGTTCGGCCAGCGCTGTGATGAACGACTCGGCGTCGTCGATCGCTCGGCCGGACACCAACGACAGCTCGGCCAATTCGTCGCGCCAATGTGGAGACGCAACGCGCAACAAAGCGTCCGGCCGGAACGTCGGCACTAGGCGTGCGCCCCAAGCGGACTCGCGAATCGCACGGTGATGTGAGAGCGCGTCCGTCGCCTTGTCGGTCGTCGCCAGCACCTCGATGTTGAAGCGATCGAAGAGCGCGCGCGGCCGGAACTCGGGCGACGCCAATCGCTCGGCAATCTGATCGTAGACAAACTGCGCCGAACGCCCGTCGAGCTTGACGCGCACCTCGAAGAGATCGTGCAGCTCGTGGTCGAGCCAGACGCCCGTCGGCGTACCGCGGAAAAGATGGTAGTTGTCGGCGAAACGCTGCCATGTCGCTCGCGGGTCGCTTTCGACTGTCGTGCTGTCGCGCGCCGGAATTCCCAGCGACTCCATCGACACGCCGTGGGAGTACAGCATCCGGAAGATGTAATGATCCGGGACGATCAGCAGCGCCGTCGGCTCCGGGAACGGCGTATTCTCGTTGAGCAGCGCGGGATCGACGTGGCCGTGCGGGCAGACAAGCGGCAGCTCGCGCGTCTCGTCGTAAAGCGCTCGAGCCACGTTTCGAATCGACGGATCGGAATCGAAGAACCGATCCTGGTGCAGGACCAGCGGCTGAAAGTTTCCGCGCTTCAAGGTGCGAGTTGGTGAGAGAACCCGCCGGCCCTTGCCCCCCCGACGGATTTGTTCAAATTACGAACAATATCGCGCTTGCGTTAGTCCCAGGTTGATGACCGAGCCCCCGTTGCGCGGTCGGACCGGTTGAGTTTACAACCCCGTAAGTCAAACAACGATAAGGCGTTCTGAATGCGGAAGATCAACACCCGCAACTTCGTGCGTGCGACCCGGGGAACCGCCCGGGAGATCAACCGTCGAATCATCTTGAACCTCGTCCGAGAGCATCAGCCAGTCTCCCGCGCCGACCTCGCGCGCCAGATGCGCATCGGCCGCGGCATGGTCACCTCGCTCGTCGCCGAGCTCCTGGCCGACGGGTCCATATATGAAGGCAGCACCGTCGAAGCGCCGCGCGGCCGCAAGCCGATGATGCTCTTCGTGCGGACGCACGACCGGCTCGCTGTCGCCGTGGATGTGCGCTTCAGCCGCACATATCTCATGCTGAGCGATTTTAGCGGAAAGCCGATCGCCCTCGAGGAGTTCGAGACCGTTCCCGACCCGGCCGCCCTCGTCATCACCCTCGCGCGGCGCATTCAGAAATTGCTCAAGGCGCACGACGCGAAAGCCAAAGTCAACGGTGTCGGCTTGGTCGTCCCCGGCATGGTGGACACCACGAGCGGGCGCGTGCTCAACGCGCCACAGCTCGGCTGGCGCGACGTCGACGTTCGCGCCGCGCTCGAAAAGGCGACCGACCTCCCCGTCCACGTCGAGAACGCCCCGATCGCCTGCGCGCTCGCTCAGATCTGGCTCGGCGATGGCGACACCGAAACGCCGCGCGACTTCGTGTATCTCACCGTCGGCGACGGCGTCGGAACGGGCGTCGTCGTGAACGGCGAAGTCCTACGCGGCCACGACAACACCGCGGGCGAATTCGGTCACGTGCCGCTCAACCCGGACGGGCCGCAGTGTTTGTGCGGCGCACGCGGCTGTCTCGAGGCTTACTCGTCGAATCTCGCGACGCTCTCACGCTACTTGGGCCATGAGTTCTCGCCCACGGAGACGCGCCGGCTGCTCCAGGAATCCGGGATCACGATCCTCGACGTCATCGCCCGCGCTCGTGACGGCGAATCTCGGGCGATCGACGCGATCAACGAGACGGCAACCCGCCTCGGCGAAGGGCTCGCCATCGTGATCAACACGCTCAATCCGTCGCGCATCTACGTCGGCGGCGAAATCACCGAGCTTTGGGACCGCGTGGAGCCCGTGATGCGCCGCAAGATCCGCGAACGGGCGCTCACCACGAAGGCCGCCGAGACGCCACTCGTCCCCGAACCCGCCAGCTCATACCCGCGCTTACGAGGCGCGACGGCCATCGTCGCCGCCCCAGTATACGCCGCGCCGCAAGTAGCATAGCCGCGCCCACAGGCGCGATTGGGATCGGCTAATCGGGGTCTGACCCCGTTGTCAAAATGGGGTCTGACCCCAATTGAGCGATTTTGCGCCAGGGCGGGACCGTTTGGTTTCCTGTAGGTCGTCAGGAATTGACCGCTCAGTCGCGCGACTGCAGCTTCTCGCATCCCTAACCGCGGCCCCCAATAATGTCCTTCGTGTCGAGCGTCGGACGCACCCTCTGTTTTGCGGCCGCGCTGTCGGCAGTGGTGCACGGCCAGCAGCCTCGCCGCCTCAAGGTCTTTATCTCGGTAGACATGGAAGGCCTCGCCGGCGTCGTGGCCGGCGACGACGTCAATCCGACCAAGCCTGACTATCCGCATTTTCGCACGATCATGGCCGGCGAGACCAACGCCGCCATCGAAGGCGCCATGGCTGCCGGTGCGACTGAGATCGTCGTCCGCGACGGTCACGGTGACAAGCGCAATCTTCTGCCTTCCGACGTCGATCCTCGCGCGCGCCTCCTTCGCGGCGCGAGCTCCGGACCGAAGAACATGATGGAAGGCATCGATTCCACATTCGACGCCGTCGTCTTCATCGGCTATCACGCCAAGGCTGGAACGCCGAACGCGATTCTCGAGCACACATCCACCGGCAACGTCGTCGATATTTCGATCAACGGCGTCTCGCTCCCCGAGGGCGGATACAATGCGCTCGTCGCCGGTCTATACGGAGTGCCTGTAGTTTTCGCCGCGGGCGACCGCGCGCTCGTCGACCAGCTTCGCGCGTTGCTCGGTCCGATCGGTGCCGTCGCGGTCAAAGAGGAGATCGGCGGCGACGCATCGATCGGTCTCTCGCCAAAGACCGCCGAACAGCAAATCCGCGCCGGCGTCGAGCAAGCCGTCCGGAATCGTGCCAAGTCAAAGGTGTATCGGCTTTCGCCGCCCTACGCGATGGTCCTCAAGGTCAAGATCGAGCGACCGCTATTTCCTGGCGCGCAGAAGGTTCGCGACGGCGAATTCACCTTCACGAGCCCGGACCTCCTCGCGGTGCTCGCCGCCTTCAACGCGATGAAGTGATCGCGCGCCCGCCTTGGGCTTGACCCCACTCCACTTGTAGATCACGCCGCCGCGCATCACGAACACCACGCGGCGAACCGCGGTGATATCGGTAAGCGGATCGCCGTCGAGCGCGATGATGTCCGCCTCGAAGCCAGGCGCTAGCACGCCGAGCTTTCCGCCCATCCCAATCGCGTCTGCGGCGAGCGAGTTGGCCGAGACGAGCGCCGCCATCGGGGATTGACCGCAACGTTCCACGCGGCCAATGAGCTCCTCGGCGTTCCGCCCGTGGGCGCCGGCCGTCGCGTCGGTCGAGAACACGACCTTCGCGCCCGATTTCACGGCCATCGCGCAAATCGCGAAGTCGAGCGGCAGGTCGCGTTCCATGATCTCCATACCTTCTTGCGTCATCCCGCTGGCCAGGTACTGCGCCTTGTTCGCGAGATAGTTCTGAACGACGAGTCCGACCTGTGGACCAAGAAAGGCTCCAGCTTTCACCGCGGCATCGATGTCGGCCTGCGTGCCGTACGTCGCGTGCTCGATCTGCCGGCATCCGGCACGGGCCGCGGCGCTCGTCTGCGAGCGATAGGCGTGCACCATCGTGCGGAGCCCAACCGCGGCCGCCTCACCGCAGAGCACGCGCAACTGCTCTTCGGTAAAGGTTGGTCCCGCTCCGACGCGTTGGCTCTTCGACGCGAAGATCTTAATGAGATCCGCACCCTGCTCTTTTCGCCGGCGAACCAACGCGCGCAACGAGTCGGCCGAGAGCGTGCTGTCACCCTGGATCGGTGACAATGACGTCAGGATCCGAGGTCCCGGAAAGCCGCGATCGCGGATAATATCTCGAATCGGCGCCTCACTCAGCGCGCCGACCGATTGGATCGTCGTGAAGCCGGCCATCAGCGACTTCCACGCGTTGTCAGCGATCCCGAGCGCCGCTTCGGCGGCCGGCTCGCCTCGCCCCGCCACATTGCCATTCCGATCGAAGTGCGAATCGAGATGGACGTGAGTATCGATCCACCCCGGAAGCACTGTATAGCCGCGAAGATCGATCGTCGCGCCACCGGCCGTCGTGTTGACGGACGTAATTCGACCGTTTTCAGTCGCGATCCGCGCTCCCCGCAAAACACCGCCGCGCCCATCGAGCGCCCGATCGGTCAATAGGACAACGGGACTCCCCTGGGCGGCAAGCACGCGAGCGAAGACAGCAACGCAGATAAGGATGCGCATCGTTGATCGGCTGAGACTCGCCAACCTGTCGCCCTCGCCAGTTGCCGGCAAGCCGCGTCTGGAATCGGCTGCTCGGCTGCTCGGCTGCTCGGCTGCTCGGCCACTCGGCCATCTCGGCCATCTCGGGTTTCGGGTCTCGGGTCTCGCGTCCCAACCCTTATTTCACTGGCGTTGTCTAAGAAATCACCATGGATACCTTCGGTGAGCTGGAGCAGCTCGTGCTGCTGGCCGTCATGCAAGCGGGGGACGACGCCTATGGCGTCGTCGTGCAAACCGCCATCCGCCGGAAGGCCCGGCGCGACCTGACCCTCGGCACCGTCTACAAAACACTCTCGCGTCTCGAGGCCAAAGGGTTTGTGTCGAGCGAGCTCGGCGAGCCGACCGCCGAGCGAGGCGGCCGAGCGAAGCGGTACTACCATGTCACCGCCGCCGGCCGGCGCGCGCTCCAGCAGCAGCTATCGGCACTGCGCTCAATGGCGGCAGGTCTCGACGTGGGCTTGGAGACGCCGTGACGGCCCCACCACGCCTCGTGCGCCTCATCGAGCCGTTCATCCATCCGGAGTTTCGCGACGCGATCACCGGCGACCTCGTCGAACGCTTCGAGGCGGACATCGAGGGGCGGGGCGCCATCATCGCACACCTCCATCTCTACCGTGAGGCGATTATGGCGCTGCGCCATTTTGGACGATTCACTTTTCCGCAGCGAGTGAATCCAGTGCGCTCATTCCTCGCCGACGTTCGCTACGGCCTCCGCGTGCTTCGCCGAACGCCCTCGTTCGCGATCGTGTGCATAGTCACGCTCGCCCTCGCCATCGGACCGACCGCGGCGATCCTCAGCGTCGTCGATCCCCTGCTCTTTCGGCCGCTGCCGTACGCTCGTCCGGAGCGCCTTGCCTTCGTTTGGGAACGCGGCGGAAACGGCAGTCCGCTCACCACGGGTTACAGCACCGTCGAGGACATTCGCGCCCGTACGACGACGCTCGCCTCCGTCGCCGCCGTCGCATCATGGCAGACTACTCTCTCGACGCCGGACAACCCGGAACGCATCGAGGGAGCGCACGTCACCTGGAATTACTTCCGAACCCTCGGTGTCCCGCCGGCGCTCGGCCGCGATTTCACTCGCGAGGAGGATGCGCAGAACCGGAACACCGTCGTCATTCTCAGCTATCGCCTCTGGCAGCGACGATTCAACGGCGATTCATCCATCCTCGGTCGGACGATCTCCCTCGACGAGCGGCGACGAACTGTCGTCGGCATCTTACCGGAGGATTACGATGACGTCATCCATCCGGGTGCGCAGATCTTCATGCCGCTCGGCTACGCCGCGACGCTGCCGTGGGCTTGCCGGATGTGCCGCCACCTTACCGCGGTCGCCCGCCTGCGTGACGGCGTGCTGCTCGAGCAAGCGCGCGCCGAACTGAATCAGATCTCGACACAGCTCGTCGCGGCTTTCCCCAAGGAATACCCGAGCGCCGGGTGGTTCCTCAACCCGCTGCAGCAGGACGTGATGCGGGACGCTCGCCCGGCGTTGCTCGCGATACTCGGCGCCGTCGCCCTCGTGTTGCTGATCGCCGTGGCGAACGTGGTGAACCTGCATCTCGCGCAGGCCGTTCGACGCGAAACAGAATTCGCGGTCCGCGCCGCGCTCGGTGCGAGCGGCGGACGACTGGTGCAACAGCTCGTGGCCGAAGGACTGAGCGTCGCGCTGGCCGGCGCCGGACTCGGACTGCTGCTGGCGAGAGCAATGCTTCCCGCGCTGGTCTCACGCCTTCCCGTTACGTTGCCGCGACGCTCGGCGATTCACCTCGAGGGCGGCATCGTCTTCGCGCTCGCCGTCGTTGCGATCGCGATCGCGCTCATCATAGGACTCGTGCCGGCGATCATCGCCAAGCGCCGCACGCTCTACTCGAGCGAGATGCGCTCGGCGGCTCGTCATGGAACGGGACACACACGTGCGCGAGCTACGCTCGTCGTCGGCGAGATCGCGCTGGCTCTTCTTCTCTTGTGCGGTGCGGGCCTCCTCTCGATGAGTCTCGTGCGACTGTTCGACGTTGATCGCGGCTTCGACGGGAACAACGTCATCACGATGAGCTTCCAGTCGTCGGGTTTGCGCTATCCGGACAACGTGGCGGTTCTCGCGGCCAGGCGACGGGTGCTCGCCGAGGCAGGGGCGGTTCCGGGGGTAGTCGACGTCGCGGCGGTCACGCTTCTGCCACTCACCGGAGGCATCGACCGCTATGGCATCATGGCCCAAGACAAGCCGCTCGATCATCCGGAGCGCGCCCCCGCATCGACAGGGTATCGTGTAGTCGGCGACTACTTGAAGACGATGCGCATTCGCATTCTCGCCGGCCGCGACCTTACCGATGACGACGCGCGCGATACGTCGGCCAGCCCGGTCGTGATCAGCGCATCGCTCGCGCGGACGCTCTGGCCGGGCGAAAGCCCGCTCAACAAGCGCATCAAGATTCCGAACAGCAAGACG
>Ga0157372_10008193_pt1 | contig 11105 bp, 12 predicted proteins | sample C55metaG_FD_115307 | JGI IMG/M metagenome (GOLD analysis project Ga0157372, IMG submission 115307) | Corn rhizosphere microbial communities from Kellogg Biological Station, Michigan, USA - C5-5 metaG | ecosystem: Host-associated > Plants > Roots > Rhizosphere > Soil | place: USA: Michigan...
CGCAGAACGCGTAGTCGCGCTCGAAGTCGCCCATGACGCAGTTGTGGGTGTGGATGTGCGTGCCGGGCGGAAGATCGTCGGTCGCAAAGCCTATGATCTGATTGTACTTGCGCAGCGGCTCGCCCTTCTTCACCGCGCGGGTCAGGATCTTATGGCCCGGCGGCACACGGGTCAGCGCCGCGACGTCGCCCTCGACCGTGGTGGTGGGCAGGATGTCCATGCGCGCGACGACGACGTTGTCGTTGGGATGCAGGCGGATGGTGAGTGGTGCGGGCATTGCTGTCTGAACTCCGGCGATGAGCCGGGACGATAGAGCATATTCGGTCCGGCCGGAATCGGCCGGACGGAATATGCCGGATGAAACCGGCATCACCCTCACGCGCATTTCCAAGCAAAAAGAAAGCGGAGCGCCTGAGGCGCCCCGCTTCCTGGGGTCTCGCTCGCTAGAGGCTAGCGGCGGTACGGATTGTCGGGATGACGGTCGTAGGCATTGGGCACGCCGTCATGGTCGCGGTCGCGGTACGCCTGGGCGCGATCCCAGCGGCCCGGGACGTGATAGTAACCGTGCGGGCCATGCTCCCAGCGGTCGTTGACCCAGTGGTAGCCAGGACGCTCGGCCATCCAGCGGCCCGAGGTCCAGACGTAGCGGCCGCTGTCATGGCGATAATAGCCCGGAGCCCAGACATAGCCCGCGCGCGGCGCCGGGGTGACCTCATAAACCGGCGCCGGGGGAGGCGTGCCGATCGAGATGTTCAGGTTGGCCTGCGCCGCCGCCGGCGTCACCAGCGCCGGAACCGTCAGTGCCGGCAGGGAAATCGCTGCGGCGGCAAGAGTGGTGAACAGGGTCGTCTTCAACATGACTTGCCTCCTTGATGAGCCGCTCGCCTCGAGGGGGATGAGGCGGCTGCTTCGATACCGATAGATACGCAGAGACCCCCGCAGGCGTGCCCTGACAACGAAGGCATTTGAGCCGGCCTGCCGCCCAGATTTCGCCCGAATCGCACCGCCCTGCAAACCGCACGCCCAGCCCAAACTCAGCTAGGCCCCACCCCAAGGCGCCAAGTGGCTGTCGCGCCGACGGGAATCTGCTATTTCCGCCCGCTTTCGAACCGAGGACATGATGGACACGCTCACCTACTGGAACGGCACGTGGCACGAGGGCAATCCCGCCATCCTGGGCCCGCGCGATCACGCCTTCTGGCTGGGCTCGATGGTGTTCGACGGCGGCCGCGCCTTCGACGGCTGCGGCCCGGACCTCGACCTGCATGCCGAACGCGTCGTGCGCTCGGCCAAGGCGCTGGGGCTCAGGCCGACCAAGACCGCCAAGGAAATCCTCGAGCTGATGGTCGAGGGCGTGCGCCGCTTCGGGCCGAAGGCCGAGCTCTACGTGCGGCCGATGTTCTGGGCGACCAAGGGCGGCGCCGGCCCGATCTCGGTCGATCCGGAGTCCACGCAGTTCCTGCTGTGTGTCTACGTCTCGCCGATGCGCGCCGGCACGCCGCTGACGCTCGGCCTCTGCCGCTCCATCCGCCGGCCGACGCCCGAGAGCGCGCCGACCATGGCGAAGGCCTCGTGCCTCTATCCCAACTCCTCGCGCGGCGTCGCCGAGATCCTGGCGCGCGGCTTCAACAACGGCGTGGTGCTCGATTCGGCGGGCAACGTCGCCGAGACCTGCAGCTCCAACATCTTCCTCGCCAAGGGCGGCGTGGTGGCGACGCCGGTGCCGAACGGCAGCTTCCTCGCCGGCATCACGCGCAACCGCACCATCACCCTGCTGCGCGACGCCGGCGTGAAGGTCGAGGAGCGCACGGTGACCACGCCCGAGCTCGACGACGCCGACGAGATCTTCACCACCGGCAACGCCGGCAAGGTGCAGCCGGTCAGCCGCTACGAAAGCCGCGACCTGCAGCCTGGCCCGCTCGCCCGCCAGGCGCACGAGCTCTACATGTCGTGGTCGCGCACGCAGCGGGTGATCTGACGGAACTGGCTGTGCGGGCGGTACGTTGGCGTCCGCCATGCGTATCCAGGTCGTGCACTGCCATCCGCTGACGTCGAGCTTCAATCACGCGCTGTTCGAGGCGGTCGTCGAGACATTGGTGAAGAACGGTCACCAGGTCGTCGCGACCGACCTCTATCGCGAAGGCTTCCAGCCGGCGATGACCGAGCATGAGCGCGCGACCTACATGCAGGAGAGCTACGACCACAGCGCCGTGGCCGGCTACTGCGAGACGCTGAAGTCGGTCGACGGCCTGATCCTGTGCTTCCCGCACTGGTGGTTCTCGATGCCGGCGGTGCTGAAGGGCTGGGTCGATCGGGTGTGGGGGCCGGGCATCGCCTTCGACTACGATCCCAAGGACTTTCATCTCACCCCGGCGCTGCACAACATCAGGCTGTTCGGCGTGGTCACCACCTACGGCTCGCCGTGGTGGGTGGCAGTTCTGTTCGCCGGCAATGCCGGCAAGAAGGTGCTGATGCGGGGGATGAAGCCGCTCTGCGCCAAGGGCGTGCGCTCCTTCTATATGGCGCACTACGACATGGACCATTCGACCGAGGCGTCGCGCCACGCCTTCCTCGACAAGGTCCGTCGGCGGGTGGGCCGAATCTAGGCGAGCCGAAGCCGTGGGCGGACACCTTGCCCGACATCGGCCACAAGTTCGTCACACCCGCCTGCCCCCATCCAGCCGCATTCTCGCCCGTACAGCCCCTTAAGGAGGGCTGCCCCCTCTGCCCAGCCCACAAGGGAAAGAAAAATGCGCAATATCGTCGTCCTCGCCGCCATCCTCCTCACCGCTACCGCTTGCGGCGACACCTGGGGCCAGCGCGCCGTGACCGGCGGCGGCATCGGTGCGGGTTCGGGCGCCGTGATTGGCGCGCTCACCGGCATGGGCCCGCTGACCGGCGCCCTGATCGGCGGTGCTGTCGGCGCCGGTGCGGGCGCCGCGACCACGCCGCGCCGCTGATCCTCAGCGCCGACAGGCGTCCGCGACCTGCGGGGCGATCAGGCGGGCGAACGTGAGCGCCCCCGCCTCGCTGAAATGGCCTTGGTCGACGAAATCGTCCGACGTGAAGTCGGCCGGGCTCACGTCAATGTAAGGATCGCCCAGGGACCCGGCCTCGTCGCGCAGCTCGGCATTGAACCGGCTGAGCAGCGGCCAGACATCCCTGTCGTGCACCAACGGCAGCCAGCCGTAGATCTTGTCGTCGTTCAGCGCGTCGAGATTGAGGATCTGGCCGATCCATACCGTGCGAATGCCACGGCCGCGGTTGATCATCGAGATCGACTGCGCGTTGCGCCGATACAGCGATTCGAGCACCGGATCGCCGCCCGACTTCGGTGCGCCGCGCAGCTCGGGCGGACGGATGGTCTGCGTCTCCCGACTCACCAGCCGAGCCGCCACGGTGAACAGCGGCGAGATCGAGCGATAGCCGGCGCCGTACCGGCGCACCTCCAGGCCATCGACCAGGGTCCGCAGATGAAAGCGCGCATAGCCGGGATCGAGGTCCTCGATGTGCGCGTTGCGGATGTCGTTCCAGCCGATGTAGTAGAGCGCGCAGGTCGGCTTGACGCCGAATGCATCGGCGTAGAACGCCGTCTGAATCACATGCTCGACGGTCGAGTAGCCCGGCACGCCGTGATTGATGACGGCGAAGTCGTCGGAGCCCAGCGTCTGCTCCAGCCGGTTGACCCACGTATCCTCGTCGCTGACCGCGATGTCGTAGGTCGCCGAGCCGCCGAACGCGGCCACCAACGATTTCCGCGACAGCTCCTCGCGCGTGTAGTCGCGGCCGCGCGTGCCGGCGCTGCTGTGCGACATGCGGTGGCCGACGACATCGACCGAGATCGACGGGATCGGCACGGCCTGCAGCAGCGGATGCCATTCGAAGCGCTGATCCTCGTTGTAGTTCCGCGGCATGACCGAATGGAACGCCAGGCCGGATTTCTTGAGCGCCAGCGAGCCTGCTCCGAGCGACAGATCGATGATCGCGAGCGCCAGCGGAAGGGCTGCCAGCCGCGGCCAGGGCGCCAGGGCGGCGCCCGCCAGCACCAATGTCAGCAGGTAGACAAAGTAGGTGTCGCGCGGCGTGTAGCGCACGAGTTCGCCGGTCAGCGCGCAGTAGAATGCATAGAGGAGCACGAGGACGGCCAGCGCACCGGCCGAGACCAGACACAACAGGCGATCGAAGCGATAGGGCCTGACGAGCCCCCAATATCCCAACACACGGCTCGGCATGGCGATGACTGTCTGGCTCAATCGCAGCCGCTGTGCAAGAGCGGGCTACCAGGTCTCCTTCCATGGCCTTAGGTCCATCTCGAACGTCCAGGCGCTGCGCGGCTGGCGATGGAGCTGCCAGTAGCTCTCGGCGATGTGGTCGGGATTGAGGATGGCGTCCGGCCCGGCGTTGTAGCGCTCGGGGAAGTTCGCCTTGATCCAATCGGTGTCGATCGCACCGTCGATAATGACGTGGGCGACGTGGATGTTCTGCGGATCGAGCTCGCGCGCCATCGACTGCGCCAGCGCGCGCACTGCGTGCTTGCCGCCGGAGAAGGCCGAGAAGCCGCGGCCGCCGCGGATCGACGCGGTCGCGCCGGTGAACAGCATGGTGCCGCGGCCGCGCGGCACCATGACCTTGGCCGCCTCGCGCGCGGTCAGGAAGCCCGCGAACGCCGTCATCTCCCAGACCTTGCGATAGACGCGGGCCGTCGTGTCGCGGATGTCGAAGCGCACGTTGCCGCCGATGTTGAAGACGAAAACCTCGACCTCGCCGATCTCGGTCTCGATCTGATTGAAGAGCTTCACGACCTGCTCTTCATCGCGCGCGTCGGAGCCGAACGGATGGACCTTGCCGCCCTCGCTGGTGATCTCGGCCACCAGATGCTGCAGCTTGTCGGCATGGCGGCGCGTCACCACCGCGGTGTAGCCCTCGCGCGCGAACCGGCGGGCGATCGCCCCGCCCGTCGCGTCGCCGGCGCCGATCACGACGCAGACCTTGTCTTTGGGCATTCAATTGTCTCCTTCGAGCAGACTTTGGCCGTGGCCGGAAAGCCGCTCAAAGGAGATTAAGTCATGGCCGGCCGAACGACGCCAACACTCGCGCGCAGTTCCCGGGTGGTCAGGCCCTTGCCGTCGGGCCGCCAGCCGGGCGGGCCGAACACGAACGTCCACGCGTCGCGGAGCGACCGTGCGCTGGCGAGGTCCTTTGCCAGCCCGATCCAGGGATCGAAGTTGATGCGGATCGGATTGTAGGTCGTGACCGGCGTCACCAGCCCGTACTGGCACGGCACGTCGGCGCGCTCCTCGATGTAGCTGCCGAACAGTCGGTCGAACACGATCAGCACGCCGCCATAGTTGGCGTCGAGATACTCGGGATTGCGCGAATGGTGGACGCGGTGCGCCGACGGCGTGTTCAGCACGTACTCGAGCCAGCCGAGCTTGGGAATCCATTCGGCATGGATCCAGAACTGGTAGATCAGGTTGAGCTGCAGAGCGATCAGCACGGTCACGGGCTCGAAGCCGAGCCACATGATCGGCGTGAAGAAGATGGTGGCGCCGGTGAACTTGCCGAGCCAGCCCAGCCGATAGGCTGTCGCCAGGGTGAAGCTGTTCGGCGAGTGATGAACCGAATGAGCGTTCCAGAACCAGCGTATCGTGTGGCTGGCGCGATGGAACCAGTAGTAGAAGAACTCGAGACTGACGAAGAGCAGGAGCACGCCACCTGCCGAATCGGCCGACAGCGTGAACAGGCGGTGGTCGTAGGCCCAGAAATAGACAGGTGCCAGGATGCCGAACGGCGCGAACGCAAGCAGCCGGCGCACCGCCACGTCGCCGAGCGACGTCGCCCATTCCTTCCAGTTGTAGCCCTTGCCGCGCGTGCGGCTGAGCCACAGCCCCTCGATCAGGGCGCTGCCCAGCACCAGCGGCAGCAGGACCGTGTAGAGCTTCAGGATGGGACTCATCCTCGCCTCCGTCTCTTGCGTTGCACCAAGGATATGAGCAATGCTCATGTTCTCGTACTCGCTTTCGAGGCCTTGGAGGCAGCATGGCGAAGCGTTCCCAAGCTGTTGGAATAAAGAGGCGAATCCCGCGGCAGATACGCGCCGAGGAGACTGTTTCGGCGATCCTGGAAGCGGCGGCTCAGGTTCTGGAGGCGGGCGGACTCGAGGGCTTCACCACTAACGCGGTGGCCGAGCGCGCGGGCGTCAGCATCGGCACGCTCTACCAGTACTTCGCCGACAAGCAGGCGTTGCTGCGGGCGCTGGCGGAACGCGAGATCCGGCGGGCGCTGGTGGCGATCGGCACCGCGTTGCGAGGCGAGCCGCTGGCGTCGGGCGAGCAGCGCGCGCGGGCGATGGTGCGGGCGTTGGTCAACGCCTTCAGCGGCCGGCAGCGCGCGCGCCGGGCCGTGATCGAGGCGCTGCTGGCGCAGCCGGGGGCGTCGACCGAGATGATGAAGCCGATCGCGGCATTCCTCGAGCAGTCCGGCGGGGCGCTGACCCGGCTGGACCGCGAGCAGATGTTCGTGCTGTCGCGCGCGGTGATCGGCGTGATCCGCGCCGCGGTGGTGGAAGAGCAGCCGTTCTTCAAGAGCCGGAGCTTCGAGGACGAGGTGGTGCGCCTGGTGGTGACCTACGTCACCGCCGTCGCCGCAACCTGACGGTCGTCGATCGCCCTGGCCTCCCCTCCTTCGCAGGAGGCATCGATGAAGCTGTCCTGTTGCGTTGTCCTGGGCCTTGCCGGCGCCGTGGCCGGCGACACGCTGAAGTCTGGTTTGGCGAAAAGGCCGGTTCGCTACTCAGTGGACGGAAGAGGGCGCTCTTCTTAAGATCAAGGTCCGCAATTTCGCCTGCGAGGACGCTCCATGTCCGCCGATCGCGTACAGCGTCGACTCGCGGCCATCGTCGCAGTAGACGTTGTCGGATACTCGAAGATGATGGGTCGCGATGAGGCGGGCACACTCGTCCGCCTCAAGCAACTGCGGGCCCAGTTCCTTCACCCCAATGTGCAGGAACATGGGGGACGCATCGTGAAGACGACTGGCGACGGTACCCTGGTCGAATTTCCGAGCGCATTTGACGCCGTGTCCCATGCCGTTGACGTCCAGCGCGGCATGGCCGAACGCAACTCGGGACTACCGGAGGACGAGCAGATCCACCTGCGCTTTGGCATCAACGTCGGCGACGTCCTCGTCGACGAGGACGATATCTACGGTGACGGCGTCAACGTGGCGGCCCGGCTCGAGGCGCTGGCCGATTCCGGAGGCATTTGCCTGTCGGCGCGAGTCTACGACTATGTACGCGATCGGCTTGACGTCACCTACGAGGATCTGGGCGAGCGCACCGTCAAGAACATCGCCGAACCGGTTCACGTTTACCGAGTCCGATTGAGCGAAAGCCGTCCAATCGGGGGCACCGACCGGCCCGCCGCGCCGCCTCTGCCGGACAAGCCATCTATTGCCGTCCTGCCCTTCATGAACATGAGCGGCGATCCCGAACAGGAGTACTTTGCTGACGGCATCACCGAAGACCTGATCACCAACCTGTCGCACATCCGATGGTTCTTCGTGATCGCCCGCAATTCGTGCTTCGCCTACAAGGGACGCTCACCGGACATTCGCACCGTGGCGCGCGAACTGGGCGTGGCGTACGTGCTCGAAGGCAGCGTCCGCAAGGCGGGCAGCCGGGTGAGAATCACTGCGCAGTTGGCCGACGGCGCCTCGGGCAACCACGTCTGGGCGCAGCGATACGACCGAGAGCTTCAGGACATCTTCGCAGTGCAGGACGAGATCACCGGTACATTGGCAGGCGCTATCGAGCCCGAACTCGGCAAGGCGGAACGCGAGCGCGCACGCGCCAAGCGACCGGACGATCTGCATGCCTGGGACCTATATCAGCGCGGCCTTTGGCACACCTACAAGCGTACCCGTGAAGACCTTGCCGAGGCGCAAAGGCTGTTCCGGCAGGCCCTGGAAAGAGATCCGGGTTTGGCGCGCGCCTATGCGGCAGCGGAGGAAGCCTTCTTCTTCCAATGGGTCGGCGGCTATGCCGATAAGAGTTATGCCGCCAAAGATGACGCCCTGCTGCTCGCCCAGAAAGCGGTGCAACTTGACGGGCAGGACGCCTTCAATCGCTATGCGCTCGGCCGCGCCTTGATCCTGATGCGCCAGCACGACTCGGCTGTGTTCGAGCTTCGGAAGGCAATCGAACTCGATCCGAGCTTCGCCCAAGCCCACTATGCGCTCGCTATGGCACTTGCCACCGGTGGGCATCCGCAGGAGGCGTTGCCGCACATAGAGCTAGCGATGCGGCTTAGTCCGCAAGACCCTTATTTCGGTCAGTTTCTGGTGCGACGCGCCGAAGCCTGCTTCTTTCTGGGGCGCCTCGAGGAGGCGGTCGAGGCGGCCGAAAGCTCGCTGCGTGAGCCGAACGTGCAGTGGTCCCGCTGGGCCATCCTGGCCGCCGCCCAGGCGCATCTCGGCCGACTGCCGCAGGCCCGCGCCAGCGTTGAGGCGTTGCATCAGATGCGGCCGGACGTCGATTTCGAGTTTGTCCGGGACTATTGGCCGATCGCGGACGCCAATGCGATCGACTATTTGATGGACGGGTTGCAAAAGGCCGGGCTGCGGTCGAGCTCCTAGCTGAGCTTAGTTGCCAACGGCGGATGGGCCTCAACGCGCCGCCAGTCCCACGTCCATGCACGTGCCAACGCCTGCGCCCGCGCTGGAAACGCCCGATGCGGCGCTCGGGCCGACATTGGCCGTCGAGCCGCGAACGTCGCCGCAGTCTGCGCTCGCCGTCTCGAACGTGCCGCAGATCTGCGGCCTGTTGCCTTGGCCACCATGATAGCTCTACGCTTTCGGCAGCTGTCCGGGGAAACGCGCGATGCCGCAGGAGAACTCGGAGTTAAAGCCGAAAGTCAGATACGCACGCAGCGGCGATGTCAGCATCGCTTATCAGGTGGTGGGCGACAGGCCCACGGACCTGGTGATGGTGTTCGGCTACGTATCCAACCTTGAAGTGACGTGGGAAGAGCCGAGGCTGGCGCGCTTTTTGGAGCAGCTATCGCGGTATGCCCGCCTCATCGTGTTCGACAAGCGCGGCACGGGTCTATCCGACCGGGTCAGCGAGATACCGAGCCTGGAGGTGCGCATGGACGACGTGCGCGCCGTGATGGACGCCGCGGGATCGAAGCAGGCAGCGCTATTCGGCATCTCCGAAGGCGGCTCAATGTCCATGCTGTTCGCTGCAACCTATCCCGAGCGATGTACCGGTCTGATCATGGCCGGTAGCTACGACTGCCGCGCCCGCACCGAAGCCGAACCGTGGGGCCTCAGCCCAGAGCAGTTCGATGCCTGGATCAAGTCCATCCGAAACGACTGGGGCGGCCCGGTCGGAATAGAGGTCCGCGCGCCCTCGATGGCGGCTGATCCGGCCTTTCGTGAATGGTGGGCGCGCTATATGCGGCTTGGCGCGAGCCCTCAGGCCGCCGAGATGATCGTCGCCATGTTGCGCGACATCGATGTCCGGCACGCGCTACCCACCATCCGCGTCCCGACGCTCATCCTGCATGCCGTGAACGACGCCACCGTGGACGTGCGCTACGCCCGCCATATGGCACAGCGCATCCCCGGTGCCAGGCTCGTGGAGCTGCCGGGTGCGGATCACGTACCGTGGCTTGCCGATGCCGACATGGCCTTGGCCGAGATTGGCGAGTTCCTGACCGGCGCGCGCCCTGCGACCGAACCCGACCGGGTGCTGGCGACCGTGCTGTTCACGGACATCGTGAAGTCGACCGAGAAGGCGGCGGCGCTGGGTGATCGCCGCTGGCACGAGCTCCTCGACCGCCACAACATGCTCGTTCGCCAGGAGATCACGCGCTGGCGCGGTCGCGAAGTTGCCACCCAGGGCGACGGCTTCCTCGCCCTGTTCGATGGCCCTGCGCGCGCCGTGCGCTGCGCCCAGTCCGTCGTCAATTCAATGCGGCCACTCGGGCTGGAAGTGCGTTGCGGTCTGCATTGCGGCGAGTGCGAGAAAATCGGCGACAATGTCGGCGGCATTGCCGTTCACATTGGCGCGCGGGTGGCGGCGCTGGCCGACGCCAGCGAAGTCTTGGTTTCAAGCACCGTCAAGGACTTGGTAGCTGGCTCCGGGCTACGCTTCAACCCGTATGGCGCGCGGAAGCTGCGCGGCGTACCGGGCGAGTGGCGCATCCTCCGCGCGGAAGCGTAAACCGCGGCAGCAGCGACCTAGACTGTCTTCCACTGCACCAGGGTGAACGGCGGCTGAGCGTCGTCGTGCGGCTCGAACACGGCCTGCACCTCGGCGCCGATCTTCACCTCCTGCTGCGGATCGCCCAGCAGGTTGCCGAGCATGCGGACGTTGCCGGCATCCGGCAGCTCGACCAGCACGACGATGTACGGCCCGTGGCCCTTGAGCGCCGGATGCACCGGATGCCACGGTCGTTCCCAGCTGTAGATGCGGCCCCTGCCCGACACCTTCTGCCAATCGAAGTTGAACGACAGGCACTTGTGGCAGATCCACTCCGGCCCCCAGCGGAACGTACCGCACTTGGTGCAGCGCTGGACCATCAGCTCGCCGCGCCGCGCGCCGTCCCAGTACGGCTTGTCGACGCCGTCATTCTCCGCCACCGGCGACGGCAGGCCCTTCGGCAAGTAAGTCTTCAGGGAGCTCATAGCGTCGCCTCCGAGCCCAGGATCATGCTCGACACCGGCGTCACCATCGGGCCGGAGATCACCATCGACACGTCAGGATCCTTGACCTGCGACGTCGACTGCCCGCGTAGCTGACGCACCGCCTCGACCTGCAATTCGAGGCCGTGCATGTAGCACTCGGCGAGATTGCCACCCGAGGTGTTGAGCGGCAGCTTGCCCTTGGGCGCCATCAGGTTTTCCGGCGTGAGGAAGTCGTTCGCCTCCTCGGCCTTGAAGAAGCCGTGCTCGACCAGGCTCATCAGCACGCCGCCGGTAAAGTTCTCGTAGCTTTGCACCACGTCGACATCCGACGGCTTGACGTGCGCCATGCCGTAGAGCTGCGGCGCGACGGTCGTGAAGCTCGAGGTCGCGTAGAGCGGCGCGTTGTGCACGCGCGC
>Ga0157372_10008194_pt1 | contig 11105 bp, 7 predicted proteins | sample C55metaG_FD_115307 | JGI IMG/M metagenome (GOLD analysis project Ga0157372, IMG submission 115307) | Corn rhizosphere microbial communities from Kellogg Biological Station, Michigan, USA - C5-5 metaG | ecosystem: Host-associated > Plants > Roots > Rhizosphere > Soil | place: USA: Michigan...
ATGGAAATGTATAAAGAAAATTTCGGCGATGAAAATGAAATGCATTTTATTTTCACAGGAAGCATTTCAGAAGATTCATTAAAACCTCTTTTGGAAAAATATATTGCCAGCCTTCCCGCCACATCAAAGAAATTTCATTACACGGATAATCATTTGAGGATGGCAAAAGGAAAAATAGATGTAAATGTTTATAAAGGCAAAGAGCCAAAAGCCTTGATACTGGCTGTTTACAGCGGAGAGGTTCCTTATTCTGATCAACTGGATCTCAAAGCGCAGGCTATTGCTGAGGTGTTAAACATCCGGATCATTGAAGAATTGAGAGAAAAGATACAGGGAATTTATGGAGGTGGAATTGAAGTTCAATTTGATAAAATCCCTTACTCGCATTATACTTTCTTTTTGACATTGCCTTGCGGTCCTGAAAAAGTAGATACGCTTTTAAAAGCTGCGAATGCAGAAATTCAAAGCCTTATCAAAAATGGGCCTTCCAAAGAAAATTTGGAAAAAGTGAAGAAGCAATGGAAAGAAAAATATAAAACTGATTTTAAAGAAAATGGCGCGTGGTTATCGCAACTGCAATCATTTTATTTTCCCGGCGATAATCCTGATTACTGGATTCACTATGATAAATATGTAGATGCGCTGACTCAAAAAGATATACAGGATGCAGCGAAATTATTGTTAACAACAAAGAATGTGATCACAGGAATTTTGAGGCCGGAAAAAGAAATTATCGGTACTGTAAAGCCAAAATATTTACAGAAATAATTTTCATGCGATATGAACATTGAAGAATTAAGAGATTTTGTTTTATCCTTAAAAAATGTAGAAGAAGGTTTTCCTTTTGGAGAAAACACGCTTGTTTTTAAGATCAATAAAAAAATCTTTTTACTTGTTTCGTTGTCATCAGTTCCTTTACAATTCAATGTAAAATGCGATCCTGGCCGGGCAATCGAATTGCGGGAAGAATATTCCTGTATTTTGCCTGGTTATCATATGAACAAAAAACATTGGAACACCATCATTGTGGATGGAACATTATCAAAAACTCAATTAAAAAATTTCATAAAAGATTCTTATGATTTGGTCCAAAGAAAGTGATTGATTAAAAGAAAATTTAAAAGTGCAAAGAGAAAAAGGTGGCAGAAAATGTCACCTTTTTGTAATGATAAAATGCAATTATTTCTTCATTCACTGCACCAACGGAATCGAAAAATAAAATATCGAACCTTTTCCTTCTTCGCTTTCAACCCACAATCTTCCTTTATGTGAATGAATGATCTGCCTGCAGAGATAAAGACCTAAACCAATTCCTTCAATGTTCCTGTTTTTTTCCACCCGGAAAAACCTTTCAAAAACAAAAGGAAGTTGTTCTTTGGGAATGCCAAGTCCTTCATCTTTTACTGAAACTGAAAGTGTTTTTTTATCATGGGAAACACCAAGCGTAACACGGTTTTTTCCATGCGAATACTTAATACTGTTGCTCAAATAATTTGTTAACACCTGTGTGATCCGGTCCTTATCGGCTGTCAGCATCACATTTGAATTTCCTTCTACTTCTATCTCAAAAGCCGGATGCAAAGTTTCTACCGCGTCAATCGCTTCTTTCACTGCATCTGCAAAATTAAATTCAGACAATTGCAATTGCATATAACCTGAATTTATTTTAGTAGATTCATACAATTCAGAAATCATTTTTTGTAATCGTCTTGCATTGTTTTTGCTTTTTAGCAACATACTTTCTGCAAGCGAAAAATCATTTTCATGCAAAGCTTCTGTCATCAGTTCATTGCATAAAATAATATTGGAAAGAGGATTCCTTAATTCATGCGCTACAAATCCCATCACATCTTCTTTTTCTTTTTCAAGTTCTTTGTAGGCTGTAATATCATGCACGATCAGTAACAAATTCTTTCCGTCAAAACTGTCCATAAAAGAACAACTGATGTCATACGATCTTACATCTGTTGGCGAAATGATCAGTTCTATTTGTTTGTTGCTGAAGCCGGTTTTTGTCTGAAGTGCTTTAGTGATCGCGATAGTCAGGTATTCGTTTTTGTCATACGGTTTTATAAGTTCGAGGATATTGATAGAAGGCTCAGGGACGCTGTATTTAAACAAGTTTGCGAAAGCGCTATTGGTTTTTATGATATTCATCTTTTCATCCAAAACGATCACCACGTCTTCAATAGAACGCAAAATACTTTCATTAAAGTCATTCAGATTTCGCAAAGCAATTTCGGTTCTTTTCTGAGCATGAATGTCCTGGATGATCTTTAAAATAAATGATTCATTATTCGTTCCTTTTACTAAAACAGCCTCGCCACGAACCCAGGTAACTGATTGATCTTTGTTTACAAAATAATTATTGTCAAAGCTTTGACCTTGATGCAAAACTCTGGTAACCTCTTTTTGAAACACTTCTTTTTGCTGATCTTCTTTTGTAAATAAAATCGATCCGTTTTTTCCAATGATATCTTTTTCAGAATAACCGAAACACTTTACAAATGCGGGATTGATCGATAAGACAGTTCCTTCAGCATCCATTACCAACACTGAGTTTTGCTTCGCGTTATAAAATAAAGCATCGAAATAATTGGCTGAGGGATGCATTTGAAAATTTTAAAACGTTTGGGGTAATTATCACAATAAAGTTAATAAGAAAACTTAATAACTTTTTTTTATCTTTTTTTTGAGTGGAACGAACCAAATAATGCGATTTCTTTTTTTAAAATCCTCAGGATCATTTGTTTTTTAAAACTTCAATTAACTTTATTTGAAAAAAATATTGATAAATGCTAAAAGAAATTTTATAAAAATGGATAAGCAAACATTAAGTATTGATATGGATGAAGTAATTACCGACACTGCAAAAAAATTGAAAGATTGGTACGACCGCGAATTTGGAATCACTTTTAGTGAAGAAGAGTTGCAAGGCAAGGATTTAAAAGAAGTAGTAAGGCCTGAACACTTTTCGAAGTTTCATGAATATTTGAACCTGGAAGGTTTTTTTCGTGACCTGGAATTAATGCCTGATGCTGAAAATGTTTTAAGAAAACTGAATGAAAAATATGAATTGTTTATTGTTTCCGCAGCGCTGGAATTTCCTAATTCTCTGAAAGATAAATTTGACTGGATTGCTGAAAAACTTCCATTTATTACCTGGAAACAAATTTGTCTTTGCGGCACCAAAAGCATTGTGCAGACTGATATTATGATCGATGATCGCACAAGAAATTTCAGTCATTTTCGGGGAAGAAAAATTCTATACACCTGCCATCATAATATTTTTGAAAAAGATTATGAGCGCGTAAAAAACTGGAAAGAGATTGCAGAAAAACTACTTTGAAAAAGTATTATTAATTTTCGTGTGTACAGGACTGTTATGTTATTATTTTCATTTTCAAAATAATTTTTATTTTATTTTTTCAGTTATTTCAAAACAAAAACTTGTAATTACTTTTACCGGTAATAATTTTTTCTATGGTTAATTTCTCTTTTATGCGTCGTTGCTTTTTGGCTGCGACAGTTATTTTTTTTACTGCTTCTGCTCAATCGCAAAAAACAGAAAATCTCGTTCAATATGTAAATCCTATAATCGGTACAGAGCGCATGGGACATACATTTCCCGGTGCGACAGTTCCTTTTGGAATGGTGCAATTAAGCCCTGATACAGATACGATTCCTTATGAAACAAATGGACATTACAATCCTGATGTTTATAAATATTGCGCCGGATATCAATACGATGATAAAACGATTGTTGGTTTTAGTCACACACATTTCAGTGGCACCGGGCATTCTGACCTGGGGGATTTTTTAATCATGCCCACTGTAGGAAAACTGCAATTAAATCCCGGTACAGCTGATGATCCGGAAAGTGGTTTCCGTTCCCGGTTTTCACACAAAACTGAAGTGAGCGAAGCAGATTATTATAAAGTAAAATTAGAGGATTATAATATTCTTGCAGAGCTGACAACTACCGCCCGTGTTGGCTTTCATCAATATACTTTTCCAAAAACAGATAGCGCTCATATCATTCTAGATCTGATGAGCGGCATCTATAATTATCCTGATAAAAATGTGTGGACTTTTATTCGTGTGGTAAATGATTCATTGATCACGGGTTATCGCCAAACAAGCGGGTGGGCAAGAACAAGAACGCTTTATTTCGCTATGCGATTTTCAAAACCCTTTATTGACTATGGAAGTAAGGATTTTGGCAAAAGAGAACCGTATCGTGGCTTTTGGGGAAAATTTAATCAGCAGAAAAACTTTCCAGCGTTAGCTGGAAGACAACTTCGGATGTATTTTAATTTCAAAACAAATGAAGGTGAAAAGATCAAAATAAAATTTGCCCTTTCTCCGGTGAGCCAGGAAAATGCTTTGAATAATTTGAGAACAGAAACTCCGGGTTGGAATTTTGAAAAAATAAAAGAACAAGGTCAACAGCAGTGGAATAAAGAATTGAACAAAATCGTGATCAATGCCGATAAGGATGAGAAAATAAATTTTTATACAGCGATGTATCATGCCTTCATCAATCCGACCATTTATATGGATGAAAACGGCGACTACAAAGGATTAGATCAGAATATTCATAAAGCAAGGGGCTTTACGAATTACACTACTTTTTCTTTGTGGGATACGTATCGCGCTTTGCATCCTTTGTTCAATATCATTCAGCCAAAACGAAATGGCGACATGATCAAATCGATGCTGGCGCACTATGATCAAAGTGTGATGCACACGCTGCCCATGTGGTCTAATTCTGCGAATGAAAATTGGTGCATGACCGGTTATCATGCTGTTGCCGTAATTGCTGATGCAGTGGTAAAAGGCAATACACCGTTTGATGCGAACAAGGCATTGGATGCATGTGTAACAACAGCACACCACAGAAGTTATGATGGCATTGGATTGTATGAAGACATGGGATACATCCCTGTTGATAAAAACGGCACCGGCACTTCCACTACTTTGGAATATGCTTACGATGATTGGGCTATTGCACAGATGGCAAAGAAGCTGAACAGAATGGATATTTACAAAGAATTTTTGAAGCGTTCTGAAAATTATAAAAACGTATTTGATCCTTCAGTCGGCTTCATGGGTGGACGTTTGAGCGATGGCTCATGGAAAAAAGATTTCGATCCGTTAAGCACTTCAGGACAGGGTTTTATTGAAGGAAATTCATGGAACTATTCTTTGTTTGTTCCGCAGGATCCTGCATCATTAATTCAACTGATGGGAGGAAAGAAAAAGTTTACTCATTACCTGGATACATTGTTCACAATGCATCTGTCGGACAAGTTTTTTGCAGAAACAGAAGACATTACCAGGGATGGAATCATCGGTGGATATGTACATGGAAACGAGCCTTCACACCATGTTGCGTATTTATACAACTGGACTGATGAGCCGTGGAAAACACAGGAAACTGTAAGAATGATCTTGAAAAATCAATATCATATAGGCGCTGCTGGTTTAGGTGGAAATGATGATACAGGACAGATGAGTGCGTGGTATATTTTCAGTACGATTGGCTTTTATCCGGTAGCGCCGGCCTCTGATGTTTATCAAATTGGAAGTCCTGCTGTCAATGCTGCTACCTTGCATTTGGAAAATGGAAAAACATTTTCAATTGAAGCAAAAAATCAAAGCGACAAAAATGTTTTTGTACAGAAAATCGAATTGAATGGAAAACCCTTAAATCGTTTATACATCACGCATTCAGAAATTATGAATGGAGGGAAGCTCGTGTTTTATATGTCAGATAAACATTCGTAAAAAGTTGCAGAAGCAGTAAACGAAGAAATATTTTTATTTCTTCGTTTACTTCCTATTCTTTTCTATCATCATCAGAAATTACAAGATTGGCGCCACCTTCGCGCATGATCTGATCCATATTTCTGTCATTGTCAATGATTCCTTTTTCTTCCAGCATTCGCATGTCTTTAGCATCTTTTAGAAATGCAGAAGCGAAAATAAATTCGTTTAATTTTTCATTCTTATTGAAAATAATGTCTTTGTTCGTTCCTTCCCATTCTTTTTTGCCGTGGTATAAATACAAAATATTTTCACCGATCTCCATCACGCTGTTCATGTCATGAGTATTGATAACTGTGGTCATTTCATTTTCCTTCGTGATCTCATGGATCAGTTTATCGATCACCATAGATGTTTGCGGGTCAAGGCCGGAATTGGGTTCATCGCAAAAAAGATATTTTGGTTTCAAAACAATTGCTCTTGCAATGCCGACCCGCTTTTTCATACCACCACTAATTTCAGACGGATATTTTTTATTGGTGCCTTTCAGATTTACTCTTTCGAGTACATCATTTACCCGTTCCATCTTTTTTGAATTTGGCCATTTGGTAAACATGTCTAAAGGAAATTTTACATTTTGTTCTACAGTCATACTGTCGAATAAAGCCGATCCCTGGAACAGCATTCCAATCTGTTGACGCAATTCTTTTCTTTCTTCTTCTGTCATGGTTGTCAGGTCTTTTCCATCAAACACAATGTCGCCGCTATCTACTTCAAACAAACCTACCATGCATTTTTGTAAAACCGTTTTTCCGCTGCCACTGGTTCCAATGATGAGGTTGGTCATCCCTGTTTTCATAACAGCGCTTATATTCTTCAGAATTTCTTTATCACCAAAAGATTTAGAAACGTTTTTGATTTCAATCATAATAAATCACTTAATTAATTTTTTCCTTTTGCAGTAAACAAAGAATTAGTTTCTTTTTTTTACAAAATAAGAAACGCAAGAATATAATCAGCAAATAAGATCAATATACAACTGGTGATGACTGCGGTCGTGCTTGCGCGTCCAATTTCCAAAGCGCCGCCTTTTACATTATAACCATAATACGAAGAAACACTGCTAATGATGAATGCAAAAGTGTAAGCTTTTGCCAATGCGAACCAAACATTTTTGGGAACGAAATTCATCAATAAACCGCGATCGTATGTCGCGCCGGAAAGAATGCCGCCAAGAGTTCCTGCCAGTCTTCCTCCATAAATTCCCAAAGCCATCGCAAGAATTACCAACAGAGGAATCGTGATTAGTGCACCAAGAATTTTTGGAGCAATGAGATACGATTTTGTATTAATACCCATGATCTCTAAAGCATCGATCTGCTCGCTTACTCTCATGTTGCCTAATTCTCCCGCAATCTTACTTCCCACAACTCCGGCAAGAACGATACAAACCAATGTAGGAGCGAATTCCAGGATAACGGTATCTCGAACGATCTGTGAAATGGTGTCTTTTGGAAGCATCGGACTTGTTAGCTGGTAAGCAGTTTGAACGGCGCTTACCGCACCCATAAAAATGGAAATAACTGCAACAATTCCCAATGAGCCCATTCCAATTTCGACAGATTGATGCATGAGTTCTTTCCAATACATTTTGAAATTTTCAGGTTTGGTGAACATCGATTTCATCATCAAAAGATACCCGCCAATTGTAGAAAATACTTTCATGTTGTTTGCTTAAAAATTATTTTATTCTTTGGATTTCATTTATCGGAAGATTTTTGAAATGCTTATTCTTTATTGGATCTTTTTAATTTTCTCCACCTGCTGACAGGAGGTTCTTCTTCAGATTTTTTTCTTTTACATTTTAATTGCGCGTCAACTACTGCAATTAAAACCATGTTGTAAATACTTCTAACCTGGCTTCCCAATTGAAGAATATGAACCGGCTTGTTCAAACCCAATAAAATCGGGCCAATTGCTTCAGCACCACCAATTTCCTGCAAAAGATTGTAAGTGACATTTCCTGCGGCAAGATTTGGGAAAATGAGGACATTAACGTCTTTATTTACCAGTTCACTGAATGAATAATTGTCGCTTAAAATTTCTTTGTTGAAAGCGACATTCGCCTGCATCTCTCCATCAATAACCAAAGAAGGTTCTTTTTGTTTTGCAATCTCTCTTGCTTTTGCAACCAGTTTTGCTTCCGGAGAATTGCTACTGCCGAAGTTAGAATAACTCAACATTGCCACGTTGGGAACAATTCCAAAGTTTCTGATTTCTTTAGCTACCATGATTGCAATATCCGCAAGCTCTTCAGCAGTTGGATTAAAATTGACCGTAGTGTCGGCTAAAAAAAGCGGTCCTTTTTTTGTCATCATGATGTACATTCCTGCAACAATTTTAGAGTTGCTTTCCATTCCTATCACTTGCAATGCTGGCCTGATCGTATCTGGATAATTCTTTGAAAGCCCTGATATCATTGCATCTGCTTCGCCCGTTTCTACCATCATACAACCGAAATAATTGCGGTCTTTCATTATTTTTTTTGCTTCATAAGCATTGAAACCTTTTCGTTGTCTTTTCTCAAAAAAGATTTCTCCAAACTTCATTCTGATGTCGTGCGTGTCATCACTTTTTGGATCAATGATTGGCATTTCACTAATGTCAATTCCTGATTCGGCGGCAATCTTTTCAATTTTTTCTCTTGTGCCCAGCAAAATTGGAAACGCGATTCCCTCATCCAGCGCCATCTGCGCAGTTTTTAAAATTTTTTGATTTTCTGCTTCAGCAAAAACAACACGCTTTGGGTTTTTTCTTGCCTTTGCGCCAATCATTCTCAACAAATGATTATCGATTCCCAATCTTTCATTCAGCTTTTCAGAATAAGCTTCCCAATCCGTGATCGGTTCCCGTGCAATGCCACTTTCCATCGCTGCTTTTGCAACCGCCGGAGCAACTGAAGTCAACAGGCGGCTATCAAGTGGTTTTGGAATAATATAATTTGGTCCGAAAAGAATATTCTTTTCATTATAAGCCATGTTTACAATATCAGGCACAGGAGATTTTGCCAGTTCTGCCAAAGCCTTTACTGCGGCCAGTTTCATTGCTTCATTAATTTGCGTAGCTCTTACATCCAATGCGCCGCGAAAAATATATGGAAAGCCTAAAACATTATTTACCTGGTTAGGAAAATCACTTCTGCCGGTAGCCATGATCACATCTTTTCGCGCAGAGATCGCTTTATCATAAGTGATCTCAGGATCTGGATTGGCCATCGCAAAAACAATTGGATTTTTAGCCATGCTTTTTACCATTTCAGGAGTTACCACATCACCAACACTGAGGCCAATAAAAACATCGGCATCTTTCATGGCCGATTCCAATGTTATGTTTTTATCTTTTGCAGTAGCGAAACGTTTTTTGGTTTCAGATAACCCTTCACGTTCGGCATGAATCACACCTGCTTTATCGAACATGATAAAATTATCAGGATTAGCTCCGAGGGCAACATATAATTGCACGCAAGCCATTGCTGCCGCGCCCGCGCCATTCACCACAAACTTTACTTTGTTGATTTTCTTTTTCTGAATTTCCAGCGCATTCAACAAAGCCGCCGCACTGATAATTGCCGTTCCATGTTGATCATCGTGCATAACCGGAATCTGCAAACGTTCTTTTAATTTTTGTTCGATATAAAAACATTCGGGCGCTTTAATATCTTCAAGATTGATCCCTCCAAAGGTTGGCTCCAGTGCTGCTACTATTTCTACAAATTTTTCCGGATCTGTTTCATTGATCTCGATGTCAAAAACGTCGATGTCTGCAAATATTTTAAATAAAACTCCTTTGCCTTCCATTACCGGTTTTCCTGCTATTGCGCCAATATTTCCCAAACCTAAAACCGCTGTTCCATTGCTGATAACACCAACAAGATTTCCTTTGGCGGTGTATTGATAAGCGGTTTCAGGATTTTCTTTTATTTCGAGACAAGGCACTGCAACGCCGGGTGAATAAGCCAATGAAAGATCTCTTTGTGTTTTGGTAGATTTTGTAGGGATCACTTCTATCTTTCCCGGTCTTCCTTTTGAATGATAGTCAAGCGCTTCCTGCTTTCGAATATTTTTTTGCATAGACATTTATTAAACCTCCGGCCTTCAAAAAGGCAAATATTTTCTTTTTAAAATGAAAAGTAAAGATAGGTAATGTAGGCTATTCATCAGGCACAAACAGCAAGCCAGGCCATAATTGCCATGCCGTTTTCAATAGCCTTTTCGTCAATGTTAAATGTCGGTGTATGAACGCCTGACGTGATATTTTTTGCCTTGTTGGCAACGCCCAATCTAAAGAAGCATGCAGGTATCCGGTGAGAATAAAATGCAAAATCTTCCGCGCCCATTCTCATTTCTGTTTCTTCTACATTTTCTTCACCGATCAGTTCTTCTGCTTTTCGCATAGCCATGGCTGTTAGCTCCAGATTATTAACAACAAATGGATAACCTACATCAATTTCACAATCAATAGTAGCTCCGGAAATTGCAGCAGTTTGTTGGCAGATATTCCTGATAAGATCATGCGCTTTGAATCTCCATTCTTCATTCATTGCCCTGAAAGTTCCCATCAGTTTTACTTCGGAGGGAATTACATTGGTAGTGTTTCCACCCTGAAATGATGTGATGGAAAGCACGGTAGGATTAAAAGGATTGTTCATTCTGCTAACCACCTGTTGAAGATTGACCACCAATTGGGAAGCGGCGAGAATCGTATCAGCCGTGAGATGTGGCGCTGCTGCATGTCCGCCTTTGCTTTTTACAGAAATATAAATTTCATCAGCACTTGCCATTACCATTCCACCTCGGAAACTTAATTTTCCAACTTCGAGAGAAGGATGAACATGCAAGGCAAAAATGGCATCAGGTTTGGGATTTTCAAGAACGCCTTCTTTAATCATGAGACTTGCGCCTCCCGGATTTTTTTCTTCGCCGGGTTGAAAAATTAATTTGACCGTTCCTTCCCATTCATCTTTTAATTCATTCAAAATTTTTGCAGCACCAAGCAAACAAGTGGTATGTACATCATGACCACACGCGTGCATTACACCTTCATTTTTTGAACGATATTCTATTTCATTTTTTTCTAAGATCGGTAACGCATCAATATCCGCGCGAAGGGCAATTACTTTTTTAGCTGGATTTTTTCCTTTAATAATTCCAACAACTCCTGTTGCTGCCATCACTTCAAAATCGATTCCTAATTCTTTTAATTGTTGCTGTATAAATTTTGATGTTTCAAATTCGTGGTAACTCAATTCGGGATGTTCGTGAAGATGATGACGAATG
>Ga0157372_10008195_pt1 | contig 11105 bp, 9 predicted proteins | sample C55metaG_FD_115307 | JGI IMG/M metagenome (GOLD analysis project Ga0157372, IMG submission 115307) | Corn rhizosphere microbial communities from Kellogg Biological Station, Michigan, USA - C5-5 metaG | ecosystem: Host-associated > Plants > Roots > Rhizosphere > Soil | place: USA: Michigan...
TAGCTGATTTTAGTTCGCTGATCGAAGGCAGGGTCTTTGACTGCTTGGCATAGGCGCGACCCATAACGGAATGCGCGACGCCGGCTGAAATCTTTTGCGATTTGTCTGCTGCAGGATCATCGGTCTTCGCGGCAACAATTGCCTTTTGCGCGTACGTTACTGCTTTGGCCAAAGCTCCGGGCTCAGAACTGTCTACGTAGTTGTTGGCGAGCAGAAGCAAGGCCGGCAAATTATTCGGATTGGCCGCCAATGCTTTTTCGGCATAACTGATCAGGCGATGATTATCCTGCAATTGCGAAAGGCTAAGCATCGCGTATGAAGTTACCTGCTCATCCATTTTCGATTTCGGAAATGTGACGGTAAATTTGTCGATGTAATCCATCCGGGTTTTTGCGTCATTCTCACCCGCGATTCCGTTAAAGGCTGTGCTCTCGAAAAAATCGTAGGCATTCTTATTAGCATCTTTCTGCGACGCGACCGTCGACGCGAACTGCTCATCGGTCACATCTCCCGGCTTGGGTTGTTTCTCGATCGAATTGAATGCCTCGCCGCCTTGAATCGAATAGCTGAAGATGCGGGCATTGTCTTTGAGTTGCTGCGCAATAGTGACTTGCGAAGTCAAAATATCGAGATTGTGCGGAGACCCCGCGACGGCTTTATCGCCGCATTCAAGCGCCTTCTGCAGATCTCCAGCGCTCTGGTAGTACTGCGAAAGCTGCCAGTTGGCATACGCGACTGCGGGCTTATCCGAAGCGTACTTCTGCAGGAAATCTTGATACATCGAGACTTTTTTTTGCGCATCATGCTCGTTGGCAATGGTGTTCAAATCGTTGTCTTCGGGCGTGCCCGCAGGGATCACGATCGTATCGACCTGCGCAGATAATGTGGGAGTGAGAAAGATGAACAAACCCGCAAACGAAAAGAAAAATGCCAGAGCCCAACTAGGCTTATGTGTCATGGGTGACCTCCTAGCCTGCGTGCGGAATCCTAGCTCCGAAAAGCTCGGTACGCAAGCTTTTCTATCGCATAGATTGGCACTGGGCAGTTATTTCTCGGTGGCCAGGGGTCCTGGTTCGGCTCTCCTTCGTGAAGCTTCGTGTTCTTCGTGGTTTATGATTTGAAAAACCAATAACCACGAAGGACACGAAGGTTCACCAAGGAAAACAACCCCCAAGTTTCGCGGATGTCGTTGTGACCGTTGCAATCCTACGTGGTCTTTGCCGCCTGGCTCTTTTGAACAGGCTTCCTGGCGAGATCCTCAACATTGGGGAATGACTTGGGAATAGTAAGCGTCTTCGCGGGCGGTAAAGTTCCAGTGTTCAGCGCATGGGTCAGCATCTCGATGGCTTTGCCAGTATTGGTTGGAACAATAATCGTGGCCGCCAGCAGCCCTTGTTGTACCCAGGACTGCCCGGTTTTGCGGACTCCGTCAATGCCAAGGAAGGGAACTTTAAGCCAGCGGGAGCGCAGGTTCATGTCCGCGATGTCCTGAAAGGCCTTCCGTGCACCGATAGCAATGGAATCATCGTGCGCTGCGATTACATCGATTAGTGCCTGCTGGGACGTGGAGAGCTTGAGCCACGAGCTGACAGCCTTGTAGGCGCTCGCTTCCGTCCAGTTCGCTTTCATGAGTTTTACTTGGACGTCGGCCGGCTTGCTCTCATACATTCCCGAAGTTCGTTGTCTTGCAGCCAAGCTCTCGGCCGGGCCCTGAATCAAAAGCACTGAGCCGCTTTTCGGAAGCAAGGCAGAAATTTGACTTCCTTGAATTCGCCCAATCTGCTCGTGGTCGGAGCTGATGGAAAAGATGGGCACTTTGTAGGTGCTCCGCAGTTCGGCGATATATTCCACTTCACGGTTTAGTACCACCCAGGCGATCCCCGCAGCTGCAGCAGCCCTCGCGACCTGGGGCATGGCCGTTCCACCCACCGGCTCGAAGATAATTCCGTCAGGATGCGCTTCGGTATTGGATTGAATGATTTTCAGAAGCTGTTGGCTTTGTAGGATGGCGTCATTCTCGGCATCCAGGATCTGCAAATCGGCGCCAAATCGTTGCGCCGCTTCTTCAGCGGCTGACGCCTGCTCCATTTGATAATCATTGTCGCGAGTAGTCAGCGAGACAACAAATTTCAGCTTCTTCACCGGGGCCCCCTATTACGGACAATATGCGCGCTGCACAATGCTGAATAATCCTAACGTGGAATTGGGAACATCGCTGGTAACGATAGTAATCGTCTTCATGGGGGACTTCGTGAAGTGCGCGCGGCGTCTCGCCGGTGCTAAAATTCGCGCCTGAGGAGAACCCATGCTACGCCGAACGCTAGGCCTGATCGCGCTTACTTGTTTGCCATTATTTGTTCAAGCTCAAGACAAACTTTCAGTGCACTGGGAGGAACTAACCGGCCCCGACTTCATTAAAGCCATTGCACGGTCAGAGGGTACCTGCGTGCTACCCTTCGGAATCCTGGAAAAGCACGGCCCGCATCTTCCATTAGGGACCGATCTTCTGGACGTGCGCCATGCTGCACTGGGCGCAGCGGAGCAGGAATATGCCGTGGTTTATCCCGAGTACTATTTCGGGCAGATCTTTGAGGCGCGCCACGAACCTGGGACCGTGGCCTACAGCTCGAAGATACAGCTGGAACTGCTGCAAGAAACCACCGATGAGATGGCCCGCAACGGCTGCAAGAAGATCGTCATTGTCAACGGTCACGGCGGCAACGAGCATCTGCTGCCGTTCTTTGCTCAAAGCCAACTCGAGAAGCGGCATGACTATGTCGTCTATGTATTCGACGAGAGGACGCCTTCGACTGGCGGCCCGCCCAGGACGGACAAGCTGGATATGCACGCCGGTCAGAGCGAGACCGCTAAAATGTTGATCTCGCGTCCCGATCTTGTACACATGGATCGTGCCTCGAACGAGTCCGGCGCCGATCAGCATCATGTTGACCTGCCGGACGGTGTTTACACCGGCATCTGGTGGTACGCGCGCTTCCCGGATCATTATTCCGGCAATGGGGCACTCGCCACCCGCGAACTCGGTGAATATCAGATGAGTTGGTGGATCAAATCAGTCGCGGATGTTATTCGCGCAGTGAAGGCTGATCAGAACAGCTTGCGTTTGCAGAACGAGTTTTACGACAAGGCACAGCACCCGCTGGATACCAAACAGTAGCGGAGTTGTCGCATTGGGGTAGCTCATACTGAAGGTACATGTCCGTTCGGTTTGGACGCAGACTACCCCTAACTTGAGTAATATCGGCCTCTGCCCTCTACCGTAGTACGCTGATCCAGGCGCCGCTGTGTGCTTACTTCACTGCGGATTGCGCTTCCTCGCCAATCAGAATATGCCTCGGATTCCGATCTTCAAGCTTGGGTCGTCGCAGGACTATCCGCCACCGCGGCTCAGCAGCTATATACCGGCGCTTTCGCTCGAGACCCTGCAGTTAGGGATCGACAACGTGCGCCATGACGTGTGGTTGAGTTCAGAGTTCACCAGAGTTGCCGGTGACCACATTGCCAAGCTCATTACCAAGTACGGCAACATTGAGAGTCTTGCCCATGGCGATGTAACGGCGGCCAAAAGCATGTTTTCAAAATTCGTACCGGGGGCGACGAAGAAGGCTCCAGACCTCAAGCCGCTTCTTTTGGAACTTCACAAAGCCGCGCTCAATCGTGCCAAGGCCGAAAATAATCCTCTGATCGATCTTCTGGCGCGCGCCTCAATCATAAAGTTCTTTCGCGCTGAGTTGAACGCGCAGTATGCCAAAGCACTGGAGCGATGCCGCGGAACTCTTAAGGGCTATGAGGGAGTGCGCCAACAAAAGGCGCTGGAGTATCGCGAGACCGTTGCCAGTTTTCAGATTGCCAAGAAGCGAATTCTACGCCAGGTCGGACAAGAGCTATTCCGCATTTTCCGCGACATCGAGCGCGAAGCGCTGGCCAATATGCGGCGTTCACTTTTCGGAGAACAGCAGCGCGACACCGATTATCAGCTTTTCCTGCATCAGTTCATTTTTCTAGACGAAAGCCGAGACTCTTACCTGGCCGCCGAGCACTATGTGCTGATCGGCGGATTTGAAAATGATCCCGACTCCTTTGGCAACATTCGCGCACTGGCGTGCGAGTTCTTGAAATCGGCGGGACCAGAAGGCGAAGGCAGTGATGAGTCGCAACTGGATGGATGGCTGAACGCTCCCGAGAATGCTCATGAACTGGTGGGAACTGGCGAACCTTCGGAGCGCGCGTACAAAGCCCGGCTGCAGCTTTGGATTGAACTTCTCGAGCGCGAAAAGCTTTTAGATCTCGCCGTCGCCGCCTACGAGGTGGTGCAATTGCTCTCCGAGTTCACGCCACTGCTCGATCCCCAGCAGCTTAAGTATGCGCTGGTGTTCCGCAATGAGCGTGACCGGGTGGAGAAGCTCATTGAAGAGCATGGCAAGCTTTCGCGGCGGACACTGGATTCGGCCGCGGACCGCGTCTCTCAGTGCACTGGAACCGCGCGCGCCAAAATCGCCGCGCGCCTTCTGAGAGACTTCATGCTTTACCACCGCGATCTCAGGCGGCACGAGGTATTGAATCGTGCACTGGAAAAGGTGAACTTGATCGCCAACCAGAAATTGCGTGATCTCTCCAGCCTGAACGGAACGCTCTATGAGTTCCTGTTGGCGGAAGAGAGCAAAGACGCTCAGGAAAATCCAGTCACCCGGCACGTGATCCTCAAAGCTGATATCCGCGATTCTTCCCGGTTGACCCGCTCACTGCTGCAGCGCGAGATGAACCCCGCGTCTTACTTCAGCTTGAATTTTTACGATCCGGTCAACAAGCTGCTGGCGAAATACGGCGCCCATAAAGTGTTTGTCGAGGGCGATGCCATCATTCTGGCAATCTTAGAGCGCCAGGGTGACCCCGCGTTATCGGTAGCCCGCGGCTGCGTGCTGGCGCGCGAGATGGTGGAAATTGTCGGCGGATACAACCATCTGTTGCAGCGCGCCGGGCTGCCGCCACTCGAATTGGGCATTGGCATTTCCTTCCAGGATTCTCCGCCCATGTACCTGCTGGACGGCGATCATCGCATCATGATCTCTGATGCTCTCAATGAGAGCGATCGTCTGTCGTCCTGCGACAAGCGGGTGCGGAAGGCGATGGAAGGCATGGCGGTTCCTTTTAATGTGTATGAATTTCGTACAGCTGCAGTTGAGGCCGACCCGATGAGGTACAACGTCAGCGGAATTCGCATGAGCGAAGCCGCATTCAATCGCCTGCGCAGCGAAATCTCTCTAGAGGAATGTAAGTTGGATTTTCCCCGGCTTTGGGGCAGCGAAAACATCCTTTATTGGAACGCACTGGTTCCGGTCGGAGCGGACATCTTCCGCCGCTTGTTGATACGCGGCAGCCAGGCGCCGGTCGTGGAAGCGGCGAACATGCGACTGGTCAGCTGGACTGAGAATCAAGTGTACGAAGTCTGCACTAATCCTGCGGTTTACACCGCACTTGAAAAGACCATCGCGCAGAAAAAATCGTAGCTCGCGCCAGTCTCGGCCCCATCCAGAGTTCCTGACTAATAACTCCGATTCATCACCCATTCACGCGGTTTTCATCAAGTTGTAAGTAATCATCGGCAAAAATAAAAGTGGGTAAATGCGGTCATGAGTTCATCCTTGGTGCCGGGGAAAGCGAGACCTGCAATGGTTCGAAAACTAACTATCGTATTTTTCGACGCGGGCGGGGGGCATCGTAGCGCGGCTGAAGCTCTCAAGAGTGTTCTTGAATCTCAACGGGATCCGTGGCAAGTCCACCTTTTAAATCTGCAGGATGAATTGGACCGGCTTGATTTGCTGCGCCGCACCACGGGACTTCGCATTCAGGATGCCTACAACCTTATTCTTCGCAAGGGATGGACTCGGATGACACCGCAGTTGCTTCCCGTGCTCCAGTCGGTAGTGCGTCTTTATCACCGTGCCACAGTCACCCTGCTTGAGAAATATTGGACCACGCACCCATCGCACATGGTGCTATCGGTAATCCCGCATTTTAACCGCGCCCTGGCTGAAAGCATTCATACAACGATGCCCGGTGTACCGTTTGTCACTCTGCTTACCGATCTCGCCGATTATCCCCCGCATTTCTGGATGGAGCGGGAATCCGAGTATCTAATCTGTGGGACAGAACGGGCCGAGCAGCAGGCGCTGAAACTCGGCCACAATCGCGATCACGTCTTCCTTGCTTCGGGCATGGTCATGAAGCCTCGCTTTTATGAGAAGCGGACAGTGAATCGGATTCAAGAACGAAAAAAATTAGCGCTCGATCCCACTCTTCCAACCGGGATCGTGCTTTTTGGCGGACATGGTTCGAGCACCATGGTCGACATTGTTAAACGCCTGGACCGCAGAAAGAGCGATCTGCAACTGATTTTGATCTGCGGAAAGAACCAGAAACTACTGGCAAAACTTAGAAGTCTCGAAACCGAAACGCGCTTTCCAATCTTTGTCGAAGGCTTCACCCAAGAGATCGATTGCTTCATGGCTATTTCCGATTTCTTCATCGGCAAACCGGGACCTGGCAGCATCAGCGAAGCCCTGCAATTTCATTTGCCCGTAATCGTGGAATGCAACGGACGCACTTTGCCGCAAGAGCGCTACAACGCACAATGGGTCACAGAAAACCGGATGGGGATTGTTTTGAAAAGCTTTCGCGATATCGCGAACGGCGTGGAAAAGCTGCTCGATCCATCTACGTTCGACGACTTGCGGGCTAATGCCGCAACCTATTCGAACCGAGCGTTGCTGGAAATTCCCAGCTTTCTGGATCAGATTTTCGACCGTTCAAGTTCTTCCCAGGTGGTTCCCGCTTCCCCGGTATATGTCAAGACTGCCTTCGAGCGGGCCGCCTGGGCTTCAATTATGTCGCGCGCAGAATTGGGGTCGCCCAAATGATATTTGCAGACACCATAATCCTTTCCGACTTGCATCTGGGTTCCGAAGTAAGCCGGGCCTCGGACGCCGTTCGCATGCTTAAATCGGCATCTTTCAATCGGCTGATCCTGCTCGGCGATATCTTTTCCGACCTCAATTTCAGGCGCCTTAAGAAAGAGCACTGGCAATTTCTCGGCTACATTCGCAAACTATCCAACCCTAAGCGGGAGATTGAAGTTGTCTGGGTAGAAGGCAATCACGATCATGGTTTGTCGGACGTGATGTCGCACCTGGTGGGAATTCGTGTTTATGAGGAATACGTCTGGGAATATTGCGGGACTAAACATCTTGCCATTCACGGCCATCAATTCGACCGCTTCGTCTCCCACAATCGGGTGCTCAGCACATTTCTGGCGAGCATTCACTTAGGTCTGCAGAAATTCGCTTTCGGCAAGAAACGAATGATTGGGTTTCTCGAACGCTTTGATACGGCATGGCTGCGGCTTTCATCCAAGGTTGCCGGCGGCGCGCTAGACCACGCCAAGACCAAAAATGTTCAGCGGGTATTCTGCGGCCATACCCACGAAGCTTTGAAGGTCAGTCGGGATGGCGTCGAGTATTACAACACCGGCAGTTGGACCCAGGACAGTGCTACGTATGTGGCAGTCGATAATGTTGGGGTACGAATCTGTGAATACAAAGAGGCGTCGCCGGACGCGCCGCAGTACGATCTACCCGAAGGCCTTGAGTTTGATTTCGATGACCTGGCGAACGTGCAGTCGTCCGATTAGACTCGCATTTACAATCCCGCTTCAATTCTCGATCGCGGATCAAGTAAATCTCGAAGCGCGTCACCAATAAAATTGAACGACAGGACTGCCAGCATCACCGCTAGAGCAGGGAAGATCACTAGATGCGGCGCGTCGAAAAGATGTCCGCGACCATCATTGAGCATGCTTCCCCAGGAAGCCGTGGGTGGCGGAACGCCCAAGCCCAGAAAACTCATAGTGGCTTCGGCCAGAATCGCGCCTGCCATTCCGATCGCAGCCTGAACGATTACGGGTTGAATGATATTCGGTAGGATATGCCGCGCCAGAATTCGCAGATCGGTCGCACCGAGAGCTCGCGCAGCTTCGACGTATTCTTTTTCACGCGCCGCCAGTACCTGGGCGCGAACCAAGCGCGCATAGCCCACCCATCCGCCCAGTGAGAGCGCAAACACAAGGTTGAAAATTCCCGGTCCGCGAAAAGCCACGAAGGCAATCGCAATCAGGATTCCGGGAAAGGATAAGAAGGCATTCATCAAAACAACGTTCACGAATCGATCGATTCGGCCGCCGTAATATCCGGCGATTGACCCGATGATCAGCCCAATCCCCAGCGACGCAGCCACTACGCAGCTTCCTACCAGCATGGAAATTCTGGCCCCGTAAATGAGCCGGGAAAGAATGTCTCGCCCCAATTCGTCCGATCCGCACATTTGCCGGAGCGACGGCGGTGCCAGCCGGGTGGCCAGACTTATTTGCGCTGGATCCTGGGGAGCAATCCAGGGCGCGCAGACAGCAAACACGATAAAGCAGGCCACGAAAACGCAGCCTATCGCGGCCAGAGGGTTCCGCCTAGCCAGTCGGGGTAGAGAAATCGCAGTCGTTGCCATTGCCGAAATCGCCGAGGCCAGTCTAGCAAACCGAGGCAGTATTGCCGTTAGTTCAATGTTTAGCCGGAAGGCACCAGCAGTGTTCATTTTCGATGGTGCAAGTGTAGGTTTTTACCATCCTAAAGCCGCGTCATTCCGGCAATTCCATAAACCATAACCCCTTACCTTTGTGCACACTAACTACACTTTTGGGTCATTGACCTTCGGAGTATTCGTCGATAGGTTGTGAGTAGATGTTCTCCGCTGTGGCAGGCGAATGTAGGCGTGCTTCGGGGGTGTGATATGAGATTGCTTTACGTCTGCTATGCGGCGGTTGGTTATGCGGTGGCACGGTGGTTATTTAAACGTGATTTGCGGACCGTCCAAGATCCTGTTTCTAGACTCCGCACCTCTGGCCTGCTGTGAGTGAAGCGTGCCCTTCTTCGTCTGGGCACGCTTTCGCTTGCCTAAATCTTCATTACTTTGGTGTCCCGTCGTAATCGTTACCTGCCAACAACTCTCGCTAAAATTGCAGTAGACACTCTCCGCCAAATTTTTGTCAGCGCATCGTTACAGATGCGGAATGTGTCGCTGTGTAATGCCTCGATTTTTTCTCATCACGTTTGCAATGTTTCTGGTGTGCGCTCCGGCATGGATGAAGGTGAGCGCGCAGGAAGACGACATTCCTCTGGGCGACGTAGCGCGGGAGTTCAGGCATGCCAAGGCCCCCGACCAAAAAGATGTTATCGACAACGACAATTTCAGCCTGATGATGGACAAAGCCGAGAGTGAGCGGCTTGACGGACAGCCAGTTTTTGCAGTCAGTCCATCGGGCCGAACTTTTACCGCGATTTCGCCCGACGGAACCTGCAGCCTGTCGTTTGTTGCAACCTCTGCCAATCGCACCCCGGCTGCATACATCGCCAGCGATCTGCCACAGGATGAATTGCTGAAGCTCGAAGGCCCGGCTTCCATTGAGGACGGTTCGCTTGCAGTCTCAGTTCACAATGGAACGCCTTGGGAAGTGAAAGAGATCGTAGTTGGAGTTACAGTGTTGCAGACGCAACCAGGCGCAGAGTACCGTCCGGCGATGATGGGCCCACCTCCGGTAAATCCTGAAAAATTGCCGGATCTCACTGTGCTTTACCACCTCAAAGGAAGTAGCGCTCCTGGCGATATCACGGTTTTCCGTGGACCGCTCGGCGGCAGCTTTGAGAACTCTAAAGACTGGCATTGGGCGATCGTGGGAGCCCGAGGCATTCCTCCGGCAGCTCCGACCTCGGCAATTCCACAATCATTGACAACGCCACTCGATTCTTTGACCGCGGTGCCTCCTGCCGCGCAAACCCCCGCCAGTTCTGGCGTTAACGCGACCACCGCGCCGCAGCCGTCCACTGCTCCTCCTGTTGCAAATCCGCAGAAGTAAATTGCTTAGACCTTTTTAAAAACTTGCATCAGGCTTTCGCGGGTCTACAATATCGCTTTTCCGGAATACGCCTTTTCCGTGACAAGGAGATGGGATGCGAAAGCGAATGGTCGGCTGTTGGGTTTTTCTGGCAGTAGCGGCATTTAGTTTTGGGCAAGCTCCATCGCCTTCGCCTTCGGAACTTGAAAAGAAAGTAGACGCGCTGGTCGGCAAGATGACCCTCGAGCAAAAAATTGACATGCTTGGCGGCATCAATACCTTCGACGTTCGCGGCTATCCGGATTTAGGCTTGCCAGTGCTGCATACATCCGACGGGCCCATCGGCGTTCGTAACAACGGACCGGACACAGCTATGGCGGGAGGAATTTCGCTCGCGTCCTCCTGGGACCCAGCTCTCGCCACTCGAGTCGGCGAACAACTCGGCCGCGACGCCCGTGCCAAGGGCAAACACTTTCTTCTCGGCCCCGGTGTGAATATTTACCGATCGCCTCTGAATGGGCGCAACTTCGAATACTTTGGCGAAGATCCGTTTCTTGGCTCACGAATTGCCGTTGGTTACATAGAGGGACTTCAGAGCCAGGGCGTCTCGGCGACGGTCAAGCATTTCATGGGCAACAACTCTGAGTTCGATCGCCACGGCACGGATTCGATCATCGATGAGCGCACCATGCGCGAAATCTATCTGCCGATCTTCGAAGCCGCAGTGAAAGAAGCTCACGTTGGCGCGGTCATGGATTCCTACAATCTGACCAACGGCCAACACCTCACGCAGAATGGCCGCATGAACAATGAGCTCCTCAAAAAAGAATGGGGATTTGACGGGATCGTCATGTCCGATTGGGACGCCACCTATGACGCTGTCGGCGCGATCAATGGCGGCCTCGATCTCGAAATGCCGTCGGGAAAATTTCTCAATCGTGAAAAACTGCTTCCCGCGATCAAGTCCGGCAATGCCTTCTCCGCCTGCGCTTGGGCCTTCTGCGCTTGAGCCTTTTCGTAGTTGAAGTGGTCCTTTCGCAGTTGCGACTCGGAAACCGCTTGCTTAAAGTCAAGTTCCTCTTTCGATGCCAAAATGGCTAGTTTGTCCGTTTCAACTTCCGCGTCATTGGCAGGTTGGCTTTTAGCGGCA
>Ga0157372_10008196_pt1 | contig 11104 bp, 8 predicted proteins | sample C55metaG_FD_115307 | JGI IMG/M metagenome (GOLD analysis project Ga0157372, IMG submission 115307) | Corn rhizosphere microbial communities from Kellogg Biological Station, Michigan, USA - C5-5 metaG | ecosystem: Host-associated > Plants > Roots > Rhizosphere > Soil | place: USA: Michigan...
CGCGTCTCGAACGTACGTGTTCCCGTTCACCACGCGATCCGATCCGACGCGCGGGAGTTTCGCGCGCTCAGGAAGGCCGACGAGGATGCTCACCCGAGCCGTGTCGACGTGCCGCTCGCGCATCGCCGCGATACACCGCGGATCGGCGTGCGCGATCTCCTCGGCGCGCCGAATGGAGAGGAGTCGCATCGGCGGTTCGCTGTCCACCACCGTCCACGACTCGACGCGTCCGCCGGCGAGATCGACCACGGCGACGAACCCTACGTTCGTCGACCAATCGAAACCGAGGATGCGGGCGGCTCGCGTCGCGTTCGCGGCTTTCTCGCGCGGCTGAACCGTGATCGTCCCGAACCGCGCTTCGCCGGTGACGTGGTTCGATTGGCGAAGTACGGCGACCGCGCGCTGGATCTCCGCGCCGCTGAGCGGGTCCAATGGGTGCGCGGCGGTTTGCGCGCGTGCCGACGCCGCGGAGAGGGAGACGAGTGCCGCGACGACGCAACGTCGAATCATGACGGTTCCTTGGGCAGGGTTCACTTCACTACGAAGCGGGCGCGGTCTCCTCCCAACGCCCGGTCTCAGCGCTCCTGAACAATGCGTCGATCACCGCCATGTTCGCGATGGCGTTGTCGATCGAGGACGGGACTTCGCCGCGGCCGCGAATCGCCGCCGAGAAGCGGTCGCCCTGCAGCGTGTACTGATTCGCCGCGTCGATCTCGACGATCTCGCCACCAATCCGGCTGCCGTCCTCGATGTCGATCCGGCAGCGTTCCGTCGCGCGCGGCGTGAATGGAAGATCGACCTGCACGCGACCGCGAGCGCCGAACAATTCCATGCGCTGATGCGCGACCATTGCGCCGCCGCAGTCGAAGCTCGCGACGCCGGCGTCGAACCGCAGCAGGCCGGACGTGATCCTGTCGACCTGGTACTCGGGATCGCGATCGATGGCGGCGACGGCGGCCAACGGCTCAGCTCCGAACATCCATCGCGCGATCGTGATCGGGTAGCAACCGATGTCCATCAGAGCGCCCCCTCCGTACTCGAGGCGGCTGCGCACGTCGGTCGCCTCACGGCGCGGATAGCTGAAGTGGCCGTGCACGAGCTGCAGCGCGCCGATTCGTCCGCCGTCGATCAAGCGCTTCGTCTCGATCCACTGCGGATGGGCGCGCACCATGAACGCTTCGCCGATGAGCACTCCGGCTTGCCGCGCCGCGTCGCGGAGCTCGACGGCCTCGCGTGCCGAGAGACTGATCGGTTTCTCGCACAGCACGTGCTTTCCCGCCTGAGCGGCACGGATCGACCACGGAACGTGCAGATGATTCGGCAGCGGATTGTAGATGGCTTCGACCTCCGGGTCGTCGATCAGCGCCTCGTAGGAATCGTACGCGCGGTCGATGCCCAACGATTCGGCGGCGGCGCGCGCCCTGTCGCCCGACCGCGACGCGATCGCGACGACGCGCGAGAGCTCGCCGTCCTGCATCGACGGAATGACTTTGTCGAGCGCGATGCGCGCCGCGCCGATCACGCCCCATCGGACGGGTTCAGTCGGCACTACGGTTTCAGGTGCCGGTTCTCGATCGCGCTCAGCGCCGCGTGGCCGCCGGCGGAGAAGGGCGATGCGTTGCCGCGCTTTGCCTCGGCCGCCTCGTACATCCGAATGAAAACGAAAGCGCTCGGCACGGTCGCGATCAACGAATCGCGGCCGAACGTTTCGAGAATCGTGCGCGCCATGTACGCGCCGTTCGGGTGCGAGCCGGAGATCAGCAGTCGCTGCGCGCGCGCTCCCGCGTCGACGAGCTTCGCCGAGTCGCTGCCCGCGACGACGAGCAGGGAGTCGAGAACTTTCAGCGTGGCGGGAGTTCTGTCGTAGGCGGCATTGTAGAAGTCGGCGTACCACTTCATGCCCGGCGGTTCCACCAACGGGTGTGGCTTGTCGACCATGTCGGCGATTCCCTCGTTCTTGAGCTGTCGAATCGCCTGATATAATCGCTGGTCAGCCGTATTCGCGGCCGTTGTGCGATCCAGCCTGCCGCCGAACTCGTGATGGAGCTCGTGCGAAAGGAAACCGGTCAGCTCGGTCTCTCGCACATGATACAAGTCGAGCACAATCCCCGGACTCTGAGCGTACCCGTCGGACGCGAACATCGTGAAGGTGACCAGTGGCGGCGGATGATCCACCGCACCGGGCGGGAGGAAGCGCGACGCGTTCTTTGCCGCGATCGCGATTGTGTCAGCGACGACCGGCTCGAGCGCCGCACGAAAGCGGAGCAACTCGGCGCGGGCGGCGCCTGCCGCGATCAGGTGCGAAAGCGTGGCCGAGTCTTCCGAAGGCCGCCTGAGGATACTGTCTCGCTCCGCTCGCCTCGACGGCTTGAACGCGACGTCGATGAGGTGACCGATCGCCGGATGTGAGATCATCGCGATGCGGTAGCCGGGGGTGGTCAACAGCGAGTGCCACTGCGCCGCCGACGGCTCGATGTCGCGTGACAGCGTGTCTACGGCGATCCAGAACTGATCGATTGCCGACCAATCGACTCCGCCGGTCGGCATTGGCGGAAGGTTGAGGTCGCGCCGTATCTGCTCGATGTCGCGCGCGGACTGTTTCGCGACGGCGGTGTTCGCGCACATGTCGTCGAATGCCTTGAGCTGCCGCGGGCCATTCGTGAACTGCAACATGCGGGCGGACGCGTACAGTCCCCCAAGGAACAACGCGCATCGCTCCTCGACGTTCGCTGCGCTCCGCAGGCTCGCGGCGGCGAGTTGACCGGCCTGTTCCCATTTGCCGGCGCGGTTGAGCGCCATCACGCTGTCCGACATCGGCCGGGACTGCGCGACGACCGCGCCCGCAGACGAAACGAAGAGGAGCGCGGCTTTAGATAGGGTGTGCACGAAGGCTCGGAGTTGTAGAGCTCTAATTTCTTGCGCGATTCGTCTCGAGCACGATCACCTGGTCGTACTCATCCTGCTTTCGCGGCGGGAGGGTGAGCGTGATGCCGGCCGGAGTCTCGGCGAAGCTCACCGCCTCGCCGCCGGAGAGCATGGACGCTCGGCGAACATGCGCGCCGACGGTTGGCAGCGCTAGAGCGCGGTCGGGCCATGAGAGAACGTGCACGAACACGGTGTCGCCGCGTCTGGTCGTCGCTCCCCATGGACGCGGCGCAACTGGCCCGGCGCGCGTTTGGTAGATCGATCGACCGTATGTGGCGAGCCATTTCCCGATGTCGCGAAGACGCTCCACGAAGTCCGGCTGAATCGTGCCGTCGGGGCGCGGGCCCACGTTGAGCAGCAGGTTGCCGCCGGCTCCGGCGGCACGAACCAGCGTGGATATGAGCGATGGCACCGACTTGTAATTGCGATCCGTGATGTTGAAGCCCCACGCGCCGTTCATGGTGAGCGACGTCTCGGTGGGAAGCGCGCCGATCTCTGTGGTATTGAACCCCGCCGTGTTCGTGCCGGGCAGATCCTGCTCGAAGGTCTGAACGTCTTCGCCGGGCAGCGGCGCCTTGTGGTGGTTCGGGACGATGAGCGCGGCTGGTTGGAGCCGATGAATCAGCGCGTACGTCTGCGGGAGCCGCCAGTCCGTGTCGGGTTTGTCCCACATGCCGTCGAACCAGATGCCGCCGAGTGGACCGTAGTTCGTCAGCAGCTCGGTGAGCTGTCGGTCCATGAAGTCGAGATATCGACTCCACTCGCCGCTCTTCGGCCGGCCGGCATCGAGTCCGGTCCCCCCGCGAGGCCAGTAGTCGGGATGATGCCAATCGAGCTGCGAATAGTAGAAGAAGAGCTTGATGCCTTGGCGGCGGCACTCGTCGGCCAACTCCTTCAGTGGGTCGCGGTGAAACGGTGTCCAGTCGACGATGTTGTACGGCGTCGCGGCGGTCTTGAACATCGAGAACCCGTCGTGATGGCGCGACGTGATGGTGATGTACCTGACCCCCGCGGCCTTGGCGAGATCGACCCAGGCGCGGGCATCGAACTTGGTCGGGTTGAAGGTGGTGGCGAGCCATTCGTATTCGGGCACGGTGATCTTGCGATTCTGCATCACCCACTCGCCCTGGCCGAGAAGGCTGTAGACGCCCCAGTGAATGAACAGGCCGAACTTCGCGTCCTGGAACCACTGACGGGCGGCGAGACGATCCGGTGAGACGTCCTGTGCGCGCCCCAAGTGTGGTCGCGCCAGCAGCGTAAGCGCGGCGAGGGCACAGAGGACGGCCCGAGTGGCGCGGCCACGGCCGGGACCGCCTGCGTCCGCAGTCGGAATTCGAGGCTTGTCGCTCATGTCAGGGCCTGAAATGACAGCGCTGAGTGCCTCGTGTCGAGGCCGGATTGGAGGCAGCGAATCCCCCTTCTGAAGCGTATGTCCTCTGGCTAGTCTATCCCAGGCTCCAGCCGTTCTTTACGCGTCGCCGGCCTGATCGGCCCGCCGGGATTTTCCGGCACGACGCAGCTGTTTTTTTTCGGGCTCCTCTCCCACCCTTCCGGAGGTTCAGAATGTCGATGCGGGGAATCCGCACCTGGCGCATGGCCGTGGTGCTGCCCATCGCGTTCGCTGCGACCACGGCCGCCACGGCCGGCGCGCAGCATGTCACATCGCCGAAGGAGTTTTTCGGCCACAATATCGGCGACGACTACTTCCTGCCGACCTACGACCAGTTCATCCAATACTGGCATAAGATCGACGGCGAGTCGGACCGCATGCAGGCGGTCGAGATCGGGAAGACGAGCGAAGGCCGCCCCCATCTCGCGGCGATCATCACCGATCCGGCCAACTTCAAGCTCCTGGCGAAGTACAAGGACATCTCGATGAAGCTCGCCAAGGGCGAAGGCCTGACGGACGAGCAGGCGCACGCCTTGGCCAAGGAAGGGAAGGCGGTCGTCTGGTTCGACGGTGGCTTGCACGCGACGGAAGTCGTCGGCGCGAACCAGCTCATCGAGACCACCTACCAGCTCCTCACGCGCAATGACGAAGAGACGAAGCGCGTCCTCAAGGACGACATCATCCTCGCCGTGCACGCGAATCCCGACGGCATGCAACTCGTCGCCAGCTGGTACATGAAGGACAAGGACACGCTCGCGCGCAGCATGAACATCCCGCTCTTGTACAACCACTACGCGGGACACGACGACAATCGCGATTCGTTCATGTCCAACCTGGCCGAGACCAAGAACATCAATCACTTCATGTTCTGGGATTGGCATCCGGTGATCATGTACAATCACCACCAATCCGGTCCGGCGGGCACGGTGATCTTCACGCCGCCCTTCCGCGATCCGTTCAACTACAACATCGATCCCATGATCGTCATGGGCCTCGACGCAGTAGGCTTCGCGATCCATCAGCGTTTCCTCGAGGAAGACAAGCCGGGCTTCACGATGCGCTCGGGCTCGAGCTACTCCACGTGGTGGAATGGCGGTCTTCGCACGATCGGCTACTTCCAGGGCATCGTCGGAATTCTGACCGAGATCATCGGCAACCCGACGCCGAGTCGCATTCCGGTCGTCGTGGATCAACTGCTGCCGCGCGGCGATCTCCCCGCGCCGATCGAGCCGCAGGAGTGGCATTTCCGCCGTTCGATCGATTACTCGGTCTCGGCGAACTACGCGATCTTCGACTACGCGAGCCGTTATCGTGAAACGCTTCTGTACGACAAGTACCTGATGGCCAAGCACGCGATCGCCAAGGGCAGCCATGACAACTGGACGATCAGCGGCAAGGACGTCGTGGCGGTCGAAGAAGCGCTCAACGGCGGGGCCGCTGCACAGCAGGCAGGGGCGCCGGCGGGTGGCCGCGGTGGTGCAGGCGGCGGCGGTCGTGGCGGTCGCGGCGGTGCGGGTGCAGCCGCAGCGGCGCCGGCCGGTGGTGATTTCGTCGTCGGCGGAGCGCCGGATCGCGGCGGCAATCGCAACGACATGGCCGGAATCGCGGCGTACAACTCGGTCTTCAAGGCGAAGGACAAGCGCGACGCTCGCGGCTACATCATCCCGTCCGATCAGCCGGATTTCCCGACGGCGATCAAGTTCGTGAACACGCTGCGCCACGTTGGCGTGACGGTCGAGAGGGCGACCACGAATTTCACGGTGAACGGCAAAAACTATCCGGCCGGTTCGCTCGTGATCAAGACGGCGCAGGCGCCGCGCGCTCAGATCCTCGACATGATGGAGCCGCAGGATCACCCGAACGATTTCGCGTATCCGGGCGGTCCGCCGAAGCGGCCGTACGACAACGCCGGTTGGACGCTCGCCTACACGATGGGCGTGAAGTTCGATCGCATCCTCGACGGCTTCGACGTTCAGACGACGAAAATCCAGGGCAAGGAGCTGGTGAAGCCGGAGCCTGGTAAGGTCGGCGGCGAACAGGGTGCGCAAGGCTACCTGCTTTCGCACGACTACAACGACGCGGTCACGGTACTCAACCGTGCGTTCAAGGCGAACGCGGACGTCTACTGGCTCAAGTCGCCGATGACGGCGAACGGCAAGACGTATCCGGCGGGCACCTACTACATCGCCGCGAACGGCAAGGCCGTCGTCGACAAGGCTGCCGCGGAGCTCGGTCTCAACTTCGACGCGACGACGGCACGTCCCGCCGCCGATGCGCAGAAGCTGTCGGCGAAACGCATAGCCCTCCTCGACCGTTACGGCGGCAGCATGCCGAGCGGCTGGACGCGTCTCGAGTTCGAGAATTTCGAGGTTCCTTACACGACCGTCTTCGCGAAGGACATCGACGCCGGTGATCTCAAGTCGAAGTACGACGTGATCATCTTCCCGTCGGACATCACGATCCAGGGCGGCGTGCAGGGCGTTGGGGCCAACCGTCGCGGTGGCGGCGGGTTCGGTGGCGGCCAGAACACCGCGAACATCCCCGCCGAATATCAGAAGATGCTCGGCAACCTTACGGCGCAGACGAGCCTTCCGCAGCTGAAGAAGTTCGTCGAAGAGGGTGGCGTCATCATTGCCAACGGCGGCGCGACGAACCTGGCATATCAGCTCGGTCTGCCGGTCGAGAACCATCTCGTCGTGAAAGCGCCCGGCCAGCCGGATCGCGCGCTGACGGGCGAAGAGTACTATGTGCCTGGTTCCGTGTTGGAAGTGGCTGTCGACAACAAGGCGCCGGTTGCGCAGGGAATGCCGGCCAAGGCCGACGTGTTCTTCGACAACGATCCGGTCTTCCGTCTCAAGCCGGATGCACAGGCGAAGGGTGTGAAGCCGATCGCGTGGTTCGACAGCAAGGAGCCGCTGCGTAGCGGCTGGGCGTGGGGCCAGAACTATCTCGAGAGCGGCGTCGCCGCCATCGAGGCGTCGATCGGACGCGGGAAAGTCTACCTCTTTGGACCGGAAATCACGTTCCGCGGACAGCCGCACGGGACGTTCAAGTTCTTGTTCAACGGCATCTACGCGCCGACCGGCGTGCCGAGCATAGTACCTTAGCACCGTGGTCATTTTCGACCGGCCGCCCGCACAGAGCTCTGTGCGGGCGGTTTTCTTTTCACTGCACTTGGGCGTCATTCGTGAGTAGGTTCGAATTCCACCCAAGTCTTACCAAGAGAATGTCCTCAAAGCCTCCGCGCGTAAGCATCTGCATTCCGACATACAACGGCGGGAAGTATCTCGCCGAGACGCTTGATTGTGTCGCCGCGCAGACATTCGACGATTTCGAAGTCGTCATCGTCGATGACTGCTCCTCGGACGACACGGTGAAGATCGCCGAACAGTACGTCGCGACCGAGCCGCGTGCGCGGTTGATTCGCAACGCTGTTCGCGCGGGATCCAGCGCCCGCAACATGTGGCGATGCGTCGAAGAATCCCGTGGCGAGTGGATCAAGCCGCTGCAACAGGATGACCTCTTATCGCCCGATTGTGTTGCCAGGATGGTAAGTGCCGGGGCGCGGGCACCGCTCGTTTTCGGGCATCACGGCTACGTCTTCGCGCCAGACACCGACGACCAAGTCAGGCACTGGTATGAATCGCTGCCGACGCTCGGCGTCGAGCTCCCCGTGCCCCTGGTAACGCCGGACGCCGCGTGCGAGGCGTTCATGCGAAATCCATGGATCAACTTCATCGGCTCCTGGAGCACCAGTCTGATTCACCGAACCTGCATCGAGAAATACGGTTCCTTTCACAAAACCATCATTTACTTTCCTGACTTCGACTATTGGATGCGCGTCGCAACGAACGAAGGGATGGCCATCGTCGCTGAACGATTGTCCGACTATCGCGTGCATGGCCACTCGGTCAGCGCGAGGCTCCGTGGCGATCCGTTGAATCAATACCGCGGCGGATTGGACTGGGTGCTGCTCGCGCACTCGATCGCGCGTGATTCCCGGTACGCGAGACTCCGGGAGTTCGCGCTTCGGTGGGTTCCGCCGTTCGACGCGGAGTCGTCCTTCATGGATCAGCTGCTCGAGTGGCGCTGGGAAGCGCTCGAGGCCAGCCATCGCAAACGCGATCGAACTTTATTGAACGCTTTCAACACGTTTTGCGATCAGAACCCGGCGATACGCGATGTTCTGCGCGAGCACGACCGTCGGTTACCGGCATGGCAGCGCTTCAAGTACTTCCTGAAAGCGCGCGTCTAACCGGCCTGCTAGCCGGCGATGAGTCGAGCCACTCGCTCGGCCAGCCACGGCGCGATCGAGTACTTGGCCGTGTCCACCGAGATGTAGCCACGATCCACGCTCATCACGAACTTGTCGCGCTGATGCAGGGTGCTCCCTCGGTCGTCCAGTGAACCTTGGCCGATCGCGTACACCCAGCCGCCCTGGACCTCGAGCGACGGATCCGCCGCGACGCTTGCGACGGGGGGGAAATATCCGGTTAGCGCAGCGACCGCCTGGGACTGGATTTGAGTTTTACGCTCGGGCGAGAGTCTCGCGCGAGCGCGCGGCGGCTCGAGCTCGTGTCCCTCGGCGAGCAATCCCACCGAATACCAAGACAAATAGACGCGGCCATCGCGGTACTGTTTGACGTCGCCGAATGGCCCGGTGCAAAGGACGGCGCTCGGCAGACGCGTGGCGTTCCCGCGGCCGAACACCGCCGCACGAAAACGATGGGTCCACGGAGCTGGCGGAACGATCCCCAATGACGCATCCACTGCCGGCCGGCCTTCCCAGAGCGCGTTGACGACGACGTCGAACGGACCGAGCCCGTCACCCTTCATGTCGCGAAACCGGATTTCCAACCGATCGTCGGCGCGGCGGTGAACCGACTCGACCCACGTGCCGGTATGAACATCGATGCGCGCTTCCGAGCGGACTGCCTCGACGAGCAGGTCGGCGACTGCGACCGTCGACACCGAACGCTCGTTCACTCGAAAGCCGGCGACCACGTCCTCCGAACACGTGATCTTGGAGAGCTCGCCCGCGGAAAGCCGGTCAGTTTTGTTCGAAAGGCTGCCTAGATAATCGCCGTCGCCAGACGCCGCGTCGCGAGCCAACTCCGCCACTTTCGTCGCGTACGCGAAGAAAGAGTCCGTGTCGACGACGGATCGCCGGTGCACAAGACAGATGTCGTCATCCGTCGAGAAACCTGTCAGCGATCTCCCGATGTGGCGCTCGACGAGCCGCGCGAAGGCGAGCCCGCCTGGGATCAATCGCCGCGCCGTGGCCAGGCTGGGGTCCGCCGCATAGAGATACCCGAGATGAATCTTTCCCTCGTTCCATCGGCTGGCGCCCTGCAAGAGCTTCGAGTTCCCCTCGAACAAGGTTACTTGCTGCCCTCGACGCGACAGCTCCAGCGCCGTACAGACACCGAGCATCCCGGCGCCAAGGATGGCGATTCGGCCCGTCATGAAGCGCGATCCGCGGCCCGACTGGCTTCGAGGAACTCGTCCCAATCACGCATGTAGTCGGCGGCGTCAAACGGCGTGTCCGTGAGAACCAGGCATATTGCGCCGTCGGAAAAACCGTCCAGGTGAACCCACGTCATCGGCGGCACGTATAGCCCGCGATGCGGGTCCACAAGCGAGTAGCACTCTGAGCCGCGCGCGTTCGACAACTCGACGCGAAAGCTGCCGGCAACCGGCACGAGCAACTGGCGGCTCGACCGGTGGGCATGTCCGCCTCGCGCCGCCCGGACACCGTGAAGAAAGAATACGCGGCGGATCTCGAACGGGACGTCGACGCCGCCTTCCATCGCGGTGAGAACACCGCGATCATCTTGTATGCTCGGTAGATCTACCCAACGGACGGCTGCGATGCTCACGCGACAAAGGCTCGAGGGAGGACACGAGAAAGACGGCCTCGCGCGTCGTCGCGCAACTATGCACTCTAAAGTTAAGCAACTCGAACTATCGCGGTTAGCGATCCGTCGGAGATATCGATGAGTTTTGTCGCGATGGCGCGCGCCTTTTTCGCCGTGGGATTGGCTGCAACGGTCGCCGGTTGCCACACGGGAGCGACAGCGACGACTTCCGGTTCCCCCGCCGCGACCGGAACGGTCGTCGTCAGCAACATGAACGACAACACCGCGACCATCCTCGACGCGCGCACGCTGGCGACATTGGCCACCCTCCCCACGGGTCGTGCGCCGCACGAAGTGGCGATCTCGCGCGATGGCCGTTGGGCGCTCGTGACCAACTACGGCACTCGCGACGCTCCGGGCAACACCATCACGGTGATCGACGTTGATGCCCGCACCGTCGCCCGCACCATCGAGCTGGGCGAGCTTCGGCGTCCGCACGGAATGGTCTTTCTGCCCGGTGACACGGTTGTCGCCGTGACCGCCGAGATGAATCGTGCGGTCGTCCTGGTCGAATTCCGCACGGGAAAGACGCTTCGATCGTTGCCGACCAGCGGCCGCGCCCCGCACATCGTCGCGTCGTCGAGCGACGGCCGCCGTCTCGTCGCGGGGAACATCGGGGAAGGAACCATCGCGGTGTTGTCGCCGATGTCGAACGACACGACAAGGACCGTGAAAGTCGGTCGACAGCCGGAGGGCGTCGCCATCACGCCGGACGGACGCGCGCGTGGGCCGGAAGCAATCAAGACAGCGTCGTCGTCGTGGTCGGCCTGGATCGCGGGCAACCGATCGACACGATTCGCGGCTTTGGCTTGCCGTATCGACTGGCTGTCTCGCCGGACGGAAGAAGCGTCGTCGTGACCGATCCGGTGAA
>Ga0157372_10008199_pt1 | contig 11101 bp, 6 predicted proteins | sample C55metaG_FD_115307 | JGI IMG/M metagenome (GOLD analysis project Ga0157372, IMG submission 115307) | Corn rhizosphere microbial communities from Kellogg Biological Station, Michigan, USA - C5-5 metaG | ecosystem: Host-associated > Plants > Roots > Rhizosphere > Soil | place: USA: Michigan...
AACTCCACGAGGGTAAAACCCGGGCTGCAAACGCATTGATCTTTCTGAACTACCGATAGCAAAGAGTCCCCGCAGGGACTCTTTTTATTATGTTGGCCCCATTGTTGAAGAGATAGCGACATGGGTCGCTTAATCATAATATCCAATCGATTGCCATTTTCGCTGGACAAGGAGGGGGATACCGTCTCCCTGCGCCAAAGTTCGGGGGGATTGGTATCAGCCATAAAGAGTTATTTCGAGAGTGCAACCCCTCAACGGGGAGAGATCACGGAGAAGATGTGGATGGGTGTAGCGGATTTTCCCCAGGAGGACTGGGAGCAGGTGGTCGCGGCCCACGCCGCCAGCCAGGACTTTGACATCCTCCCGGTTTTCGTTGATAAAGACTTGTATGACAATTACTACAACGGCTTTTCCAACTCCGTGCTCTGGCCGCTTTTTCACTATTTTACCTCCCTGGCCAATTATGAGAGCCAGTATTTCGAAGCCTATGTTCAGGTAAACCAGCTCTTTGCCGAGAAGCTCATCCCGATCCTGCGGCCGGACGACCGGGTATGGATCCACGACTACCAGCTCATGGTCCTGCCCCACCTGTTGCGGGTAAAAAGACCGGAGGCGACGATCGGCTTCTTCCTTCATATTCCCTTTCCCTCCTACGAGATCTTCCGTCTCCTGCCCACCGAATGGAAAAAGATCCTGTTGCAGGGCGTAATGGGGGCGGACCTTATCGGCTTCCACACGTACGACTATGTTCAGCACTTCCTCCAGTCGGTGAAAATGCTGCTCGGCGTGGACAGCTATTTTCACAACCTCCAATACCAGGACCGGCTTGTGCGCATCGATCTGTTCCCCATCGGGATCGACTACAATAAATTCCACCAGGCGGCCGCCGATCCCGAGGTCGAGCAGCTCCGCAACCGGGTACTGGACAACTTTCCGGATAAGAAGATCATCTTTTCGGTCGACCGCCTCGACTATACGAAGGGGCTGATGCAGCGGCTGAGCGGCTTCGAATACTTCCTCGAGCGCTACCCCGAGTGGCGGGAGAAGATGGTCTTTATCCTCAACGTCGTCCCGTCCCGGGATACGATCCCTGCCTATAACGAACGGAAAAAGACGATCGAAGAGAAGATCGGCACCATCAACGGCCGGTTCTCCTCCATCAGCTGGCAACCCATCATCTATAGGTATAACCACCTTCCCTTCAAGGAGCTGATCGCCCTTTACCAGGCTGCGGACGTGGCGCTCATCACTCCGCTTCGCGATGGAATGAACCTCGTCGCCAAGGAATATGTGGCCGCCAGCCTCGGCCGCGGGGTGTTGATCCTGAGCGAGCTGGCCGGCGCGGCCAGCGAGCTGGGCGAGGCCATCCTCGTGAACCCGACGGATACCTCCGACGTGGCTTCCAGCATCACGCGCGCCCTTGCGATGCCCCTTTATGAGCAACGGAACCGCATCTCGCTGATGCAGCGCCGCATCCAGGAATACGACGTCCTGAAATGGGTGAACGATTTTATGGATCAGCTGGCGCAGGTGAAGCTGGAGCAGCAGAAGCAGAAGGTAAAGCTGCTCGACGACAAGTCGATCGCCGCGATCCGTAAGCACTACCAGCGAAGCAGCAACCGCTGCCTGCTGCTCGACTATGACGGCACACTGGTGCCCTTCTCGCGCATCCCCTCCGAAGCCGCGCCGGACAATGCGGTGAAGGAGCTGCTGCACCGCCTTTCGGCGGATACGAAGAACCATGTCGTCGTCATCAGTGGCCGCGATCTTTCCTCCCTCGACCGCTGGCTCGGGGAGTTCAATATCACACTTGTCGCCGAGCATGGGGCGAGCTTCAAGATGCGAGGAGGCAGCTGGCAGCAGATGGTGTCGGTGTCCGATCTCTGGAAGGACGAGATCCGCCGCGTCATGCAGCTCTTTGTGCTGCGGAGCGCCGGCTCCTTTATCGAGGAGAAAACAAATACCATTGCCTGGCACTACCGGAATACGCAGGCGGGCCTGGGTTTTTCCCGTAGCCGCGAGCTGCTCAATACCCTCTCCCAACTGATCCAGAATACCACGCTGCAGGTGATCGACGGCAATAAGGTGGTGGAAGTGAGGATCGCAGGATTTGACAAGGGCGCCACCGCCTTGAAGATCGTCGGGGAGATGGACCCCGACTTCGCCCTCTGCATGGGCGACGACACCACGGACGAAGACATGTTCAAAGCCCTCGAAGGAGAGGCCTATACGATCAAGGTAAATAACGGCGCTTCGGCGGCACAGTATACCATCCTGTCGCAACAGCAGGTATTACCCATCTTGAACCAGCTGACGGCCGAGACCGCCTCGTCCGCGCAACTCCCCGAAACCAAATATGCCGATTCATAAGTATAACATGGGCGTTATCGGTAACTGCTCTTACCTCGCCTATATCGATACCCGCGCGGATGTAAAATGGATGTGTCTGCCGAGATTCGACAGCAGCTTCCTCTTTGGCTCGCTGCTCGATGAGGACAACGGAGGGCATTTTTATGTACGGCCTACGGACGAAGGATACACTTCCCGTCAATACTATATCACCAATACGAATGTCCTCTGCACGGAATTCACCGGCGCCGACGGGAGCTTCGTCGTCAGGGACTGCGCCCCGAGGATGCGGATTTATGACCGGCAGTTCCGGCCGCTGATGCTGGTGCGCAAGATAGAATGGCTCTCCGGGACACCGGCCATTACTGTCTGCTGTCAGCCTCGCGGGGACTATGGGAAGCAAATTCCCGAATCGGTCATCGCCAGCAATCACATCCGCTATCTCAACCTCGACCAGCAGGTGCGGCTCACCACCGATGTGCCGCTGACCTATATTGAGAAGGGGAAATCCTTTATCCTCGACCAGGACCGCTATCTCGTCCTGACCTACGGCGAGCCGCTGGAGGCGCCGTTGAAAGAAACCGCCGAGGAATTCATCCGCAAGACCGTCGGGGACTGGCAGGCCTGGGTAAAGAGCTGTTATCTGCCCGATATCTACCAGGAGGAGATCATCCGGTCGGCGCTGGTATTGAAATTACATCAATACGAGGATACGGGCGGGATCATCGCCGCCGGCTCCACTTCGCTGCCGGAGTTTCACGACAGCACCCGCAACTGGGACTATCGTTACTGCTGGTTCCGCGACGCACACTATACCCTCAGCGCCTTCAACCAGATCGGCCACTTCGAAGAGCTCGAGAAATACTTCGACTTCATCTATAACATCCTGCTGAACGCCACCGATTCGCTGCAGCCGCTGTATTCCATCGCGGGCGACAAGAAGCTGTTCGAGCTGAGCCTCGACCTCCCCGGATACCTCGGTAACCGGCCGGTGCGCATCGGCAACAAGGCCTATATCCAGTCCCAGCATGATGTCTACGGCCAGGTGCTGGTGAGCCTGCTGCCGCTGTTCCTCGACAAACGGCTGATCTTTCCCAAGAAAAGCAGCTATGCGAAGATCGTCCCCTGGCTGCTCGCGCAGATCGAGCGGACCCTCGAAGTCCCCGATTCCGGGCTCTGGGAGTTTCGCAACGAGACGCAGGTGCATACCTATACGCTGCTGTTCCATTGGGCAGGCGCCAAGGCCGCCTATAAGCTCGCTTCCGCCTTCGGGGACCAGGACGGGATGCGTAAGGCCCATCGGCTGGCCGAGGCTGCTGATGGATTGATCGGGCAGGCCTATGATCCGGAACGCCGGCTGTATACGCAGGCCATCGGATCGGTCAATCTCGACGCCAGCACCCTCTCGATGATCACCATGGACTATCTCGATCACCAGGGAGCCCGGGCCCGCGATCACATCGCCGCGCTGGAAAAAGAGCTGCTGACCGAAAATGGGCTCTTCTACCGGTATAAACACTATGATGATTTTGGATTCCCCGAGAGTACTTTCCTCGTCTGTGCCTTCTGGTATGTCGACGCCCTGGCCTGTGTGGGCCGGATCGATGACGCGGTCTGCCGGCTCGATCAATTGTTGGGCTTTGCCAATCATCTCGGTATCTTCAGCGAGGACGCTACACCCGATGGGTCACAGTGGGGGAATTTTCCGCAGACGTATAGTCATGTCGGCCTGATCAATGCTGCGTGCCGCATCGGCCGCAAGCTGGATAAGGCGGATTTTCTTTGATTAAGGGAAAAACCTATCTTGCCGGCATGTCATCACGGCTGATCTTTAATATCCGCCAGCTTGCTGGCGTCTCTTCCTCCACTGCGCCGCTCCGCGGCGCAGCACTTGCTGAACTATCGGTGATCGACAATTCCTGGGTCCATATCGAAGGCGACCGCATTGCGGCTTTCGGACCCATGCGTGCGCTGCCGCCCGACCTGGCTCTGCTGACCGGTACGACAGAAGGATTCGACGCCACGGGCTGTTTCGTTCTTCCCGCCTGGTGCGACAGCCACACGCATCTCGTCTTTGCCGGCAGCCGCGAATCGGAATTCGTCGACAAGATCAAGGGGCTAAGCTATGCGGAGATCAATGCAAAGGGCGGCGGCATCCTCAACTCCGCCCGGCGGCTGGCCGACACCCCCGAGGACCGGCTGTTCACTACCGCCTGGCAGCGGCTGGAAGAGCTGTCCCGGTTGGGCACCGGCGCCATCGAGATAAAGAGCGGGTATGGACTCACGGTAGAAGGGGAGCTGAAGATGCTTCGGGTGATCAAACGGCTGAAAGAGCGGTCTTCCCTTTCGATCAAGGCGACCTTTCTCGGCGCCCATGCCTATCCCGAGGCCTACCGGCAGGACCATGCCGGGTACATCGACCTGATCATCCGCGAGATGCTGCCGGCGATCGCTGCCGAAGGCCTCGCCGACTATATCGACGTATTCTGCGAGGAGGGCTTTTTTAGCGTTCCGGAGACGGAGACGATCGTTCGCGCGGGGCTTGCCGTCGGGCTGCAACCCAAGATCCACGCGAATCAATTGCATTTGTCGGGTGGGGTGGAGGCGGGCGTTGGGCTCGGGGCCTTGTCGGTCGATCACCTGGAAACGATGGATGCGGCGGCGATCGGGGCCTTGTCGGGTTCATCGACCATCGGCACGCTGCTACCGACAGCGGCCTTTTTTTTACGCATGCCCTTCCAACCCGCCCGCGCGCTGATCGACGCGGGCTGTGCGATCGCGCTGGCCTCCGACTTCAACCCCGGTTCGTCGCCGAGCGGAAATATGAATCTCGTGGTGGCGATGGCCTGCACGGGGATGCGCATGCTGCCCGAGGAGGCGATCAATGCCGCTACGCTCAATGGAGCCTGTGCAATGTCACTGGGTGAAACTCTTGGAAGCATCGCCGTCGGGAAGATCGCCAACCTTATTATTACGAAGCCTGTGCCTTCGCTGGCGTATCTGCCGTATGCATTTGGATCGAATTTGATCGACCGGGTAATGATAAAAGGAGAGTTTATTGGCTAAGAAAAAGACCAAACCTGACTTTATCGAGACCGTCTCCGGACGCAGCACCATCCTTTCCATTAGTGACAGCGAGGCTGGGCTGGATTTTCTCGTGTCTTTCTTTGCCGTCGTCCGGCCGCATCGGGGACATCGCAATGCGGCTGAAAATCTGACTGCCGTTACGGCTATTCTTCGCGATCGACCGATCGTGCTGAGTTGTCTTCAGCATGCCGTCCTCTCACAACTGGTCCGCACCGATCTTTCCTCGGCCCTGATGGAAAGCGGGATGCCGCTCGCCCGTGGCTTCTGGCAGGAACTGTTCGGCCGGCTCCGGCACAAGCTGCTGCCGCCCCTGCAGCCGGAGAATGATTTCCTGTACGTGCTCAACCGCGTTTTCTTCCGCAACCACGATTACACCTGGGTAGAGGATATCCCACGGGCCGACTGGATCGCCTTCTTCGAACGCCTCGGGCTTTCGCTGCATATCGACGACCGCCGCATCCTTCGCCAGCTGCTGCTTTCGCTAAATACACTTTCTTTCCAGGTGGCGCAGCTGGGGCTCGAAAAGGACGTGCTGAATTATATTCCGGAACAATACCGGGAGGAGAACCCCTTTGTTAGGCAGAGTTATTTTGTTCATCAGCTGGAGCAGGGGGGTGATGCGGCCGGCTCGCCGGGCGCCGCTCCCGCGGCCGCGCCTTCCGAGACGGCGGCCAGGATCAAACAACAGATCGGCTGGTGCCACGAATGCATCGAGTATGTTCGTGAAAATCACACTGAACACGGCGCCAGCCTGCATCAAACCTATATGCTGCTCCTGTTGACCAACCGGCTCGAACGAATGACGATCCTGCTCGATCTGTTGGATGAAGATCACCAGATGGATACGCACAAATTCGTCGACTTCTTCCGGATGCTGATCCGCAACGAGAACCGCAAGAACAGCATCTTCGAATTCATGTCTCAGTCGATGGGCTATCTTGCCTACCAGATCGCCGAGCACAAAGGCGCCAAGGGCGACAAGTACATCACCTCCACCTGGCCCGAATACCGCGCGATGCTCCGTAGCGCCATGGGCGGCGGGGCCTGGATCTGCGGGGTCGTGCTGATCAAGAACCTGCTCACCAGGATCCCCATGGCCATTTTCTGGCATGGCTTCGCTTATAGCATCAACTATAGCCTGGGATTTATCCTCATCGAAGAGACCCATACCACGCTTGCGACCAAGCAACCCGCGTTCACCGCCAGCGCGGTCGCCGGCTCGCTGGACACGAGGAAGAATACCCATCAGCCCAATCTCTACAACCTGGCCGTCACCGTGGCCAAGGTGAGCCGGAGCCAGATCGCTTCCTTTGTGGGCAATCTGCTGATCGTTTTCCCCGGCGTCTGGCTTATCGCCTGGGGCTATGAAGAAATATTCGGCCGCAAGCTCGTGGAAGGCGCCGCGGCCCTGAAGATGCTCGAAGACCAGCATCCCTGGCACAGCCTTTCGCTGCTGTATGCGTGTAATACCGGCGTCTTCCTCTTCCTCAGCGGCATCATCGCCGGCTACGTTCAGAACAAGATCCGGTATGGTCATATCAGCCGCCGCCTGCAGACCCATCCCATTCTCCGCCTCTCGATGCCCGCCAAGCGGCTGAAGCGGGTTGCCGACTATGCCGAGAAACATGCCGGCGCCCTCGCCGGCAATATCTGCCTCGGCTTCTTCCTTGGCATGGCCGGATTCTTCGGCGAGATCTTCGGTATCCATTTCGATATCCGCCATATCACCATCTCGGCGGGCAACACCTCGCTGGGCGTCTATGGATTTGGCCCCGCTATCCTGGATCACCCGCGCTACCTTGCCGCCGTCATCGCCGGCGTGCTTGGCATCGGCTTCTTCAACTTTCTCTCGAGTTTCTCGCTTGCATTCATTGTGGCGGTCCGCAGCCGCGGCGTCCGGCTGCACGAGTATCCCGAATTCCTCGGCATCCTCTGGCGCTATTTCAAAAGCGCCCCGTTGGATTTCATCCGTCCGCGGCGGCGGCTGGAACCGGCTACGCCGATCCCCGAAGAACATTAAATGACTTTTTCCTATATTGCCCCGCCATAACGCGATTGCCTTCATCAAATACCAACTATGGATCCCATCATCGAATGCGTGCCGAACTTCAGCGAAGGACGTAACCCCGAAACGATAAAACAGATCACGACCGGGATCGAAGCCGTGCCCGGCGTCCGGCTCCTGAACGTCGACCCCGGCAAGGCCACGAACCGCACCGTCGTCACCTTTGTCGGCCATCCGCAGGCCGTCATCGACGCGGCCTTCCTGGCGATCAAAAAGGCGGGCGAGCTGATCGACATGCGCAACCATACCGGCGAACATCCGCGCATGGGCGCGACCGATGTGTGCCCGCTGATCCCCATTGCGGGCATCACGATGGAGGAGACGGCCGTCTGGGCGCAACGTCTCGCCAAAAGGGTGGGCGAGGAGCTGCAGATCCCCGTGTACCTGTACGAGGCCGCGCAGCCGAACACACAACGCAATAACCTCTCGGTCATCCGCGCGGGCGAATATGAAGGGTTCTTCAAGAAGATCAAGCTTCCCGAATGGAAACCGGACTTCGGCCCGGCCGAGTTCGACGTCCGCCGCGGCGGCACGGTCATCGGCGCACGGGATTTCCTGGTCGCCTATAATGTCAATCTGAATACTACTTCTACCCGCCGCGCCAACGCCGTTGCCTTTGACGTCCGCGAAGCAGGCCGGACCGTCAAGGAGGGCGAAAAAACGACCCAGATACCCGGTACCCTCAAATCCGTAAAGGCCATCGGCTGGTACATCGAAGAGTATGGCATGGCCCAGATCTCGATGAATCTGACCAATATCCGCGTCACGCCGGTGCATATCGCCTTTGACGAGGTATGCCGCAAGGCCGCCGAACGCGGACTCCGGGTCACGGGCAGCGAACTGGTGGGTCTCATCCCGCTGCAGTCCATGCTGGACGCGGGCCGCTATTTCCTCGAAAAACAACAGCGCAGCACGGGCGTCAGCGAAAAAGAGCTGATCCGTATCGCCATCCTCTCGATGGGACTCGACGAGCTCGGCCCCTTCAAACCGGAAGAACGGATCATTGAATATCTGCTAAAAGACGCCGCCGGCGAACGCCTCGTGCGCATGCCGCTGAACGATTTTGCCGACGAGACCGCCAGCGAGAGCCCGGCGCCGGGCGGCGGTTCCATCTCGGCCTATGTCGGCGCCCTCGGGGCTTCGCTGGCCACGATGGTGGCCAACCTCTCCTCGCACAAGAAGGGCTGGGACAGCCGGTGGAAGGAGTTCAGCGACTGGGCGGACCAGGGCCAGAAATATAAGGACGAGCTGATGCGCCTTGTCGACGCCGATACCCGCGCCTTCAACGCCATCATGGCCGCCTTTGGCCTGCCCAAGGGAACGCCCGAGGAAAAGGCGGTCCGGACGAAAGCGATCCAGCAGGCGACAAAGACTGCGATCGAGGTACCGTTCCGGGTGATGGAAGTTGCGGCGGGCAGCCTGGCCCTCATCAAGGCCATGGCCGAGACGGGCAACCCCAATTCGGTTTCCGATGCCGGCGTGGGCGCGCTCTGCGCCCGGGCCGCCGTACTGGGGGCCTTCATGAACGTAAGGATCAATGCGGGGGGGTATGAAGACAAGGAATTCGTAAACGATATTCTCCACAAAGGCAGAACCATCCAGCAGGACACGCTCGACGCGGAAGCCCGGATCCTCGCGATAGTCGATCAAAAGATCGGCTCCTGAATTCTTCGTACATTCAGGTAGAAATTCAACGCTATGTCACAGCTAAAGGTGTTCAGCAGATCGGATGTCCTGTCCTATACAAAGGTCCGTAAGTTCGAAACCCGGCTGGGCGAGGAGGTGTTGGTGGCGGCAGATGCCGGTAATGTCCAAGCGTCGATAGAGCGGTCGCCGGCCGAATATGTCTTACTGGGCATCCCCGAAGACATCGGTATCCGGGCCGTGGAAGGGCAGACCGGCGGCGAAACGGCATGGCAGCATTTCCTGAAAAGCTTCTTCAACATCCAAAGCAATGATTTTTTGGTGGGTACGAATATCCTTGCGCTGGGGTATCTCGATTTCAGCGATCTCTCGGGATTGATCGAAGCCAATGCCACCGACAGCGAAGAAAAGATCAGCGCCTACCGGCACGCGGTGCAAAGCATCGACGAAGCGGTAGAGCCCCTGATCCGGACGATCACCGCCGCAGGGAAGATACCCATCGTCATCAGCGGCGGCCACAATAATGCTTATCCGCTGATCAAGGGCGCGGCAAAAGGGCTGCATAAAGCCGGACTGACGCCGCTGGTCCAGATCAACGCAGTGAATCTCGACGCCCAGCCGGAGTTTGGCCCTATCGAAGGGCGGCATAGCGCCAATGCCTTCCGATATGCCGAAGAGGACGGCTACCTGGAGAAGTATTGCGTCATCGGCGTCCATGAGAATCATCTCCCGCAGAATGTCTGGCTGGACATCCTCAACAATCCCTTTGTAGACTGTATCACATACGAGGACATCTTCGTCCTGGAGAAAAGGACGTTCACCCAGGCCGTGGCCCATGCCACGGGCTTTACGGAGGATAATTATATCGGGCTGGAACTGGACCTCGACGCCATCGCGCACATGCCGGGCGCGGGCCTCCCGCCCTCGGGGCTCACTCCGCTGCATGCCCGCCAGTTTGTAACCTTTGCCGGCATCGATTCGAAGATCGCCTACCTGCACATCTGCGAAGGCGCGGTCTGTGTGGGCAATGGCTGCTCCAACCCCTCCAGCGGAAGGCTGATGAGCTATATCGTCAGCGATTTTATAAAAGCCCGGGAATAACGCGGCGGCGCCATCGTTTAGAAAGGGATGCCGATATTGATATACCCGATCACTTCCCGTGACTGATCGGAATACATCGCACTCAGCTCCAGCGGACCCAGCGCAAAATGATAGGTAAACGTCAGCGCATAGCCCGAGAGGAAGTCGGGTGTGCTAAAGAAGGGACTCTTATATAAAAAGTTGTTGAACAAAACATTGGCCCGCCCCGTCAACATCACGTTGTTGTATAGCTGGTAGCGTAAGGCCAGCCCTCCGCCGGCAACGCTCGCCGAATAAAAGGCCCCGTCACGAAGTCCGGCGAAGGTCACCTGGTTGTGATACTGGTCCGTCAGCCCCCCGATGCTGAACTCGTTCATGACATTACTGTGGTAATGGAGATTGAGCCCGCCCTGCAGATGCACCTGCAGCGTGTACCGGCCGGCCAATGGAACATATTGGTCATAGCCGACCAGGAACCGTTGATAGGGATGCGAGGAGAAGCTGGTGTCGTTGCGGACGACGCTGGACCCGAAATTATGGACGTTGGGCGTTTGCTCGAAGACATGATCGGCCTCGATATCGAATTTCAACCCCCGTCGCGGGTAGAAAGGCCGGTCCAGCGTATTGCTGCGGATGAAGAAATAGCTGGTGACGAAGCTGTTGTTCCCCTTGAAGTCGAGGCTGGACGTGATGGAGGGGTCGTAGTCGATATATTCCCAGCGGCTGCCCAGGCCGATGGTGAGGTCGCGGTTGGTGGAATAACCGAAATGGCCATCCCCACGGAAGTAGCTCTGGTTATAGAGACCTGCCTCCTTATAGGCGGCGTTGTAGGTGGTGATCTTGAACTGATCCAGCTGTGGGCCGATGGTAAAGGAG
>Ga0157372_10008200_pt1 | contig 11101 bp, 10 predicted proteins | sample C55metaG_FD_115307 | JGI IMG/M metagenome (GOLD analysis project Ga0157372, IMG submission 115307) | Corn rhizosphere microbial communities from Kellogg Biological Station, Michigan, USA - C5-5 metaG | ecosystem: Host-associated > Plants > Roots > Rhizosphere > Soil | place: USA: Michigan...
ATGCAGACCGTGCTCGGCTGGAACATGACAGTTTCCATCTGGGTCGGCGCGGCCACAGTCGCGATCTACGTCATGTTGGGCGGTCTGCGTTCGGCCATCATCAATGAGGTGCTCCAGTTCATTCTGATCTGGGCAGGCGCGGCACTGATCCCGATTCTCGGTCTGATCGAAGCCGGCGGCTGGACACAGTTGAAGGCCAACATCGCCGTCAACATGCAGACGAACCAGTACACCCACCTTTGGTCCACACTCGGCCACTTCAAAGACAATCCGATGGGCATCAATTGGGTGGGTATCGTTTTCGGACTCGGGGCGATCATCAGCTTCGGCTACTGGACAACGGACTTCCTGGTCGTACAGCGTGTTCTCTCAGCTCACAATCTGCGCGCCGCAAAGATGGCACCCATCATTGGCGCAGCATTCAAGATGGCCGTGCCGCTGATCGTTATCGTTCCGGGCCTCATCTGCCTCGGGCTGATGCAGAACGGCCATCCGTTGTTCCATCTCGTCCCAGCGGATGTGGCCAAGAATAATCCCGCGCTGCACAGTTACGATCAGGTGCTGCCTCTGATGTTAATCCGTTACTGTGGGCCCGGACTCCTGGGCCTGGGCATTACTGCGCTTGTCGCCGGCTTCATGTCTGGTATGGCGGGCAACGTGAGCGCCTTCTCTACCGTCTGGACTTATGACATTTACGGCGCCTACATGAACAAGAAGGCGACCGACCAGCACTATGTCTGGATGGGTCGAACGTCCACAATCGCCGGCATGCTGGTCTCCATCGGCACGGCCTATCTCGTCATGAATGCCGCCTCCATCATGGACTACGTGCAGGCGCTGTTCAGCTTCTTCATCGCTCCACTGTTCGGCACTGTGATCCTGGGGATGCTGTGGAAACGCGCAACCAATTGGGGTGGCTTCCTCGGTCTGCTGGCCGGCACGGCGTCCTCGATCGGCATGTTTATCTACACCAGCACAGGTACGGTGGAGCATAAGGCAGCGGCGCTGGCGCGGATCGCGCTCTCTCCGGACGCTCAGCCCATGGCCGAGAATATGTTCCGCGCGTTGTGGAGCTGGCTTATCTGCGTCGGCGTAACTGTGATCGTAAGCCTGGTGACTAAACCGCGTCCGGAGAGTGAGCTTAACGGCCTTGTATACGGCGCTACCGTGATTCCGCATGATGGAGCCACAACACTATTGCAGAAACCGATCTTCTGGGCAGCTGTCGTCTCGGTCGCGTTCATCATTCTGCAGATCATTTTCTGGTAACGCGAGGCGACGTTCTCGTGTAGCAAGCGCAGGTTCCGGTAAACACAGCAACGTAGTTTCCCGAAGGGACGGATCTTATGGCAGAAGGAACAGGACGCGGCGAAGCGCTGTCTATCTGGTTTTTTGTTGGCATCATGACGCTCGCGTATGGCGCAGTACTGCTGCCCTACGGAGCATACGAGTGGTTCGGCGGCCATGAAGCAAATACAGTATTGAATAACCTGCACCCCACATTCTGGTGGGGGCTGTTGCTGTTCCTCTTCGGGGCGTTCTACACAATGCGGTATCGTCCACGTCCCGGAGACAAGAACAAGGTCTAAAGCTCTTCTCATATACCTAACCACCAACAGGCACCGCACGCACGCTGCCCAAGCATTATGGAGATTGAAATGCCTCGTACCATGACCATGGGAGTCCTTGTCGGCAACCGTGGCTTCTTCCCCTCCCACCTCGCCACCAGCGGTCGCCTGGAGATCGTCACAGCCCTAGAATCTGCCGGTATCAAACCGATTGTGCTGTCGCCGGAGGTTACGGCCCACGGCGCCGTCGAGACGTACGAAGATGCTAAGAAATGCGCCGCGCTGTTCAAGCAGCATGCGGCCGACATCGATGGACTGATCATCACGCTTCCTAACTTTGGCGAGGAGCGGGGTCTTGCCGATGCCATACGGCTTTCGGACCTGCGCGTACCCGTGCTCGTGCAGGCTACGCCCGACGACCCGAGCAAGATGTCGATTGCCTTCCGCCGAGACTCGTTCTGCGGAAAAATGTCGATCTGCAATAACCTGAAGCAATACGGTATTCCCTACTCGCTGACGACGCTACACACGGAGGCTCCGGACTCCGCGGAGTTCAAAGCCGACCTGGCGTGGTTCTCGGCGGTTTGCCGCGTCGTCCGCGGATTCAAGAATTTGCGTTTAGGCGCAATCGGCGCGAGGCCGACTGCGTTCAACACGGTTCGCTACTCCGAGAAGCTGCTGGAGCGCTCCGGGATCACGGTGGAGACATTGGATCTATCGGAGGTGATGGGCCGAATCGGGCGGATGAAGGACAACGACGATGCCGCACAGGCGAAGCTCGCCGCGATCAAGAAGTACATTCCGGTGGGAGATACGCCCGAGGCTGCGCTGCTGAAAATGGCGAAGTTGGGTGCGGTCATCGACGGTTGGAAGAATGCATCGGAGCTTACCGTTACGTCGGTCCAGTGCTGGACATCGATGGAAGAGTACCTGGGCATCGTGCCCTGCACGGTGATGTCGATGATGTCGGAAGATCTGGTGCCTTCAGCGTGCGAAGTGGATACGCTGGGAACGCTTTCGATGCATGCGTTGACGCTGGCAAGTGAAACGCCTTCGGCTCTGCTGGACTGGAACAACAACTATGGCGACAACCCCGACAAGGCAGTCTGCTTTCACTGCTCGAATCTGCCGAAGCACTTCTTCAAGCAGGGCGTGAAGATGGACTACCAACTCATTATCGCCGGTACTGTGGGCAAGGAGAATACCCATGGCACGCTCGATGGAACAGTGAAGGCCGGAGCGATGAGCTTCGCCCGCTTCTCCACCGACGACTTTACCGGGACACTTCGAGGTTATGTTGGCGAGGGGGCCTTTACCGATGACCCGCTGAACACGTTCGGCGGGGCGGGTGTCGTGGAGATCCCGAACATGCAGAAGCTGCTCCACTACATCTGCGAAAACGGGTTTGAGCACCACGTGGCGGCCAACTTCTCCACAACTGCCGGGGCTGTGTATGAGGCCGCTTCCAAATACCTGAACTGGCCGATGCATTGGCATAAATAGACCAGACTTGCGAAAGCGAAGGGGCCACTCCGGTGGCCCTTCGTTCTGCCCAATGTAGCGGGTACATGATCCAAAGGGCACCGAGCCAGGCAGTTGGCCGCTGTCCCGGGAGTTCCGGCGGTCTCAAGTTCTATTTGCGATTTCCGCCAAACTCCGCGATACTTAGATGTTGGGTCGTGTCAAATTGCGGTGCCGTGCTTATGTGCCGGTTCGCTTCTCTATCCCGCCCAAATACACCGTTTCCTTTGAGAGGTTCTTTACTGTGTTGATGATTCGTCTGGCGCGTGTTGGCGCCCGCAAGCAGCCCCACTACCGCGTCGTTGTCATCGAGAAGGATCGTGCCCGGAATGGCCGTTCGGTCGAGGTCGTTGGCACATACAATCCCCGCACCTCGCCTGCGTCAGTGGAATTGAAGCGCGACCGCATCGAATATTGGGTCAGCAAGGGCGCCCAGCTTTCGGACCGAGTGGGCAAACTTATGACGCACCAGCCGGCCGCGACTCCGGTCGAAGCCGCTTAGTAATAAAGTAGATAACTGGTAACCAGAATTCAGTGCCCAAAGAATGCGACAAGCGTCGCTTTCTTGACTTCCAATTTTTCAATCTTCCAGTAGACTCTTCGGAAGGGTTAACCGGTAACGCCGGTCAGCCTGCACTACCTCCGCGCTGTAAAGGCGGAGCAAGCGTCGCACCGGCTGAACCTCGATTCCCCCTGAAGACCTCACCCAGAATGGGGCTAAAGGACGCGTCGAGCCGCGCGGCAATTTTCACGAGGTGTCCGTAGATGAACCAAGGTACTTCCGTTGCCATCCATCCGCCCGAGTTGATGAAGAACCTGATGATGGAGATTATTCGTGCGCTTGTAGATCAGCCTGACGATGTGAAGGTCGAGCTGATCGACGATAACGGGTCCACCGTTATCCGGCTACGGGTTGCCCATCAAGATATTGGCAAAGTCATTGGGAAGCAGGGACGCACGGCTCGCTCCCTTCGTACGATTCTCGGTGCCGCTAGTATGAAGCTTCACCATCGATTCGCGCTCGACATTATGGAAGACGAGAAGGGCCGCCCCGCAGAGTAGTCCCGGCCTTAGAGTTGCAGATCACCGCCAGAAGAATCCTCACAGGTTCTCGGCGGTTTCTGTTTTAATCCGCTGATACGGCATGCCACCTTCTTCCCGATGGACGCTGCTCGCCCGCATTCTGCGCCCCCAAGGACGCAAGGGTGAGGTCCTGGCCGATCTCTTTACGGATTTCCCGGAGCGCTTCGCCTCGCATCCAGACGTGTGGCTCGCACCGCAGGGATTTGCCGATGCCGAACAAGCAGATACTGCGGCCGAGCAACTCGCGACCGCCCGCATTGTGGCCCATTGGCTGCCAGTAGGACGGAACGCGGGGAGGGTTGTACTGCACTTTGCCGCGGTGGATTCAATCACGGCCGCAGAAGAGCTTGCACAAAGGGAGATAGTGGTGCCTGCGGAGACTCGGATGCCCCTTGAGCCTGGTGAGGCCTACATTTCGGACCTGACGGGGTGCCAGGTTCTTGACGGGGAGGTGCTGGTGGGCACGGTTGAGGACGTTCAGTTTGCGACCAGTCCGGACGGCACTCGCCGTCTGGAGGATGCCGCTCCCCTGCTGGTAGTGCGGACTCCCGAGCAGGAGGAGGTGCTCATTCCCTTTGCGAAGCAGTACCTGGTGGAGTTAGATACTTCAGCCAAACGGATTCGCATGACACTCCCTGAGGGACTCAGTCAGCTCAACGCGCCAAATACCGAATAGCTAGATCGCTGACCTCATTAAGGGAATCGGCCCGATGCAGCGGCCCCTGTGTCAACCAGGCTCTTCAGCATACAGAGACTAGAACCGGTATGCGACGCCCGTGGTCAGGATGGGGTAAATCTTGAAGCGCTTCATGGACGTGTTGATCTCATCCTGTTCCTGCACGACATTCTGCTGGTTCGCCGAATCATTGATGCTTCCGCAGGAGCCCTGCTGGCAGCCTGAGCCGCTCACGTTGATCGACATCGTGTTCTGGCCTGTGTAAGCGACTCCGATATCCACGGGGACGCTCCAATGGCTTTGCTCGTGGCGGGAAATCATGTTTCCGAAGCCGACCGAAAGCGCCGGCATGAACGTGCGGCCAAACTTAATCGCACCCGAGCCATGAATGGGATCGTTTGGGTCGCTCGTGTAGTCCGCATCACCCATCGAGAAGCTGTTACCGCCGGGAACGCTCATAGTTGCACCGGCGGTGCTTTTGAAAATGAGAAATCCCGGACTGATGTGGAAGCTCGAGTGCAACGGGTAATAGTCCACACTCACTGCGCCTGACTTCAGGTGAAGTTCCGAGTCGTAGTTCGCGCCGTCGACGCTGAGGCCATAGCCAAAGTTGAAGAAGTTAGCGCTCCCGCGCAGGTTCAACCTGCTGGTCAAAGGGGTGGCTACCTGCGCGCCCCATCCGAGAGTACCTACACGCGTGCCCAAGGCGATCCGGGAGAACGGCCGGACGGAACGATCCTCAAGAGATCGCATCGGGCTGGGCAGACGCTGGGGCGTAGCTACAATCGCACTCGAGGCCGATGCCCCCGCCTCAGCTGAGGAAGAAGAAAACGCCATCTGTTGCGCCATGACCTGGCCAGCACCTAACACGAATACCACGGCAAAAGCCGCAGCCCAATTGTTTGTCATTGCCCCACCCTCGCGCCCATTAGTAAAGGCTGCGACTGCATGAATGTTTTCCGGAGAGTACCGGGGGATTGTTTTTATACCAATCCCTACAAAGTGGGAGGTTTGGGCGCCAGCTTACACGTGAGCCGTGTGCTGGTGCTAACGTTCTACACTGCAGTCAGTTGCCATGCACTTCGACATCCTGACCATTTTTCCGGGGTTCTTCGCCAGTCCGCTTGAGCACGGTATTCTCAGCCGCGCCATCGGTATGGGCACTGTGCAGGTGATTGCCCATGACCTGCGGTCCTTCACGCACGATCGCCACCGCACCGTCGACGACCGGCCGTTCGGCGGAGGAGAAGGCATGGTGCTGAAACCCGGACCGATCTTTGAATGTGCCGAAAGGATCGGCATCACTCCCAAGCAGTATCGGGATACCTCTCGCGAGTCACTGATTCTGCTCTCGGCGCAGGGCCGCCCCTTCACTCAGGTTGTAGCGCACAGACTGGCGGGGCTGGAGCGCGTGGTGATGATTTGCGGCCGCTACGAGGGAATCGATGAGCGCGTGAATGAGCTGCTTGCTGACACGGAGCTCTCGATTGGCGACTACGTGCTGTCCGGAGGCGAACTGGCTGCGACGGTGGTGCTGGATGCCACGGTCCGGCTGCTGCCCGGCGTCCTGGGCCATGCCGATTCAGCACGCTACGAGAGCTTCGGACTGGCCGACACCGAGCTCAGTCGGTCCCCCACAGCGCCCTCTGCCGACGGAGTTCCCCGCTCAACGCACGGCGCGGGCGGCCTGCTCGATTATCCGCACTACACGAGACCCGCAGAATTTCGCGGATCCGTGGTGCCGGAAGTGCTACTTGGAGGAGATCACTCCGAAATTCGGAAGTGGCGGCGGCGTCAGCAGCTTCGGAAGACGCTGATCAACAGGCCAGATCTTCTAAGCTCCGCAGTACTGGACGTCAATGATCACCGAATGCTCGACGATCTTCGAAAAGAGTTGACCGGCTAGTGATCTGTTGAGCGCCAATCGGGAGAGGACCTGAGTACAAACCTGAGGCTTCCTCTGGCTATTGCCAATCCAGAATCACTTTCCCAGCGTTGCCACTCTGCATTGCTTCGAAACCCTGCTCGTAGTCGCGCCAGTTCAGTCGATGGGTAATCACTGGTGAGATGTCCAGACCGGACTCGAGCAGAACGGTCATCTTGTACCAGGTTTCGTACATCTCGCGACCATAGATGCCGCGCAAGGTCAGCTGGTTGAAGATCACGAGGTTCCAATCGATTGGCACCGGTTCAGCTGGTATACCGAGTATCGCAATCTTTGCGCCGTGGCTCATATTCGCCAGCATCTCGCGAAATGCGTTTGGATTGCCGGACATCTCAAGCCCCACGTCGAAGCCCTCCTGCAACCCAAGTTCCTTTTGCACCTGCTGCAGGGTCGTTGCTCCGTCGCCGGTGGTCGCAACCGCACGCGTCACGCCAACCTTTTCAGCCAGCGACAGCCGGAACGCGTTCGGGTCCGAGATGACGACGCGACGCGCACCAGCACGCTTCACCACCGCCGCAGCCATGATACCGATGGGCCCTGCCCCGGTAACCAGCACGTCCTCACCCACAACGGGGAACGCCAGCGCCGTGTGTACTGCGTACCCAACGGATCGAAGATTGCGGCAACGTTCAGATCCACCCAGGGTGCATGCACCCAGATGTTCGTCATGGGTAGGACGATGTATTCGGCGAATGCGCCATCGCGGTTCACGCCGACGCCTGCCGTATGGGCACACAAATGGCGACGTCCAGCAAGACAGTTGCGGCATCGACCGCACACGACGTGGCCTTCGCCGCTGACAATTTGGCCCGGCGCGAAGTCGGAAACATTGGAACCCACCTCCACAATTTCACCGACGAACTCGTGTCCGATGGTGAGACCGAGCGGGATAGTGGCGCTCGACCACGAGTCCCAGTTGTAAATGTGCAGGTCGGTGCCGCAGATGCCGGTCTTCAGGACACGAATTTTCACATCATTGATTCCGGTCTGTGGTTCGGGAACATCCTCCAACCAGAGACCGCGTTCCGGCCGGCTTTTCACCAATGCCTTCAATACGCCCTGCCTTCTAAAATCGGGGTTTCCCCACGCTGCACACAACCGTACACACCAGATTCTAGCCCCGCGATGGACGGCGGATGCGGGCGTCGCCCATTCGTCCCTATACTCGTTAAGACTTTTCTCGGTCGTGCAGCTGCGGCTTTAAGGACTCTGGTTCATGGCATCCGCATCACCTTTCCCTATTCTTCAGGACAAGACAGAACGCCTCCGCCGGCACCCGCACGAGAGTTTTAATCTGGTGCATGAGCTTGAGGCACAGCTGCGCAAAACTGTCCGTGGCGAGGTCCGCTTTGATGACGGGTCACGCGCACTCTACGCGACAGACGCCTCGAACTACCGCCAGATCCCCATCGGTCTGGTGCTACCGCACGATGTGGACGATGTGATTGCCACAATTGCGGCATGCCGGCAGTTTGGCGCTCCGGTTCTTTCACGCGGTGGCGGAACGAGCGTGGCCGGGCAGTGCTGCAACGTCGCCGTCGTGCTCGATTTTTCCAAATACATGAGCTCAATTCTCGAGCTCAATCCCGCGACGCGCCGTGCCCGGGTTCAACCTGGAATAGTCCTTGATGCTTTGCGAAACGAGGCCGAGAAGCACCAGCTCACGTTTGCGCCTGATCCAGCCACGCACAGCCGGTGCACCCTGGGAGGCATGATCGGTAATAACGCCTGCGGCGTCCATGCGCTCTTCGGCGGTAAGACCGTGGACAATATCGAATCGCTCGATGTGCTCTTATACGACGGCACGCGCATGCGAGTGGGCAGGACGTCTGAGCAGGAACTCGAAACGATCATCGCTGAAGGGGGTCGTCGGGGCGAGATCTACGCGGGACTGCGGCGCCTGCGAGACACGTATGCTGGGCTGGTCCGCGAACGATTTCCCGACATTCCTCGCCGCGTTTCCGGCTACAACCTAGACCAGCTTCTGCCTGAGAACGGCTTCGACGTTGCTCGGGCGCTGGTCGGTTCGGAGGGCACTTGCGTCACGATCTTGGAGGCGGAATGCGAGCTGAAACCAAGCCCGCAGCATCGCAGATTGGTGGTTCTAGGCTTTTCGAGCGCATTCGTCGCGGCGGACCATGTTCCTGCCGTTCTCGAATTCAAACCTATCGGGCTAGAGGGATTCGACGGCTATCTCGTTCAATGCATGCTGCGTAAGAATTTGGCGGTGGACGATGTAAAACTCCTTCCGGACGGCGACGGGTTCCTGCTATGCGAGTTCGGGGCCGACACGCAAAAAGACGCCGATCAGCAGGCGCGTGACTTCATGGCGGCGGCGCGCGAGTTCGAAATACGTCCAAGCGTCACACTCTACTCTGACGAAGAAGCTGAACGCATCTGGCGCGTACGGGAGTCCGGACTCGGAGCGTCGGTCTTTGTACCGGGCCATCCCAGTGCCTGGGAGGGGTGGGAGGACTCGGCAGTTGCGCCCGAGAAGCTAGGCGGTTTTCTCCGTGAGCTCTTCGCAGTGATCGACCGCTATGGCTATAAGACGCCGATGTACGGGCACTTCGGCCAAGGCTGCGTTCACCTGCGCATGACCTTCGATCTACGGACTGAGGAAGGCATTGCGCACTACCGTGAGTTCATCGAGGAGGCTGCCGACGTGACGCTCAAATATGGCGGCTCTTTCTCCGGTGAGCATGGAGATGGCCAGTCGCGCGCTGCGCTGCTGCCCAAGATGTTCGGCCCGGAACTGATGCAGGCATTCGCGGAGTTCAAGACACTCTGGGATCCGGAGAATCGGATGAACCCCGGCAAAGTCGTCGATCCCGTTGCAGTCTACGACCCTATTGAGAATCTCCGCTTCGGTGCCGGTTATCAGCCGCCACAGGCCGACACGTACTTCCAGTACCCGAAGGATGGCGGCTCGTTCAGCGAAGCCACAGCGCGCTGCGTCGGCGTGGGCGCCTGCCGTAACCACGATCACGGCACGATGTGTCCCAGCTATATGGCGACGCGCGAGGAGAAGCACTCCACACGTGGCCGCGCCCACCTCCTCTGGGAGATGATGCAGGGCGAAGTTGTGAAAGGAGGCTGGCGCGACGAAACCGTCCGGGATGCCCTGGAGCTGTGTCTCTCCTGTAAGGCATGCAAAACCGAGTGTCCGGTACAAGTGGATGTCGCCGCGTGGAAATCAGAGTTCTTCGCGCACTACTACCAAGGCCGCCGTCATCCACTGCATCACTATGTCTTCGGCTATATGGATCGATGGGCGCGTCTGGCCTCGACTGCCCCGTGGCTCGCAAACTTACCCATGAACACACCTGGCCTTAGCACGCTAGCTAAGTCCGTGGTGGGTGTTGCTCAGCAGCGTGCGCTGCCTAGGTTCGCAGCTCGTAACTTTCGCTACAGCTTCCGTACCAGCTCAACTGACGCGAACAGCACAGCTGAAGGGGTTCTTCTCTGGCCCGATACTTGGAATAACTACTTCCACCCGCAGGCTCTCACCGCGGCGGCGAAGCTACTCAAGGCAACTGGCAAACGAGTCGAGGTTCCGAAGCAGCACGTCTGCTGCGGGCGGCCGCTGTACGACTTCGGCTTCCTGGATGAAGCCCGCCGCTATTTGCGACAGGTGCTCACGAGGTTCGCTCCGCAAATTGACGCGGGCATTCCGATCGTCATGCTGGAGCCCAGTTGTGCCACTGTGTTCCGTGATGAGCTCATCAATTTCTTCCCAAATGATGAGCGCGCCATCCGCCTGAGCAAACAAACCTTGTTGCTCGGCCAGGTGCTCGCGGACGCAGATTTCGAGCCGCCGCAAATGCCGGACCGGCGCATCATCGTACATGGCCACTGCCATCAGAAGACACAGATGACCATGAAGGACGATATGAAACTTCTGCGCGCCACGGGCGCAAAGGTCGAGCTGCTCGACTCGGGCTGTTGCGGAATGGCCGGCCCTTACGGCTTCGAGGCCGATAAATACGACATCTCACAGACGCTCGCAAACCGCGTTCTTATGCCAGTGGTGCGCAGCGCAAGTCCCAATGACATCATCGTCAGCAATGGCTTCAGTTGCCGCGAAGCAATCCACCAGAACTCCACTCGCACGGCGCTTCACCTGTCTCAGGTGCTCGCGGGAGACTTCTGACCTATTGTGGCGTCGCGCAGTGCTTGCGTAAGCAGCTACGATAAGACCATGGATACCAAGCTCCTCTTCCATGATGCATCTGCGTTGGAAACTCCGATGCTCGCCGTCTTCGCAGCGGATCTCAGCATTGAAAAACTAGACGTTGCGATGCCGAG
>Ga0157372_10008201_pt1 | contig 11101 bp, 7 predicted proteins | sample C55metaG_FD_115307 | JGI IMG/M metagenome (GOLD analysis project Ga0157372, IMG submission 115307) | Corn rhizosphere microbial communities from Kellogg Biological Station, Michigan, USA - C5-5 metaG | ecosystem: Host-associated > Plants > Roots > Rhizosphere > Soil | place: USA: Michigan...
CGAAGGTGTGCGCGAGATCGCAACCAGGAACGGCACGCTACTGATCGTTGATGAAGTCAAGACCGGCGCCAAATTGGGCTGGGGCGGCGCTTCGGATTACTTCGGCGTGGTCCCCGACATGATTTGCTTGGCGAAATCCATAGGAGGTGGTCTACCTCTGGCTGCATTCGGCACCCATCGGTCGGTGATGGATCTGATCTCGCAGCACAAGGTTTTCCATGGCGGTACCTACAACACCAATCCCGTGTCCATGGCGGCTGGCTTGGCGACATTTCGGGAAGTGCTCACCCGCGAAAACTACGCGTACGTCGAAAAGCTAAGTAAGAAGCTGACCGACGGCTATCGAGACATCGTCGCCAAATCCGGATTGCAGGCATACGTGATCAGCGCGGGTGCGAACGGCGCACTCATGCTCTATCCGAGCGAGATTCGCAATTATCGCGATTGGCTTACCGTTGACACGGACCTGTGGCGGCATTACTGGTTCGGGATGGTGAATCGGGGTGTAATGGCGCAACCGTACTGGTGGGATGAGCAATGGACGATCTCCGTGCAGCACACCGAGGCCGACATCGACAAACACATTGCGGCGTTCGAAGAGGTCGCGCCCGCCCTGGCAAAGGCGCAGCAAGAGCGGATTGCGACCGAGGTGGTTGGGCATTGATTATGCGTGGGGTGGGCACCTCGCCCGCCTTCCGTCCAAGGAGTAAGTGTTGTCCCGACAAGAGGAGCCCTCCAATCCGCCTCATTTAAAGCGTGTTCTCGGACGCTGGGACCTGGTGCTGCTATTCGTGGTCGCCGTGTTTAACCTGAACGTGGTCCCCTCGATTGCGGCTAACGGTGGTGTGACCATTTGGCTGTGGATCATTTCTATCGTGCTGTTCTTTTGGCCGCAGGGAATTGCCGTCGTTGAACTCTCGCATCGCTACCCGGGAGAAGGTGGCGTCTATCTCTGGGCCAAAGAGGAGTTCGGCAGCTTCAATGGCTTCCTCTCAGGCTGGTGCTACTGGACCAACCAAATGTTGTACGTTCCGACCGTCATGCTGTACTTCGTAGGTGTGTCTGTTTACGTCCTTGGGAGTGGGCATCAGGGCCTGGCTGAGAACAAGCTGTTTGCGATGACCGTGGCGCTTTCGCTGTTGGCGTTGATTACCGTTCTGAATATCGTCGGACTCGGTATCGGAAAGTGGATCAACAACATCGGCGCAATCGGCACGGGGATCGCTGCGGCCGTGCTGATTGGTCTGGGAATCGTGCTTTCCTTTCGCTTCGGCACACATTTGAGCGCGGCTGATTTCAAAATGCCGGCGGATTATCGGTCCGTTCTGAATTCGTTCGGTGTGATTTGTTTTGGGTTGGTAGGGCTCGAACTCGCTTCGGTCATGGGTGACGAAATCAACGATCCCGAGCGAAACATGCCAATTGCAGTAGCATGGGGCGGGATCATTTCAGGCGTGCTGTACATCGCAACGACGCTGACGTTGCTTATCGCGATCGGCAGGAGTGACATCAGCATTCTGGAAGGAATTGTGCAGGCGGTCGGTCATATGGCATCGCAGGTTGGCATTGGTGCGATCACAATTCCGTTTGCCTTAATGCTGTGCTTCGCAATCGCCGGAATCGGTTCGGCCTGGACTGGCGGCGCGGCACGAATTCCCTTCGTTGCCGGACTCGATTCCTACCTGCCGAGTTGGATGGGCAAGATTCATCCGAAGTACGCAACACCGAGTGCGGCTCTGATTGTGCAGTTCGTGGTTTCGGCGGTGCTGGTGGTCATCAATTTCGCAGGTGGCGCGCACGTCCAGGAAGCGTTTCAGCGGCTGCTTGCGCTGGCCGTGGTCCTTCAGCTCGTGCCATTCCTATATATGTTTGGGGCACTTGTGAAATTCGGATGGCTGGGTGATACTTCGGGCCGCTACGGAAGAGGGACGTTGCTGGCCTCCGGCGTGTGCGGGTTCGTAACGACTTTTCTGGGGATTGCATTGGTATTTTTTCCGGCCCAGCAGATCACGAATCTGGTTGCATATGAAATATGGATGTTTGGCGGCACGGCCTTCTTCGTCGGACTGGCAGGATTTTTCTTTTTCGTATATGGGCGCCGCAAGCTACGGTTGAAGGCTGCCCGGGCCGGGTCCGGCGAGAGCCGGCCTCCGCATCAGGGGCCTTTTTCGCCGGGAGGGGCGGTCGACAGTCGGATCGACTAGGACGCAGGGGACTTTTCTCGACCAGCTTGCTGAATTGGGTACACACGCGGCGGGGTCAAGGCCAACATTTTCGCCGCTTTGCGTAAGGTCCTTGTGTGACGGTCACTTCATTGCCGGGGTGCTTTTTCCTTGTTAAGGAAATGGAAATACGCACCGACGCTGAGCGAGTTAATCACCACCGCGATCACATTCCAAATCACCACTGGTCGTGAGGTAATCAGCAAGCCGTAGTAAATCCAGAGAATCTGAAAGCTGCCTAATATTGCCGCCATTCTAGGATTCATACCTACGCTTGATCGACGTCTGAACATGGCAACCAAGTCGGGCACAGCGGCGAAGGTTGTTCCGAGACCTGCGACAAAACCAAAAAGTTCTGATCGTTGAAATCTGGGAATCAATAGACTGCGAACGTCACGTGGAACCAGGTCGCCCTCACACCCATAGAGCATCATCAAACTTAGGAAGAGAAGGAGAGAAAACATTGCTCTTCTGAATTGCTTCATATCCACCCCTCGTCACTTCCTTTTAAACTCAAGCTGGTGAGACCCACCCGGGTCTCATGGCGCTGTAGGGAATCGCTTCCGCAAGGGCCGAGTCCGTTCCGAGGTCTCACTATCTGCCGAACATCCCGAGCTGTGAAGGATAAAGACACTAGAAAGTTCGGAGTTCTTCGAGCCTTCGCGACTTACGCTGCTCGCACGGTCTCTGCCCTAAAGGTCCGCAGGTAATCTTCTTGGACTCCAGGCGAATAGAGCTTTTCCTTGGTGAGCCAGCCATTCAGCGCAATCACCCTGGCGATACAACCCGTCCACCCGGTCTGATGGCCAGCGCCGATTCCGGCACCGTTATCGCCGTGGAAATATTCGTAAAAGAGGATATGATCCCGCCAGTGTAGATCTGTCTGGAATTTCTCAGTACCCCCGTACACCGGGCGACGGCCTTCCTTGTTGCGCGCGAATGTCCGGATCAATCGTTCTCCCAGTTCGCGCGCCACTTCGAATAATGTCATCTGATGTCCGGAGCCGGTGGGGCATTCGATCTTGAAGGAGTCCCCATAGTAGGCCGCCAAGCGAACTAGAGCGGCGAAGAGCATCGCGTTAACTGGCATCCAGACGGGCCCGCGCCAATTGGAGTTCCCGCCGAACATGCCGCTATCGGAGTCACCAGGCAGATAAGACACGCGGAATTCATGGCCATCGTGGTGGTACACGTACGGGTGCTCGAGGTGGTGGCGGGAAAGGGCACGGATACCGTGGGGGCCGAAAAACTCATTCTCATCGAGCATGCGCGCCAGGATGCGCCGCAACTTCGATTCATTTACGGTGGAGATCATACGTCGCCCGGCAACGCCGGGTGTGGCGGGCATATGCAGATTGGCGCTGAGTTCTGGATGACGGCTCAAGAAGTCTCGGGCACGTTTGAGAAACCGCGGCAGATTCTCGAGCTGCTTTTCTTCAAATACCGTAATTGCGGTAATCGGGAGCAAGCCCACCATCGAACGGACCTTCAAACGTGTCGCATCTCCGTCCGGCAGCCGTAGAACATCGTAAAAGAATCCGTCTTCCTCGTCCCACATTTCGTCGTGGTGCTCGCCGACGCGGTCCATGGAGGCGGCGATCCGGATCGTATGTTCGAAGAACTTCGTCGCGAACTCCTCATAGTGATGGTCGTGATTTGCGAGTTCCACGGCTATGCGCAGCATCTGTTGGCTGTAATGCACCATCCAAGCCGTACCGTCGGCCTGCTCCAGGTGACCGCCTGTTGGTAGTGGCGCACTGCGATCGAAAACGCCAATGTTGTCCAGTCCGAGAAAGCCGCCTTCGAAGACATTGTTCCCGGAACGATCTTTGCGGTTAACCCACCAGGTGAAGTTAACCAGCAGCTTCGAGAAAGCGTACTCGAGAAAGTCCAGATCGCCTTTTCCGCTCTTTGCCTTGTCCTGAAGGTAAATCTGCATCGTCGCGTAGGCGTGAACAGGAGGGTTCACGTCGCCAAAGTTCCATTCATAGGCCGGAACCTGACCATTTGGATGGAGGTAATCATTGCGAAGCATGAGGTCGAGTTGGGTCTTAGCAAAGTCTGGATCGAGAGTCACAAACGGAAGCATGTGAAATGCGAGATCCCAGGCGGCGTACCAGGGATACTCCCACTTGTCCGGCATTGAGATGATGTCGTCATTGTGCATGTGGAACCATTCCGCATTCCGGACACGAGCGCGCATCCACGGCGGGGATTGTGGGCCGACGTTGTGTTCCTCAAGCCATGTCGCCAGATCGTAATGAAAGTACTGCTTGCCCCAGAGCATGCCCGCATATGCCTGACGCATGATATTCGCTCTATCTGGATCCGTCTTCACCTTCTCCGGCGTGATGCTGTCGTAGAATTCGTCCGCCTCTCGCAGGCGGTCAGCGAAAATCTGATCGAAATGCTTAAAGGGATGGAAGGACCTGGTGGGTTCTGAAGTTGTCAACCTGAGGCGTACCGTTCCTGTCTGACCCGATTGGATTGTCAGCGGGTACACAGGCGATGCTTTCGTTCCGATGTTGGCAGGGTTCGTGGCTGGCTTCTGACCGTTGACGATGAAGTTGTTGATCCCGTCCTTGACGTAAGGTGAGGCGTTTTGACCACGGAAAAGTCGCTCGTTGTTGGTCTCATTCTCTGTAAAGAGAATTGGCGGCGTGCCGTCGCAATAAAGGTAATAGGAACCCGGTAGAGATTCCAGGAACAATGGGTCAGTATGCTCCGCGCGAACCACGCTAGCGCCATCCCAATCAGCCGTCCTCACCAGTTGGGGTTTGGAGCTGCCCCCGCCCCACGACCAAGTGTTGCGATACCATAGGGAGGGCAACACGTGGAGCGCCGCGGGCTCTGGGCCCCGATTAACGGCGCTGATCTGAATGAGCAGATCGTCCGGCTCGCTTTTTGCGTATTCCACGAACACGTCGAAATAGCGGTCACCGTCAAAGATGCCCGTGTCAAGCAGTTCGTATTCGAGATCGTAACGGCTCCGCCGTCGATTGTTCTCGATAAGATCGACGTATGGGTATGGCGCCTGCGGGTACTTGTACAGGTATTTCATATACGAGTGGGTGGGCGTGCTGTCGAGGTAGAAGTAATACTCTTTGACGTCCTCGCCGTGATTGCCTTCGCTGTTGGTCAGGCCAAACAGCCGTTCCTTCAAAATTGGGTCTCGCCCGTTCCAGAGCGCGAGCGCGAAACAAAGGACCTGGTGATTGTCGGAGACTCCTGCCAGGCCATCTTCTCCCCACCGATACGCTCGTGACCTCGCCTGATCATGGGTGAAATAGTTCCAGGCATTCCCGTCTTGGCTGTAATCTTCGCGAACCGTGCCCCACTGTCGTTCACTGAGGTATGGTCCCCACTTCTTCCACGGAATTCCCTTTTCGCGCTCGTCGCTCAACCGGCGCTGCTCGTTTGTTTCTACTTGCAACATTTCGGACCTTTTGGTCGGCGTCATGATTTCTCGCTTTTCTTGAACCGGATTGTTTCTTGGTAAGCAAACGTTCTGAGCCCACGCTGCCTGCCGGTCACGTTTTGTTTATGCGTACACACTGGAAGAAGTGATAGTGCCAGGGGCCGAGTTCCACGTAGAAGCCGGGCGAAAGCATTTCATCTCCGTCACGCACGTAATTCACGCCCGATAGCACGTCTAGCAGATTCCACTTTCCACTATCAGCATCAGCCCATGGGACTTGAACCTTGGCCTGCGAGGGAACATCGCTGAGATTGATCACGATCAAGTAACGCTGGTCCTCTTTTACCCAGTTCCAGGCAACAAGGTTCTGGAAGCTCGCGTTATCTGGCCAGCCGGTTCGCTCGCACAGGCTCCACTGGCCTTCGCGAAACACAGGACGATCAACGGCTCCGAGGAGCTCCTCGTAAAATTTAGACAGCGCACAATCCGTCGACTCATCCGGGCGCCTGCTCAGGAAAACGGGCACTCTTACTTTGCGACCTTCAAATTGCCCTTCGTGGAATAACTTCATTCCCGGCAACGTCGTTATTGCCAAGGCAACGGCTCGTTGCTTTTCAGGTGAAAAAGTAGCCGAAGCCCGTGGCTCGTCATGGTTCTCGATGAAGCGAACCAATTTCGCCTGGTATGCGAGATCAGCACACAAATGGAGACGGATATCTTCGGCATGACTATGCTCCATCCGGTCGTACAGTTTCTTGTCGTAGCAGAAGTCGAACCTCTGCTGCTGCAGCTCCCATTCCAAATCCCAGTAAGCCTCGGCGATAAAGAGAAATCCCGGGTGTTTATTCTTGATGGCTGAGATCAGATCAACCCAATATTCTGTTTTCGGGCGCACTCCTGCACGTCTACCCCAAGTGCGCTCAAAAATGGGATTTAGCATGAGCATCGCCATGTCACAGCGAATTCCATCGCTCTGCTCGGCAATGCTCGAGATGGTCTTAAAGGCGGCGTGCCTCAATCCGGGTTCAAAGGCGTTCAGCTGCAGGACGTCCGGCCAAGCTGGGAAATAGGGATCACGCCCGCGGGCGTAGACTGTCCCGCAGAGCTCAACAAACGACGAGGGGTCATTCCGTGCGTCGTCGGCGTTACCTCGGATGAAGTACTCCGGGTGATGGGTGACCCACGGATGGTCCGGTGCAACATGATTGGGAACGAAGTCCAACACTAGGTTGATGCCCCGCTTCGCGAGTTCCCGTCGAGCGATCGCCAAACCCCCGGGCCCCCCGAGCCGCGCGTCGGCCACGTATCGCTTCACGCAATATGGGGATCCCACATTGTCCTCGACACGAAAGTCAGGCAGTGCCCGGCGGAAGTCTTCGAGTAGGCCCTTGTTCTGGTAAGCGATCGCAATGCCTGCCGGACTGCGCTGCCAGACACCCATCAACCAAACAGCGTTGAAGCCGTAGGCGGCGATGGCATCCCATTCGGCTGGAGGTACCGAACCGAGGCCCACGCTGGTGCCATATCGGTGACTTAGCTCAGAAAGCCAGACCCAGGTGTTGATTTCGTAGAAGGAAGGGTACCGCGGCCAGACCGAGACTCTTGCTGGTGCTCTTATGGTCTCGGCAAGGGTTGCGTTCATAACGGCGTCTCCTCATTGGGGGATGCCCCAGCCGAACCAACGCAGAAAACAAGCGTGAGGGCAATTGAGTTAGGCATGGGGCATCCAAACACGCTGTAGGATGAACTTCCACTTTTGAGTGTGCAACTAGGAAAACTTCTAGTGATCCGAAAGATGCGAGGCGATCTTTTCGCAAGTCATTGAGAAGACTGAGTAAGTTTCGAATTATCTTTGATAGGCCAAGTCACCAGTTCAAGGAATGTTACTTGGCCTGGCGGGATTGCTGTTTTTCGACAATTTGAGGGATAACGCGTCCTGCCGTGTGTTCCATTGGAAGGCCCAACAAGGTCGCGACCGTTGGGGCTACATCAACATTCGAATGTTCCCAAGGCGCACACCTTTGCGAATGTTCGCACCCGAGGCGACAAAAATCGCCCGCATCTGTGGATCACTATTAATATAGCCGTGCGTACCTCCCTCGGCCGGCGTAGCGTAATCTCCTTCCGACTCGCCGCTGAACATGTAATCAGGACCTGCGGCAAGAACAAGATCAGGTGCTTGACTGGACGCCGTCGGAACCGGGTAGCCGATCTCGTCAAAGTCTTCGGTACCATAAACTTTGGCGACGCCCTCCCCGCCGGAAAAAATCTTGCGCAGTTCAGGAATCAGCTCCGCTTTGCGGCCGGGGTCGCTGACGTAAACTCCTGCGGTGCCACCTTCAGGGACGACCCAAGCGTCAGCATTCGACGGGCTTAGGGCATCAACCGAAATACCGTTTTGCTTGAGTAGGACCATCGGACGAATCTTGCGCCAACCACAGCGCCATCAGAACTACAAGTAATCCAGCGACAACCGTAGCTAAGAAACCCTTGCCCCCGGCGGAGACGCTAGGACTGTTTGTTAGTGCTGACTCCACCGAATATTGGCTGATTTCAACAATCATGCCGCTAAAATGTGGCTATGGTGGCAATCGGGAAGGAACGCCCGGCTCTCGAAATGTGTGGAGTTTGAACTTAATGCAATAACAAGTACTTAGCACTAGACGAACCGAGACATTTCATGACCGCACTGCGCGACACAATATTGCAGGATCTCCGATATGCGGTTCGCGGTTTGCGCCAAAGTCTAGGTTTCACGCTGGTAGCTGTTCTTACACTAGCCATCGGAATCGGTGCGACGACAGCGGTCTTTACCGTCATTAACGGAATTCTTTTTCGCCCACTTCCTTATCCCGATCAGGACCGTCTCGTAGCTGTGTCGCTCGCTAGTGCGCAGCACCCCGAATCTTCCATGGGGGTTTCGGACACGGATGTGGGCCACTGGAGGGCGGAAACCAATGTCTTCGAGCAACTAGAGTTTGTCTCCCGACCAGACGTCGTGGCGATGTCGAGTGCAGGATTTGGCGAACGTGTCGCCGCGCAACACATCAGCGCGCAACTTTTGCCATTGCTTGGAATCAAGTCCTTTGTCGGTAACCTACCCACGGATGAAACGTCTGAGAAGCAGGGAGCTTTAGGTGTTCTCATCAGTTACGACTTTTGGAAACACCATTTCGGGGGTGATCCGAATGTCCTCGGACGGACAATTTACGTAGACGCAATGTCTGGTCCTATCTACGCAGTCCTACAGCCTGGATTCGATCTTTTCGGGACCGGAAGCCCCGAAGTCTACATTGTTGACGGAATGCCGGATGCCACGGCAGCCGTCGATCCCGATTACAGATGGTTAGTTGCTGTGGGAAAGCTGAAACCGGATGTTTCCCCTCAACAAGCGCAAGCGGCTATGAATGTGACGACACTGCATTTGGCGGAGGCCTTTCCCGAGGCATACAAAAATCTAGGAGTTAGGGTAGAGCCATTGCAGCGAGTCTTGTTCGGCACTTGGACAAGACGGATGTACTACACGCTTTTTGGAGCCGTAGGATTGGTTTTGATGATTGCGTGCGCCAACGTAGCGAACCTCTTGCTAGTTCGAGGAGAGGGCCGACGAAAGGAAATCAGCGTACGGGTCGCCTTAGGAGCCAAGCGAAAAACCTTGATCCGACAATTGCTCACGGAGAGCCTTTTACTTTCGCTGATGGGAGGAGTTGCGGGATTCGCTTTGTCACTTCTGAACGTCAGAATCCTGAGTTTGTGGACTCCATCTGAGTTTCCCCGAATACCCAGCGCTGTCGCGGACGCTCGGGTTTTGCTGTTTACGTTTTGCACGTGCCTTCTGACTAGTGTTGCTTTCGGGCTGTTTCCTGCGTACCGCGCGACGAAAACTGATCTCAATAATGACTTAAAGGAGGGAGGGCGTGGCACAAGGGCGATTTCGCATCATCGCGCAAGAAACACGCTCGTAATCTCACAAGTTGCGCTTGTCCTCGTGCTGTTAGTTTGTGCGGGACTGATGATCAACACCCTAATCCACATCTTCCGGACTTCGCCAGGTTTCAATCCAGAACAGCTCTTGACCGCGGAGATTCGACTGACCGGCGAGAAATACATGGATACAAGCCAGGTTGAGAAAACCAACTTCATCCTGATCCGTCCGTCGGTGGAACAATTCTGCCAAAGCACCCTGGAACGTCTCCGAACCTTGCCCGGCGTTGACGGTGTGGCAATGATTGACTGGCTGCCACTGATTCCTAATGCTCAATATGACAGTCCGCGCTTCACAACCGCGGGGCAGAGCGTCTCGACGGCTGCGGAACGGCCCAGGGTTTGGCAACAGTCCGTCAGTTCGGACTATTTTCACTTGATGGAGATCCCAGTCTTACGAGGTCGAGGCATCAGCGAACAGGATACGCAGAGCAACGCGTGGGTAGTCGTCATCAACGAATCTATGGCGCGACGGTTTTGGCCGAACGAAGACCCGCTCGGGAAAGTCATCAAATTCGAGGAATTTCCGGAAGAAAGACCAAGAGAGATTGTTGGGATTGTGAGAAATGTAAGGCAGCGCAGCCTCACGATAGACCCGCGACCTGAGGCATACGTTTCGTTTCACCAAACCCCGACGCGAGTTACGTTCGGATGGACAGAGAGTCGGATGCATGCGAGCTTCATAGTTCGTACTCACTCAATATCGAGGGGGCTGATCGAGGACGTTCGTAGGACGATCTCAGGGCTTGCTCCGGAATCTCCCGTTTTCGGGCTCACAATGGTAACGCAGACAATTTCGAACGCGGCGGCTCCTTGGCGCTTTCTATGCGAGGCATTGGAACTCTTTTCGGCGATTGCACTGATTCTCGCCGTAATCGGAATTTTCGGGGTGGTTTCTTACTCTGTTCGCGAGCGCAGGCATGAGCTCGCAGTGCGGATTGCGTTGGGAGCACACCACGGGCAAGTCCTAGAATTAGTTGTGCGGCAGGCGATGGTGCTTTCGCTAGTCGGGGTAGCGATTGGCCTGGTCGCTTCGTTTGCCGCGACCCCTTTGATGGCGAGGTTTCTCTATGGTGTGAAAGCTCACGATGTGCCGACTCTCCTCGGGGTTTCGTTACTGCTCATAACTATTACGTTTTTCGCTAGCTATATTCCCGCACGATACGTAACCAAAATCGATCCCATACGGATACTCAGGCACGAATGAGCCTGCGGCCGCTCATCACTCCAAACGAAGAACGCCCCGTTTTCCGGGGCATCAGGGTGTCCTCGGCGAACCCTAGCAGAGAGTCAATCGGTGAAACGTCTCCATCTTATTCATTGAGGACCAGTGATCTAAAATTGAAGTTCGTCTAGGAGTTATAGCCATGGGAGAGATTCTTGGCAGAGCCGTTCTAGCCGGCGTCTTAATTTTTGGTTCCAGCGGTTGGCTCCTCGGCGCAGCAAGTGCTAGCGGATCGTCCATTCTGGAGCCGGC
>Ga0157372_10008202_pt1 | contig 11100 bp, 10 predicted proteins | sample C55metaG_FD_115307 | JGI IMG/M metagenome (GOLD analysis project Ga0157372, IMG submission 115307) | Corn rhizosphere microbial communities from Kellogg Biological Station, Michigan, USA - C5-5 metaG | ecosystem: Host-associated > Plants > Roots > Rhizosphere > Soil | place: USA: Michigan...
TCAGGGCGCTGTCCAGTTGAACGAACATGCAGTCTCGTATGCGGTGGGGAGCGGAAAAGTGCTTGAGCTTTCCGAACCAGTGTCGGATCCGGAGACATTTGCCCAGGACATTCGCCGGCTGATCGGGAACCGAAACGCGTTGCTGAGCCTGTGGAATGGACTCACCACGATCGCGGTACCTTATCGCCAAAATCACGGTGGCCTCAAAGTGCTGGAGCTGATCAATTACGCGCAAGATCCGGTTCGCGTCCAAGTCAAGGTGAAGGGATCGTTCGCCGCCATCCGCTACGAGAGCCCAGAAAACGGGTGCTGCAAGTCTTTTGCTCCCGCCCAGCATGATGGGTTCACCGAGTTCGTAATTCCGGATTTAGCCATTGCGGGCAGGGTGCTTCTGGAGAATCAGCCCGAAACTGGCTCCGGAAAAGGGCATCCATGAGTCCTCGCTGTTGGTTACTTCCCCGATTTCGTGGCGGGGGCAGCGGGCTTGATACCGTCGAGCGACTTCTGCAGTTCGTCAACGGAAGTGGCAGGCAACTCGTAGAACGTGGGGTCATTCTCGCGCTTGGCGATGTAGTTGGTTCCGGACTTTGAGATCAGGACTTTTTCTACGCGCTTTCCATCCTTGGATGTAACGGTTGCCTCGATGGCTGGAGTGGTGAAACATGAGTCAACGAATTTGTCAGCCGATAGGTCGCGGAGATTAGAAATAAGGGATTCGACGCTGGCCTCATCCATCTTTCGGCCGTTGTCCCACCAGTCCTGGCCCCCGCGCAGGAGAGGGCACACTTTCGAGCCGCTGTGAATTTCAAGCTTGCTGGGATCTGAATATCCGAAATCGAAAACCTTCTTGTTACGGAAATCGTCCAGCTTCTTGTTGACCGCTTCGCCCAGGTCGGAACCGACTTTGTACGCGCCATCAATCACGTTAGATTTGGCGTAATACACGTTCTTGTCTTTGCGCAGGTGAAGCTCTTGCGTGCCGGATTCGTCCGTGACCTTCACCATCGCGACAGGAGCGCCATGATTGAAGGTGGAAGCCGCCTCTCTCGCTGCAGTGTCTGGGCCACTGAGGTCCATGCGGGCATCCGTCAGCTTGCGGACGAGTTCGCTCACCGCCTCGGCATTGGCGCGCATGGGCTTTGGCTTTAGGATCTGCCACTCGTCCTGGTTACGCCCAAATTCTATGTCCCCTTGTTTGCCTGCCAGTTCAACGCGGCTGATCTTGTCGGCATTTACGGTCAGGAACCGCTTGTCCCGAAGATCATTCAGATTCTTGTCGAGGCTGTCCTTGGTGTAGCCAGCAACGGTGAAGATGCGCGGATCACCGGCCAGGGCGAGATAAACGGCGTTGCCCGTTGGGGTGTCATCCCCGAAAAGAATGCGCTGGCCCCGGTTGTCCTTCTCGCTGATATCCAACTCGAAGGATGGGTGATCGAGGCCGTAGCGTTGCAGATCTGTGCTTTTATCATCGACCAGGCGCTCCGAATTGAGCGAAGAGAGCGACGAAAGCATAGTCGAAATCGTGCTTTGATCCGCTGCGAAGGGTTTGGGCTCGGTAATCTTCCAGTCCGATCCAGGCTTGTCCAACTGGATTGTGGGTTGATCCTTCTTCCTCAACTCAAGTTTGTTTACGGAGTTCTGGTCGAGTTTCAGGATTGCCGTGGCGGTGTCGGTACTCGGCTTCGCGGCTTGCGCGCTGGATTTGCGGTGATCCGACCAATAAAGAACACCAGCCAGGGCGGCGAATACAAGGGTTGCGATAAGCAGACCACGAATCTTCATGTTTCACTCAACAACACAAGAAGTCTGGGCGTTTTATCTCCGCTTCCACCACACCGAAACGCCCACAATCACTACCGCGAACGGCAAAACAAATTGGCTGACCGCCCGTACCCAGGAAACTTGACGTGCCGTCATAGTGATCCGGCGGTCGTCCTGGGGCTTGGGGCGGATGGAAATCAGATCCTCATCTGAAGACAACCAGTTAACCGCATTGGACGCAAGATCGTTGTTGCCATTGAAATCGATAAAGCGATTGGCTGCCCAAGTCGAGGAACCGACTACCACGAACCGTCCCTGGGAATTCTCCTTACCGGTGTTGTAGGTGCCGGCGGCAGCCATGGTCAGCGGACCCTTCTTGTTCTTAGGATCGTTTACATTCACCGCCGGCGAACTCAAATTGCTGGTTGCCAGGCTTGTGCTGGAACTGTCGAACAGCTTCTGTACGCTGGTTTTGTCTGTGTTCTTGACGTCGAGGGAACGGGCCAAGGGAAAACCCGTGGCCGTACCGCGCAATTGCTCTACGATCGGTTGAGACTCGTAATGCGTGACCAGCGCGACCTGCGGACCTAACCCGGCAATCTGGCCCAGCGGATTCAGATCGAGGATTAGATCCTTATCCAAGGTCACCCCCCAACCCTGCAGCAGGCTCGTGAGGGCATCGTTGTCAGCGATTTCTTCGTGACCAATCTTGAGTGGCGGGTCGAGCATGAAGAATGCGCGTCCGCCATTTTCCACGTAGTTCTTGATAGCGTTGACTTCGGGCTGCTCGTAGTTCTTGGTCGGGCCGGCAATCACGAGAGCGGTGCAGTCACCCGGCACCTCAGCTTTGGTTAACAAATCAACCGATTTAGTCTCGTAATTGTCTTTAGCGAGGAGTTCTTTGAAGTGCGACAGCCCTTCTCGGTTGCTGTCGTCGAGCTGGTGCTCGCCGCTGCCGCTGGTGAAACACACCGTACGAGTCTTGCTCTTCAGGTCGCGAATGAAGGCACCCGTAATGCCTTCTTCCGTCATGCTCTTGGCTTCTTCTTTTTTGTCGCCAACCTGCACCACGGCAGTTCCCAGGCTGCGGATCCCTGCCTCGCGAGCCAGCTGTGGATCCTTATCCGGGTCAACGTACTTGACTTGCACCTTGGGAGAAAGGTTCGCGTATTGCTCGAGCAGATCCTTGCCGTCGCGGAACCGGGTGCTCTGGTTGAAGTAGGTGATGGTTGCGTTCTGTTTCAGGCCTTTGACAATCTTTGCGGTCTGATCGGAGAGGCTATAACGCTTGTTGGCGGTGGAGTCGTACGACTTGTTATAGCGATCGGCCAGAATGTTGGCTACCACCACGGCGGCGATCACAATCACGATGTAGGCAGCAGCATAGGCCGCGTACCTGGTCTGCCTTGCTTTGAGCCAATGGCTTGCCATCTAGGACCTCCACCTGAGAGACTCCATGGACCGTGCGGTAAAAAAGAGTCCCAGGAAAATCACCGTGATATAAAAGACAGCGTCCTTCGAATCAAGCACACCCTTGCCGAATGATTCGAAATGCGTGATTACTGACATGTAGGCAAGAACGCGCGCCCATGCCGCGGTTTCGTACCCGCTCACCCATTCCAGCACCCAGAGCAAGAGGCAAACGCCGAATGTGACCGCCCCGGCAATGATCTGATTTTTCGTTAGCGTTGAAATAAACGTTCCGATCGCTAACAATGCCCCAGCCTGCAGCAGCAATCCGAGATAGCCAACCAGCAGCGGCTTCCAATCCGGGTTGCCATATCGGAACAGAAACGCAAAGTTCAGCGCGGTGAATACCAGCAGACAAGCGTAGAGCGCGACAGACGCCAGCCACTTGCCAAGAATGATTTCGATATCGCGTACGGGAGAGGTCACTAACAGCTCAATCGTCCCGGTGCGTTTCTCCTCCGCGAAGAGCCGCATGGTGATCATAGGAATGAAGAACAATCCAATGACACTGACGTTCGAGAGCAGAGGGCGGATGATCCACTCGTTCAGGTTCATGGGGAACGAGCGCCCGCTCATCTGCGACTGAATACTCTCGAATACGAAGGCCCCGAGGGCGTTCCAGAAAAAGAACCCGAAGATCAACCCGAACATAATGAGCAGAATGTAGGCCACTGGAGACACAAAGTAGCTCCCGAGCTCCTTGCGGCAGATGATCCAGACATTTCGCATCAGGCATGCACCTCGACTGGAGTTTCCTCCGGCTTGGCCGCGTCCTCGCCGGTAAGTTGAAGAAATACTTCTTCCAGGCTCATGGCGGCAGGCCGCAGCTCGTTCAGATCCCAACCGGATTCGACGACCGCACGCGCCACGTCGCCGCGAACAAAGCGCCCTTTGCTGGTTTCCAATTCGAACACGAGGCGTGAATCAAACTCTTGTTTTGCGACGACGCGTGCGATGCCGGGTACTTGCTCGAGTTTGCGCTGCACCATCAACGGATCGAGAACTTCAGCGCGACCGGCCACCTCGATGAGCACGGATTCCGCTCCCCGAGCTCGCGCTTGCAGATTGCGAACCGAATCGGTCGCCACCAGCTTGCCCCGATTGATAATGATCACCTGCTGGCAAGTCTGCTCGACTTCCGGGAGGATGTGGGTGCTGAGAATAATGGTGTGCTCGCCAGCGAGATCCTTGATCAGATCGCGAGTCTCGTTGATCTGCTTCGGATCAAGTCCTGCCGTGGGCTCATCCAGAATCAGTACATCCGGATTGTGAATGATAGCCTGCGCCAGTCCCACGCGCTGCCGATAGCCTTTGGAAAGCTTGCCGAGCAGTTTTGTCTTGACCTCGGCTACAGCGCAGCGTCCGCAGACATAATCCACACGTCTGTCGAGTTCGGCACCCGAGAGTCCCTTCAGTTTTCCTACGAACCGAAGGTATTCGGAGGTCGACATCTCCGGATAGATAGGCGGCGTTTCCGGCAGATATCCGATGCGCTTCTTGACCTGGAGCGGCTGTTCCAGAACATCGAATCCGGCCACCGTGGCTGTGCCCGAAGATGGAGGCAGAAAACACGTCAGCATGCGCATCGTCGTGGTTTTGCCCGCGCCGTTCGGACCCAGAAAGCCAACGATCTGTCCTTGGGCTACTTCGAAGGAAATGTGATCGACGGCAGTGGTCCGCGCATACCTCTTGGTAAGGTCTTTGACGTTAATCATGTTTTTTGGCAACAGTGAGCTACTCAACCGTTGGCCCCACACCAGAACGGTGCGTGGATATTAGTATCTTAGAAACAGTGCCTTCTCGCTGTCAATTCCTTGCTGCGTGAAAAAAACGCGAGTATCGTATAACGATCTATTGATGGTTCGCGGACAGCTGCGCGCCGTTGCGCACTTCCAATGTAAAGAAGCCGCTGTTTCAGAAAAGGTGGCCTGCGCTCGCCAAAAAAAGCGATTTTAGAAAGCTAGCGCGGTGATCCCAGCCTCTCCACGCGAGTTAGCGACTCGGCACCGAACCTCGAAGGACCACGAGAGATGCGGCTGGCAACGTAAAGGTGGAATCACGACCAGCCGTAATCTGCGTTTTCAGCACGGGGCCATCGGGGTCCGCAACCTTCCGCAGCGGGTCCCAGCGATACTGAGCGCTCCCGAACGTAAAGCTATCGACCGGGCCCGCGAACGAAGTATCTCTCCCACTCTCCGCATCGTGGAAGTTGATTTTTACGGTATGCGGATTCTCCTGGTCTCGGTTGACGATCAACAATGACCATTGCTTGTCGGGTCGCTTGACGGCATACGCAGTAACCAACTTATGGCCGGCGCTATCTTCTAGGTCGCTCTCCGCCGAATAAAGCTGGTGAGCGTCGTTGCCGGGCTTCAACCATTGCAGGTTGATGAGTTGGCTGGCAAAGAATTGCGACAGCGGCTGCGTAATCTGACGTTTGTTATCGGTGGCGAACATTCCAAAGGTGGAGCCGGAGTTGTTGCAACCAGGATGGACCCCGAAAGGAATGTAATGGAAATAGTAGATCGCGTCGCCGCCGGCTGTCAGGAATGCCCCGACGTAGTCCGCGAGCCACAGTGCTCCAAAGATATCGACCGACGCTTCCGAAGCGTTGGAGGAGATATTGCTCTCGGTGATGAACATCGGGATGTTGTCGGGAACGCCGTCCTCGCGCCACACCTTCAAAATGCTCGAGACCAGTTGCGGTTCGTCATAAAGATTTCCCCACTGATAGCGGCAGGGATCGTAGGGATAGTGCTCGAACGAAAAGAACGCCAGGTCTGAAAGTCGATTGTGCCGCTTCAGGTAATCGATAAATCGGCCCGTCCAGGAAGTGCGCCCTTCCGCATCGGCCCAGACCTCGACGTCCTTGTTCTGCCCCGTAAAGATAGGTCCACCGAGCTTCAGGGATGGATCGACTTTGTGGATCGCCGTCGCGAATTGCAGGTACAGGGCGGCGTAGTCTTCGGGCAGCATGTAATGTCCGTCCGGCTCTTCCCCCATCTCGACGTACGAAATTGGATAGTTGCGTTTCTTGAGGTAACTGATCTGGGCGGCGGCGTCTTCCGGGGTGCTGTAGATGAGAGCGATGGGGACCATCGCAGGCAAGCCGCGAGTGTATCCCGCAGTGTAGAAGAGGTCGAAGCCGACCTGCGCGCGCCCGCTTTTGTCTATATCCGACGCCTCATGCCAGGGATCGACCGACGAGCAGTAGGTGGGCGTCTGATCCTGATCCGGAGTGTGGCGCAGGATGTCGTGAAGTTCTCCCCCGGGCCCCAGCGTGCCCATGTACAGTTCACGAATTGCATAGCCTACACAATTCCGGCGATCGGATGCTCCGTGATCGTCGCATGTGTTGGAAGACTGAGTCATCCAGAGGCGGACCCAGCGCACGGGAACTGGGAAAGAAGCGAGGCGGATCGTCGCGATTCCGCCCTTTCCCTCCTGAATGAGGCCGAATGGGAAGTTCTGCCAGACGCCTTTGGTGGGCGCGCGGATTGGATCCTCCCCGGTGAAGAATTGCACGGCATACTGGCGCGCGTACGGATCGCCCCATGCGATGCGGATGGCTTCGACGCTTTGAACGTTGGCCAAATCGAAGAAGACCCATTGCGGATTCCTGGAGTCATCTTCGCCGGTGAACTCGTGCGAGAGATAGGGATTGCTTTTCCAGTAGGTATGCGAATCACCGTCCGTGAGCCGCGAGAAACTGACGGTCTCGGTACCATCGTCGCGGGTCACGCCGCGATGCGGTAGCGGGTATCCGTAACTGTAGCGGATCATTTCACTGGGATTCGAGCTGCAGACAAAATATCCCTTGCCCGAGGGGTCGCTCCAGGTGCCGGTTGGGTTCCAGTGCCAAGCTTCTGTGTAGAGTTCCGTGTTCTGACGATAGCTCACTGGCCCCCATCCTGCTTCCAGGACGCGGTCGATCACGGGTTTGACGAAGGTCTGGTCGATGAACTGCTGGTTCATGCGGTCGATTCCCGCACCCAGGGCCTGATTCGGAACGAACGACTTGCGCATGTGGCTGGGCGTGGCGTCGACTGAAATGGTTTGCCCGTGGGCTACGAGGCCAAGAAAAACACAAACAGTTAGGATGCGCGCGTAAGAGTGCCGTGACATCGGGAGTTTCCTCCTGCATTAAGAACCGAGGACATAGAAAAACTTCCTCACGCTAGGCACTCTATTCTCAACAGTGAAACGTTTCAATAGCTGGGCGTAGCCGTTCCGTTAGGTGAGAAATGCAGAGCGATACACACGCGCGCGAGACGCGCCATCCGAGCGAGATAACTGATTATCGCAATCCGTGAGTAGCTGCCCGGCGTTGAAATTAGCGGTGCGGTCCCGCAGGCAAAGTGTCGGTCAGCTTCTTGATGATGTCCTCGCTGGGCTCGCCGCCTTTGCAGGTGGGGTGGCCGAAGCCGCTGCTGCTGGCACCTTGCTGGATGTCGAAGATGAGATTGTCACTCGGGCCGGGCGCAACGCCCATGGGAACATTGTCGAGGCCAAGGCTGTGGCGAGTTTTCCAAGCCACAACATGGTCGGCACAGGATGTGTCCCCGCTTACGCCCAGAGCCCCGACAATGTGACCGGATTTGTCGTAGAGGGCGAGACCTCCGCCGAACACGATGACGCCACCAATTGGCTTTCCGACCAGAGGATCGTCGGGCTGGCCGAACTTATCTGGGCTGCCCGCGAAGGCGGTGTTGGGGTTCGGACCGGTGACGATGCTGTAAAGAGAATTGCCCGGTTGCGCCGCGGCGAACACGTTCCCAGACGCAAGTGCAAAGTTGTCGGTGCTGAAAGCGTTTGCGGTGTTCGCTTTTTCAGCCGAAATCAGGCGACTGCCCGGCCATTCTGCGCCACGATTCGGACCTGTAAAAACAACTGCGCAGACAATCCCATCGCGATTCACTACCGTGCCCCACTCCTGATTTCCCAAGCCGCCATTTTTTCCTTTGCCTTCCTTCACTGCAGAGGACAGCGCCGCTTTCAGCTTGCTGTGGTCGGGTACGTGCGAGCAATCCGCAGGATTCTGCGAAAAAGTGAAGACGGAACACGCAAGAATGACCGCGGCAACCACTGCTCGGCGATAAAGAATGAATGGCATGGTGATCTCCTGATTACTGTGCATATAGATATGCCGCGATGTCGCGACTGTCCTGCTCACTGACTCCCATGTCCGGCATCAGCGTGTGAGGCTCAATTTGGTGCGGATGCTGAATCCACGACATGAGATTGTTGGGCGTGTTGGCAATTTCGCCGGCAATGTAATAACGCTGGTTGATGTTGGTGAGCGGAGGCCCGATCAGGCCGCGCGCTCCGGGAACTCCCGAAATTTCATGACAGGCATTACAGCCATATTTGCGAATCTCGACTCTACCCACGCGCGCGTCGCCGCCGTTGGTCAACACCGCGGCCTCCTTCACCCGTCTCTCGCTCAGGTTGTCGCATCCCGCTGACAACAGGCCCACAATCGCGGCGGCTATCAGTAGTGCTGATCTCATTTCACATTTCCACCGGGTAGACCGGAGAGTTGCGCCATGCGCGTATATTGCCAGCGCTCTTGCGAGTGCTTCATCCATTTGACGAGAAGAATCAGGAAAGCTGCGAGTAGAAGCGTTCCTGCCGGGATCCACATGATCAGGCCTCCGAGTTGTTGATCTTCGAGCGCCGTGAGATTCCATAGTGGCGCGGTGCCCAAGTACGGCGCATACCAGGGCGCTCGGGCAAAAGTAAGCAAAGCGCCCAGAAGGCTCGTATGCATGGCCGTCGTAAACACGTACACGAGCGCTCCCCCGTATCCCATGGAGGGTGCGCCGTTGACCAGCGGCCACCAGAACAGGAGCGCTGTCAGAAAGAAAGTTGAGTGCTGGGCTGCGTGCACCCAGTCATTTTCAATAGCTCTCGCAAACAGCCAGGGTGCATGCCAAACCCAGAGCGCGAGGGCCGAGATCAACCAGGCTGATACCGGTGCTGAAATGAAATTCCAAGACCTTCGGAAGGTTTTGCTCCGGCGGAGATTCGCGACCCGCTGCCGCCACCGCGGTGAGAGCGCATATAGAAATGGAACCAGAGGGCGCGCCAGTACCAGCAAAGGTGCTGACACCAGCATGAGAATTTCATGCTGCGTCATGTGCACCCAGAACAATTGCTCGCCCATTTCGTGAATGGGCGAATCGAGAGCCAGCACCAGGGAGCCCCATCCCAAGGCGTAGTAGGCGACGGAGCGCCAGCGAATGCTCGATCGCGTATTGCTGCGGTACATTCTGATCAGGCCCGCTACGTAGAGCGCGGCCGCAAGCAGCAGGAGGATGACAACCGGCAGCGGCCAGGTCCAACCGGCCGCACGTTCCGTGGCTGTGTCCGCCCGTGCCTGCAGGGGGGTCAGTGCCGCCAAGGCCAAGCATCCGAGTTTGAGTTGCGTCCTCAAGGCGTTCACTGACATGGAGACAGAATCCAGCGCGGTATCGCACCTGCAATGATGACGACCGCGAAAGACAGGCTGAAGATCATTCCAATGAGCGCCTGGAAGTGGGCGCGATCCAGGCTGCTCCCGCCTTCCTCTTTCGAGTCGTGGGGAAATCGCCTCATTTCCATGAAGCCAGTTGCGAAACCGGTCAGGGCTCCTACGAAACACACGAAGGAAATTGTGTGCAGCACGTAAAAGTGTCCAGTCGAGCAACTGTGCTGCTCGAGCATGTAGCTAAGTCCCAGATCCAAGCCCCAGGCGGCGAACCCCGCCACCAGACTCCACCAGATCCCGAATGGCGTCTTTCCTGCTTCCACGATTGGTTTGGCGTTAGTCATGAGTCTCAAAGCAAACGGGGCAAGCCGTAAATGAAAATAAAATTCAACAACCCAGTTACAACCACGAAGTACGAGTAGTCGGAGTTGATGGCGGCGTCAGCGAGACGCGTCCCCTCCATTTTGTCCGTAAAAGCGACAGCCAGCAGTACTAGCGTCTCGATCAGTTCTGTGACGAGGTGCCCGGCGTGCATTCCGATCAAAACCCAGAGTGTCGAGGAGTAGGCATCATCAGACCAGCGGCAGTTCAAGGTCGTAAATTCGAATACACGAATGGCGGTCGCCAACAGAGCAAATGCCGCAAGCACCATCAGGCCGATCCTGATCGCGGCCCGGTCGCCCGAAGGGGCGCGCTTTTGAACCCATCGCGCGGGAATCACGCTGAGGATAAGAATGATTGCGTTCGCTACTCCGTAGCGAAGATCGGGTGCGAGATGTCCCGGAGGCCACTGCTGAACCCGCGTTCGCAGATAAAAGTAGCTCGCGAACATGAGGGCGAACATCATGCCCTCGATGGCCATGTAGAAAACGTTCGCCAGCCAGGTCGTATTGCTACGGCCAAAGGCGAAGCTCGGCACATCGGAGACATCGAGCGTCAGAGGGCGAATTGGTTCTCTTAGTGACTCCATGATGTCCTCTGCGGTAGCGGGGCGGGCGAGTGGCCACGCGGCCACAACCAGCCGATCAACGTGATAATCACCAGCGGAGCTCCGTACGGTACGGCCCAGGGAGTGAAGATCGATCCAACAAACGTCGCCGACACAGCCAGAGAAGCAAGGAAAGGCCAGATGCTGGGGCCTGGATCTTCATCTTTGTGCTGCGGATTGCCGTCCAGGCTATGAGTCACCAGCACTTCGCGGATGTCGTCGCGCAATCCGACTACCACAGCCTGATCGGGCGCTGCGTCCCAGAGCGCATCGCGCCCATTCACCGTAGGTGGATGCAAGAAGTTATAGGACGGGGGCGGTGACGAGGTGCCCCACTCGAGGCCACTGTCTCCCCACGGGTTGTCGCCGGCTCTTGCGCCCAGACGCCGGCTGCGCAAAATGTTGGCCATGA
>Ga0157372_10008204_pt1 | contig 11100 bp, 17 predicted proteins | sample C55metaG_FD_115307 | JGI IMG/M metagenome (GOLD analysis project Ga0157372, IMG submission 115307) | Corn rhizosphere microbial communities from Kellogg Biological Station, Michigan, USA - C5-5 metaG | ecosystem: Host-associated > Plants > Roots > Rhizosphere > Soil | place: USA: Michigan...
AGCCGGCTGTTGCCGAGCGACTCGAGCCGCTGGCGGGTCTGATGGCGATGCTCCGTGATGGCCGCGCCACGGCCTTCTCGGTCGGTTCGCTCAAAGAAGATGCCGTAGTGCTTGCGGACCTCACGCAAGATGGCTTGGCCGGTTGCTTGCGCTTCTGGCAGGTCTTGGCTCAGCAGATGCATGATGAGGTTGTCGATGGCCTGGGCCGAACCAACGATACCGACGGTCGAGGTTGTGGCGACCGGCAACAGGCCACGCGCTGCATCGCAGGCTTTGCCGCGCATGGCAATGCGCCAGGCAACATCACGTTCGTCCTCGGGGGTGTCGTCTTCGGCGTAGTAATACTCGGTCATTTTGTGGACGACCTCAGAGTAGATGTCGAAGATGGCGTCCATTGCTTTGGTGTACGTGGCCGCGAGCTCCTCCGATAAGCCGGTTGGAACGTGATAACGGTAGCGTCCATTGCGCTTTACGTCGTAATAAATGTAGCGTGTTGATTGCTCCAGGTAGGCCGCCAATCTGCCCCATTCCAGCTGCTTGGTGAGCAAGTTGGAGGCATTCTCCACTACAACGGGCACGTAACCCAGCTGTTGCACGGAGTCGTCGCCGAATTGCGTAAGCACACGGCGCAGCAAGGCAGTTTCTTTTTCCTGGCCTTCATGTTCGGCAAACTCCTTGAGGATCAGCTCGCGCATGTCGCCACCAAAGCGGCTAAGGCGTGCCATAGCGGCAGCGGTTACGATCGGGCTGACGGTACTGCGGAAGCTATAGATATCACCTTCCAGGTCTGTCACGACGTTGGTGAGATACTCGCGTCCAGCGGCTGTAATCTCGAATGTTCCGTCATCAGCAGTATTGAGGTATGGGTTGGGCGGCGTATCTTTGGGCATATTTATTTCTCCTTGCCTTTCTGGAGCTTGGCACTGACGAGCTCCCAAATGCGATTATGAATAACGTCGGCTGGCAGCATGTGCTCGGCATCCTGCATGCAGTCGATACGGTGGTATTGGTCGGGGAAGAGTTGGCAGATCTCGCGGTAGACCTCGGCGGATCGGCGCAAAAAGTCGGGATTAGCTTCGTGAATGTCGGAGGCGTGGTCGCTTTCGGCACTGCGCTTAGCCATGTTGCGGGCGGCTTGTTCGTCGGAGACGGACAGCACTATGTTAACGTCCGGGCGCGGGATGCCCATGAGGTTAAATTCAAAGTCGTCTAGCCACGAGAAGAATTCTGTGCGCGTGTCACCGTCCGGCATTTTAGCGCCTTGGTGGCCCATATTTGCGGCTACGTAACGGTCGACGATGACTGCCACTCCCCGCTCCAATTGCTGGCGGATATGTGCCGCCGCAGCATAACGGTCCATGGCGTAAAAGACGGACGCGCGCTTGGCCGGAACGTCATCAGCCTGACCGTACTGACCTTGGAGGTATTGCTCAACGAAGTAGGCCGACGGCTGGTTGTATTGCGGGAACTTGATGGTTTCGAGTTCCACGCCTTCAGCTTTCAGGCGATCGCAAAGCTTGGCGTATTGCGTGCTTTTGCCGGAACCGTCGCTGCCATCGATGACAATGAAGACGCCTTTAGACATCAAGCGGCTTCCTACGTTCGTCCTTGTAGGCGCGTGGCAACATTTGCTCGGGCTTCCAGGATTTGATGAGACTCTTGAGGTCGTCTGCTTTGGTGTCTTGGTATTTGCCGCTCAGCTTGTGGTATTCGCTTTCGACCGGTCCGGTGAGGTAAAAGACGATCTGCGCGATGCGTTCGCCGACCGGCAAGATGACGGAGTCGCGTTGGTTCATGTTGTAGATTTCCATGGTCCAGCGGTTGACGTACCCGGGGTCGCCCCAGCCTGCGTCGAGACATACTGCTACACCGTTGCGCCCCCAGGTACTGCGAGCTTGCATAGTGCTGGTGGCATCACCTTTGACGCCGACAAACTCATGCGTGTGTGCCAGAATGCGCTCGCCTGGTTCTAGCACGATGATAGGATGGTCGGCTGGGATGCCGGCAAAGAGTGTGCGGCCGTGCTTTTTGCACCATGCCTTATGCGTCTCGGCACGGAACGGTCCTTCAAAGTAGCGTTCGACTGCCTTGGGATCGAACGGATTATAGACACCGCCTAAGTTTTGGCGTTCGGTCTTGTAATACCATTCGCCGAGTGTAACGTCCAGGCTACTGCCGTTGATGTGACTTTCGACGTACGGATGGAAAACGAGCTGGCCAGACTTGATGGCCGCTTTAATATCAGTGTTGCTGTATACCCCCATGGTCCCCTCGCTTGCTTTGTCCTTTATATTGTGCCGGAGTTAGCGCGCCGTAGCAATGGGGCGAATTCAGGGGTGGGCGTTGTAGTTTTGTTGTAGCTTGCCGGCGCCAAGGTCAAACCACAGTTGCTCGGCCACCTTTTGCAGCTCCTCGACGGTACCATTATTGATGATGAGCACATCGGGTTTGATGTCGCTGCGACTGCGTTCGGTAACATCGGTGGTGTCAGCCTCCAGGTCTGACCGCTCGACGCCGATAATCAGCCCATCACGCTCGCGGACATACGTTGCATCGCTGGGATAGCGCACGCCACCGATGACTACCAGGTTTTTGTCCGAGTCATGGATGTTTATACGGCGAAAAAGTTCGTCGTACCAGATAGTGTTGCTGATGCGCGCCACCAGATAGCCTCCCAGCCACTGCAGCAGTGTACGATATTCTTCCTTATTTTCGGCAGTGATGCGCCTATCCAAAAGGCGCGGCTCTTTTTTGGCCGCGTCGACGTAGATGAACATTTTTTCGAAGAGCTCGGGGTGCGTGACCAGGTGGTGCTTGCTGATTGCCAGCTGGTTCCAGGCAACCTCCTGGTGTAGTTTCTCGCTGATGGACTCCACGAACCATATCAAAGCTTGGTTGACGAGTTCGACGTCATCGGTCGTGGTCTCGAACGCCAGTTCACCGCTCAAGGCACGGTTAAAGTCTTCGGCCGTCTCGGCAACCAGTTCGCCTAACTCATACCGGGCATTAAGCGGCTCCAAGCTGATTAGTAGATCAGCGAGTGTGCTTTTGCCGCTACCAATGTTACCGGTCAGACCAAGTATGTAACCCATAATTCCATACTAGCAAAAACTCCCCGCCAAGATGCAAGGAGTTTTTGTGGAGACTAGGCTGCTTCTGTTTCGGGCGCCCCGACCGTTTCTTCGATGTTGGTGATGAGGATGGCGACATCAGCCAGGCGTCGTCGCGCCGGTATCTTTGTGACGGCTACCTCTGCTTCGGCGACTTCGTGCTCGTGATGGTGCGGCTCTGGTTCTGGCGAAGCGCCGTCCAGCGCGCGGTCAATGTCGCGCACGACATCGTCAGCATCGCGGAGGAGTTTTGCCCGGCGCGTGTAGGCCTCGCTGCGGGCGCGCATGGCAGCTGGGCCTGCGGCCGGATTGTCCTCGTACTCTTCGTTGTAATACAAACGCCCCGAATTTTCGGGGCGAGGTGCATGTGTTTCCACAGAGATGTTCCTACAGGCTCGTTACATCAACTTTGATACCAGGGCCCATGGTGGTGGTAACAGCGACGCTCTTGATGTAGGCGCCCTTGATGCTGTTAGGCTTGACGCTGTTGAGGCTGGCGATGAATGCCTTGGCGTTCTCACCGAGCTTTGTAGCGTCGAAGCTGACCTTGCCAATGCCTTGGTGGACGATAGCCTGCTTGTCGACGCGGTATTCTACGCGACCAGCCTTAGCTTCTTCGACAGCCTTAGCAATGTTGGTGGTGACGGTGCCGCTCTTCGGGTTTGGCATCAGACCGCGTGGGCCAAGCAGACGAGCGTACTTACCAAGCTTTGACATCATTTGTGGGGTTGCGATCAGAATGTCGAAGTCGATCTGCTCTTTGTCGAGCTGCGCGAGGAAGTCGTCCTCACCAGTGATGTCGGCGCCAGCCTTCTTGGCCTTGTCGAGTTGGTCGGCAGGAGCAAAGACAGCAACACGGACGGTCTTACCGGTACCGTGTGGCAACGCAACGGTTGCGCGGATGTTCTGGTCGGCCTGGCGTGGGTCAACGTTCAGGTTGATGTGCATTTCGACAGTAGCGTCAAACTTGCTTGGGTTGGTCTTGGTGGCCAGGGCGATAGCTTCGTCCAAGGTGTAGAGCTTGTTAGCTTCTACGTGCTCGGCAATCTTGCGGTAGTTCTTGCCGCGGCGCTCCAAGCGGGTGCGGGTCTTTGGTGCTGGACCCTTCTTGTCGCTAGTCTTGGCTTCATCGCTCTGTGGAGTGGTGTCGCCAGCAGCTTTACGTTCTTCTTTTTCGGCCTTCTCTTCGGCTTCGGCGAGTGCCTTGGCGCTGCGCTTACCGGCCTTAGCGGTCTTTTCTTCTGTAACTTCAGTGGTTTCGACAGCAGGAGTCTCAACAACCTCTTCGGTTGCGGCTTCTACTGCTTCGTCTTGCTTCTTGGCTTTGTCTTCTGCCATGATTGTTCTCCTCGTGGTGCGTGCGGCCGTTTCAGGGCCTCCCACGTTAGCTATTATCTTTCATCTTTTGGAAGAGGAGCGGGTCAAACTCTTCCAGGAACGCCAGGGCGTCCTCTAGCTCACCTTCCAGCTCTTTGATTGCTTCGGTGATTTGCCTGACGATGTCGAGGTCGGTCACGTGAGCTTGTTCTTCGAGCCTGAGCTGAGCTCGCTTACCTTCGATAAGTAGCCGAATGCGTACAATCGATCGAACCGCCGCTTCGACACCTTGGATTTGCTCCTCTTTGCCAAACGTACGCTCGAACGATTGAAACGCTTCGACACTCATCAATGGACCCTATTCGGTAACTTCGACGCCCATGCTGCGGGCGGTACCAGCTACAACTTTGACTGCTGCGTCCAGGTCGTTGGCGTTCAACACGTTCATCTTGGCTTTCGCAATTTCTTCGAGCTGAGCGCGAGAGATCTTGCCTACCTTTTCAGCGTGTGGCTTGCCAGAGCCCTTCTTCAGGCCAATTGCTTCACGAATCATGTCGTCGACTGGCTGGCCGATAACCTTGAACGTGTATGTGCGGTCTTCGTGGACCTGCACGTGGACCAAAACGTCCTTACCCATCATGTCTTTCGTCTGGTCGTTAAACGCGTTGACGAAGTCCATCAGGTTCAGGCCGTGCTGACCCAGAATAGAACCTACTGGAGGTCCTGCTGAAGCGCGGCCGGCTGGCACGCGGAACTTCAAATTTGCAACTACTTTTTTTGCCATAATCTTCCTTAACGTTAAAAGAAAGTGCGTAACGGACCTATTATACTTGATTTCACATCTGTTGTATAGGGTAAAAATAAGCTCAAAGTGTGTGGCGTGGGCGCCCGGAGCATCGTTGCCCGGGCGCCACACGATCGGCGGTCAGATCTGAATGGTGAGCTTGTAGTCGTACCACTCGCCGAAGTTCTGCTCCCGCCACTGGAAGACGGTCTTGCCGCCTTCGCGCCGCGGTTCGATGTTCTGACGCGGCGTCCCCCATCGGTCGACGTGTCCCTGTGGGGCGTCGTACGGCTGCTGGCCCTTGCCCTTCGGCACGGTATGCAGTCGCGCGACCAGGACGTTCCTGCGCTGGTCGTCCACACCATGGATCACGCCGGACAGGATCGCCTTGTGGCTCTCCAGAGTGATGCGCTTGCCGACGTTACGCTTCAGTAACGCACGGATTTGGTCGGGTGTCACAGCAACCTCCCACTAGAACAATCGATTGCCATAACGATACCATATTTATGTGGAGTTGCAATACGCTTTATGCAATTGAATAAGATCAAACTAGAGAGGGCGTGGCGCCCGGGTTCGACCCCAGGCGCGCACGCGATGTCAGTTCTCCGGCAGCAGGTACGTGAAGCGCGGGAGATGCCCCGCCGCCCGCAGGGCGCTCTTGGCGCCCGCGATGTTGGTCAGCACGACCGTCACGGTGGGGCCGTGGTGCTCGATGCCCACCAGGTAGCTGGCCAGCACACCCGAACCGCGGAGCTGTCGCTCGAAGTCGGTCGGCGTGGCGTCGGGCAGCGGGTTGAAGGTGATGGTCGCGTGATCACCTCTGGAGCCAGTGCCGATGCGCTGCATCGTTTTCCTTCCCATTTCCCTCAGGAGGAACATGACGGAGCGAGCATACAATAAGCTTGGTATGAAGTCAACAAAAACACGCCTGAGTGGGCGTGGGTGTCGTGGAGGGAATGTTGCGCCCGGGGCCCCTTGTACGGGGCCCCGGACCTCCCTACCGTCCGACCTCGATTCGCTTGAGGTGGTCGAGAAAAGGGTTTAACGCCCGCACGAGTGAAGGAAGCATCGATGCGGGCATGAGTTTGACCGTGTTGCCGTCCAGCTGGTATCGGACTCCTGGCTGGACAACGAAGGGTAGGAGCGCCCGGTCCACGCTCGGCCCGCTGAACTCCCCGACTCGGCCGTTGAGGAACGGCGCGAGTGTGACGCTTTGGCTGAACGTGAAGGTGCCCTCACGGGGAGTGGGTAGCCGCAGAACATCAAGTGCCTGCGGAGTGACCCGGAAGGCGACGAACATCGAGAAATGCCTGCGCTGCCCGACATTCCCCATCTTCAGCTTGACGCCGCTCTCCAGGGTGGTGTTGAGGGCGAGCAAGCCCGGACCGTAGAGGTCACATCCTTTGATGAGGATGCCATTGGGAAGAAGCAGGCCCTGGCGCGATCTGGCCACGATGTCTCCTAGAATGAGTAGGTAGTCCCTTGAGCATATTAAAGCACTTTTTATAATAAAAACAAGAGTCGATACGTAAGCGCATCGACTCTGTAATTGCCAGTTTGGAAATGTCTTAAACTTTTTTGACCTGCAGCGCGTCCAGCTCGACAGGAGTGTCGCGTCCGAACATGCTGACCAATACTTTGATCTTGCCCTTTTGGGTGTCGATCTCGTTGATGGCGCCGTCGAAGCCCTTGAATGGACCGTCGACAATGCTGACCACTTCGCCGACCGTGAAGTCGATGCGGTGCTTTGGCTCAGCAACGCCCATGCGCTTCTTGATCTTGGTCATTTCGTCGTCACTGACTGGTGTTGGCTCGGTGCCACTACCGACAAAGCCGGTCACACCAGGGGTGTTGCGGATGATGTACCAAGCGTCTTCGGTCATCTTCATCTCGACAAGCACGTAACCTTGGAAGATTTTCTTTTCCACGATCTTGCGCTTACCGTTTTTGATCTCGATCTGCTTTTCCTTTGGAACCATCACATCGAAGATCTTGTCGGCCATGTCCACACTGTTTACGCGTTGGCGAATGCTTTCGGCGACCTTTTCTTCGTAGCCAGAGTACGTGTGGATGGCGTACCACTGACGGGTTGAGTCATAGCGTTGGCTGCTCATGATTACAAAATTATCCTCTTAAATAGTTGTTCGAATCCCAAATCGAGGAGCAAGATAACCACTGCGAGTACGACGGTAAAGACCATCACGGCCAGTGTCATACCCCAGGTTGCTTTGCGAGTTGGCCAGCTGACTTGGCGCAGTTCTTGCCAGCTACCCTTAAAGTAGCCGCCAATAGCGCGAATCCAGCGTGGCATGCGAACGCTGCGAGACAGCTTGCCGCTGCCCGATACGTTGACACTGCGCTTCAGCAGGTCCTTCTTGTCCCCTTTGGTTGTAGCTTTTGGTGATTTCTCAGCCACAATTTTCTCCAAATTTAAAAGCCTACTTAGGTGTAGGCGTCTGTTGTCAATATAGAGGAAAATGGTGTGCGAGTCAAGGGTCAGGTCGCCGCCCCGCCCGATGGTCGTGATCGGGCGGGGCGTGCGGCGAATGTACCTACATGAATGTGTACCCCGGCAGGGCGTGGTCCAGGAAGTCGACGACCGACTCCCAGAAGCGCTGCTTCTCGTTATCGGGCGGCTGTGGGCCGATCGGAACGAGGATGTTGTCGTTGGCGTTGAGCGTGACTGTGATGACGCGCCCTTCGCCGCGCTGGCGAGTGCTGACGTGCCGGTGCTCCGCCAGGTCGCGCGTGCCGGGCAGTTTGTCGGTGGTCGTGGTGTGGATGGTCAGCCGCACCACGTCGTCGGGGCTCGAACCGCAACGGCGGACTCGAACTCCGACCGATCGATCGCCGACCGAGACCGTGAAGGGCCTGGCGCCACCACCACTGGTGCTGTAGACGAGGCGTTCTACGCGAATGCTTCTCATGACACGCTCCGGGCAAGAGACGGTAGGACGTCACATATAATTTCATAGTTGGTGCACCCTGTAAAGGTGGACTTCCAGCCCGCGCCCACCGTAGTGGTTGGCGCAGGGCTGGTTGTCCGTCGATGGATCAGGCGACCGCGAAGCTGCTCTGGAGGTAGGTCAGCAGCGGCGTCAGGGTTAGCACGACGCGTGCGTCGGTCTCGGCCGCGGCCGTTGCCTCACCCAGCGCGTCGATGTAGTCGCCGCAGAACTCCACACCGACGTTCTTGCCGAGTGGGCTCTTGGCGACGGTGACCTTCATCTGGTCGTCGTCGCGTTGCGGGTAGCGCAGGCTGTCGCGCCAGCTCGGCAGACGCAGCGTCATGTAGACGCCGTAGTCGTCTCCCGGCTCGCGCTTGTAGATGACGTTGCTGAGCGTGCCTTCGCTGGCCGGCATCCCCGGTCCGCGAACCACGACACGCACCAGCGTCAGCTGTCCGGACATACGTACTCCTCTTGTTTAGACGCGCCGTTCCCGGCGGCTCAGTCGGATGTTGCGGTAGCGCAGCCAGTCGGCCAGTTGCTGGTCGTTGTCGAATGCGCGCAGTCCGAGCCGCGTGGCGGTTGGGTCACTCGCGAGTGTCCACTCGGCCACAACTTGTGGCGCTAGGTCCAATCCGCGTACGACCATCACCATTGTGATTCGGATGCCGTCGACAACGCTTTCGGATCCCCCACGCACCATCGTGTCGTAGCCTTGTTCGGCCAGATCACGTCGCGTGGCGGGAATGTTGCCGATGCGTACAAAACCCTCCATGGGTCGTTCCTTCCATCGTCGGACTGGTAGATTATACCATATTTTAGAGATAATTTCAATGTTCGACTGCCGGCCCCGCGCCAGTGTGAGGGCGGGGCCGGCAGTATGCCGTGGCTGCTGTCAGGTGCTCAGCTCGATGTCCAGAACGACGGCAGTGAATGGTGAGGTGATGCGAGCCATCTCGCGCACGTCGGTTACGCCGACGAGCTGCCGAACGGCCGCCGTAACGGTCCAGCCGGTGAAGTAGAAGGTCACCACTCGCCGAGTACGCACGAACTCGATCTTCACGTCCGCCGTCTCGCGCTCTTGGAAGCGGAATGCGTTGATGGGCACTCCGTCCGGAATGACGGCGGAGACCTGGATCGCGCTGTTGGTACGGTTGCGGAGCTTGAATCGCACGGCGGCGAACCGGTCGTTCGTCCGCCGCAGTCCAGGCCCGGCGGCCAGAACTTCGATGACGTTCAGTTTAGTCATCGTGCATCTCCCCTTTCGCGAATCGGACAGCTGCATCATATGCCGCCTGACGGTTAAGGTCAACTTATATAATGACAATGTATGTGGCCCCCGACCCCACCCTGCCTTGCGAGGCGAGGGCGGGGTCGGCGGGCGAAGCGGCCTCAGGCCAGGTCGATTTCCTCGACCACCTCCGTGAACGCTTGCACGACGCTCCGGACCTGGGAGAAGTCGTTCAGCCGGCGGGCGCGCTGGACCGCTGCGGCGATGACGCTGCCGGTGAAGGTGAACATGATCAGCCGTCCCACGCGGGTCGACGTGACGGTCAGCCCGGACCGGTTCTGCTCCGCGAAGTGGAAGGCGGAGACCGGCACGTCCCCGGGGATGCGGGCGGCGATCACGATGCGGTTTTCGTCGCGCCGTCGCGCCTTGATCGTGACACCACCCTGCTTCTGCGTCTGGCGCGGAAGCTCGGGGCCGGCGATCAGGATCTCAGTGATTGCCAGTTTGGCGGGCATTGCAGACCTCCTCAGAAGTGGACACCGAGGCGAATAGTATAATATTAGGTTATTTATGTCAACGATGTGGCGCCGTCCGATATGCTACTATAAACGTATGAGCATAAGCCTTTTCCTCTGGCTGCTTCCAACCCTGGCGGCGTTGCTGCTTCTGCTGTGAATAAGCCATTATGACTGGGCATGGAAGCGCCGCCACATGGTGGCCGAGGCGGTTTTAGCTTTGGAGCTGGCGAGCGTCGCATTTCTTTTTACAGCTGATTTTTCCGTGGTACTGCAAGTTGTCTTCATGATGACTGAGTTGTGGATGGCACTATTGGCTGGCCGACTACTGTTCGGTCGCCTGCCGGAGCAATTCCTGCGCAACAGCACGCGGCTCAACAGTGTGCTTGCTATTGGTATTTTTGTAGTGCTGGTCGACATCTGGCTGGCGCGGCGCAGCCTGGGCCTGTCGGCGTTGCCGGCTACTAAACTTTTGACCGCTTCCCTCTTGCTGTCGATAGTGTTGAGCTTGGCCTTGATGTATCAGATGTTGTGGACGCTCAAGCACTATCGCTTGCGCAAGCTGGACCAAGGTCTGCGTCCACGCGATTTGCCGACGGTAACGCTTGCCATCCCCGCTCGTAACGAGACGCATGCTCTGGAAGCTTGCCTGCGGGCCGCGGTGGCAAGTGACTATCCAAAGCTGGAAATTATCGTGCTGGACGATTGTTCTCAGGACAAGACCTCAGAAATTATCCGTAGTTTTGCGCATGAAGGCGTGCGGTTTATACGCGGTGACGAACCAATCGAAGGTTGGCTGGGCAAGAACCAAGCCATGCGGGCCCTCGCAGCGCAGGCCAGCGGCGACTACATTATCTTTGCCGACGTGGACACGCACATGAGCCCGCAAAGCATCACCAAACTCATCACCTACGCTCTCAGCAACAAACAAGAAATGGTCACTGTGCTGCCGACCCGCCGCGATGGCTGGAGCTGGGCGACGGTTCTGACAACGTTGCGCTATTACTGGCAGACTGCCCTGCCGGTCACTGCCCGCCGCGTGCCGGTGGCTAGCCAATGCTGGCTGATTCGCCGGGCGACCCTGGCCAAACTGGGCGGCTTTGAGGCTGTGCAGCAGAAGATCGTTCCAGAGGCGTACTTTGCGCGCATTCTTTTTGTGCATGACCAGTATCGTTTCATTATTAGTAATGATGAA
>Ga0157372_10008205_pt1 | contig 11100 bp, 10 predicted proteins | sample C55metaG_FD_115307 | JGI IMG/M metagenome (GOLD analysis project Ga0157372, IMG submission 115307) | Corn rhizosphere microbial communities from Kellogg Biological Station, Michigan, USA - C5-5 metaG | ecosystem: Host-associated > Plants > Roots > Rhizosphere > Soil | place: USA: Michigan...
AAGAGTGCCGATACAATCAGACATACGCTCAAGATTGAAAAGGTGCGCGGCATCGCTCATCTCTCACATGTCCAGCCAGAACTGGCCATGATTACTTCTTTACCGGAGGATAGTTCTTGAACAGCTTCTTTAAGGCCTTAGCCAGATTCTTTTCCTGCTTATCGGGCTTTGCCTTCTCGTCGATGGTCTTCGATGCCACGCCTCGCCAAACAAGATCGTGGTTTGCAGAGTCATACATATCGACGCCCAACTGGCCGACGTGGATTGTGTCAGTCTGCCCGTAAGTCGTCGAGGAATTCATTCCCCCCGGACCGTACCAGCCTCCTCCCCAACCACTGCCATATCCCCACCCGGAACTGTATGAGGAGAACTGCTTCTCTTGAGCCACTGCGGCTTGATACGCCACGAAGAGATCAGCCTTGTCGTCATCCGTTCTGGTAAGACCTTTTGCTGCAAGCTGGACGTCGATAGCGTCCTTGATTTGCTTGTCCACGAGGTCATTGACTTTGCCGGCGTCTTTCACGGCCACCCATTTGTATGTTTTAAAGCGCGAAAAGTCCGTATTCTTATCAAAGTTGTAACGGACGTCTTGCGCGCTCGCACCGGCAGCACATAGTGACAGTCCTGCAAGCGCCAAGAGCACGATTCTCTTCATTGTCCAACCTCCGTGGGCGTCTTTTTTTCTTCGGGCTCTGCACAGACAACATCGCCGTCTGACTGCTGAGCCTTTTCTTCACCTGAATGGTATGGGGATGAGATGTAGGTCAGGAACTGTCACTAGTTACAGCGATCCCACCCGGAAAAAGTCGACTTCACGTGAAAATACTTTGCCGGCGAGACGCTGCTGCCACTAATGCCAGTTCCTCTGTTTAGCAGAAGAAGACAACACTACGACTGGCGACACCAACAGTTTTTGCTGGAGAGGTCGAGTGAGCAAGAGAATGCCCCAAACGAAACATAACGCACAAGACAACTTGAAGCTGAAGAACAACTACTACGAAAAGGAACTGCGCAAGCTTCAAACCCGGCTTGTCGAGATGCAGGAATGGGTCAGAGTCAGCAACGCAAAGATCGTCATAGTTCTTGAGGGGAGAGATGCTGCAGGTAAGGGAGGAGTCATTCACAGAATTATGGAGCGGGTGAGCCCGCGTGTATTCCGGCATGTCGCACTGCCTGCGCCTACCGATCGCGAAAAGTCCCAGCTTTACGCCCAAAGGTACATCAAGGAAATGCCTGCCGCCGGCGAGGTCGTAATATTCGACCGGAGTTGGTATAACCGTGCCCTGGTAGAGCACGTCATGCAGTTCTGCACAGACAAACAGTACAAAGCATTCCTTCGCATGTGTCCTGGATTCGAAGCGCTCCTGAAGGACAATGGGATCCTTTTGATCAAATACTGGTTTGAAGTCAGCGAAGCGGAACAACACAGGAGATTTCTACGGCGTATCGAAGACCCTATGCGACGGTGGAAACTGAGCCCCATGGACCTGGAATCGCACCGGCGTTGGTATGACTATTCACGTGCTCGCGACGCGATGTTTGGTGCAACCGACACCTCTCAGTCGCCCTGGTTTGTTGTCCAGGCCGACGAGAAGAAGCGAGCTCGTCTCAATTGCATATCTCACCTGCTGAGCGTCGTTCCATGGGAGAAAGTCCGGCACGAAAAGGTCAAGTTGCCGCCGCGACAAAAGCCTAAGGACTACAAGGCTCCAGACTGGCAGTACCGTTGGGTGCCGGAGAAATACTAGGGGACTGTGGCTGGCGGCGCTTCACAAGCCGAGGACACAATCACGTGGGGGAAGAGCCATACAAACACTGGTCTCAGCGTCTCGGCAGAGTGGCGCCAGGACTACCGAAATTACTAGCGTACAAGAAGACCGACTTTCTTCCCGATGTGATCGCTGGGCTCTCCATTGGGTCAGTCGCGATTCCTGTCGGGGTGGCTTATTCCCAACTCGCCGGTGTCAATGCGGCCGTCGGGCTCTATTCGAGTATTCTGCCGTTATTGGCCTACGCGATCTTTGGCACATCGCGACAGCTAATCATCGGCCCCGATGCAGCAGTTTGTGCGCTGATTGCATCGGCAACCCTGCCGCTGACCGGCGACAGGCCAGAACTGTATGGGACGATTGTCTGCGCATTGACATTCTTTACTGGCATGCTTTGTGTCGCAGCCAGCTTCCTCAAACTTGGCGGACTCGCCGACTTCTTGTCAAAGCCAATTCTTGTTGGCTTCCTGAACGGTGTCGCCCTCAGCATAGCGCTTGGCCAAGTCGGCAAGATTCTGGGTTTCGACACCACGGCCGCCGGGATTTTTCCGCGTGTTATCGAAATCGTATCGAAGATGGGTCTAACCCACTGGCCGACGCTGGGATTGTCAGCCGCACTCCTGGGCGTGCTGCTGCTCAGTCCCCGTATTCTATCGAAATTTCCAGCTGCACTTCTGGCCCTGTTAATCGGAGCCCTCACTGTCAAGATTCTTAATTTGGAAGCCGTCGGAGTCAGAACGATCGGAGCCGTACCCAGTGGCTTCCCAAGCTTGCGATTTCCGCGGTTTCCTCTCGATTTGTTGCCTGGCGTTCTCGCCGAAGCTGTGGGTCTGGCTCTGATCAGCTTTTCGAGCATGATGCTCACTGCGCGCAGCTTTGCCTCTAAAAGGCGTTACGAAATCGACTCAGACCGAGAGTTCGCAGCCCTCGGTGTTGCAAATCTCGCGTCGGCTTTCTCACGGGGTTTTGCGGTCACCGGCGCTGACTCAAGAACGGCGGTGAACGATAGTTCTGGAGGACGGACGCAATTGGCAGGAGTGATTGCGGCGGCTGTAGTTGCGACAGTGGTAGTCTTCTTCACCGGGCCTCTGCGCTACGTCCCGATGGCGGCGCTTGGTTCTGTTTTGTTGGTCGCCGCGTTTTCTCTGTTCGACATTGCTACACTTAAGACCCTCTACCACATCGACCGGCGAGAGTTCGCATTGTCGATGCTGGCGACTCTCGGCGTGGTGGCGGTAGGTGCTGTTAAGGCAATTGTCGTAGTCGTTCTTCTAGCAGTTGTGCGTTTTGTGCGGCTTGTTTCCAGACCCAAGGTTGAGATACTCGGCAAAGTCGAAGGCTTCCCGGGGCTTCACTCGATCGAACGCCACGAGAGCGCAACTAGCATTCCCGGCCTGCTTCTGTTTCGTTTCAATGCGCCAATCGTCTTCTTCAATGCAGAATACTTTCGACGAGAGGCGCTGGCCGCGGCAGAGGCTGTCGGCCCCAGCCTGAAATGGTTTGTGATTGACATGATTCCAATCACGATGATGGATGCGACAGGACTTTACGCAGCCGACGACCTCATCGCCAGGCTCGCGAATCGCGGGATAGTATTTGCGACTGCTGGACGACTGACCGAAAGGACAGTATGGGCCCGCAAGCACATTCCTGGTGCTCCGGACATCCTACGATTTCCCACTTTGCGCGCTGCCGTGAAAACCTACACCCGGAAAGTTCTGCCGGTCCAAAATTGCGCCTAACTGAACAGGTGCCCCGTCGTCTAAGAAGCAGAGCAGATGTCGTTCGCCCTGCTACATGACGTATTTTGGCGCTTGCGATTTTCCCCAAGCGACGCAATGATGCGAAAGTTTGTGGAATCGCATTTCGAGGGGAAAGATGTCTCACTACGGTCCTGGAAAGTCTTGCGCTGAGAGTCCCACCAGAATTCGCACCCTTCTAGTCGAAGACAACCCGGACTTTCTGGCTTATGCTAGCGGCCTACTCGCTCGGAAGCCTTTAGTTGAGATCATTGGGCAAGCGCGAGACGGATTTCAAGCCGTCCGGAGAGCTACCCAAACCGCCCCCGATCTAGTGTTGCTTGATATTGGGCTGCCCATGATGAATGGCCTCGAAGTCCTTAAACGTATTCTTAGCAACGTATCAAAGTGCCGAATCATTTTTCTGACCCAAGAAGCTTCCCCTGAATTCATCGAAGCGGCTTTCGAAGGGGGAGCTAGTGGCTACATTCTTAAGACGCGCGCTACTGAAGACTTATGGCCAGCCATCCTGAGCGCGTGTGAGGGCAGGTTCTTCTTAGGTTCTGGCCTGGAACAACCAACTAGCTTAAGATCTGGCATTCAGAGATTTGCTGCGAGCTAAATGGAACCAATTTTTTTCTTCCAAACCACATTCTTGCGTTTTGCCTCGCGCGGCGCAAAGGATACTACTATTTCTGACAGACCTTGACTCGCACAATTACCTGATACAACATTCTCGGTAGACTTCTCGCGCGTCCGAACCAGGCAAGTAGATAGCTGACGAGTCTGCTCGCCCCGTGCGAATGCTGCCGTGCTAGGCTGCAAATTACGCCTGCTCAGGGAGTCATAGGTCAAGGTTTGGCCTCCGACAATTTCAACGCTCTCGTAAGATCCTGCATGGCTATCACGCGTAAAGCATCTGCTGCTAATGCCACTCCTCCCTGGCTGTCGTTCGTGGCTATTCTTGCTGCAACCGTCGCGGGACTATTTGCCATTCGGGAGTCTATTGCAGGTAATAAACCAGGTTCGCCGCACCTGGCCTATGCGCTCGTCTGCGTGGTTGCGGCGATTCTCCTCATGTATGTCTCCTTTTTGTCCGACCACCTAACTAAGAAGAAATTGCTGAATGACGCACTCAATGCCAATGAACACCTCCGAATGGCTCTGAGTTCCTCGGATTCCGTGGCCTGGGACTTTGAATTGAAGACCGGTATCAATACGTGGATCGGAGATTTGCGAGGAATATTTGGTATTGATTCGGAGACATTCACGGCGCGCGTGGGTGAATTCTACGAATCGGTGCACCCGGACGATCGCCATGGCGTTGCCCAAGCTGTCGCGCGGGCGCGAGCTAATAAGGCAGAGTATTTCGCCGAGTTCCGCATCATCCGGAAGGACAACAGCATACGATGGATCAGCGCACGTGGCAGTTTTTCACACAGCAAAGCGGGAATCCCGGATCGTATGGTCGGGGTGGCTATGGACATCACGGATCGCAAGTTGGCAGAAGAGGCCTTACGCGAAAGCGAAGAACGTTTTCGGCTCGTCGCAAACACGGCTCCCGTCATGATCTGGATGTCAGGGCCTGACAAATTATGCACTTATGTGAATAAGCGGTGGTTGGAATTTACAGGGAAAACGATCGACACAGAATTGGGCGACGGTTGGTCTGCCGGAATTCATCCAGAGGACATGCAGCGTACTCTTTCCGCCTACTATCGAGCTTTTGATGCTCGTGAAACGTTTCAGGCGGAGTACCGGCTACGACGGCATGATGGTCAATACCGCTGGATTCTTGATACCGGGGTATCCAGGAACAACCCCGACGGCAGTTTTGCGGGTTACATTGGTTCAGCCAAGGATGTGACAGACAGGAAAGCTGCTGAGGAAATGCTGGCATCGGTGGGCCGACGCCTGATTGAAGCCCACGAGGAGGAGCGAGCCTGGATTGGAAGAGAGCTCCACGACGATGTCAACCAGCGCCTCGCATTGCTTGCTGTCGAATTAGACCAGTGGGAACAGCGGGCGACCGGACATCGGACGACCGACACGTTGAATATTCAGAAGGTAGTTCGCCACGCCCAAGAGCGGATTGGTGAAATCGCAAAGGATGTGCAGGATCTCTCCCACCGGCTTCACCCCTCGAAGCTGGACTATCTTGGGCTGGCTGCCGCGGCCGGCAGCTTCTGCAGGGACATTGCGCAAGGAAGCAAAGTTCGCGTCAATTTCTCTCATCACGACATCCCGCGCAACTTGCCTAAAGAAATCGGCCTGTCTTTCTACCGCGTTTTGCAGGAAGCGCTGCAAAATGCGGTAAGGCACAGCGGGGCCAAAGAGTTCGATGTGAGACTCGCTTATACCAGCGGCCGGCTGGAATTGACTGTAGCTGACCACGGCAGAGGTTTTGGTCCACATGACGCTGCCAATCGTCAGGGATTAGGATTGATCAGCATGCGCGAACGATTGCAGCTTGTGAACGGGGACTTTTCACTCGAATCGACGCTAAATTCCGGAACAACCATTCAGGCTTCTGTTCACGTTCGAGAGGACCAGATACAACCAGAGGACCGGAAACAACCAATAGCCAGCTAAAAACATGACTTCTGCGACTTCTGACAGCTGACGCTCGCGTTGAAAACCGATACCGTCAAAATTGCTCGAGAGAACCCAATCGTTGGAGCGCTGGGGAGATCTCTCAACCAGAGGCTGGAGCCCCGATCGCCTCCTCGCGGGTTCCAGCCGCAGGTCTATCTGGCCGCCTGCGCCTCCGGGCCCACCAGACTCTCAAAACTTCTCAAAGACTGCTAGCAGCTAAATAAGCTAGCCATCCGAGACCGGCAAGACCAGCGAACATTGCCAGCAAAAGCGCGACTACTCGTGACCAGCAGACGGACGAGGTATCCAGCATTACAAGGTCGTCAACGCCTTCTGCGGGAGCGCGGTTTGCGATCCGCTGCGGCAGACATTCTCGGTACTCGCTTGCCGAATCAAGGTACTGAATTTCCGACCAAATATAGCAGTCGCCCACACGGTAACTGGACTCTTTAGGAAGAAACGTGCGCTCTGTTCGGTTCGCCATAGTGTTCCTACATTGTTGCTTGTACTCAGTAGTGTTTAACGATCTGTGTTCGAAGTTTTCTCAGACGAAGTCGTAGTCTTGCAACTGGCAACCTGAACAGGTGTTGTCCTAAGAGGAAGTCTGGAGGAATCCAGAGTTTCGTCACTGGCACTACTGACAGTTACCCCAGCCTACATTGATTCCTAGACTCTGCCTATGCTCGGCGAGGTATGCCTTTGTGGCCAGACCAAGCCGGCACGACTGCAGTGATGGTTTTCTTGAGGCAGCTCGAGCGTTGGTTCCTGGTTCTAGGTACAGTTTTGCTCGCGGTCTATGTCGCGTTCCTACTCGACAGAACCGTCGTGAGCCGCCTGTATCTCTCAGGCTTCTCGTCGGTGCAAGCGGACAGCTCACCAGAGCATCTGCGGACCTCCGGAAGAAGGTGGATCATTGGTAGTCAACAATGGTCGAACGAACGACTAGCGGCATACCGGCGAACCTTGAGTCGACGTCTTGCTATCCCTACCGTCGCTGTTCTCCGTATTCCGCAGGTAAATCTCGTGGCGCCGGTTCTCGAAGGCACCGATGACTTCGCTCTGAACCGGGGTGTTGGGCATATTCGCGGCACCGCTGGACCGAACGACGGGGGAAACTTCGCGATCGCGGGCCATCGCGACGGATTCTTTCGCGCTCTGAAAGACGTCTCGGTAGGAGATGCAGTCGAGATAGAACTCCGGGATCGCCTTGTCTTGTACCGTGTTACCAACACGAGCATTGTGAATCCGACGGATGTAAGCGTTTTGAAGGACCACACGGCCCCGACCTTAACGCTAGTGACCTGTTACCCGTTCTACTTCATTGGGAGCGCCCCCAAGCGCTTCATTGTGGAGGCGGTACGCGCCGGGTCGGTCCCGCTTCATCATTCAAGTGCAGTGTCTGCGCAGATAGTTCCCGGAAGCGCCGTAACAAATCTGATTCCAAGGACGGCAAAGCCAATCAAGGAGACAATTCAATGAAAGAAAAAATCGGAAGCGCAACAACATGGGCGGTACTTCCGGCGCTGGTAGCGTTCTGCTCGTTTGCGGCACTTGCAAACGGCCAGGTGCAAACAACCACAAATACAACGAGCGGTGAGCCCTCGCACGAAGTCACGGTTGAGCATGGCGAAGTCGTTCATGTCTCAGGCAATGATTTGGTTGTAAAGATGGAAGACGGATCCCTGCGCGACTTTCACCATGTACCGGAAAGCGCCAAAGTGACTGTGGATGGCCGAGAGCTTGGAATTCATGACCTGAAACCCGGCATGAAGCTGCAGAGGACATTAACGGTAACCACGACTCCGCAAACAATCACGACGGTCCAGAAGGTTACTGGAAAAGTGTTCCACGTAACACCACCGACAACTTTGATATTGAGTTTAGAAGATGGCACAAATCAGAGGTTCACAATTCCAGAGGGCCAAACCTTCAATATTGATGGACAGGAACTCGATGCTTTTCATTTGAAAAAAGGAATGCGTGTAACGGCTACAAAAGTGGTCGAAGAACCCGTCACTGTCGTGCAGCACAAGCAGGAACTGAGCGGCTCAATGCCGACACCTCCTCCCATGCCCGCGGCTGACGCCCCCATATTGATCGCAGTAATTGCGCCCATGCCGAAGCTTGAGCAAGCTCCGGTGACTCAGGCCGCAACTGCGGAACAACTACCGAAAACTGGCAGCAAGTTGCCTCTCATCGGGCTACTCGGAATGCTCTCGTTCCTGTGCGGAGTGGGGATAAGGATCACGAGATCTGTTTTATTCTAAGTGGCGAGGATTAGATGCGAGAGGTGGCATTCGAAACCGAATGCCATCTCTCGCCTTATTTTTTGCAGGGGCATCCCCCTTCTTTTCCTACCCGGATAGTACTAGGGGGATAAATCAGGCCGCGATTAGATGGTTCCGAATGGCATATTGAACTAGCTCAGCATTCGTACGAACGTTAAGCACTTCCATGATGCGGTATTTGTGGAAAGCAACCGTTCTTGTCGTCAGGTTTAGTACCGCCGCAACTTCCTTCATACACTTCCCTTCGGCAAGCAGCTGCAGAACTTCTCGCTGCCGTTCCGTAAGCTTGTCCGACTCGTCCACGAACTTTTTGTCCTGGCGGATCAAAAAGTCGACCGTGTCCTTCGCGATCATGGGAGAGAGATAGGATTTCCCTCGCAAGACCTCTCTGACGGCAATAGCGAGTTCTGAGGCTGCGCACGTTTTCAGAAGGTACCCGGATGCGCCGCGCCGAAACGCCTCTGCGGCAAGATCGGCATCGTGGTTCATTGTAAGGAAGATCAATTTCACGGAAGGGACCAGCTCCTTCGCCTGCTGGGCCGCATCCAAGCCATTGAGTAAGGGCATTGCAACATCAACGATAACTAAATGTGGGCGGAACTCTGCTACGGCTCGCACCAAAGCGCGACCATCACTCACCGTTTGTACAACGTCGTAGTCGCCTTCGAGAAGCTTGCGGCATGCCTCTGCGACTAGGGTGTGATCGTCTGCAATGAGGATTCTTGGAACATTCCTGCGAACGCTGGGAATCATCTTTCACTCCATTGCGGTCCACGCGCCAAGGAACAAAACCTAAAGTTCCTAATCTAGGAGTTCTTTTTCCCAATGCTCCCGGTGCTGGTTCCGGTAGCGCTGCGGCTCGCTGCATTTCAAGTATAGTGAGAGTACTTTACTACCGATGTCAACACTCGCCAATAGTATTTCTGCTAGTAAATCGACCTGTCTTGATTGACAGATCTGGTTGCATGTAAAGTTCTGTAAAAACTTTGCACTCAATGCCTCCGCCCTCCGCCAAAACTTCTCGCGCCTCCCATCGAGCCGAAATTTTGTGTGCGCATCTGTCCCATCGAACGGGCTCTTTGTTGTTGCTGCAAATCGTTTGAGCGAGACGTGGATTGCCAACCACTCCCCTTGTTTTGCGACCAGCTTGAATTTTGCCGATTGTAGCGATACACCGTCCCGTCTTTGCCGGCATAAACGTTATTGTTTCCGACCGCGACTCCGCTGCCGGTGTTTGTGTTGTATGCAAATCCACCTCGGCCCGCTGTTCCCTGGCCGCTGTAAATATTTCCTGCGTAGCCGGCACCCGCACCTGCAACAATCCCGGTACTTGGGTTATATCCAGCAGCTCCGCGACCTGCAAAGGTGTTTCCGGTGTAAACGTTCGTATTGGTGCCGCGGCCTGCCACTCCCCTGGCGCCAGTTTGAGCATTTTGAAACGTCGCTCTGGTTCCGCCACCATAGTTTCCCGTGTATGGGTTCGCCCACGCGGCGCGAGTACCCGCGTAGGCGGTGTTTCCCCACCGCCCGTAAACATTCGCACTCGCGTATCCTCCCCAGCCGTATCCCCACGCGGGAGCCCAGCAGCAGCCACCGTAATAGCCCCACGGTCCCCACCACGGATACGCATAATACGGATATCCATAGCTGTAGCTATAGCCGACACCGAACGTCAGGCTCCAACCTTCGCTGATACTCCAGGTAGTTGCGACGCCAACTCCGTATGTGTAGGGGGCGCCGTACCAATACCGTCCGATGTAAGGAGGGTAGTACCAGCCGGTGCCGTAGACGACGGTCGTCGTACTCGACGAAACGACGCTGCCGTAATAGCCAGGCGTGTAGCCGACATGCACGACCTGCGGCGTAGATTCGTATACTTTCACGTATGTCACGTAGTGTAGCGGCGCATCAGGCGGGATCGTGTAGATGACGTCGGGGACGGAAGTTGCAACAGCCCACGGCCCCAGCGGAGAAGGCCCGGCAAACCATACGGCATTCTCTACGGCGAAGTAGTTTTTGTCGGCGACTCGAATCACCGGCGTTTCGGTATTCACGGCATATTGGAGCTCGGTTCCTTTAATCGGTTTGAACTGAGGTTCGCCGTCATACTTCACCTCGAGGTGAGTTTCACTCCGCGAAATCGTTGCTGTTTGTGGAATCGAGTTAGCGATCAGGGCTTCCTTTGCCGGCCCTGTCCCATGGACCGAGGCCAACACTCCGGCTTTCGGACTATTTTCCGGAATTTGCGCAAATACCCGCGGCAGTGCATCACCGGCCACGAACTCCCATGGGCCAGCGCTCAATGAGTTTGACTTGAACCATCGCCCAGCCAACAAAATGTAGTATTCACCCGTGCCGGGATCCCGAAATATATTTGCCGTCGTGTTCTCGACGTAGTCGAGTGCAAGCCCCTGGATTTTTTCCAATTGTGGAGTCCCTTGCATCACCAGTAGTTCCGCAGGGCCAAGACTCACGAAGACAGTGGGCAACTTGCCGTCCTTTTCGGCTTCTTTGAGGGAAGGTGGAGTAGTGCCCTCAGCATTCTCGCGCTGCCGTTCCTGGATCCCTTTGCTGATCTCATTCATGTCATCAGGAATGTTCTTCGCATACACCCACGGACCTTCTACCTGCGAAGCTTGCATCCAGCCGTCCATCACGCTCAAGTAGTACTTGGAGGCCTTCGTATCGTGGATCAAAGTCGATTTGGAA
>Ga0157372_10008206_pt1 | contig 11099 bp, 8 predicted proteins | sample C55metaG_FD_115307 | JGI IMG/M metagenome (GOLD analysis project Ga0157372, IMG submission 115307) | Corn rhizosphere microbial communities from Kellogg Biological Station, Michigan, USA - C5-5 metaG | ecosystem: Host-associated > Plants > Roots > Rhizosphere > Soil | place: USA: Michigan...
GTAAGGGCATTGCCCTATCATGCAGGGCTTGATCCTAAAGTGCGTGCAGAAACGCAGGACAAATTCCTGATGGAAGATGTCGATGTTATTGTTGCTACGATTGCATTCGGTATGGGTATTGATAAACCCGATGTTCGCTACGTTATACACCATGATGTGCCTAAAAGTATGGAAGGTTACTACCAGGAAACAGGAAGGGCCGGGCGTGACGGAGGAGAAGGTGTTTGCGTGGCTTTTTATTCGGAGAAGGACATTGATAAACTTCAGAAATTTATGAAAGACAAGCCTGTTTCAGAACGTGAAATAGGTACTCAGATACTAAAGGAAGTTATCGATTATTGCGAGTCGTCGGTTTGTCGCCGTAAACAATTATTGCATTATTTTGGCGAAAACTTTAATGAAGCAGGCTGTAATAACATGTGCGATAATTGCTGTACCCATAAAGAACATTTTGATGGGGAGGAGCACCTGCACAGGGCATTAAGTTTGATTAAGCATATTGGCGAAAAGTTTGACGACCACCATATCCTCAGCATATTAATGGGTGAGGAAAATGCTCAGATCAAAAATTATGAGCATGATCAGCTTGACTATTACGGTTCGGGCAAAGAACATGGCAAAAATCTTTGGAACTCGCTTTTAAGGCAGGCATTACTCAATAATTACATTTCAAAAGACATTGATCAATACGGGCTTTTAAGGCTTACTAAAAGTGGCATAGGCTTTATTGAGAACCCGCACAGCATCCGGTTTGTTTTAAACAAAGTCATGGAAGCTACTGATGATGATAGTGACGATGACGGCCCAAAACAAAGCGGTGGGGCACTTGATACGCAGTTATTACAAATGCTTAAGGAGTTGCGCAAAAAGCTTGCAAAACAAAAGGGCTTACCTCCGTTTGTAATATTCCAGGATCCATCGTTAGAGGAAATGTGCACCCATTATCCGATCAACACCGAAGAACTTAAACAAATTTCGGGTGTTGGTGCAGGCAAGGCGCTGAAATTTGGTAAACCTTTTACGGATTTGATCCAGAAATATGTAGAGGATAACGATATTGACCGGCCAATTGATATGGTGATCAAGAGTGCTGCCAATAAATCGGCGCTTAAAGTGTTCATTATCCAAAATATCGACAGGCATTTAAACCTTGATGATATTGCTGCTTCAAAAGGTCTTACTTATGAGGAGATCCTGAAAGAAGTTGAAACTATAGTTAACTCAGGAACCAAGCTCAATCTGAACTACTATATTGATGAGGTGATTGACGAAGATAAGCAGGAAGAAGTATTTGATTATTTCCGCACTGCAGAAGCCGACTCTATTGATGAAGCGTTAGCCGAACTGGGCAGTGATGATTACACCCGTGAAGAGGTGCAGTTAATGCGTATCAAATTCATGTCGGAGTTGGGGAATTAGTGGTTTAAAAGTCCTACTAGAGAAAGCCTTTAGATTTAATCCTGAAGGCTTTTTGCTTTTCCCCTGATTGTTGCTGTTGGCTTTTAGGCTTATTTAGTTATGATCATAAATTCCGTACGCCTGTTCTTTGCCCTGTCTTCTTCTGTTGTATTGGATGCTATCGGTTGCGTTTCACCGTATCCCTTGTAAATAAGGCGGGTAGGGGAAATTCCTTTCGATACAAGATATTGATAAACAGACTTTGCCCTGTTTTCAGATAAGGTTTGGTTACCCTGGTGATTACCTGTATTATCTGTATGACCTGAAATCTCTATACGGGTAGTTGAGTTTACCCCTAAAAATTCAATGAGTTTGGCAAGTTCGGCTTTTGATTCCTTTTCAAGGTCAAACTTATTAGTATCGAAAAAAATATTTTTAAGGATTACCTTATTGCCAATTTCAATGGGGGATAACAAAGCCACAATGTTAAACGGGCTTTTAATTTTATAATTTTTAAGCGAAAAGTTTTCGGAATAAAACAGATATCCGCTTTTTGAAATATTAAGCGCATAGTTTTTGCCCGACGTTAGTGTGGCTAAAAAGTCCCCCTGTTCATCGTCACTGTAATCCTGGTAAACTGGCAAGTTGCTTTCCAGGTCAATAATCTCAATTGCAGCTTCAAGGGGGGCTTTTGTCTTTACGTCTTTTACAAAGCCTTTAACATAAGTTACCAAATGGGGCCGCAACTTAACAGGCAGTTCGAACTTATAAATATCATAACCGCCCAAACCCTTTAAATTATCCGATGAAAAGAAAGCATAATCTCCGGCGGCAGTTAATGATAAGCCGCCCTCATCACCACTGGTATTGATAGGATATCCAAGGTTTTCGGGTTTTTGCCATTTACCGTCTTTATCCATGCGGCTAACAAACAGGTCCTTGCTGCCTAAACCCGGCCAGCCATCGCTGCTAAAATAAAGTGTACTGTCATCAGGGTGAATAAACGGCGATAATTCATTGTAGGGGGTATTAATATTGGGACCCAGGTTTTCAGGTTCGCCCCAGCCTTTTTCACCCAGCCTACTTTTCCAAATGTCATATCCGCCATAACCGCCTTTACGGTTGCTTACAAAATAAAGTGTGCGGCCATCGGCATTTATCGAGGGTTGAGATTCCCAGCCCGACGTATTTACTGGTGGGTTTAGGTCAACAGGTTTACCCCAGTCATTTCCCCGTTTTTGAGCGATATAAATATCGCAACGACCCAAACCGTCGGGGCGATTGCATCCCGTAAAAAACAGGTATTTACCGTCCTGCGATATGGATTGCGCACCTTCGTTATATTTTTCAGTATTAATTTGATTACTTAAATAAGTGGCAGTATTCCACTTGCCGTTTATCATTTCGCTTTTATAAAAATCTTCGTTGTTATTGATTTTTCGGGTAAATATCAACGTGCCTTCGTCGGCTGTAGCAACCGGGAGGTACTCATCATTGGCAGTGTTTATTTCAGGGCCGATATTTACAGGCTTAAATGGCACCGAATGGGTCATTGCCTGAATACTAAATTTAGCATCGGCAAGCAGTTTTTTTGCGTAAGTATTGTTTTGTGGGCTGATATCAGGATAGGTAAGGTATTTTTCGAGATGTTGCTGGGCCTGTGTGTAGCTTGCATCGTGGATTTCCATTTCAGCGGCTTTGAGATACACTCCCCTGTTAAATTCCGGACTAAGTGAAATGGCTTTAGCGTATTGCTCAACAGCTGGCTTGTACATGCGCTTCATTCGGTACAGGTCGGCGAGTAATAACCGCGCTTCTATAAACTTTGAATCTTCGCTAATAGCTTTAAGCGAGTTTTGAATCGCCTCATCATAAAGATGTTCATCAAGGTTTTGATAAGCGGTAGCAAAATATTTTACAGCTTCTTTATTGGATGACGAATACCGGGTTTGCTGCTGGGCGCCAAGCAAAGCAGGTAAACACAATGCAAGCACCAATAATACTGCAATTTTCATTTGTAACTAAGGATAATTAATACCGTAAGTTACAAAGATTATGGAATATTCAGATACTTATGTGTTTGTAGTGAAATTTCCCACTGCGGGTTTTCTTTTACATAATCGACAATCAGCGGGGTCAGTTCTTTGGATTTTGACCATTCGGGCTGCAGGTAAAGCTTACAGTCGGGCGATACCATTTTAGCGTGATATTCGGCCCATTCAAAATCGGATTTATTGAAAACGATCACTTTTAACTCGTGGGCACATTCGGCCACGTTTGGCGCAGGCGCCTTGAATTTTTTGGGTGAAAGGCAAATCCAGTCCCAATCGCCCGAAAGCGGATACGCACCTGAAGTTTCAATAAATGTTTTTATTCCCTTTTCGTGCAGGTTGTGGGTCAAATAATCAAGGTTGTAAATAAGCGGCTCGCCGCCGGTAACCACAACAGCTTTTGCTGGATGAAGGGCGGCGTTGCTCACAATTGTATCAGCCGCGGTAAGGGGATGCAACTCGGCATCCCAGCTTTCTTTAACATCACACCAATGGCAACCTACATCACAGCCGCCAAGGCGAATGAAATATGCGGCTTTGCCCGTGTTATATCCTTCGCCCTGTATCGTATAAAACTCTTCCATTAAAGGAAGCAGCGTGCCATCGTCTGGTATTTGGTGTGCCATAGTTATTTAAGGGTGCAAAGGTACTGAAAGATAGGCAAAAGCTAAAAGGTGAAAGGCAAAACGTTACACTAATATGGAAGTATCTTTACAAGGTGAAATGTTGGGGCTTTATCATCAATTATTCCTTCCGTGGCGCGATGAACTACTTTTGTCCTTTTACCTTTCTTGTTTTCATTAATAATTGTTATCATTACCCTAATTTTGAGATAACCAATTAACCTTAAATTCGTAAAATGCAATAACTGTATCGGCAACACTTAATTTATCTCCGAGATATGAAAAAACTTTACCTTCCTTTAATTTTACTGGTAGCGCTTTGTTTTAGTTCATGTGTGGATATTGAAGAGCATTACGATTTTAAAAGTGACGGAACCTGCAAAGTAGCATACGCTTTTGATATGAGCAGGGCAGTATCGGTATTGGTTAATTTGATGTCTGATTCGGTTAAGGAAACGCCTCAATTTAGTTTGGTTAAGGATACAACACTTAACTTTTATACCGCGATACCGGATAGCGCCCAACAAAAACTGAAAACCGCTGAAATTGAACTGGCCAAAAGCAGTGAGTTAACAGTTAACATGAACCTTAAAAAGAGTGTTATGAAAGTGACACTTAATCATACAGCCAAAAATGCAGCAGACCTGCAATATTATTTGCAAAATGTGTCAAAAATTGCGCTCAATACCCAGATAAGCGCTATCACCACCACCGATAAAACGAATAAGCCATTCGATGCACGGCAAATGGTTGGAGGGCAGGACTACTACTCGTATGATATAACTCCCCATAAATTTTACCGTATCATTGATAAAGCTAAGTTTAACGCTTTTTTAAAGAAAACCCAGGCTACTTTTATGATGGCAAAGGCGATGCTGATCGACATGCCCTATAAGGTGATCCTGAGGTTTGCTCACCCGGTAAAGAAGATCAATAATTCAAAAGCTATGCTCTCGGCCGACAGGAGGGAAGTGACGCTTATTACGAGCATGGACGAGGTAATTAAAAATCCAAATGTGATGAATTTGAAGATTGATTTTTAAAATTGGTTGGCTCAATAAGATTCAGAAATGTTGGCGTGATATAAGATTTTGAAATTTGCAGTGCATAACTTGTACCCATGAAACCTGATCTTGACCAAATTATCGAATATTTTGAAGGTGAAAAACTTGCTCTTACATCTTCAATCAATAATTATCTTTTAGAAAAAGATTACCTGTATGCTCACTATCAACAAGAGGAGTTATGGCGAATTGACAGGCAATTATCTCATTTGCATTATTTGAAGGATCCATTATATTTTAAAAAGCAAGAACTTGAAAGATTGAGGGATATGTTTAACAAATTTCCTGAGTATGACCGCGTAAGGTTCAGCTTCGGACGTAGAATAAATGAAAAGGAAGGTGAGATAAAAATAAGTGAGTCGAAAAAGCTTTATTTTAATGATAATCAAGTGCTTGACGATGCTTTATTTAATTTATACGAAGGGAAGTTTAAGAAATTCAAGCTATGTCTAAATAAGCCAAGCGACCTATATATGTATTTTGAATTGAGTGCTGGAAACATGCTAAATATTTTCATGAGTTCGCAAGAGATAATGGAAATGTATGGATATGACAAAGAGAATTATGATGACGAAGACAACGAACGGGAGCTTTTTATCTTAAAAAAGATGGGATTTGAAAAGGTGGGCGAGTCTGAGTGGATCGTTTATTTTTTTGATATGAATGATTTTAAGGATGCTACGGCAGTAAAAATATTATTATCGCGTATCGCATATGAGGTTTTTGGCTTATTACAAGGAAGCGAGTATCTCCAAGCCTCGCTCGAATATATTTCATAAGTTGGTCAAATGAAGTGGCATAGAATTGAACTAAGTTCGGATATCAGCAACCCGTTTATTAAAAAGGCTAAGGCAGGCAGCAAGAATATTTGCCTCGTAAATTTTGAAAGTAAGCTTTATGCAGCATCGGCTAAATGTCCTCATGCTGGAGCCGATTTAAGCGAAGGCCTGTGCGTAAGGAAGCTGATCGTTTGTCCATATCATCGCTATACTTATAATCTTGAAACAGGAAAAGGTGGCGAAGGGCAAAACGATTTTATTGAAACTTATCCGGTTGAGGTAAAGGAGGATGGAGTGTACGTTGGCGTAGCCTCTATTTGGGATAAGTTGAGAGGATTTAAGTGAGGGGTTGATTAAGTGAATGGAAAAAAGGAACCACTCACCTAATCAACTCAATAAACTACTCACTATTTATAAACCTCTTTATTAGCCGAAGCCAAAGTGTTTTTAAGTAAACCAACAATGGTCATCAAGCCAACACCGCCCGGTACCGGGGTAATCCATGAGGATTTTGGCGCCACGTTTTCAAAATCAACATCACCGTAAAGTTTAAAGCCTGATTTTGTTGCAGTTGAGGTTTCGCGGTTCATACCTACGTCTATTACTACTACGCCATCTTTTACCATATCGGCAGTGATAAAATTCTTTTTACCGATGGCAACGATCAGAATATCTGCATCAAGCGTAAATTTTTTGATATCGGGTGTGCGGCTGTGGCAAATGGTTACTGTGCAGTTACCAGGAGTGGTGTTACGCGCCATCAGGATGCTCATTGGTGAGCCAACAATGTTGCTGCGACCAACAACTACACAATGTTTACCTACTGTTTCAATGCCATATTCCTTAAGCATTAAAGTAATGCCATAAGGCGTTGCCGGGATAAACGACGGTAAATTACGTTGCATACGGCCCAAATTAACCGGGTGAAAACCATCAACATCTTTACGATGGTCGATGCGCTCGGTTACTTTTTCAGGATCAATGTGTTTCGGTAAAGGAAGCTGAACGATGATGCCGTCAATATCAGCATCTGCATTAAGTTCTTCTACTTTTTTTAGTAGTTCTTCTTCAGTAACGTCATCTTCATAACGTACCAGCGATGATTTGAAACCAACTTTTTCGCAGTTCTTCATTTTGCTGGCAACATAGGTTTCGCTACCACCATCGTGACCAACCAATACTGCCACCAGGTGAGGCTTCCTGCCGGTTTTTTCTAATATTTTAGCTGCTTCTTCAGCTATTTCAACCTTAAGTTTTTCTGAAACGTATTTTCCGTCTAAAAGCTGCATTGTTAAATGTTTTTAATAAGGTAATCGGGCAAAGGAGGTAAATTTAAATTTACCGGTTCCGATTTTAATCGTAATCTTATAAAAGGCCTGTTATCCAGGGATAGTTTTAGTCCGTGATTTTGATTGATCTTGCTAATGATGCTTTCAATGGTTTCCGTTTTATTGTTCAGGAGCATTTCAAATATAGTTTTATTTGAGGCAGCATCTTTATTAAAAGCATCAATGTAAAACTTCGGTTCGTCACCTTCGTACACAATCCATTTACCATAAACAAAGTCTCCTAAATGAATATGTTTAACAAGCCCTGTTACCGTAAAATATGTAACTAATCTGTACAGAATATGTTAATTTAATTCCCCTCAACGCCCTTAAGGAAATCGAGGGATTAGTCCAACTTCAAAACTGCCATAAATGCCGACTGTGGTATTTCAACGTTACCTACCTGGCGCATGCGTTTTTTACCTTGTTTCTGTTTTTCCAACAACTTGCGTTTACGGGAAATATCACCACCATAACATTTGGCGGTTACATCCTTACGTAAGGCTTTTACGGTTTCGCGGGCAATGATCTTGGCACCGATAGATGCCTGGATAATGATCTCAAACTGCTGACGTGGCAAAAGTTCTTTTAGCTTTTCGCAGATCTTTTTACCAAAATCGTATGAGTTGCCGCGGAAGATCAGGGATGAAAGTGCATCAACAGGTTCGCTGTTTAAGCGGATATCAAGTTTTACTAAATCTGACTGGCGATAACCTATCTGATGATAATCAAACGAAGCATAGCCTTTAGAAATGGTTTTCAGTTTATCATAAAAGTCAAATACGATCTCGCCCATAGGCATCTCGAAGATCAGCTCAACACGCTCGGATGTAAGGTATGACTGGTTTACGATAGTACCACGTTTTTGAATACAAAGCGACATTACCGGGCCAACAAATTCCGATTTGGTAATGATGGTAGCTTTAATATAAGGCTCTTCTACAAAGTCAATTTTGCTTGGATCAGGAAGATCGGAGGGGTTGTTTACCGTAAACGAATCACCCTTGGTGGTATGAGCCAGATATGATACGTTGGGAACGGTAGTGATCACCGTCATGTTAAACTCTCGCTCCAAACGCTCCTGGATGATTTCCATATGCAGCATGCCCAGGAAACCGCAACGGAAACCAAAGCCTAAAGCCGCTGATGATTCCGGTTCAAAAACCAACGATGCATCATTGAGCTGTAATTTAGCCATTGACTCACGAAGTTCTTCATAGTCTTCAGTATCAACAGGGTAAATACCGGCAAATACCATTGGTTTTACTTCTTCGAAACCCTGGATCCCGACTTCGCAGGGACGGTCGACATGGGTAATGGTGTCACCAACTTTAACCTCTTTTGCTTCTTTGATACCGGATATGATATAACCTACATCGCCGGTTTTGATCACATCTTTAGCCAGGGGCCGAAGTTTCAGTGTACCAACCTCGTCGGCAAGATATTGCTTTTCAGTAGCTACGAATTTTACTTTATCGCCTTTGCGGATCTCGCCGTTTACAACTTTAAAATAAGCTATAATACCGCGGAACGAGTTAAAAACCGAATCAAAGATCAGGGCTTGCAGCGGAGCTTTAGGATCACCTACCGGAGCAGGTACACGTTCGACAATAGCGCGAAGAATATCATGTACACCCATACCGGTTTTACCCGATGCAGCAAGGATCTCTTCACGTTTGCATCCTATAAGATCAACTATCTGGTCCTTAACTTCCTCTGGCATAGCGCCCGGAAGGTCCATTTTATTCAGGATCGGGATAATTTCCAGGTCGTTCTCTAAAGCCAGATAGAGGTTTGAAATGGTTTGCGCCTGGATACCCTGTGCAGCGTCAACTATTAATAATGCACCTTCACAGGCAGCAATTGAACGTGATACTTCATATGAAAAATCCACGTGACCGGGGGTATCGATCAGGTTGAGCACGTATTTTTGTCCGTCAAGCACATAATCCATCTGTATGGCATGGCTTTTTATGGTAATACCGCGCTCGCGTTCCAGATCCATATCGTCAAGCAGTTGTGCCTGCGATTCGCGCTGGGTAATGGTGTTAGTATACTCTAATAACCTGTCGGCGAGGGTGCTTTTGCCGTGGTCGATGTGTGCTATGATACAAAAATTACGAATGTGCTCCATTGAACCGCAAAAATAGCGTTTTAAACCGATAATTTGTATCGGCTAATAAATTAACTATTTTGAAAGTTTAATTTAAATAATATCCTAACAAAATGGCTATATCTGCTGGTGTAATAAATGATATTGAGGGTAAGTTAAACACTCATATTAAGAATGTAAGCCCGGTAGGCGGGGGTGATATTAATCAAGCCTGTCACCTACAAACCGCGTTAGGTAATTTCTTTATAAAAATAAATAGCCTGCATAAATTTCCGGGTATGTTTAAAAGTGAGGAGAGGGGTTTAGCTATTATCCGTAAAACAAATACAACAGCTGTACCCGAGGTTGTTTTACAGGGCGATACCGGTGATGAAAGCTATCTTATACTGCAATGGATTGAAGCAGGGCGCTGTGACATTATATCATCTAAAAAATTGGGCAGGCAGCTTGCGTCCATGCATTATTACACTGCTGCACAATTTGGGTTTGACGCAGATAATTATATGGGTTCGCTCCATCAATGCAACAAACAGCACAACAGCTGGGCCCAGCTGTTTATTGAAGAAAGATTGCAGCCGATGGTTAAAATGGCCGTAGATAAAAGAGAACTTACCCCAACCGATATGTATCGGTTTGACGAACTCTATAAAAGACTTCCGGATCTGTTTACAGAAGAACCACCCGCGTTACTGCATGGCGACCTTTGGAGAGGAAATTACTTGGTTGATATTAATGGCAAACCTTACCTGATCGATCCGGCGGTTAGTTATGGCAATCGCGAGTTTGATATTGCGATGACCACGCTTTTCGGTGGTTTTGACCGAGCTTTTTATGAGGCTTATAACCAGGAATTTCCATTGCAGCCTGGCTGGCAACAGCGGCTTCAACTTTGGAACCTCTATCCGTTGCTGGTCCATGTAAACCTGTTTGGCAGTATGTACACAAAACGGGTGAGGGAAAGTCTTTTGGTATTTATTTAGTTTGTGCCCTGTACAAATATTGGTGTTTCGGTTACTTTAACAATAAGTTTCCCGTTAACTGTTTTTAGTGTTGTTTTAACAACATTATCGGCACCTGTTTTTAGTGTATAAACATTTGCTTTAGCTGTACCAAGGTTAAGTGTATATGTACCTGTACGTGCCTGATAATCAGGAATGGTTAATACGTACATGCTTTGTAAACCTAACGAATACTTATCAACCAACGGGTCGATATTAATGGTGCCTGAGTAGGTATAGTTACCTATTAATTTTGATGTTTGCAATATAAAATCGGCAGCGGGCCTGCGTTTGCCATTTTCGGCTAAACCAGATTTTGCATATTGAACAGCAGCATTTGGAGCATCGTCAAAAAGCTGGTAATAAAATACACGTTGTATACCATGCCTGATGTAAAGGAGCGAAGTTCTTAAAATCCAATCTGCCTGGGTGTTTTTCGATGTCTTTTGCCCTACGTCTAAAGCTCTCTGATAGCTTCCCTTGTTTATATCGTAGCCGGATTCGGTTACCCAAACAGGGATTGGTTTAACAAAAGAATTTGCATACTGAACAAACGAATCAGCAATTTGCCCCGCCATCGACAATTCCGGCGGCAGGCCAAACGTGGCAGGCTGATGTGTTAAAATATTACCGTTATTGTTGTAATAGTGGTAGTTAATAATATCAAAACACAGATTGATACTGCCGTTGGCTCTGTAACCACGGTTGATGCGGCACCACTCTACCATTTTCTTTACAAAATTTA
>Ga0157372_10008208_pt1 | contig 11098 bp, 6 predicted proteins | sample C55metaG_FD_115307 | JGI IMG/M metagenome (GOLD analysis project Ga0157372, IMG submission 115307) | Corn rhizosphere microbial communities from Kellogg Biological Station, Michigan, USA - C5-5 metaG | ecosystem: Host-associated > Plants > Roots > Rhizosphere > Soil | place: USA: Michigan...
GACGCCGGTGCGCTGTCTGGAGGCTGGCAGAAGCGCCTTGCGATTGTGGAGGCATTAGTAAAGGCGCCAGATGTTTTGCTGCTCGATGAGCCCACCAATCATTTGGATCTTGCGGGAATCGAATGGCTTGAAGAATTGTTGGAGGAATCAGCCTTCGCGTGCGTAGTGGTGAGCCACGACAGATATTTTCTTGAGAACGTAGCCAGCGAGGTAGCGGAGTTAAGCCGGGTATATCCGGATGGGCTGCTGCGGGTCCGCGGAAATTACAGTGCTTTCCTGGAAAAGAAAGAAGAGTTCCTTCACGCCCAATCAAAACGTCAGGAGGCTCTCGAAAATCTCGTCCATTCTGAAATTGAATGGCTGCGGCGAGGCGCAAAAGCCCGCACCCGCAAATCGAAAGCTCGAATTGATAAGGCAGGAGAGCTGATCGGCGAACTGGCCGATTTGAATGCACGCACGCGCAGCGGAAGCGCGCAGATCGACTTCTCTGCAACCGATCGCCAAACCAAACGCCTGATCGAACTGCAGAGCGTCACCTGCGAAATAGGGGAGCGCAAGCTTTTTGAACATCTCAACTTCATAATTACTGCGGGTATGCGGGTGGGATTAGTGGGCCCTAACGGGAGCGGCAAAACCAGCCTGCTGCGGCTTTTGCGCGGCGAATGGGCGCCGACCTTGGGAGAAATCCGTCGCGCAGATTGGCTGCGAATTGTTTACTTCGACCAGAGCCGCCAGCTCGATATCAACATGACTCTGCGCCGAGCTCTCGCTCCCGACGGGGACTCAGTCGTCTATCAGGATCGGGTGATTCATGTTGCGTCCTGGGCCGCGAAATTTCTCTTCACCGGCGAACAACTGAACCAGCCGGTCGAGCGGCTTTCCGGCGGCGAACGCGCACGCGTGCTGATCGCCCAACTAATGCTGCAGCCAGCCGACATTCTGCTTCTGGATGAACCGACCAATGACCTCGATCTCCCGACACTGGAAATTCTCGAAGAAAGCCTGCTGGAATTTCGCGGGTCGCTGGTGCTGGTCACGCATGATCGCTACATGCTCGATCGCGTGTCGAATATTGTGTTGGGGCTGGACGGCCAGGGCAGCGCTGAAACTTTCGCGGACTATTCGCAATGGGAGTCGTGGCAAGCTGAGCGCAAGTCCGACATAAAGCCGACTGTCCGCGCGGCTCCGTCGACGTCGGCCTCCTCTGCCAAGAAGAAGCTTTCGTACAAAGAGGCCCGGCAATACGCAACTATTGAGGAAAATATTGCAGCTGCCGAAAGCCTGCTGCGGAGCAAGCGTGCTGAGCTCGAAAATCCGTCGATTGCTAGCGACGGTCCTAAGTTACTCGCGGCGCACTCCGAAATGGAGCAGGCGCAAAAGGACCTGGATGTACTTTACGAGCTTTGGGCACAGCTCGAAGAGAAGGTTGGCAATTTGACGCAGTCGCGAATGCGGTGACCGAAGTCGCCGATTTTTTCAACGATTAGCTCTCATTTTTTCTTCACTCTTTCGGGCAGTTGGAAATACTAATCGATGCAGCTTCCGGCGGCCCTTACCGGCGCCGTCGGGAAGTTCGAAACCGATGCGATTGTGCTTGGCGGGAAGTGGAGCAGTAAGTTGCCGAATGATATTGAACAGGTCTTGGATTCCCACATCATGGCTCTCGATACGCTCCTCAAGTTCGGATAGTTTTGACAGAAGCTGTTGGTTGGCGGCGAACGTTTCACGCATTCGCACAAAGGCTCGAACCACGAAGATACTCATCTTGATTGCCCTTGCTGAGTTCAACACATTGGCCGCCATCACTGCGCCATGTTCAGTGAACGCGAGCGGCAAGTAACGGCGACCGCCATGGCCTGAACTTGAGGTCACAATTTGTGACCTCAAGTTTTCATATTCTGTCTGCGAGAGCTGAAATAAAATCAGGCGGAAAGCGCCGGGCATTGCGTTTTATTTGCTGATTCAAATGCTTGACCGAAACCCCGTACAGCTCGGCCAAATCAGAGTCAAAAATAATTCTCTGACCGCGAAGCAGGTGAATGATTGAATCGACTTTTCGGGCGAGCGCTAATCCTGTATGTGGCATAGGCAAAACTTGAGGTCACAATTTGTTACCTCAAGTGCAAAAATCGTAGACGATCATACAAGCGCTTTGGCCAACAGGAAACGGATTTCAACAGAGAATGGTTGCCAGCTTCCCAAAAAAGGAATGGGGGTAGGCATGACTTCGAGACTCTTTACGATACACCCACGCTGTAATTTCTCAACGCGATAGTCGCAGAGCAATGCATCTGCTGCGGGCACGAGAAAGCCTCATCACAGCTCGTTAATCCAGTTACGCTTCATCCTCGTATTTCTAGTCTGCAGTCAGGGCCGATCGTTCGACCGGCCCTGAAGCGGAAGAAAACTAGAAATCAAATCGCAACGCAAACTGCATAAATCGCGCGGTGCTTGAGGTTGTGGAAATGAATCCGAAGGTGGACGGATCGGTGATATCTGCGGTGCCTCCGAACCGGCCCCCCGGCAGTCCAAAGCTGGGATGGTTGAATACGTTATAAGCCTCTGCTCGAAATTCCAGGGCGCGACTCTCGCCGATCGGAAAATGCTTGTTGAGGCTGAGGTCGGTAAGCGAGAAATGCGGCCCACGAAGATTATTGCGGCTCCCCGCTTGAAAACCAGTTGGTTCCCCAAAAGCATTGATCGCAGCCGTAGGATTCGAGAACAGCTGTACTTGGCCTTGTGTGGTGTGCACGTGGACCTTCAATGCAGAAGTATCTCCGTTAAAGATTGCCGGGACATCATTGTTGAAGCTCAGTGGGAACGAATTGGAGAGCGTGGTAAATGCCAGACCCGTACTCCATTGCGTATCGCCAGCGATCTGCCAGCCACCGATGATCTGATTTAGAACGCCAGTCGCATTTCCCGCGAATCGCCTGCCTTTACCAAACGGCAGGTTGTAAAGGCCGTCGCCGCTGACGATGTGAGTGATATCAAAATCCGAATTTCCGCGGCACGCTCTCGGATTCAATGCATCACAAAGAATGCCGCCGGAGAAGTTCGCCCCTTCACCAAACACATTGTTGGCAATCGCAGAAAGGTTGTCGATGGAATGAGAATAGGTGTAGTTCAAATCGAACTGAAGCCCCTGCGAATACTTTTTGTGCAGGGTCATCAGCAACCCATCGTAATTCGAGGCAGACTTATTGGCCGAGTAGATATCGTAAGGATATTGCGGGTTAAAGCCGATCCCAAATGGCAGAAGCCCATTCTGTTCGAGCACAAAGACTACCGTACCCATGTCTCCGCGCTGTACGAAGGGCGTCCCTAGGGCATTAGCCACAACCTGCGTACCGGTAGCGCCCAGGCCCGAGATTGCGGGAACCAGATCATTGAAGAATGGTTCTTCCCTGATAGCGCCGCCGGCTCTAACATCGTGCTCCAGGCCGACAAACGCCTGACTCATCAGTTGCCCGGAACCGGGGTCCTTGAAATCAAGTAACTGCCCCGCATCCGTTTGAGCCAAAAGCCGTCGACCAAAGCGCCCGAAAAACGTCGCGTCGAGTTGGAAGTTATGTGGCATCTCGCGTTCTATGCCAAAGCTGACTAATTCTGAATAAGGAGTCTTAAAATTAGGATCGAAGGCGAAATTCAACTGGTTTTCCACCAAACCCTGACCGACGAAATCGGTAAACGGAGAAGTAGGAAGGGTGATTCTCGATGGTCCAGGTAAGCCGGGAGGAACTTCACCTATCGTACCGAAAAAGGGTCCAGCTGAAAGCGCCTGAGCCGTGGTCAGACCAGATTGAGTTGGATAAAGCTGTGATGCGGAGGTGGTAAAAACTGCAGCGACCTGATCCTGCAGGAATTGTATGGACTCGATAGCAGGGTGGTCATAAACGATCCCCGCTCCTGCCCGGACGACAGTTTTGCGGTCGCCAAAGATTTTTCCCAATACACCGCTGCCAAATGACGGGTTATATGCAAAACCAAGACGAGGGGCAAAGTCTCTCCAATCGGGGTGGTAATAACCGGGCGCATGGTTCGCCTTTCCGCCGAGGTTATAGGTAGTCAGCGGATTGCCGGGCGCAACGCCGGTTGCAGGACAGTCAGGGAAAGGAGCTCCGCACGCTCCGGTGCCCTGCAAACCACTCGCGACCCGAGGAACGATGTATTGAGAGAAGCTCAGGTTAGAGATGGCCTCGAGTCCGTTGGCCTCATAAGGCACAGAGTAGTAGACATACCGTAAGCCGTAGGTCACGGTTAGATCTTTGCGGGCCTTCCATGCATCCTGCAGGTAGACTTCGGTCTCGTTAGCCTTGTAGTGTCGGACAGAAGGGGTCCCTACTGGAAACGGATTCAGCGCGTGATCATAGTTATAGCTGGTCGAAACCGATGCGTAACGCCCCATTGCAAAGGGCAGCGCGGCATCCCACAGAGTTGTGGCCTGGCCCGACGGATCCACGTTCGGATCAGTCAGGATATTCGAGGGCCGTACACTTGAATCCAGGCTGGGAAGCGTTCCGCCAATTCCTAGAGACGGCGTGAACTCCGAATTCCCCAGACTCGAAAGTACGCTGATCGGTTTAAAGGTACCGCCAACCTGGAAGGTGTGAGTACCGCGAACGTAGGTGAAATCGTCCCGAAATACGGGGACTGAGATATGGCGGTCTTGGGCACTTTGGCTTTCGTATGGGGCTGAGATGATACCGAAATCACTTCCGCCGCCACCGTTGACGTAATCAGTATTCCCCAAGGGATTAAACAGGCTTGGGGTGGCGAACTTCTGCCGGGTCAAACCGTACGAGAACTGGTTAATCATCCGGTCATTTAATGTCCAAGTGTGTCCGATCACGTATGCGTAATTGTGATTTTCCGCCACCCGCGTCAATGGATCCCCGGGGAACTCCGAAGGAGCCGGGAAGTTGAAATTGTCGCCTTGTATTTGCCGTTGAATGGTGAAACGGCCGAACAGCTTCATCTTGTCATTGAGGTTGTAATCGATCCGAGTGACGTAAATATTGGGGCTGTCGTGAGCGGGCAGATTGGTGCGAAACCCGCCGGTGTTGACCCCATCCCCAAAATTGGGGTTGGTCAAATCGTTGGCGTGGGGGTAGCGAGTATTAATGTAGCTGAGAAGCGATCCATTGAGGGCGAGATTTGCACTTGGATTGATGGCTTGAACTTGTGCCGCGTCCAGTGAGGTGATGCAGGACGGTTGAGTATTCTGACGACTCTGCGGTGTGCATCCCGGCCCATTATTGATGTAGGACAGCAGACCGTTTCTATAAGAATCCAGAGGCACAGTCCATTCCACCGGCGCGTCGCTCGCGTCGCGTCGGCCCTCGTAGTTAAAGAAGAAGAACAGTTTATTCTTTATTACCGGCCCGCCAAGACTGGCGCCGAACTGGTTGCGGATCAAGACCGGCCGTGGAACACCGTTAAGATTGTTGAACCAGGAGTTAGCCTCGGTGTCAGTGTTGCGCAGGTACTCGTATGCGGAGCCATGAAAATTGTTGGTCCCACTTTTTGTCACCAGCGTGACTTGCGCGCCGGATCCCCGGCCTTCCGACGAGAGCGGGTTGGCGGTTTCGCCACGGAACTCCTGTATCGAATCTACTGGGGCTTGGCCAACGGTGATGAACGACTGCCCGATTGCGTAGTCGTTAACGTCCAAACCGTCTAGGGTATAGCTTCCCTGATCGGCCCGAGAGCCAGTGACGGCCCCATTTCGATTGCCGCCAGGATCATCCGCAACTGAAGATGTCACCACGCCGGGTTCAAAGACCAGCAGGGCAGTCGGGTTGTCACGAACTGCCACCGGTAGCTCATGGATGAGTTGCATATCAAAGTTGTTGCCTACCGTGGTATCCGTGGTATTCAGCGAGACATTGGCATCCTGCGCATTCACTTCTACGGTGACGGCGGCATTTCCAACGTTCAATTGGATGTTTTGTGTGTGAGTGGTATCTACGCCAACGTAAATTCCGGTAACGGTCGCGGTCTGAAAGCCTGGAACCTCTACGGTGAGCTTATAAGCTGGCCCCGGCAACAGCTTTGGAAACGTGTAGGATCCGCTCGCATTGGTGTGGGTTTCGTAGCGAGTGTTGGTCTTGGTGTCGACCAGCACAACATCGGCGCTTACTACAACTGCGCCGCTGGCGTCAGTGACCAGTCCGCTCAAGGACGCAACATCCTGTGCTACCGAGCGAATCGAAAGTCCCACGAACAAGCAGAATCCTAACAATGCGCCAAGAAAAATCACTCTGCTTGCACGCGCCGCAAACCTTAGAGCTTCCATGAACTCCTCCACTAAATTCGTTGTATTGAACGACTGATTCTTCGACTTGAAGCTTTGTGAAGACGTTTACCGCTCATCTACTCAAGGCACGAATTTGCCCCAAAGCAGCGGTTTCGCGCTTGTTGGGACTAACTGCCGTCGCCCGAGGACGGACTGCCAATTTGCGAAGACGAATAGCTGAAATGTTTCAGAAATTGTTGCGGAGCAAATCTGCTGTTCTATGGCGTTTCGGAGATTTCAGTTTTCGAAATATGAAAAATCAAAAGATTGAATTTTCTTCGGACTAACCCCCGCAGGCGTACACTCGCCCCGTGGCTGTATCGCTTGGGACGGATACATTATTCCCAGGGACGAACTACAAAAGCTGCACTGATAACATCCTGAGAACAGTTATGGTCGTGAATAGCCCAGTGAACATAACCATGCAAACCGGAGTTCCGGAAACAGATCGCGGCACCACTTTGTCGCTTGCTGAAATAACGTTTTCGGACCAGGAGAGGCCTTTCAGTTTGAAGGACTGGCGTCTTTGGGCAGCAAGTTTTGGATTCTTTGGAGCACTCTTTGTCTGCGGTGTGTTCTCAATGCTCTCATTAAAGAGAGCCGGCGGCGGAACCGATTTGATGACCGAAGAGGTGATCACTCTGCCACTGATTCAGGACATCATCTTTGCGATTCTGGCCCCTCTGGTATTTGTGGTTGCAGCTCGCTATCCGGTTCAGCGGCCCTATGCGACTAAGCGCTCTCTTTTATACGTGGCCGGCGGGGTGCTGTTCACCGTAGTGCACGTGTTACTGAGGGTGCTAACTTACCCAGCTTGGGATAACACTGCCAAAAAATACGAGTGGGCACTAATCAATTGGCGAACGATGCATCTAGCCATTCACTGGTCGCCGATTACAAAATTGTTCTTGTGGAATTTGGTCGAAGACATTTTTGCTATTTACATCCCCATTCTTGTGGTCGCACATGCCTTCCTTTATTACACTCAATACCGGCAACGTGAACTTCGAACTCTTCAACTGCAGGCACAACTCAGCGATGCCAAGCTCCTGGCTTTAAAGAGCCAACTCCAGCCTCACTTCCTTTTCAATACGCTGCACTCTATCTCGTCCCTGATGCTTCGAGACGTGAGCTCTGCCGACACAATGATCGCGCGTCTCAGCGATCTGCTGAGAATGAGCCTTGAAGATACCGGTGAACACGTCACCTCGCTAAAACGTGAAATGGAGTTCACCCAGGCCTATTTAGAGATAGAAAAGATCCGGTTTGGCGACCGTCTCGCGGTGACATTCGACGTTCCGCCGAAGATCCTGGACGTCCTGGTGCCGCAATGCTTGTTGCAGCCATTGGTTGAAAACTCCATCAAGCATGGGATTTCGAAGCGTACATCCGGCGGCGAGATTGTCGTCCGCGCTTCTAGCGTCGGGGATCAACTCTTACCCACGGTGAGGGACAACGGCTCCGAGAACGCCTGTGCAAATGGCAATCGGCCCGTCCGTTTTGGGTTGGGGTTAAAAGCAACCCGTGAGAGGTTGCGAACTCTCTACGGGGAAAACCAGGATTTGAACCTAAATTTCCTCAGCGATGGACATGCCGAGGTGAAAATTCTGATACCCAATCGCGGCGAAGCACGTCTTTAACCTATGAATACCGAGCCCGTGCAACCGTTGCAGGTAAACATCCCGGAAATGTCATCGATTGTCCCCAGTCCTCTTCGCGTTCTCATCGTCGATGACGAGCGCCCTGCACGTGACAAGCTAAAAATCCTGCTTTCGCAAGAGCCCGACATTAAGGTGATTTCAGAGTGCGGCAATGGCGCTGCCGCACTGAGCGCTCTCTCCGAATTGAAGCCAGATCTTCTTCTGTTGGACATTCAGCTTCCTGACACGGATGGATTTTCCCTGCTCAAAGCGCTGCCCAGCGAAAAATTGCCTTTCGTCATCTTCACCACGGCCTACGACCAATACGCAATCAAAGCCTTCGACGCCCATGCACTCGATTACTTGTTGAAGCCGTTCGATTATGAACGTTTAAAAGAAGCACTCCACCGCGCCCGCTTGGCCATCCGAACTCAAAACGACCGTATGCTGACCGATCGATTGCTGAAGATCCTTCAGGGATCAAGCTCGACTCCCGTCTCACGTCGGCTCCTGATTCGTTCCGGCGGCCGCGTGGTCTTCCTTGCCTACGACGAGATCGAATGGATTGATGCGGCCGCGAATTACGTTCGGGTCAATGCTGGCAAAGTCTCCTACATGTTACGAGGCAGTATTGGGAGCATCGCAGAAAAATTGCCGGCTGAACAATTCGTTCGCATTCACCGCTCAACCGTCGTGAATGCCCGCTTGATCAAGGAGCTTCAGCCCTGCAACAGCGGCGAATTCATCGTGGTGTTGAGAAATGGCAAAGAGCTTTCATGCAGCCGTGGGTATCGCGCGGGTCTGCGGAATTTGATTGAGAATACCCCGGTACTCTGACCCTGCGGTCGCTATGTAATGAATCGGGAACTTGCCTGCTGCCACACCGACTTGCCATTTTCACTTCTGCGAATGATCTCTCCGCGTCTTGCTAACTGCCGCAGGACGCTCATCACCGAAGCCATAGGATTGCGATGGTGCGTCAACAACAGGGGATCGATTGCATTAATGCGGTCGCACACTTCCCGGACGGAATAGGCGCGGGAGGCATGCACAAGCAACGAACGGCACACGTTGCTTAATCCACGGATGTTGGTGCGTTTGGGACGAATCATCCGCAATGTTTCTTCCGAAAAGTGCTCTTCGCCGAGAATCAATGACAGGCCATGCAATGCTTGTCTAATGGCCACAATGTCGTCTTCAACTTCCCTCAATTGTTTTTGCAGTGCCGATAGCTCTTTCGTGATTCTCCGCGCAGAAAGCTGAACCCCAACTTCTACCGTGAATTCTGCTGGAATATTTTGCAGCGTCGTGTTCGCGGCGACTGACATAGCGGGAGTATAGATCTGGATGTTTTGGGATTAACGCCTGCGGGGATGAATACCTCGTTTTTGAAGACATCTCCGTTGCCTAATGTGATTACAGTGCGCTCCCAGCAAGGAGTTCGCAGATACCAAAAACTCTTCCTGTACGTCCATATATTTTGACCAAGGCATCAGCTCTCGGCTTAACTTTCCAAATTGGCAAAGGGAGATGAATTGTGCGCCGCAAAAACGGCCGCTATAACCCGGAAGTGGAGGGTCAGATCGCGCGGGAAAGCGAAGAACTGCCAAAAGATGCTTTTAAGACCGGCGGGCTTGAGGTGGCCCACCATCTTGTGAAGCGAGCTGAACGCAAGCTGGTTGGCTTGCACGCAAATCGGTCGCAACTCCGCAAGCGCATAAGGGCTCTGCACTATCTTCTGAAAACACTCGGCACAGTAATTTCACCTTCCGAGCCGCACGATCCAGGTCTGCATCCTGCTACTCAAGAATCCGTGTGTAACCAGGATGGCTCTGCTGGGTTTGAGATGAGCTCTGGCACACCAGTTGCTTCCCCTGCCGGACCGATAGAAACAGGAACTGGACTGCAGCCAACGTCGGCTTCAACCGAGTTAAGACGGGCTTGTCGAATCGCTCTTATGGAAAGTGATCGACCTCAAGGATGTGAGCAAATCTTGCAGAGAATTCGCAGGCGCGGATCGGTTTGCATTGAAGGTATAGACGATCCGAAGGCCGGAATCACTCACGAGCTTCGTATGATGGTGGCAGAAGGAGAAGTCATTCAGAAAAAAGATAGCCAGCTCTGGCAACTGAACAGAGACATAGTCCGAATTGTGGCCGAAGCTAACTTTGCACGCAAATAGTTAACCGGCGGTCGCGCACCGAACTCGTCCGGTTTAGTCATTGAGTGGCTGCGACTGCTGTATTTATTCGAATAATGGGACCATAAGAAATGGGGTGGACTCAAGCGAGGCCAGCCCGTTTCCCGCTGCAATATTAACCACCGGATTGGTGTTCCGGTCGTTCGCTATCTCGATTTCCTAATGCGAACGCTTTGCATGGGAACGCGCATTGCGGTATGAGTCCAAGATCCCGCAGTCGAAACCCGCGTCTAGAAGCAGTATCATCTATACGCACAGCGATCAGCCCGGGTGGCGAAACTGGCAGACGCACGGGACTTAAAATCCCGGGTCCTTAACAGGACGTACCGGTTCAATTCCGGTCCCGGGCACCATCAAAATGATTGGGCGACAACGCAGAAATAACGTAACAGAATGCGATCCAACTGAATCACAAGCTATGCTGGAGTCTGTATACTAACTACCCCTATGGTCCAGCGTCAGCCACGGGTCAATCACCATGCACATCGCGTCACTTTAAAGTTTATTGCGAACTATCTGGGACTGTCTTCAACAACGGTTTCTGTGGTTCTCAGCAACTCTCCCCTGGCGCGCACAATAGCCGACTCGACGAAGGTACGAATTTGGGAAGCTGTCAAAAAATTTCAGTATCGCCCGAATCTTTTTGCCCAGTATTTGCAAAGCAAAAGGTCATACAGCATCGCGGTCCTGGTGCCGGAAATCGGCGACGAATTCTCCTCCATGCTGATCAGCGGCATCGAATCCAGGTTGGCGGAAGCGAAGTTCAACTATTTTGTCGAGAGCCATCGCTTTGCCCCGGCGCAAATTGAAAACTCTCCTGACACGCTGATGGATCGTCTTGTGGAAGGCATGATTTTTATCAACACGCCGCTGAGGAAGTCAATGCCGGTCCCGGTTGTTGCAATATCCGATATTACTAAGGCGCCGGGCGTGAAGCGGATTGTAATTGACAACTATGAA
>Ga0157372_10008209_pt1 | contig 11098 bp, 10 predicted proteins | sample C55metaG_FD_115307 | JGI IMG/M metagenome (GOLD analysis project Ga0157372, IMG submission 115307) | Corn rhizosphere microbial communities from Kellogg Biological Station, Michigan, USA - C5-5 metaG | ecosystem: Host-associated > Plants > Roots > Rhizosphere > Soil | place: USA: Michigan...
AGGGCGCGACGGCGGAATTCGCGGAGCTGCTTGTGGTCGAGCTGACGCGTGATGTGTCGCGGCAGATCGCGGACGACGAGGCGCACCACCTTGTCCTCGATGCCGCCGGGACAGGACTCCACCGTGACGAGGATGCTCTCGTTCACCTCTTCCGTGGTGAGGCCGCGCGCCGCTACCACCGGCAGGTCGATAAACTCGCGCGTCGGGGCGAGGGGGTGGAAGCGGTGCTCACCGGTGGCGAGATCGTGCTCGATGATTCCCTTTCCCGGCACGCCCGCCATCCCTTCCTCGATCCGCTCGCCCCACGTGTTGGTGCTCGTGTAGTCGAGCGAGCCGCTGTAGAACTGATTGGGCGCGAGACGCCGATACACGTGGTAGTGGCCCAGCGCGATGTAGTCCCACGCACCTTCGCTCAGCTCTGCCTGCGGGATCTCCTGCGACGTCGCCTCGCCTGTTGCCGCGTACGGGCTGAGCATGCCCTCCACTTCGCCGTGGAGCAGGAGCACGTTCCAGCGGCGCGCTCCGGTGGGAACCAGCTTCGGGCGACGATGCTGGTTGTCGGCAACCGCGAGCACCGAGAGATCCAACGCCGGAAAATCGAGCGCGCGCGGCTCGGCGTCGATCACGTGCACGCCGAGCGGCACGAAGAGGCGCAGGATGCATCCCGTCTCCGCCGCGCGCGGCGTGTCGTGATTGCCGGCCACCATGACGACCTCGGTGTTCGGCAGCGCGGCTCGCAGGCGCGCGAACTGGAGGTAGGCATGCAGGATGGCCGTGTTCGTGGGCCGCACCTGGTGGAAGACGTCGCCGGCAATGAGCACGACGTCCGGATCCAGCTCGATCACCTTGTCCACGGCGCGCGTGAACGATTGCGCCACGTCCGCCTCGCGCTGATTGATGCCGCGCGGAGTCAGCCGCTGATACTGGCGGTAGCCGAGGTGGAGGTCGGAGAGGTGGACGAGGCGCAGAACGGGCTTGGTAAGAGTGCGCTAACCGGTTGCGCGCGCGAGAGTTGTGCCATCGCGCCCATGCTGGAACCTAGCGCTGGATCAGCGCTTGTCCATCGTACGGAGCCGCTGTGTCACGCGTGTGATGAACCGCATCGGCGCGCGTCCGGTTCCTGGCGGCGGGGTGACGAAGGAGCGTATGAGAACGGTGACCTGCGAATCGGTCATCCAGCCACGCTCGCGATCGAGGCGCATGCTCCCGTTGATGGCGCCCGTGAGCTGCACTCCGTCGCTCGCGTTGGTGGGCCGGATGTCCCCACGCATGGAGACGAAGGCGACTCGACCGCCTCGGGAGAGTGAATCGAGCCGGAAGCGGGCACTCACGACGCCCATGCCTCGCGCACCGAGCGGTCCGCTGGAGGGGAGCGGCATCTCGCGCGTCCAGCTCTCGCCCACGCGCACCGCATGGCGCGGGAACACAGCCGGCATCGCCGACATCGCGTCGGCAAAGTCGCGCGATACCGGATGGCCGCCCGCATCGCGCGCGTTCTCCACCGACCCGTCCATGGCGAGTTGCAGCATCAACTGCTGGCCGCGCAGCATGCGTTCGGCGGCGGCGATCTGGTCGGCGCCGTGCACATCGGTGGTGTGCATGTCCGCCGAGTCCACGATGGTGAGCACCACCGTGCTCGTCGCCAGCGACGACTGAACGATGGTGCGCGAGTCGATCACGACCGACGTGGTGACCGGCTTGCCGCGCAGTTCCCCGTGGTCGTCGGTGCTGCTCACCTCCATGCGCTGCTCGAGGCGGGTGTGCAGGGTGTCCCCGGCGTACGGATGGATGCGGAGCGAGACGGACTGCGCTGCTGCCTGCACCGAGAGGAGTGCGCAGCCAAGCAGCACTGCGCCGAGTGCCAGCCACCAGGAACGGACAGCAGGTGGCGAGAGGAGCGAGCGACGGCCGCTCCTGCGGCCCGACCACCCGGCTTCAGAATCCGTACGGATCATCCGACGGTGCTGCGGGAAGCGGCGAGGGCGCGGCAGCGCGCGTAGCGGTCTTCGGCGCCACGGCAGCGCGAAAGTGCGACGCAAACGCGCGACGCACGTCCTGCGGCCGCTCACGCACCACAGCGTTGCGCGCGCGAAGGATCTCGTCGTCGCTCGCCAGTTGCACGGTATCCTGCAACCAACCGAGGGTGAGCGTGGGGTCGAACGTGCGCAGCGTGCGCAGCACGGCCGTCTCCAGCGGCACCGAGGCCGCCGATGGATACTGGCTGACGCCGTCGCGACCGCGCATGACGGCGGGTCGCGGAAAGCGCACGAAGATCGGCTGCGTGAAATGCGGGTGTCGCACCATCAACTGTCCCTTTTCCAACGTGGCGAGCTTGGTCTTGATCGCCGGACTCAGGACCGCATAGCCAGGCGTGGCCAGCTCGTCTCCGTCCATGCGGCCGTACAATGCCGTCCCCGAGTTCCCGACGACGCGCCGGTGCACCTGCGACCGGAACTGCTGCGCCGCAAACAGCACGAGCCCGAGGTATCTCCCGCGTTCGGCGATGTCGAGCAGCATCTTGCGAACGTAGGTCTCCGGTCCGTCGCCCGGCGCGTACTTGTTCAGCTCGTCCACGAATACCACGACGTGCTGGACGCCGAGGTCGCGCTTCTCGAGGTGTTCGCGGAGCTTCGTCACCACGCGGGCGAAGATCAGGTCCTGCGCGTCCTCCTCGAGTCCGGCGACGTCGATCACGTACACCGTGCGATCGTCGAAGTTGCCGAACGGGAGGTCGCTCGTGGCGCCGTCGTCGGCGACGAGCCCCTTGCAGCGCAGTGAAATGTTGGAGAGGCGGTTGCGCACCTTGCGGATGGTGGCCACGTGGTGGGTGCGCCAGCTCTGGTCGTCCTTCTTCTCGAGACCGCGGAGCACGTCGCGGAACCAGACGTCGAGGTCGGCGAACGAAGTGACACTGTGCACGCGCTCCAGCATCGGGTCGGAGAACTTCTTGTCGAGAACATTCTCCTTGATGAAGTCGATCAGCGCGTCTGCCTTGGCGTCCACGTCATCCTTGTTGAGCAGCACCTCCGCGTACTGCAGCACTTCGCGCAGCCCCCATGTGAGCGGCGTGACGTTGTCGAGCAGCGCCTCGTTGCTGCGCAGCGTGTTGAGCGATACACCGTCCGACTTGTAGGGTGCGTAGTACTGCACGCTGGCGAAGGGATCGGCCGGAACGCCGCACTTCTCGTACAGCGCGCGGTCCGCGGCGTCGATCTCGCCCGGCTGGTCGAGGTAGCAGAGGTCCGGTCCCTTCACGTTGAAGCAGACCGCGGCCACGCTCCCCTTCTGCGCCGGAAAGTGCGTGAAGATGGACTGCAGCAGCCACTCCACCGCACTCGTCTTGGTGGCGAGGCCGGAGACGCCGCTGATGTTGAGGTGCGCCGCCTCGGGACCGATGAGGAAATCCGCATCGAGGTAGATGGGCGCATCGGTGCCACCGGCACGATACACGCCGATCGGGATGCCGGTGCGTGCACCCTCGCGCAGGTAGCCGTCCATTCGCAAGGCGATGGCGACGTCGGCCTCGTCAGCGAGGAAGACGGTGCCCATCGGGACGGGCTGCAGCGGCTCCTCGGGCACGTGCCGCAGCACGGCCGCCGTATACAGCCGGATCTCCGCTCGATCCGTCGGCTGCAGGCTCTCGCCGTCGGGCGAACCGTCGTGACCCATCACGTCGTGCAGCGGCGACGCGAGATCGGTCCAGCTGAATCCTTCCGTGACGACGCCGTACACCTGCGGCAGCACGCCGTTCACGGGATCGCGCCCATCGACGCGCACGATCGTCCCGATCCCGACGGGGGAATCGAGTGCGGTCCAGAAGTGGAACTCGTGCGGCGTGTTGGGGCGGCGCTCGGTGGCAACGACCCGGCCCAGGATAGACGACATCCTTCCTCAGACGGCTGGTGAAGCGTGCATCGTGAGAGGTGAATCGTGACGGCGGTCGAAGTGACGTCTCACGTCTGACGCTTCACGATTCACGGTCAGTTGATTGCCCGCAGGTATTCCTCACAGTCCCGCACCCCGTAGACCATCTTGTCCCATCGTGCATCGGGAAGCGCGAGGGGCGACGTCTCGGCGAGAATCCAGCGCGACACTTCATCGGCGCGCGCGCCGATGCGGTCCATGTCCTGCGGCTGCGGGCAGGCGATCTCGGCGCGGATCAGTCCCCACATCGGGTCGTGCCCTCGCGGATCGCGCAGCCGCAGGTACCAGCTGGCCACCGTGGTGCGCCGCGGCGACGTGATGCGAAAGACGCTGGAACGCTCGTAGCGGCCGAGAGAGAGCACCGCCCCGAGTGCCTCGCCCTCTGCGTAGAGGGTGCGGTGACTCTTCACCACGCCCACCGTGCAGGACGAGACCGCGACCTTTTCGCTTCCGCTGATGCCGCCGTCGATGAACAACGGATCGTGCTCCATGTTGCACCAGCGCTCGGCCAGTCGCTGCTCGAGCTCCTCGCGATGCCCCTGGACGCGGTGCACCGCGGCGTCGCGGAGGGCGAACGGATGCGACGCCAGATCCGCCGCGTCATCGGTGATGTCCACCAGCAGCGGGCCATACGTGACGCTCAGCGCCTCCCACGCCTGCGGCGTGACGAGCTGACGCGCGCAGTACAGCCGAGTCTCCACGAGCGCCTGATGCCAGGTGTGCATGCGACGAAGCCGGCGCTCCCGGACGACTGCAGCCACCCGTCCGAGAATGATGGGCACGCCGCCCAGGTAGCTCACCAGCTCGCTCCGCTGGGTCCCGTCGAGGAAGGCACGAAATCCCGCCGTTGGCGGATCGAATACGCGCCTGGCCCGCAGCGGCCCGCCCTCGAGGACAGTTGCGCTGATGAGCCGCGGCGCGTCGTTACCCTGTCCAGCAATCTCGAGCGTGCTCTCGCCCGTCGCGGCCGGTCGTGCCTCGGGCAGCAGCGTGGCCAGCTGGCGCTGGACCGCGCGGACGTTCAATGCAGGGCTGCCCATCTGATTCATATGCACCACACTCTCCGCCGCACTCGCCTCAGCCTGGTCGCCTCGCGTGGCTCGCATGGCCGCGCGGAGCGCGGGCTACGGGCGATCTTCGGGGGAATGGCCGTCGCGACCATCCTAACCGCCGCGGTCGGCTGTGACAAGCGCGCTCAGGGAGAGTCGCTCGACCAGCCGGCGCTGCCGCAGACGAGTCTCGCCGGCAAGCCGACGGTGCTCTTCCAGCTGTTCGGCGATCCCGCCGATCCCCGCCTTCTCCCCGTCGCCACGATGGGTCATGGCCGGGTCTCCCCCATCAGGCTCGACGCCGAGGGCTGGCGCACCTTCGACAAGCTCTACTTCAAGGCCGGGACGCGGGTGGCGATCTACCACGACGGTACCGCGATGACCACGGCGGTGGTGCAGCGTGGCATGTGGAGCGGCGGCACCGCGCTGTACAAGCTCCCCGGCTGCCGGGTGCCCCGACCCATGGCGGCGGCGAAGCTGGACTCCGTACCGGCGGAGATGACCACGCTCGACCTGATCGGCACGAGCGACCCGTTGCCGGTCACGGTGCGTGCCGCCCTCACCAGCGCGGATGAGGACAGCGCCCGCGCGTTCGCCGAGCGAGTGGCCCGTCGTGCAGCACTGATGCCGGCGGCGCGCTCGGAAATGGACCTGATCGTCACCGCCCTCCATACGGGCGTGACGGGCGAGCCGACTCTGGTGACGAGCTACATGGAGAAGTCAGCGGCGGCCGGCCTGCGGCCACGGCAGGTGTTCGCCCTCGCGGACTCCGGCGCCAATGGCTACGGCGTGACGTTCTACCACGCTCCGAAGGATTCGACACCCGAGTTTCGTCGGCTGATCGATCATGTCGATCTCACTGGCGACGGTGTGGACGAAGTGGTGCTCGAGGGCTGGCGTCCCGGGTCGGACAGCTATCCGATCGTTCTCAAGTTCATCAACGGCGGATGGCACGAGCTGGCGCGCGGCGCCGGCGTGTGGTGTTCCGACGCTCCGCGGCACGCGTCGGCACTGGATTTCGTGGAGGGACGCGGCGCCAGGTGAGCTGACGCTCACTCCACGCCGATGTCCCACGCCTGCTGCAAATCCTTCTTGGAGTAAGCACGGAACGCGGTCAGCGTCTGCGTGCGCTGCAGTCCCGGCACTTTCGGGAACGCCTCGGTCACGACACGGGCGATCTGGTCGTACTCCGCCACCCGGACGATGGCGACGAGATCCCAGTCGCCGCTCACCGAGTAGACCTCGGTGACACCCTCGATGTCGGCAATGAATTGCGCGGTGGCGGGAACCGAGGATGGTTCGGCGCGGATGAGAACGATGGTGGTGATCACGGCGGCGTAGTGGCAGGAAAAGGAGGCACGTTCAGGAACCAGAGACCGGCAAGGCGTCCCTGCCGATCCACATCGAGCAGCAGGTCGCTCCCGAAGCGAATGGACCGCACCTCACGCCGCTCCCCGATCCGGAAATGGAGGACTCGCTCGCCCTCGTCCGCCTCGGCACGCATGGGCGCTTCCACTTCCAGGGTAGCGGGTCCGGCGCTCGCGCGCATCGGCACTACAATCTCGGCACTGTCGGCGACGCGCGGAGCAACGAGCGCGGGATTGTGGTGCACGTCCGGCCACAGCGCGATCTCCACACCGACGACACGCCCCCCACGCAGATCCAGCACGAGCCAGGAACCGTCCGTTCCTTCGATCTCCACCGATGCGGAAGGCTCACCGGTTCCACCTCTCGCCGAGAGCGTGGCGGTGAAGATGTCGGTGTCAGCATCCCAGCGATAGTGCACGGCGGGTGGGACGCCGGCGACAGGCTGCAGCTCGACGGCGATGGTCATGAGTCTGCTCCGTGGATGGATGGACGAACTTAGCGCCCGCTGCCCGCGATGCATCGTCGTTTCAGCGCCCGCAGGGGCGGAACACCAAGGTCCCGGTGCAGGGACCTTGTTCCCGCCATTTCGACATCCGCAGTTTCTGTGTTCCGACCTCCCTCCCCTTCCGCTAGCTTCCGGGAACGTTGACAACTGGCCCTGACCGGAGTGGGGGAATTCCGTGGAGAGTGAAGCGAAGGAGCCGGCGGGCGTGAGCCGCGGGCAGAATGCCGTGCACGTCATGCCCTGGAATTGGCCTGCCGCCGAGGGGGTGCTTGCCACGCTGCTCGATCGGGTGGACGGCTCTCGCGCCGAGCCGCAGCTCCTGGTAGTCACGGCGGACGCCGAGAACGCCGCTCAGGCCGCCGCCGAAATCGTCCGGATCGCCGGTGATCGCGACGTCCGGGTGGTAGCTGCCACGGCCAGCCCACGAGCGGCGCGGCTGCTCCGGCAGTTCCCGGCCCAGGTCATCACCGGTGCCCCAGCCGAGCTGGTGGCGCTCATGCAGGGGTCGGCGCTCAAGCCGGAAAACGTCCGTGGTGTGCTGTTCGCGTGGCTGGACACGATCCTCGACACGCCGGATGCGGTGCCTCTCGAGACGTTGCTCGGCGAGCTGCCCAAGGAGGGCGCGCGCGTCGTGCTCGCTACCGAGGTCACGCCCGCACTCGAGGCCCTGGTTGAACGCTATGCACGACGCGCGCGACGGGTGAGTGAAGCTGCTCCCGCCGCGGACGTCGCGCCGCTGTCCGCGGAGTACGTCGCGGTGAGCGACGCGTCACGCCTCGTCACGCTGCGCCGCCTGCTCGACGCGCTCGATCTTCCGCGCGCCGTCCTCTATGCACGCAATGCCGCGCTTCGTGAGCAGGCGGCGTCGGTCGCCCGCGCGCTCGGCTATCCGGGCGACGCGGTTCGCGTGAGTGGCGGGGCGGCAGGCGAGAGCAACGATCCGCTCGTACTCGTCGAGCTGCCGGGGTCGCGCGAGGAACTGCGGTCGCTCATCGGCTCGGCGGCGCGTCGCATCTATGCGCTGGTGCTTCCCTCGCAGCTCGGCAGCCTGCGGGCATTGCTCGGTGGCGGCACGGCGGTGCCTGTCACGCTGCTCGATGCCGCCGAGCGTGCGCGCGGCCGCGACGCGGCGCTACGCGCGTCGCTGCGCGACGTGCTCGCCAACGGCGACGTGCGGCGCGAGGTGCTGGCGCTGGAACCGCTGCTCGCCGAGCACGACGCGATCGAGGTAGCGGCGGCAGCGCTCAAGCTGCTCGAGCAGCAGCGGCCGGCGCGTGCAGCGTCGGCGACGACGAGTGCGCAGCCCATGCAGCGACTGTTCGTGAACCTCGGCGAGAAGGACGGCGTTCGCCCGCAGGAGATCGTGAACGCGGTGATCACCGAGGCCGGCATTCCAGGCTCGCAGGTGGGCAAGGTGGAGGTCCGCGACACGCATACGCTGGTGGAAGTCGCGGCGTCGGTGGCTGGCCTCGTGGCCGAGAAGCTCACCGGCAGCGTGGTTCGCGGGCGTCGCGTACAGGCACGCGTGGATGCACCGCGGGATTCGCGGGATGGCGGGCGTCCGGCGCGTGGAGGTCCGCCGCGCGGCGACCGCCCGATGCGGAGCGGGCCGCCGCGAGGCGACCGACCGGTTCGGAGCGGCCCGTCGCGGGGAGCGCCGCGCGGCGATCGTCCCGATCGGAGCGAGCGGAGCGATCGGCCCGCTCGTTCGTTCGACAAGCCACGCAAGTTCGACCGCGGCGGCGCTGCGGGTCGTCCTCCCCGCCCCCGCCGCGACGACGCATGATCGGCGACATGTACCCCGCCGGCGCCGGCGGGTGGATCGAGGTGGTGTGCGGCGTGATGTTCAGCGGAAAGAGCGAGGAGCTCATTCGCCGCGTGCGCCGCGCCCTGATCGCACGGAAGAAGGTCCAGGTGTTCAAGTCGCACCTGGACGAGCGATACGCTGGCCTGTACCACGTGTCGAGCCACGATGGACGGACGGTGGAAGCGGTGCCGGTGGATTCGCCGGAGCAGATCGCGCGCGCCATGCGTCCGGAGACGCAGGTGGTGGCGATCGACGAAGCGCAGTTCCTTCCGGCGGGCATCGTGGAGCTCGCCACAGCCCTCGCGGCGAGCGGCCGGCGGGTGATCCTCGCCGGCACGGACACCGACTTCCGCGGCGAGCCATTCGGCCCGATGCCGCAACTGCTCGCGGTGGCGGAGCAGGTGGACAAGCTGCACGCCATCTGCGTCGTGTGCGGGAACCCGGCGAGCCGCAATCAGCGACTGATCGACGGCATGCCGGCGCGCTACGACTCACCGACGATCATGGTAGGCGGCGACGAGAGCTACGAGGCGCGCTGCCGGAGCTGCCACTCGGTGCCGAGGAAGGACGAAGATCAGGGGAGGCTGCTGTAGCTCGGGGACGGCAACACCGAGTACTGCGTACTGACGTACTTCGTACCCAGACCTGCATACCAGCCCCAAGAAAGCCCCGTAGCGATCCCGCTACGGCTGGCCGCTGCGCCGAGAGCGCGTGTCGGCACATTGGTGGGGCCCGATTCACGGGTCTCGGTACTTGAGTACGTAAGTACTCAGTACTCGTAGTTGTTGTATCGCCCGACATCCCCTACCTTGGCGGGCACCTGAACCCAGGATCCATCGTGCTCCTCGTCGGCCTCACCGGCAATATCGGCAGCGGCAAATCGACCGTGGCGCAGCTCTTCAGTGAGCGTGGCGCCACGATCATCGATGCGGACGTGCTCTCGCGGCGCGCGGTGGAAGTGGGGACGCCGGCCTTCCGCGCCATCGTCGAGCGATGGGGCACCTCGATCCTCGCTGCCGACGGCGCGATCGATCGGGGAGCGCTGCGGCGCACCGTGTTCAGCGACACGGCGCAACTGGAGCAGCTGAACAAGATCGTGCACCCGGCCGTGGAGCGCATGCGGGTGGCGCTCGTCGAGCAGGCCCGCCAGCGTGGCGACCGGGTGGTGGTGTGCGACATTCCGCTGCTCTTCGAGAAGAAGATGGCGGGAAAGTTCGACCGGATCGTGCTCGTGGACGCGCCACGCCCGGTGCGGCTGGAGCGGTTGGTGCGCGAACGCGGCCTGCGCGAGACCGAGGCCATGGACATGATCGTCGCCCAGATGCCGGCAGAGCTGAAGCGCGCCCGCGCCGACTTCGTGATCGACAACGACGATACGCTCACGGTGCTCGACCGCAACGTGTCCGCGGTCTGGGCGGCGCTGCAGCAGGTGGCGGAATCGGCGGAAGCGGCCAGCGTCCACTGACGTCGGCACGCTTGAACTGCGCGAGTGGGGCGGGTAGACTGCCCTCACCTACACCCTGAGCCGCTGGAGCGCGCCGTGTCCGACATTCCGAAGGATCTGCTGTATACGGAGGACCACGAGTACCTCAAGCCGGCGGGTGAGCCCGGCGTCGTCTACATCGGCGTCACCGACTATGCGCAGGGTGAGCTCGGCGACATCGTCTTCGTCGAGCTGCCGAAGGCGGGCGCGAAGTTCAGCCGCCACGACGTGTTCGGCACCATCGAGGCGGTGAAGGCCGTTTCGGAGCTCTTCGCGCCGGTGAGCGGCGAAGTGCTCGAGGTCAATTCCCGTCTCGACGGTGAACCGGCGCTCGTGAACAGCGACCCCTACGGTGACGGCTGGATGATCAAGCTCCGCCTCGCCAACGAGGGCGAGAAGCAGGGGCTGATGGACGCGGCGGCCTACGAGAAGAAGGTGGGATGACTCTCTGACCGTGAGACGTGAAGCGTGAGTCGTGAAGCGTCACACGCGGGAAGAGGAAATGGCGGAGAAAACTGAAACGGCAGGATCCCATCCATCGGGATCCTGCCGTTTCGCTCTTTCAGCCCCCTTCCTGCGTTGATGCCGTTACCGTCACGGTTCACGGTTTACGCGCTCTCCGCGACGTCCTCCGCATAAGCGTCCGTCGGCAGGCACGAGCACACGAGGTGCCGGTCGCCGTAGGCGCTCTCGATCCGCGCCACGGTCGGCCAGAACTTCCGGTCGCGCGTCCAGGGGGCCGGGAACGCGGCCTCCTCGCGGCCATAGGGATGCGTCCACGTGTCGCTCACCACGGCGCGCATGGTGTGCGGCGCGTTCTTGAGCAGGTGGTCCTCGCGATCGGCGGTTCCGTCCTCGATCGCACCGACCTCCTCGCGAATGGCGATCAGCGCGTCGCAGAAGCGGTCCAGCTCCGACTTGGGCTCGCTCTCCGTCGGCTCGATCATCAGCGTGCCGGCCAC
>Ga0157372_10008210_pt1 | contig 11095 bp, 14 predicted proteins | sample C55metaG_FD_115307 | JGI IMG/M metagenome (GOLD analysis project Ga0157372, IMG submission 115307) | Corn rhizosphere microbial communities from Kellogg Biological Station, Michigan, USA - C5-5 metaG | ecosystem: Host-associated > Plants > Roots > Rhizosphere > Soil | place: USA: Michigan...
CTGCATACACATACGCAATGAATATTTATAAATTACTTAGTCTATTCTTTATTTTTAACCTCACCGTTGTTTATCAAAGTAAAGCCCAGGAAGACCAGGAGCATCCGGTAGCGGACTCTGTTGTACAATCGGCAAAGAACAGCCTTGAAAACAATGGTAAAGTGCAACATTTGTACCGAATGAATTACTGGGCAAGCGGTGGATTTTCGCTTGCAGCTACTGCGGCCAATGTTTATGCAATACCAACAATTATTAAAAGCAAACAGCAAATAACAGATGCGGAACTGGCAGCATTGAACAAAAATGTTTTTAGCGGATTTGACAGGATAGCATTAGAGCAAAACCCTAATGACAGGGATGACTGGTATAAAGCATCTGATTATACACTCCCAGCTATTGTTGCATCTGCTGCAGTGTTAGGGCTCGATAAAAAAATACAAAAAGATTGGGCAAGGCTATTACTTCTTTATTATGAAACACATGCTGTTACATTTACCCTTTACAACTTTAGTTTCTTCGGACCGGCATTTCAAAATAAGATAAGGCCTGTATCCTATTACAATGAATTGCCCGTATATAAAAGAAACGGGGGCAACAACCGGAATTCAATGTATAGCGGACATACAGCATCATCGGCAGCCGCTACATTTTTTATGGTTAAAGTATATAGCGATTACCATCCTGAGTTAGGCGCCAAAAAATACCTGCTATACGGGTTGGCATCCATACCTCCGTTAGCAGAGGGCTATTTGCGTGTAAAAGCACTGGCACATTTCCCTTCAGATGTGATGATGGGATTTGTTATAGGTGCGGCATGTGGAATAGCAGTGCCTTCGATCCACCGCATCAGGAACCATAATATAGATGTTGGAATGACAGGCACTCCTGTAGGTCCAGGAATCGGCTTTACGTGGCACCCGGCTTATAAGCAACCTGTTGTTTCGGGAATAGTTAAACTCCGTCCTTAGCTACATCCTCAAGGGATACAATGCCCGTATTAAGTGCGAACATTACTAATCCCAGGCGGGTATTGAGGTTCAGTTTCTCAAAAAGCGCATTGCGGTATCCCTCTGCTGTGCGCGTACTAACGCCCATTTTCGCACCTATTTCCTTGTAGTTCATTTCGGTGCAGCAGTATTCAAGGAACTTGATATCGCGTTCGTTGATCTTATGCAGCGGGTTTTCATTTTCCTTGTGCAGCATTTGAAAGAAGCTGCTGGCTACAAGCTCAGAGCTATAATAACCTTTTTCATAAATGTCCTCCAGTGCTTTAACAAGCTCACGGATATCGGCGCCTTTTATCAGATAACCGTTTGCACCGCTTTTCAGCATTTTTATGATGCTGAATTCGTGATTATACATGGACAGGGCAAGTATCTTTATTTCAGGCCATTTCTTTTTTATGTATACGCATGTTTCGTAGCCATTCATGGGCTTCATGTTAATGTCAAGTATACATATCTTTGGCATTACAGTTGTTTTCTCCAGCTTTTCTATTAGCTCAGATCCGTCTGCTGCTTCAATAATTACCTCAAAGGGCGACGACGAAGAAATAAAATTGGCAATGGCGCTCCGCATCATTACATGATCATCGGCCATGGCTATAGGTATGCGTGTCGTCTTAATTTCCATAAGGTATGCTCAGTTTGATCGCGGTGCCTGCAAATTTAGCGGATTCTATGTTTAATGCACCTCTCATCAATTTTATTCTTTGTTGCATATTGGCAAGGCCAATGCCTTTACTTTTATCGCTTTCCATTTCATCAGGGTTAAAACCAACACCGTTATCGGTGATTTCCATATGGAAATTCTCTGGTCCATAATCCAGTGAAATATTAACCTTAGTAGCATTAGCATATTTAGTGATATTGGTAAGCGCTTCCTGTGTAATGCGAAATACCATTAACTCCTGTTCATCATTTAGATCTTTTTCACCTGAACATACTATTTCCGTATTGAAATTATTAAATGAACTGATGTAGCGTAATTCTTTTCGGATCGCTTCTTCCAAACCAATGTGGCTAACATGTTGCGTATTCAGCACATGACTAACATTGCGAAGGTCTTCAATAGAACTGTTAAGCAGGTTGTAGGATTGCTGTAGAAGTTTTGGATCAACCGGGCCGTTTGAATTGAGGATGGCTGAAAGGTTCATTTTTGCCAGGCTAAGGGAGTGCCCTATATTATCATGTATTTCTTGCGACACCTGGTTTAGCGCATGTTCCTGAACCTCGAGGCGCGTGTGCAGTAATTCGTTACGATAATGATACTCCATCTCTTTCTTTTCCATTTGGAAACGGCGCTGCTTGCTTTTGTTGATGACCATAAAAATGGTCAGGTAAAAAATGAACAGTGTGATAACTACCGAAACAGAAATGAGTAACGGTATGAGGTAATTGTCATTCATAATTTACGTTTTGGTAATAGAACAAGAACAATGCTAAAGCCGAGATAGGTCATTATGTTTATGTATAATAATATTAACCCAATATAAGGAATTACATCAAGCTTCTTAGCAATTAGAACAGTGTACAACGACCAATTTGCATATGTTATTCCCCAGAAGAAAAGCAGTATACAGCAAATCCAAAAATGGGGTGTCTGAAATATAATAACCTCCTCATTTTCTAATATCCTGTAGAAAGCAAAAAGCGACATACTCAATATACAAAAACCCTCAAACAATAAAAAGTTGGAATTATATTCATACAAGGGCTGCAAAAATTTTGCATTAGCGATTGCAACAATAATTCCGATCAAACCAATTACCCAGCCTATTTTGTTCTTTTTAAAGGTGTCAATACTGAAGTTAAAATATAGAGACACCATAAGCAATTCTATAGGGCTGTAAAAATGATAAATTGGCATATTGTTTTCGTGATGCCTGGCGAAAAAAAAAGCCAACCCTTCACTAAAGGCCGTCAGGCCAAAAAGAGATACCAAAATCTTGGTTGCTGAATCCAACTTATTGAATCTAACAACTCCAATTAGAAAAGCAAATACTATTAAACTTAAATAAATAAATGGTAAGGCTCTCGAACCCATGCTTTATTGAGGAAAGTTGTCATTTGCCGCACTTCCGTTGTCGATGCAATTTGCCGGGCAAGGGAACGCATGATCCATCAAAGTATTTTCCGGAGTATAAATATAATTATTGTCAGAGCTTATGCCAGAAATAATTAATGTTATTGCACTCGGGTTCATTCCAGCATAATTATTTTTATGACCGTTATTAATATAGGACAGTGTGTGTGCAAAGGAGATGCGAATGCGTTTTACATTATTATTCTGCAAGTAATAGCGTAGTGCATCAGCATCAATTGTAAATGATTTGATGTCGTTGTTGCCGCTGGCAGTAAGGCTACCAAGGTAGCTATTTACCATCTTATTTGCTGAATCAATTGTTATGAAAGGTGAGTCAACCCCTGTCATAGCCATGCTGTGCACATCTTTATTATCCGTTACCGGCTTGGTTGCAGCATTCTTTTTTGTACATGCAGCTATCAGGCAAGTAAGAACTATAATTGTCAAGAAGAAGTGGTTTTTCATAAATTTTGTGTTCGACTGTTAAGATTAAATATCTTTCTACAAAATTATGCCTATATTTTAAAGTGGAGAAGAGCTAATAAACTCAATTCTAATGCGTTAAAAAACTTATTTGCAAATTTACTAATTATTGTTTATTTAATTAGTTATAGATATAGTTTAGTAAATTTTACATATCATTTTTAACCTTTAATTGTGTTTTTGTTCAAACTGCAACAAAATGCAGTAAAAATATACATTTAGTGATAGCGCATACTCTTTATAAATAAGCAAGATTTACCAAGGTGTTCCACAAATTAATTACTACCAGCCATCACCGTCAAGCATATTTCCTAATCCGCCCAGTATGCTTCCTTCTTCTTTTTTGTTGTAAGTGCCATAGCTGAGTATGCGGCTGGCCAATCTGCTTACAGGTAATGTTTGTATCCATACAGTGCCGGGGCCGCGTAATGTAGCAAAGAAAACGCCCTCCCCACCGAAGATGGTATTCTTAATGCCTCCTACAAATTGTATGTCATACGATACCGTTTGTGTAAAACCCACAATGCATCCTGTATCTATTTTTATCAATTCGCCAGGCTGTAGATTACGTTGTGTCACGTGCCCTCCCGCATGCATAAAGGCCATACCATCACCTTCTAATTTTTCCATGATGAAACCCTCACCGCCAAACAATCCGGTACCTAGTTTTTTCTGAAATTCTATTCCCACTGAAACACCCTTAGCAGCACATAAAAACGCATCCTTCTGGCAGATGATCCTGCCACCAAGCTGCGCCAGGTCCAGCGGAATTATCTTGCCAGGGTAGGGTGCTGCAAACGAAACCCTTTTCTTGCCTTGACCAATGTTTGTAAAAGCAGTCATGAATAAGCTTTCGCCCACAAGCAAACGCTTACCTGCAGAAAATAATTTGCCCAACAGACCGCTATTGTTTTGCTGGCTGCCGTCCCCAAAAATGGTGTCCATTTGTATGCCATCGTCCATCATCATAAACGCGCCTGATTCGGCAATAGCAGTTTCGCCCGGGTCCAGTTCCACTTCTACATACTGCATTTCCTCACCATGGATATTGTAATCTATTTCATGACTGTAGCTCATATTGTGTGTAATTTTTTATCAAAGCTATGGATAAGGATTGTACGTAAGAACAAACCGATTGTTAAAAGCAAGGAGGCAATGGCACATTTCTTTAACCTTATTACCGGCTTTAATTATTGATAACTTAAAAACGAAGATTATGGAAAACAACATGAATAACGACCAGGATATGGACATGACTACCAACCGCAGCAACGCAGGTGAAGGCATGGCAGATAATGAGCAAAATATGGAACAGGCAGAAGGTGCGAAACAACAAAATGCAAATATGGACGAAACCGGATCGCACAGGGAAGGGCAATACGATAAGCAAAGCGACAAGCCCACTATGAGGCCCGGTAGCGCAGACACCGAGGAAGCTGATTAACAAGGAATAGCTTGTTATTTAAAGAACGTATTGAAAGTTGAAGTCTGGTAATTTATTTAACTGACTCACAATAAAGCAATTTTCAATACGTTCTTTTGTTTTTAAACTATAGCCTGTGAAATACCTTAAACTCATTTTTCCGACAGTGCTGGCATTTTATTTGACCAGTTGCAAGAAAGAAGTAATGCGAGGTAATGTTGTTCAACAACATGACACTACAATTGTTAATGTAGATTCTGCATTATACCAGAGAGTAATTTATTCTGGTCTTATAGTTTCAATTGATTCAGACTGGACGGCTTATAACAAACAATCCTTTAATGGAAGCGTTAACGTAATTATCAATTACAAAGACTCTACTATAGAAGGGTTTATTGATTCAAGACATTCCTTCGCATACAGGTTAAATGACTCTAACATATACAAAAGCAATACTACAGGTAGTCAATACGTAAGTTTTAAAGGTGATAGCATTTTTTATTATTATCATTATGATGATGGCCGCTCGCATCCGCCGGGTGTCATGAATGAACTGATTTTTAATGGAAAAAAGTAACTCTATGAAACCCTTAGTAATAATAATTGCTTTCTCAATTTCTGTTATTAGTTGCTCTAAAAAAAACACAAAGAGCTATACTGTTCATGTTGACGATACTTCTTATGTAAATTCAACCCGGATCAGAACTTTTATTTACCGGGATGGAACTGATAGTATTAATGTAACAAGAAACTATATTGATAGCACTATTAGTTTTGCAGGTCTTGTTTTTAGCGCTGTATTTAGATTGAATAATGTTGAGGTTGATACGGAGATATATAAATCGTTTGATAGTTTTGTGCTCTTTGGTGATAGTTTGATTGCCCAGAGACCTCATGTTAGGAATTATACTACAGCAGTTACGTTCAGAGGAAAGAGATAGTAGTCTTTGATATTCAGCCACTAATTAACATATTTGCTTCGCATGCAGGCCGAAGCGCTGATACTATTAATTGCCAATGGGGATGAAAACGCCTTCAGGCAGTTGTATGAGCTGTTCAAGGATAAGGTGTATAATACATGCCTGTCGTACCTGCAAAATAAGGAAGAAGCAGAGGAGGCTGCACAGGATGTCTTCGTGGAAGTATTTCATTCTGCTCACAAATTCAAGCAGCGATCATCTGTTTCCACATGGGTGTATCGTATAACGGTGAACAAATGCCTGGACAGGCTGAGGTACAGGAGCCGGCAAAAGCGGTTCGCATTTATTTCTTCTTTGTTTAATAAAACCACAGGTGAGTTGCAGCATGATGCACCTGCCTTTGAACATCCGGGCATTTTACTGGAACAGAAAGAGCACGCAGCTAAGCTATTTGCCGCGATTGCCCGGCTGGTGGAGCAGCAGCAGACCGCTTTTATATTAAGACAGGTAGAGGGATTGTCACAAAAAGAAATAAGCCAGATAATGGATCTGTCGGAGAAAGCAGTGGAGTCGCTGATACAGCGCGCCAAGGCCAATCTGCGTAAAATATTGAGTGAATAAGAAGGAAATTATTATGAACAACGTCAAAATGAACAGTTATGCAGCAAAGAAGAAATAGTGATACGGAAAGAATACTCCATAGCCTGGATGGTATGGAGCGCGCGTCTGCACCCAGCCATTTGTTCCATAAAATAGAACAGAGGCTACACACCATTATAGAAAAAGGCCGTACGGTACCTTTGCGTACCGTCTCGTTAGCGGCAGCAAGTTTATTGCTTCTTGCAGCGATAAATATTCTGATGATCAGCCACAGCCATAAAGCGAAGCAACCTAAGGGCGACGCTATGCAGCAACTGGTCAATTATTACGGGCTAAATGAAGATGCCGGCTTATGAGAACGGATCGTTTTTATAAGGTGGTCATAGTACTGCTGTTGCTGCTGAACATGGGCACATTAGGTTATTTATGGAAGTCGGGCAACGCCGGTCCCGCTGATATGCCTATGTCGCCACCGCAGCATGACAGGATGCTTGCGCAAAAGCTGCATATGACGGAAGCGCAGCTTGATCAGTTTCGGATGCTGAAAGAGGAACATCACGGACAAATGATGAAACTGCACGAGCAGGCACGTCAATTGCATGTGGCACTGTTTGCGTTACTAAAAGAGAGAAATGTTGATACGGTCGCAAAGAATAATATACTTCGTGCTCTTCAGCAAAACAGCGACCAGAAGGAACGAGTGACCTTTGAACATTTTGTAAAACTGCGCAGCATACTTACGCCGGACCAGCAGCCTTTATTCGATGACTTTGTAGAGGAATTCAGCCGGCGCATTATGCAGCCGGGGCCTGAACCGCGGCCTTAACAATATGAATAGAATTTTTTGTGTAGTTTTATTGTACAATTATCAAATCAATGAACAATTTTAACCGTGATCAGCAGTATGCTGATTATACAATTGTAGGGAGCGACGCAAAGCCTATATCAAAGACTTTCATGGCTAATGTATTCCTGTGGATGTTTGCTGCATTGGCTGTTTCTGCTTTTTTTGCCTACCTGTTTGCAAGCAATGAATATTTAATAAGCTACCTTATTAGCAATACCGGTAAAGGGCTTAATATGCTGGGCTGGGCAGTAATGCTGGCACCGCTTGGTTTTGTATTACTCATGTCTTTTGGTTTCCAAAGGTTGTCATCACCGGCCATGATCACACTGTTTTTGCTGTATTCTGCTATTAATGGTATTAGCTTCAGCTTTATATTATTGGCATATACAGCAGGTTCTGTGCTTGGTTGCTTTTTATCTGCCTCTGCTATGTTCGGTATTATGGCTGTAATGGGCTATACTACGGATAAAGATCTTACAGGTTTTGGCCGCATTATGATGATGGGCCTTATTGGTATCCTCGTTGCCATGCTTATCAATTTCTTTATGCATAGTGCTGTGGTTGATTATGTGATCAGCATCATTGGTGTGATGGTATTTACAGGCCTCACTGCTTATGATGTGCAAAAACTGAAACGCGTGGGTGCTGGGATGGAATATGAAGGCGTAGGTCAGGAAAATACACGTAAGATGTCTATACTGGGTGCGCTTACGCTATACCTTGATTTCGTAAACTTATTCCTGATGTTGCTTCGCTTGTTTGGCAATAGAAGAAACTAATTTTATTTAGTCACTATATGCAACTGGCTCCCAATAGGAGCCAGTTGTGTTTTATTGCTTTCTGCTGATATCAAACCAGCCATTATTCAATTCAACAGTCTGCTCAGGTTCACCCCTTGTGCCATAGAAAACAAAACTGCCTGCAATAACGGTAGCATCAAAGCGTGTAAACATAACATAGGAACGTGTAGAGTCTGCAAAGTATATATCTGTTGATTGGCCACCTGTGTAATAAGACTGTTCATCGGTAGGATATATTTTACTGAGGAAGTATTTTTTATTTACCACCGGTGTTTGGGTATTAACGTAGATATTCAAGTCATCGTAAGGGCTTTTGCTGTCTTTACGGTTATAGCTGCTGATAAAAACGGAGTTGCTTAATATAGAAACAGAAACGGCATCGTCACTAAACACACCCGGCACGCCCTGTATATAATGCTGTTTGCCGTTGAGCATATAGAAGATAGTGTTACTGCCTATGGTAGAGGCTTGCGTTATACTGTCTGTCGGGCTCTTCTCTTTTTTGCAGGAGAAAATAACAATTGTAAACAAGAACGGTACACACGTATATTTTAAAAATGCGCCTACACTTTTATTCATGATGTAAATATCCTAAAGAAATATATTGCTTTTCTGGAAATTGGAGAAGTACTTTTTTTATATTATTTTACTTTTTAATTTCTGACAAAAAATTAAATACACCCTATGCAAAAAATTGTTTTCTCTCTGTTATTGGTGCTGATCGCTAATACATTGCACGCTCAAAAAGAAGACTATATCTGGTATTTTGGCCCTACGGGTGCCGGTATCGATTTTAACACTTGTCAACCTGTGTTACTTACAAATGGCGTGAATGACGGCTATGCCTGGGAAGGGTCAGTAACAATATGCAATAAACAAACAGGGAAACTTTTATTCTATACTAATGGTTATAATGTTTACAACGCAAAACATGATACAATGCTTAATGGTAAGCAAGCTGGTATAGGTAACACACAAACCCAAAATTTAATTATTCCTTTTCCTGGTAGCGATAGTCTTTATTATATGTTTACACCTGATGTGCAAACAGGGATACTTTCAAATAGCAATTATCCAAACGCACGGGGAATAAATTATGCAGTAATAGATATGAGTAAGGATAATGGCAATGGAGCTGTGTTGTCAAAATTTAATATCCTAAAAGATACGCCCAATTGTGAAAAACTAACCGCAATACGACATCAAAATGGAGGAGATATTTGGCTTTTAGGTCATGAATATCGCAATAATAACTTCTTTGTTTTTAAAATCAGTTCATCAGGAATAAACACAACCCCAATAAAATATAGTATAGGTCCGTCAATTGGAGTGTTAAAGGACCCGAACTTTTTTGATGCAATAGGTGAATTAAAGGCATCACCCGATGGCACTAAAATAGCTTTTACCACCTTCTATAATGGAACAACTACTTTATGCGATTTTGATAATGCTACAGGGACCATATCCAACCCGGTAATATTAAATATTGGAAAGGGTGGAGGCTATGGCATTTCTTTTTCCCCGGATAATAAAAAACTTTACATCTCGAGAAATGACACGGCACATAATGTTACTCCTGTACCAGACAGTGCTGAACTGCTTCAATTTGATATTAGCTCCGGTAACCAGACAACAATTCAGAATACAAAAGCTAGTTTGTTTAAATGTAGTAAATGTGGATTTGGCAGCATTAAACTAGCGCCTAACAAAAAAATATACGTTGCAAGGTTTGGACAGAAAAATAATTGGCAGGGAGATTCTTCTTTAGGAGTAATAAATTATCCTGATAGCGCAGGTATGGCTTGTGATTATGTACATGACGGCTTTTCACTTCACGGTATTCGAGGAAGCTGGGGATTAAATAATGAAATGGAATATGGTCATCAGTGTATCGATGGAAGTGATACAACTACCAGAACTTTAGAGTTGAATAGCAATAATGCTGACATGAAGTTGTATCCTAATCCGTTTAATGATCTTTTGAAGATTAGCATTAATAAGCTTAATATAAATTCAATTCGCCTGAAAATCGTTAACTCAATGGGAACAACAATATTCTATTCTCATGAAGACATTACTGGAAATAAATTTGTGAAAAGTATTGACCTAAGTAATATTCCTCAAGGAATATATTATTTAGTTGTCTCAATTAATAATGATGAGCTATCAAGAATAATTGAAAAGAAATAAATATGTATAACAAAGGGCCTTCAATCAAAGGCCCTTTGTAAAATTATTTTCAGAACTATTCTACTCATCCAGCTTCAGTACCGCCAAGAATGCTTCCTGTGGTACGTCTACGCTACCTATCTGGCGCATACGTTTCTTACCTTCTTTCTGCTTTTCCAGGAGTTTACGCTTACGGCTGATGTCACCACCATAACATTTTGCGGTTACGTCTTTACGCATCGCAGAGATGGTTTCACGGGCTACGATCTTAGCGCCCACTGCTGCCTGTATGGCTATCATAAATTGCTGGCGCGGTAATAATTCTTTCAGCTTAGAACATAACTTACGGCCGAAGTCCTGTGTACGGCTGCGGTGTATCAATGCACTCAATGCATCTACTTTGTCGCCATTCAGCAGTATATCCATCTTGGCGATATCGCTCTCGCGGTAGTCCAGCGGATGATAATCGAATGAAGCATAACCACGTGTAGATGATTTCAGTTTGTCGTAGAAGTCAAATACGATCTCGGCCAGGGGCAGTTCAAATATCAGCTCCACGCGCGTAGTTGTCAGGTAATGTTGGTTTATCAGTATACCGCGTTTGCCAAGGCAGAGGCTCATGATATTACCGATATAATCGGGCAGGGTGATGATCTGCGCACGGATGAACGGTTCTTCGATCCTGTCGAGCCTGCTGGGGTCGGGCATCTCACTCGGATTGTTTACGATGATGGCTTTTTCTGTGTCCCTGGTGAGGTATGCTTTAAAG
>Ga0157372_10008211_pt1 | contig 11094 bp, 9 predicted proteins | sample C55metaG_FD_115307 | JGI IMG/M metagenome (GOLD analysis project Ga0157372, IMG submission 115307) | Corn rhizosphere microbial communities from Kellogg Biological Station, Michigan, USA - C5-5 metaG | ecosystem: Host-associated > Plants > Roots > Rhizosphere > Soil | place: USA: Michigan...
GATGAACAAGACTTTGAAGGTGCGCTGCATGCCTTTGCCAATCGAGAGCGTCGTTTCGGCGGCACCGAGCCTGGTGGCGACAAAGCCTGATGGGGGTAGCTTTTGCTGAAGTATCGCCTGATTTCTGCTTTTGTATTAATACCCGTCGTCATTGCGGCGCTCTTTTTACTTCCCCCGGTGGGGTTTGCTCTGGTCACGCTCGCGGTCTGTATGCTGGCCGCATGGGAGTGGGGCCAGCTTAGCGGCTTTACTTCACGCACGCAGCGGGTATGGCTGGCCGTGCTCTGCGGCCTGCTGCTGGCGGTGATGCTGTTTACGATCCCGGAGTATCACCATAACGTGCATCAGCCGCTGGTTGAGGGCTCGCTATGGGCTTCGCTGGGCTGGTGGATCGCTGCGCTGCTGCTGGTGCTGTTCTATCCTGCCTCGGCGGCGCTGTGGCGTCACTCTAAGGCGTTGCGCCTGCTGTTTGGCATCCTGACCATTGTGCCCTTTTTCTGGGGCATGCTGGCTCTGCGGGCCTGGCACTATGATGACAACCACTACAGCGGTGCGCTGTGGCTGCTCTACGTCATGATCCTCGTCTGGGGTGCGGATTCCGGGGCGTACATGTTCGGCAAGCTGTTCGGCAAGCATAAGCTGGCGCCGAAAGTGTCGCCCGGGAAAACCTGGCAGGGCTTTATCGGCGGCCTGTTTACGGCGGCGGTGATCTCCTGGGGTTACGGCATGTGGGCAAACCTTGAGGTGACGCTCTCTACGCTGCTGATCTGCTCGGTTGTCGCGGCGCTGGCCTCGGTGCTGGGCGACCTCACCGAAAGTATGTTTAAGCGTGAAGCCGGAATTAAGGACAGCGGACACCTGATTCCAGGCCATGGCGGCATCCTCGATCGCATCGACAGCCTGACGGCGGCGGTCCCGGTGTTTGCCTGCCTGCTGCTGCTGGTCTTTGGGACGATTTAACGGATGATTTTATGCTGAGCATTCTCTGGAATCTGGCAGCGTTTATTGTTGCGCTGGGCGTGCTAATTACCGTGCATGAATTTGGCCATTTCTGGGTTGCTCGCCGCTGCGGCGTCCGGGTTGAGCGCTTTTCCATTGGTTTTGGCAAAGCGCTCTGGCGTCGTACCGACAAGCAAGGCACCGAGTTTGTTATCGCCCTTATCCCGCTGGGGGGCTATGTCAAAATGCTCGACGAGCGCGTCGAGCCGGTGATCCCCGAGCTGCGTCACACCGCCTTTAATAACAAAACCATCGGCCAGCGCGCCGCCGTGATCGCCGCGGGTCCCGTGGCTAACTTCCTCTTTGCTATCTTTGCCTACTGGCTGGTGTTCATCATCGGCGTCCCTGGCGTTCGTCCGGTTATTGGTGAAATTACGCCCAACTCCATTGCCGCCAGTGCACAAATCGCCCCTGGGATGGAACTTAAAGCCGTTGACGGTATCGAAACGCCAGACTGGGATGCCGTGCGTCTGCAGCTGGTGGATAAAATTGGCGATGAGCAGACCACCGTTAGCGTTGCGCCTTTTGGCAGCGACAGTCGTCAGCAGAAGACGCTGGATCTGCGTAACTGGGCGTTTGAGCCAGACAAGCAGGATCCGGTAGCGTCGCTGGGCATCCAGCCGCGCGCGGCGCAGATTGAATCCGTGCTGGCAGAGGTGCAGTCCGGGTCGGCGGCAAGTAAAGCGGGTTTGCAAGCTGGCGACAGGATCGTTAAAGTCGATGGTCAGGCAATCACGCAGTGGATGACCTTTGTGACCCTGGTGCGTGATAATCCGGGTAAACCATTGGCGCTGGATATAGAAAGGCAGGGAACTCCCTTGTCTTTAACGCTGATACCAGATACAAAACCGGGTAGCGGCAAGGATGAAGGGTTTGCGGGCGTTGTGCCAAAGGTTATCCCGCTGCCGGACGAGTATAAAACAGTACGCCAGTATGGGCCGTTTGATGCCGTTGTCGAAGCCACGGGTAAAACCTGGCAGTTGATGAAGCTCACGGTCAGCATGCTGGGCAAATTGATCACCGGCGACGTCAAACTGAACAACCTCAGCGGGCCGATCTCGATCGCCCAAGGGGCTGGGATGTCTGCGGAGTTTGGGTTGATCTACTACCTGATGTTCCTCGCCTTAATCAGCGTGAACCTCGGGATTATCAACCTGTTCCCTCTACCGGTGTTAGATGGGGGACACCTGCTGTTTTTAGCGATAGAGAAGCTAAAAGGCGGGCCGGTATCCGAGCGGGTTCAAGACTTTAGTTATCGCATTGGCTCAATTTTGCTGGTGCTGTTAATGGGGCTTGCACTTTTCAATGATTTCTCTCGGTTATGAGAGTTAGTTAGGAAGAACGCATAATAACGATGGCGATGAAAAAGTTGCTTATAGCGTCGCTGCTGTTTAGCAGCGCGACCGTATACGGTGCTGAAGGGTTCGTAGTGAAGGATATTCATTTCGAAGGCTTACAGCGTGTCGCCGTTGGTGCGGCCCTCCTCAGTATGCCAGTGCGTCAGGGTGACACGGTGACTGATGAAGACATCAGTAATATTATCCGTGCGCTGTTTGCCACCGGCAACTTCGAGGACGTTCGCGTCCTGCGCGATGGTGATACGCTTCTCGTGCAGGTTAAAGAGCGTCCTACCATTGCCAGCATCACCTTTTCGGGCAACAAGTCCGTAAAAGATGACATGCTGAAGCAGAACCTCGAAGCCTCCGGCGTGCGCGTGGGTGAATCACTTGACCGCACCACCCTGGCCGATATCGAAAAAGGTCTGGAAGATTTCTACTACAGCGTCGGTAAGTACAGCGCCAGCGTGAAAGCGGTCGTTACGCCGCTGCCGCGTAACCGCGTCGACCTGAAGCTGGTCTTCCAGGAGGGCGTCTCCGCCAAAATCCAGCAGATCAACATCGTCGGTAACCATGCGTTCAGTACCGAAGAGCTGATCTCAACCTTCCAGCTGCGCGATGAAGTGCCGTGGTGGAACGTGGTGGGCGATCGCAAATACCAGAAGCAGAAGCTGGCAGGCGATCTGGAAACGTTACGCAGCTACTACCTCGATCGTGGCTACGCGCGTTTCAACATCGACTCTACCCAGGTCAGCCTGACGCCGGACAAAAAAGGCATCTACATTACCGTTAACGTCACCGAAGGCGATCAGTACAAGCTTTCCAGCGTTGAAGTCAGCGGTAACCTGGCCGGCCACTCCGCCGAAATTGAGAGCCTGACGAAAATTCAGCCGGGCGAGCTCTATAACGGTACCAAAGTGACCAAGATGGAAGACGACATCAAGAAGCTTCTGGGTCGCTATGGCTACGCCTACCCGCGCGTACAGTCTCAGCCTGAGATCAACGACGCGGATAAGACCGTGAAGCTGCACGTCAACGTCGATGCGGGCAACCGCTACTACGTGCGCAAGATCCGCTTTGAGGGTAACGATACCTCCAAAGATGCCGTTCTGCGCCGTGAAATGCGTCAGATGGAAGGCGCATGGCTGGGCAGCGATCTGGTCGATCAGGGTAAAGAGCGTCTGAACCGTCTCGGCTACTTCGAAACGGTGGATACCGATACCCAGCGCGTATCAGGCAGCCCGGACCAGGTTGACGTGGTCTACAAGGTCAAAGAGCGTAACACCGGTAGCTTTAACTTCGGCGTAGGCTACGGCACCGAGAGCGGCGTGAGCTTCCAGGTCGGCGTCCAGCAGGATAACTGGCTGGGCACCGGTTACTCGGTCGGGATCAACGGCACCAAGAACGACTATCAGACCTACTCTGAGCTGTCTGTGACCAACCCGTACTTCACCGTTGACGGCGTGAGCCTCGGTGGTCGTATCTTCTATAACGACTTCGAAGCGGATGATGCGGACCTGTCGTCGTACACCAACAAGAGCTACGGCCTTGACGGTACGCTGGGCTTCCCGGTCAACGAGTACAACACCCTGCGCCTCGGCTTAGGTTACGTGCACAACGACCTCTCCAACATGGAGCCGCAGGTGGCCATGTGGCGTTATCTCGACTCGGTGGGGCAGAGCGCCAGCACTCAGGACAACGATAACGGCTATAGCGCAGACGACTTCACCTTTAACTACGGCTGGACTTATAACCATCTTGACCGCGGCTACTTCCCGACGGACGGCTCGCGCGTCAACCTGAACGGTAAGGTCACCGTACCGGGCTCGGATAACGAGTTCTACAAGGTTACCCTGGACACCGCGACCTACGTCCCGCTGGATGACGATCACAAGTGGGTGGTTCTGGGCCGTACCCGTTGGGGCTACGGTGATGGCTTAGGCGGCAAAGAGATGCCGTTCTATGAGAACTTCTACGCCGGCGGCTCCAGCACCGTGCGTGGCTTCCAGTCCAACAACATCGGTCCGAAAGCGGTCTACTACGGTGGTAACAACCAGGAGAACTGCCAGACTAACCAGCCAAATACGGTCTGTAAGTCTGACGATGCTGTCGGCGGTAACGCCATGGGCGTCGCCAGCCTCGAAGTGATCACTCCGACCCCGTTCGTGAGCGAGAAGTATGCTAACTCGATCCGTACCTCAGTGTTCTGGGATGCGGGCACGGTGTGGGATACTAACTGGGAAGATACGACCGCAACAAGAAATGCTGGCGTGCCGGACTATAGCGATCCGAGCAACATCCGTATGTCTGCGGGTGTTGCACTACAATGGATGTCTCCGCTGGGGCCGTTGGTCTTCTCCTACGCCCAGCCGTTTAAGAAATACGAAGGAGACAAAGCAGAACAGTTCCAGTTTAACATTGGTAAAACCTGGTAATTGCGCTGCGCAACGGAATGCACAGGTAGTGTAGCGCTGATGCAGGCGATCGAGAGGTCGCCTCGCCACGCAAAGAACGGTATCTACGGATACATTGGGATGGTAAGGAGTTTATTGTGAAAAAGTGGTTATTAGCTGCGGGTCTCGGTTTAGCGATGGTTACCTCTGCTCAGGCGGCGGACAAAATTGCGATCGTTAACATGAACAGCCTGTTCCAGCAGGTCGCTCAGACTACCGGTGTGTCCAAAACGCTGGAAAACGAGTTCAAAGGCCGCGCCAGCGAACTGCAGAGCCAGGAAAACGATCTGCAGGGTAAAATGCAGCGTCTGCAGCGTGATGGCTCAACGATGAAAGCGTCCGATCGTAGCAAGATGGAAAAAGACATCATGTCTCAGCGCCAGGCTTTCTCTCAGAAAGCACAGGCATTTGAGCAGGATCGTGCGCGTCGTTCCAACGAAGAGCGTGGCAAACTGGTTAACCGTATCCAGTCTGCTGTGAAAAAAGTGGCAGCCGACCAGAGCATCGATCTGGTTGTTGACGCAAATACCGTTGCTTACAACAGCAGTGACGTAAAAGACATCACCGCTGATGTGCTGAAACAGGTTAAATAAGTAATGTCTACAATTCGACTGTCTGATTTAGCTCAACAGTTGGATGCAGAGTTACACGGTGATGGCGATATCGCCATCACCGGCGTTGCGTCCATGCAGTCCGCTAAAGCAGGTCAAATCACCTTCATGGTAAATCCAAAATACCGTGAACATCTGGCTGCTTGCCAGGCCTCTGCTGTCGTGATGACGCAGGACGACCTCCCCTTTGCCCACGGCCCTGCGCTGGTAGTGAAAAACCCCTACCTGACGTATGCCCGAATGGCACAAATTCTTGATACCACGCCGCAGCCGGCGCAGGACATCGCCCCGAGTGCGGTGATCGATCCCACGGCGAAGCTGGGTAAAAATGTCTCTGTTGGCGCAAACGCCGTTATTGAATCAGACGTCGAGCTGGGCGATAACGTCGTGATTGGCGCAGGCTGCTTCGTGGGTAAAAAGACAAAAATTGGTGCAGGCTCGCGTTTGTGGGCCAACGTGACCATTTACCACGAGATTGAAATCGGTGAAAATTGCCTTATTCAGTCCAGCACTGTGATCGGTGCGGATGGCTTTGGCTATGCTAACGATCGCGGCAACTGGGTGAAGATCCCCCAGCTTGGGCGGGTGATCGTCGGCGATCGTGTTGAGATCGGTGCCTGTACCACCATTGACCGCGGCGCACTTGACGACACCATTATCGGCAACGGCGTTATCATTGATAACCAGTGTCAGATTGCACATAACGTCGTGATTGGCGACAATACCGCAGTTGCTGGCGGCGTCATCATGGCGGGCAGTTTAAAAATTGGCCGCTACTGCATGATTGGCGGTGCGAGCGTGATCAACGGTCACATGGAGATCTGCGATAAGGTCACCGTAACGGGCATGGGTATGGTGATGCGTCCCATTACTGAACCGGGCGTCTACTCATCAGGTATCCCGCTGCAACCCAATAAAACCTGGCGAAAAACAGCAGCGCTGGTGATGAATATTGATGACATGAGCAAGCGTCTCAAGGCTCTTGAGCGCAAGGTCGTGCCGCAAGACGAATAATTCACCCGTTTTACGCCCAAACTTCTCGGCCTGACGGCATTAGATTGCCGCAGGCCGTGTTATTATTGCCATTCAGTATTTTTTTGACAGGAAGAGTATTTTGACTACTGACACTCATACTCTGCACATTGAAGAGATTTTAGAGCTTCTGCCGCACCGCTACCCGTTTTTACTGGTTGACCGCGTGCTGGATTTCGAAGAAGGTCGTTTTCTGCGCGCAGTAAAAAATGTTTCGGTTAATGAACCCTTTTTTCAGGGTCATTTCCCTGGTAAACCGATTTTTCCGGGCGTTTTGATTCTGGAAGCCATGGCTCAGGCCACCGGCATTCTGGCGTTCAAAAGCGTAGGAAAACTGGAGCCTGGCGAGCTGTACTACTTTGCCGGTATCGATGAAGCCCGCTTCAAACGTCCGGTAGTGCCAGGCGATCAGATGATCATGGAAGTCACGTTTGAGAAAACGCGCCGTGGTCTGACCCGCTTTAAAGGCGTGGCAACGGTCGACGGTAAAGTTGTTTGTGAAGCTACTATGATGTGTGCACGTAGCCGGGAGGCCTGATACGTGATTGATAAAACTGCCTTTGTTCATCCTACCGCCATCGTGGAAGAGGGTGCCGTTATTGGCGCTAACGCCCACATTGGCCCGTTCTGTATTGTTGGACCCCATGTTGAAATTGGTGAGGGTACCGTACTGAAGTCTCACGTTGTCGTAAATGGCCACACCAAAATTGGTCGCGACAACGAGATCTATCAGTTCGCCTCCATCGGTGAAGTGAACCAGGATCTCAAATATGCTGGCGAACCGACCCGGGTGGAAATTGGCGATCGTAACCGCATTCGCGAAAGCGTAACCATTCACCGTGGTACCGAACAGGGCGGTGGTTTGACGAAGGTGGGCAGCGGTAACCTGCTGATGATCAACGCACACGTTGCGCATGATTGTACGGTAGGGAACAACTGTATCCTCGCTAACAATGCGACGTTAGCGGGCCACGTTTCGGTCGACGATCATGCCATCATCGGTGGCATGACGGCGGTGCACCAGTTCTGCATCATCGGTGCGCACGTGATGGTGGGCGGCTGCTCTGGCGTTGCCCAGGACGTGCCACCGTATGTGATTGCTCAGGGCAACCACGCCACGCCGTTCGGGGTTAACATCGAAGGGCTGAAACGTCGCGGCTTCAGCCGTGAAGCGCTGATCGCCATTCGCAACGCCTACAAGCTGCTTTACCGCAGCGGTAAGACGCTGGAAGAGGTTAAGCCGGAGATCGCCGAGCTGGCGGAAGCGCACCCGGAAGTCCGTGCGTTCAGCGAGTTCTTTGAGCGCTCGACGCGGGGCCTGATCCGTTAATGGTTGACGATCGTCCGCTTACGATTGCCCTGGTCGCCGGAGAAACCTCCGGCGATATTCTTGGTGCCGGTCTTATCCGTGCGCTCAAGCAGCGCGTGCCCAATGCCCGCTTTGTCGGCGTGGCCGGCCCGCTGATGCAGGCCGAGGGCTGCGAGGCCTGGTACGAGATGGAAGAGCTGGCGGTGATGGGTATCGTAGAGGTACTGGGCCGACTGCGTCGCCTTTTGCATATCCGCGCCGATCTGACCCGCCGCTTTACCGCGCTTAAGCCGGACGTTTTCGTCGGCATCGACGCCCCGGATTTCAACATTACCCTTGAGGGCAACCTCAAACAGCAGGGTATTAAAACGATTCACTACGTCAGCCCCTCTGTCTGGGCCTGGCGACAGAAACGCGTTTTCAAAATAGGCAGATCCACCGATCTGGTGCTGGCTTTCCTGCCTTTCGAAAAAGCGTTTTATGACCGCTTTAACGTGCCGTGCCGCTTTATCGGCCATACTATGGCGGATGCCATGCCGCTGGATCCCGATAAAAATGCCGCGCGCGACGCGCTTGGGCTTTCGCACGACGCCCACTGTCTGGCCCTGCTGCCAGGCAGCCGCGGCGCGGAAGTCGAGATGCTCAGCGCTGACTTCCTGCGCACCGCGCAGATCCTGCGCCAGCACTATCCCGATTTAGAAGTGGTCGTGCCGCTGGTCAACGCGAAGCGCCGGGAGCAGTTCGAACGCATCAAAGCCGAGGTTGCGCCTGATCTGGTGGTTCATCTGCTGGATGGCAAAGGCCGCGAGGCGATGGTGGCCAGCGACGCCGCACTGCTGGCCTCCGGTACCGCCGCGCTGGAGTGCATGCTGGCAAAATGCCCGATGGTTGTCGGCTATCGCATGAAGCCGTTTACCTTCTGGCTGGCAAAACGGCTGGTGAAAACCGACTACGTTTCGTTGCCTAACCTGCTGGCCGGGCGCGAGCTGGTGAAAGAGCTGCTGCAGGACGAGTGTCAGCCGCAGCTGCTGGCGGATGCGCTGCTGCCGCTGCTGGCCCGGGGCAACACCAGCCACGCCATGCATGACACCTTCCGTGAACTGCATCAGCAGATCCGCTGCAATGCAGACGAACAGGCGGCGGATGCTGTGCTGGAGCTAGCAAAATGAATGAATTTATCTATCCGCACCACCACCTTGTGGCGGGTGTGGATGAGGTGGGCCGTGGCCCGCTGGTCGGCGCGGTCGTTACGGCGGCGGTGATCCTTGACCCTGCCAGGCCCATTATCGGCCTGAACGACTCCAAAAAGCTGAGTGAAAAACGCCGCCTGGCGCTGTTTGCTGAGATTCAGGAAAAAGCGCTATGCTGGAGTCTGGGCCGCGCCGAGCCGCATGAAATTGACGAGCTGAACATTCTGCATGCGACCATGCTGGCAATGCAGCGCGCCGTGGCCGGGCTATCCGTTGTTCCCGAATACGTGCTGATCGACGGCAACCGCTGTCCGGCCCTGCCTATGCCTTCCATGGCGGTGGTGAAAGGGGATAGTCGGGTAGCGGAAATTAGCGCGGCCTCCATTATTGCCAAAGTCACGCGCGATGCCGAGATGGCTGCGCTTGACCTGACGTTCCCTCAATATGGCTTTGCGCAGCATAAAGGGTATCCGACCGCTTTCCACCTGGAGAGACTGGCGGAGCACGGCGCGACAGAGCATCACCGGCGTAGCTTTGCGCCAGTAAAACGCGCGCTGGGGCTGGTCTCCTGATTGCTGCAGTAAACTAAGTAAACTGGAAGAAGATGGCTGAACCACGTTTTGTCCACCTACGGGTGCACAGCGACTACTCCATGATCGATGGGCTGGCTAAGACCGGGCCGCTGGTAAAAAAGGCGGCCGCATTGGGTCAGCCTGCACTGGCGATCACCGATTTTACCAACCTCTGCGGTCTGGTTAAGTTCTACGGAACGGGCCACGGGGCAGGGATTAAGCCAATCGTTGGGGCGGATTTTCACGTCCAGAGCGATATCATGGGCGACGAGTTTACCCAAATTACGGTGCTCGCGGCCAACAACACCGGCTACCAGAACCTGACGCTGCTCATCTCCCGGGCCTACCAGCGTGGCTACGGCGCGCTGGGGCCGTGGATCGACCGGGAGTGGCTGGCGGAGATGAACGAGGGGCTGATCCTGCTCTCCGGCGGACGTATGGGCGACGTGGGCAAAAGCCTGCTGCGCGGCAACGCGGCGCTGGTGGATCAGTGCGTGAGTTTCTACGAGACCCACTTCCCGGATCGCTTCTATCTGGAGCTGATCCGTACCGGCCGCCCTGACGAAGAGAGCTACCTGCACGCGGCGGTAGAGCTGGCCCAGGCGCGTGGTCTGCCGGTCGTGGCGACCAACGACGTCCGCTTTATCGACAGCGGCGATTTTGACGCCCACGAAATTCGCGTGGCGATTCATGACGGTTTTACCCTCGACGATCCCAAGCGCCCGCGCCTCTATTCGCCGCAACAGTATATGCGCAGCGAAGAGGAGATGTGCGAGCTCTTCTCCGACATCCCGGAAGCGCTGGAGAACAGCGTCGAGATCGCCAAACGCTGCAACGTCACCGTGCGTCTCGGCGAGTATTTCCTGCCGCAGTTCCCCACCGGCGACATGACCACCGAAGATTTCCTGGTCCTGAAGTCGAAAGAGGGGCTGGAGGAGCGTCTGGAGTTCCTCTTCCCGGACCCGGCGGTGCGCGCCGAGAAGCGCCCTGCGTACGATGAGCGCCTCGACGTTGAGCTGAAAGTGATCAACCAGATGGGCTTCCCGGGCTACTTCCTGATCGTGATGGAGTTCATCCAGTGGTCGAAGGATAACGGTGTCCCGGTAGGGCCAGGGCGTGGTTCCGGTGCAGGCTCGCTGGTCGCCTATGCGCTGAAGATCACCGACCTCGATCCGCTGGAATTTGACCTGCTGTTCGAACGCTTCCTGAACCCGGAACGTGTCTCGATGCCTGACTTCGACGTTGACTTCTGCATGGAGAAACGCGACCAGGTTATCGACCACGTGGCAGAGATGTACGGTCGCGAGGCGGTGTCACAGATTATCACCTTCGGTACGATGGCGGCGAAAGCGGTGATCCGCGACGTGGGCCGCGTACTGGGCCACCCCTACGGCTTCGTAGATCGCATCTCCAAGCTGGTGCCGCCGGATCCGGGCATGACCCTGGCAAAAGCCTTCGAGGCCGAGCCGCAACTGCCAGAGATCTACGAGGCCGATGAAGAGGTCAGAGCCCTCATCGACATGGCGCGCAAGCTGGAAGGGGTGACGCGTAACGCCGGTAAGCACGCCGGTGGGGTGGTGATCGCCCCAAC
>Ga0157372_10008213_pt1 | contig 11093 bp, 9 predicted proteins | sample C55metaG_FD_115307 | JGI IMG/M metagenome (GOLD analysis project Ga0157372, IMG submission 115307) | Corn rhizosphere microbial communities from Kellogg Biological Station, Michigan, USA - C5-5 metaG | ecosystem: Host-associated > Plants > Roots > Rhizosphere > Soil | place: USA: Michigan...
CGCAGCGTACGGATCAGGTTGTGGCCGTCGGTGCCGGGCATGCCGATGTCGCTGATGAGCAGGTCCGGCGTCGTCGTGCGCAGAACGGCGAGCGCCTCCTCGGCCGAGCCCGCCGTCGTGATCTTCGCGCCCTGGTTCTCGAGCACAGCGCGCACGAGCTCGCGCGCATCGACCTCGTCGTCGACGACGAGGATGCGCGCACCGTCGAGCTCCGGCATCGGCGGCGGCCGTTCGGCGGCGTCTTCGAAGTCCGCGTCGCGTCCATGGGCATGCGCGACGCGATTGGACTCGACGATCGCAAGCGGCAGGCGCACGATGAACGTAGACCCATGGCCTTCGCCGGCGCTTTTCGCACTGATCGACCCGCCGTGCAGCTCGACGAGCTGCTTCGAGATCGCGAGCCCGAGTCCGAGGCCGCCGTGCGAGCGTCCCGGCGTGCTGTCGCGCTGCGTGAAGCGGCCGAAAATGTGCGGCAGGAAGTCGGACGTTATGCCGATGCCGGTGTCGCTGACCGTGACCTCGACGTGCGAGTTCACGCGCTCGAGCAGCACCTGCACCTTGCCGCCCTTCGGCGTGAACTTGATCGCGTTGCTGAGCAGGTTCCAGACGATCTGCTGGAGCCGCCCGGCATCGCCGGAGACGATGCCGCGCCGCGCGTCGAGGATCGTTTCGAGCCGCACGTTCTTCGCGTCGGCCGCCGGCTGCGCCGATTCGATCGCCGCGCCGATGACGTCGGCCAGCGCGACCCGCTGCACGTCGAGGCGAAGCTGCCCCGCGAGGATGCGGGAGAGGTCGAGCAGGTCGTCGATCAACTGCACTTGCGCCTTCGCGTTGCGCTCGATGATCGCGAGCGCGCGCTGCACCTCCTCCGGTGCCGAACTGCGTTGCGGCATCCGCAGGATCTGCGTCCAGCCGAGGATCGCGTTGAGCGGCGTGCGCAGCTCGTGCGACAGCGTCGCGAGAAACTCGTCCTTCATCTGCGCAACGCGCTGCGCTTCGATCCGCGCCGCGCGCTCCGCCTCCAGCATCTCGTCGCGCACCACGCCGTATTCGGCGAGGTTCTCGGCGCGCTTTCTCTCCGAAAGATCGCGCGTCAGCTTCGCGAAGCCGCGCAGATGCCCGGACTCGTCGCGCAGGGCCGTGATCGTCACGTGCGCCCAGAAGCGCGTGCCGTCCTTGCGCAGCCGCCAGCCCTCCTCCTGATACCGGCCCTCCGCGATCGCGACCTGCAGCTCGTGCTCGGGCCAGCCGCTCTCGACCGCGTCCTTCGGATAGAACGTCGAGAAATGCTTGCCGATGATCTCGTCGGCGCGGTAGCCCTTGATCCGCTCGGCGCCGGCGTTCCAGGTGACGACGCGGCCGTTCGCATCGAGCATGAAGATCGCGTAATCGGCGACGCCTTCGACGAGCAGACGAAAGCGCTCCTCGCTTTGCCGCAGCGATTCCTCGTGCTCGCGGCGGCCCGTGAGGTCGCGCGTGACCTTGCCGAAGCCGATCAGCTCGCCGTTCCTGTCGCGCAACGCGGTGATGACGACGCTCGCCCAGAAGAGCGAGCCATCCTTGCGCACGCGCCAACCTTCTTCCTCGAAGCGTCCTTCGCGTGCCGCGACGCGCAGCTCGTATTGCGGATGGCCGCGCTCGGCGACCTCCGTCGGATAGAACTTCGAGAAATGCTGCCCGATGATCTCGTCGGCGGTATAGCCCTTGATCCGTTGCGCGCCCGCATTCCACGTGGCGATGCGGCCTTCGGGATCGAGCATGAAGATCGCGTAGTCGCTGATGCTCTCGACGAGCAGGCGGAAGCGTTGCTCGCGCTCGAGTCCGCTGGCGCGGACCGTCCGTCCGTTGTCGTCCAACGCGCAACCTTTACAAAATGGGCGCGACCGCCCGCGCGCACGCTTGGCGAGGCGTGCGCCGAGCGGATATTGTCCCGATCGTCCCCGGGGGGCGTCTGTAGGAGAAAATCCTTACTCGCTACCCGTCGGCGACGGTGCCGACCGCGAGCGCTACTTCACGGACCGCCGGTCGACGACGCGCTTCGCCTTGCCGAGCGAGCGTTCGATCGCGCCGGGCGAAAGCACGCGAACCGTGCAGCTTACGCCGATCAAGTCCTTGATTCGACGTGCAAGCCGCTCGCCGGCCGCGTCGGCGTCGCCGGCGCCCGCCGAGGCCTCGCGCTCGACGACGACCGTCATCTCGTCGAGTGCGCGCGGTCGCGTGATCTCGACCTGGTAATGCGGCGCGAGCGCCGGGTCGCGCAGGATCAGCTCCTCGATCTGCGTCGGAAAGACGTTGACGCCGCGGATGATCAGCATGTCGTCCGCGCGGCCGGTGATCTTCTCGATCCGGCGCATCGTTCGCGCCGTGCCGGGCAATAGGCGTGTCAGGTCGCGCGTCCGGTAGCGGATCACCGGCATCGCTTCCTTCGTGAGCGACGTGAGCACGAGCTCGCCCTTCTCGCCGTCGGGCAGCACGGCGCCGGTCTCCGGATCGACGGTCTCCGGATAGAAGTGATCTTCCCAGACGGTGAGCCCGTCCTTCGTCTCGATGCACTCCTGCGCGACGCCCGGACCGATCACTTCGGACAATCCGTAGATGTCGATCGCGTCGATGTCGAGCAGTTCCTCGATCGTCTCGCGCATCGTCGGCGTCCATGGCTCGGCGCCGAAGATGCCGATCCGAAGCGACGATGCGCGCGGGTCGAGCCGCTGTCGCTGCATCTCCTCGGCGATCGCGAGCATGTACGACGGTGTCACCATGATGATGTCGGGACGGAAATCGGCAATGAGCTGCACCTGCCGCTCCGTCTGGCCGCCCGACATCGGCACCACCGTGCAGCCGAGCTTCTCCGCGCCGTAGTGCGCGCCGAGACCGCCGGTGAAGAGCCCGTATCCATAGGCGACGTGCACGGTGTCGCCCGCGCGTCCGCCCGCCGCGTAGATGGACCGCGCCATCACGCCAGCCCATGTGTCGACGTCGTTTCGCGTATAGCCGACGACGGTCGGCTTGCCGGTCGTCCCCGAAGACGCATGGATGCGTGCGACATTCGTGCGCGGCACCGCGAACATGCCGAACGGATAGTTGTCGCGGAGGTCCGCCTTCGTCGTGAACGGGAAGCGTGCGAGATCGTCGAGGCTCGCGACGTCGTCGGGATGCACGCCGGCGGCGTCGAATGCGCCGCGGTAGTGCGGAACGTTCGCGTAGGCATGGCGAAGCGACCAGCGCAAGCGCGAAACCTGCAGCGCGCGCAGCTCGTCCATGCTCGCCGTCTCGATCGGATCCAGGCCGCGTTCGCGCGCAGTGCCGTTGGCCATGGGTCCCGTTCGCGTCGATCAGCCGGCGTCGACGACGCTGCCGTCGATCCGGTAGCTCTTGCCGCGGAAGAGCGCGATCGTCGTCCCGTGCTGGTTCGTGACCTCGATGTCGTAGACGCCTGTACGGCCGGTGCGGCTGCGCTCGACGCCGACGGCACGCAGGACGTCGCCCGTGCGCGCCGGCGCGAGATATTCGATCGCGCAGCCTTGCGCGACGGTGTTCCGGTTGTGGCTGTTGCAGGCGAACGCGAACGCGCTGTCGGCGAGCAGGAAGATGAAGCCGCCGTGACAGATCGCGTGTCCATTCACCATGTCGCCGCGCACCGTCATCGTCATCGCGGCTCGGCCGGGCGCCACGCTCTCGATCCGCATGCCGAGCGAGCGCGACGCGTGGTCGCTGTCGAACATGCTCGCCGCGACGCGCTCGGCGAGCGCCTGCGCACCGCCATCCGCGGCATGCGCATGAACGCGATCGTCGGATGTCTTCATGCCGCCGCGAGCGGCTGCCCGGCGGCGTAGCGCCGCGCGATCAGCGGCGACAGCCGATAGCGATCCTCGCCGTAATGCGCCGCGAGATGCACGAGCACGTTGCGAACGCGGGCGACGCCGATCTCGTCGGCCCAGCGCAGCGGCCCGCGCGGATAGTTGACGCCCTTCTGCATCGCGATGTCGACATCGCCCGCCGATGCGACGCCCTGCGTCACGGCGTCGGCCGCTTCGTTCGCGAGCGCGGCCACGGTGCGCAGCACGACCATGCCGGCGACGTCGTCGAGCGGCGCGACGGCGATGCCGGCCGCCTGCAGCGCGCCGGCCACCATTTCGAATCGGCCGAGCGGACACGTGTCGGCGCGCGCGAGGCCGAGTCGATTGCAGCGCGCGTAGTCGAGGGCGAGGTCCATCAGCACGAGATTGCGCATGCCTGTCGCGGCCGCGCGCGCGATCGCCGTGCTGCCGTCCGACAACGCAAGCGTGGCGTCGCCGATCTCGATCGAGCCGTCGGGAAAGGCGTCGTGCGCCGGCGCGCGCTCGACGGCGATGCCGGCCTGATCGAAACGGCGCGCGAGCGCCGCGGCAACGCCGACCTCGCCGCGCACGACGAGTCGTTTCGGCGCGGGCTGCGCGGAAACGGATGCAGGCGCCGGCCGGGGCGCGCCCGCCGTGTAATCGTAGAAGCCGCGCCCGTTCTTGCGGCCGAAATGTCCGGCCGCGACGCGCTCCTCCTGCAGCACCGACGGCGCGTAGCGCGGATCGTGGTAGAACGCCTCCCAGACGCCGCGCGTCACCGCGAAGTTGACGTCGTTGCCGATCAGGTCCATCAGCTCGAACGGTCCCATCCGGAAACCGCCCGCGTCGCGCATCAAGGCGTCGAGCGTCGGCACGTCGGCCGCGCGCTCGGCGAGGAGCCGCAGCGCCTCGCCGTAGAACGGCCGCGCGCATCGGTTGACGATGAAACCAGGCGTCGACGTCACGCGCACTGCCTGCTTGCCCCACGCGGACGCGGTCGCGGCGACCGTATCGGCGAGCGCTTCGTCGGTCGCGAGGCCGCTCACGACCTCGACGAGCTGCATCAGCGGCACCGGGTTGAAGAAATGCATGCCGACGACGCGTCCCGGGAATCGCAAGCCCGCAGCAAGCGCGGTGATCGACAGCGACGACGTGTTCGACGCAAGAATCGTCGATGCCGGCACCACTTTCTCGAGCTCGCGCAGCAGCGTGCGCTTTTCGCCCAGGTCCTCGACGATCGCCTCGACGACGAGCTGGGCGCTAACGCAATCGCCGAGCGCGTGCACCGGTGCGATGCGCGCGACGGCGGACTCGGCGCTGCCGGCATCGAGCTTGCCTTTCGCGACGAGACCCTTGAGCGTTTCGCCGATGCTCGCGCGCATCTTCTCGGCTGCGCCGAGACGCGTATCGAACAGGCGCACGCGATGCCCGGCCTGCGCGGCGACCTGCGCGATGCCGCCGCCCATCGTCCCGGCGCCGACGACGGCAACCGTCGCGTCGCGCGGAATCGCGAGCGCAGGCACGGCCATCAGTCCCGAAGGGCCACCCCGAGCGTGGAGGGATCTTCCATCAGCGGCCGGTGAAGCTCGGCGCCCGCTTGGCGAGGAAGGCGGCGACGCCCTCGCGATAATCGGCGCTCTGGCCGAGCGCGCGCTGCGCGTCGCGCTCGAGCGTCAGTTGCTGCTCGAGCGTGTTGGCCGCGGATGCATGCAGCGCTCGCTTGATCTCGGCGAGCCCGCGCGTGGGTGCCTGCGCGAGCTGCGCGAGCAGCGCGTCGACGCTCGCGGCGAACGCGTCGTCGTCGACGCACCTCCAGATGAGTCCCCACGCTGCGGCCTGCTCGGCCGTGAGCTTGTCGCCAAGGAGCGCGAGACCCATCGCGCGTGCGCTGCCGACGAGGCGCGGCAGGAAATACGTGCCGCCGGCGTCGGGTATGAGGCCGATGCGGCAGAACGCCTGGATGAAGCTTGCGGAGCGCGTCGCGATCACCAGATCGCACGCGAGCGCGATGTTCGCACCGGCGCCGGCGGCGACGCCGTTCACCGCGCAGACGACGGGCAGCGGAAGGTCGCGCAGCCCCGTCACCAGGGGACGGTAGTTGTTGTCGATCGACGCGCCGAGGTCGACGGGCGTCTCGCCCGGCGCAACGGCGCGATCGGCGAGGTCCTGTCCGGCGCAGAAGCCGCGTCCCGCGCCGGTCAGGAGCAGCACGCGCGCGCTCCCGTCGCCCGCGACGCGCCGCAGCGCATCGCGCAACTCCTCGTGCATCTGCGTCGTGAAGCTGTTCAGCCGGTCGGGCCGGTCGAGCGTGACGCGCGCGACCCCGTCCGCCGATTCGAAGCGAATCTGCTCATATCCGTTCATACGTGTGCCCGGTGCTGCACGACGCGGAAGCGGTTCGCCACGTACGCGGCGTCGGTAAGCGCCGCATTGGCTGCCGGGTTCGCGCCCGTGCCGTGGAAATCGGAAAACGCCGCGGACTGGTTCACGAAAATGCCGCGGGTCAGGTTGATCGACAGCGAAACGCCGACGTCCTCCGCGACGTCGACCGCGCGGTGGATCACGGCGTCGTCGGTCGAATAGACCGACATCGTCAACGCGCCGTGCCCGACGACGGCGTCGCGGGCGATCGCAAGGCTGTCGTCCGTGCTTTCGGTGGCGATGACGAACGCGATCGGGCCGAACCACTCGTTGAGATACGTTGCCCGATCGGCCTTCGTCAGCTTGACGATGAGCGGCGTGCGGACCACCGCGTCGGGAAACTGCGGGTGCGATATGGAGCGCGTGTCGAGCGCGATCGGGCCGAGCGCGCGTGCCGCTTCGAGCCGCCGCAACACGCCGTCGTTGACGACAGCGCCGAGCACTTCGACCGCGCGCGCGTCGTCCGCCAGCAGCTTGTCGACGCCCTGCGCGATCGCCGCCGCGACGTCGTCGAACGAGCGGTGACCGTCGGCGGTCTCGATCCCGCCTTTCGGAACGTAGATGTTCTGCGGTGCGGTGCACATCTGCCCCGCATAGAGCGACAGCGAGAACGCGAGGTTCCGCACGAGGCCCGCGAAGTCGGACGTCGAGTCGACGATGACCTGGTTCACGCCCGCCTTCTCGGTGTAGACCTGCGCCTGTCGCGCATGCTCCTCGAGCCAGCGACCGTTCGCGGTGCTGCCCGTGAAGTCGACGATCTTGATCTCGGGACGCAGCGCAAGTGTCTGCGCGACGTTGTCGCCCGGCTCGTGCGCGACGAGCGTGACGACGTTCGGATCGAAGCCGCCTTCGCGCAGCACGTCGCGCGCGATGCGCACGGTGATCGCGAGCGGCAGGATCGCGTTCGGATGCGGCTTCACGACGACGGCGTTGCCGGTGGCGAGGCTCGCGAACAGCGCCGGGTAGCCGTTCCACGTCGGAAACGTGCTGCAGCCGATGACGAGCGCGACGCCGCGCGGCACGATGCGGAACCGCTTTTCCATCCGGACCGGGTCGCCCTTCGGCTGCGGCTTCTCCCACGTCGCCTCGGCGGGCACGCGGCGCATCTCGTCCCACGCATACGCGACCGCCTCGAGACCGCGATCCTGCGCGTGCGGACCGCCGGCCTGGAACGCCATGACGAACGCCTGTCCGGTCGTGTGCATCACGGCGTTCGCGATCTCGAAGCTCGCCTTGTTGATGCGCTCGAGGATTTCGAGGCTGACGCCCACCCATGCGTCGGGTCCCGCCTTGCGCCAGGTCGTCTGCGCCGCCTCGACCGCGGCCATCAGGCCGTCCACGTCGACTTTCGGATACGTGATGCCGAAGCGAACGCCGTATGGCGAACGCTCGGTGCCGACCTGGCCGATCGTCGCCGGCTGCGTCAACGCAAACCGCTGGTTCGCGAGCTTGTCGAACGCGGCCTTGCCGGCCTCGGGGGCGCCTTCGCCGTAGACCTTCGGGCTCGGCGATTCGGGGAACGGCGTCCAGTAGCCGCGACGGGCAATCGCTTCGACCGCACGCTCGAGCGTTGCGCGATGCTTCTCGAAAAACGGATGCGCCACGAGACGTTTCTCTCTCGCTTCTGCGATGCGTTTACTCTAGCACGCTGCGTGCGCAAATAGTCGGCGGCAAGCGCACCATTAACCGGTACCTGTCTGGTCGAAGTCGACGGTGACCTTGTCCGTCACCGGGTAGCTCTGGCACGCGAGCACGAACCCGCGCGCGACTTCGTAATCCTCGAGCGCGAAGTTCACGTCCATGTCGACTTCGCCGTCGACGAGCCGGCAGCGGCACGTCGAGCACACGCCGCCCTTGCACGAGTACGGCAATTCGATGCCGTTGCGCGCGGCGCCGTCGATGATGTTCTCGTGTCCTTTCTCGAGCAGGAACGATCGCTTCGCGCCGTCGATGATCGCCGTCACCTCGCATTCGCTCTGTGCGGCCACCGGCAGCGGACGCGGCACGTGCGTGTGCTTCGGGATGCTCGCCGCGAAGCGCTCGATGCGGATGCGCTCCTCGGCGAGCCCGTGCGCGGCGAGCGACGCGCGCACCGCGTCCATCATCCCCTCGGGCCCGCAGACGAACGCGTGGTCGACGTCGTCGATCGGCACCCAACGCTCGAACAGCGCGTCGGCCTTCGCACGGTCGATCCGGCCGTGGAGAAGCTCGATGTCCTGCGGCTCGCGCGAGAGCACGTGAACGAGGTTGAAGCGTGCGAGATGCCGGTCCTTCAGCGCAGCGAGTTCGTCGCGGAACATGACGCTCGCCGACGAGCGGTTGCCGTAGATCAGCGTGAAGCGCGACTGCGGCTCGGTCGCGAGCGAGGTCGCGATGATCGACAAAAGCGGCGTGATGCCGCTGCCGGCGGCGACGCCGAGGTAATGACGGCGCGCGCGCGGATCGTGGGCGACGCCGAAATGGCCCATCGGCGGCGTCGCATCGACGTGAAGTCCGGCGCAGAGCGCCTCGTTCGCCCAGCACGAAAAGCGCCCGGCCGGTGCCTTCTTGACGGCGATCCGCAGCGGCTCGCCAACGGCTGCGCAGATCGAATACGAACGCCGCACGCGCTCGCCGTCGATCTCGGCGCGAATGGTGAGATGCTGGCCGGCAGCGAAGCGGAACTGTTCGCGCAGCGCCTGCGGAACGTCGAACGTGACGGCGATCGCATCGCGGGTTTCGCGATCGACGCGGGCAATCGGCAACGGGTGGAACCTGCTCACCGCGAAGCGTCAGTGCGCCTTGAAGTAGTCGAACGGCTCGCGACAATCGCGACAACGGTACTGCGCCTTGCACGCGGTCGAGCCGAAGCGCGCGAGCTCTTCCGTCGCGAGCGATCCGCAATGCGGACAGCGGATCGCCTCGCGGAGCGCGACCGTTGACGCCGCAGTGCGCGCTTCACCGGGTGGGGCAATCCCCGCTGCCGCAAGCTTGCGGCGTCCTTCGGGCGCGATCCAGTCGGTGCTCCACGCAGGGGCGAGCGCGGTCTCGATCCGCACCGCGCGATCGGTCGCGTTCGAAACGGCCGCGCGGACCTCGGCTTCGATGACGCGTGTCGCCGGACATCCCGAGTACGTCGGCGTCAGCGTCACGACGCATTCATCGCGACCGCAGGCGACGTCGCGGACGATGCCGAGCTCGACGATGGAGACGACGGGGATTTCCGGGTCGAGCACCTCCCCGAGGGCGGTCCACGCCGCGGCGGCCAAAGCGTCGGCAGCAGCGCTGCGATCGTCGTGCGCCATTTGGGCCCTGCACTCCTTCACCAGCGTGCGTCGGGGTGCGTGCGCGGCAGCACCTGCATCTCGGCAAGCAGGCGCGACAGATGCTCGGTGTGCACGCCTTGCCTGCCGCCGCGTCCATTCGCGGCCTGCATCCACGAATCGGCAGGTTCGACGAGCGTCGCTTCGGCGAGCACCTGGCGGACCGCGACGAGCCAGGGCGCACGGAGGGACTCGCCGTCTGCGGCCACGCCGGCTTCGATCAGTGCGCGCTCGCCCGCGTCGACGACGAACATCTCGCCGGTGTACGTCCACAGCGCGTCGATCGCCGCCTGCATCCGCGCATGCGACACGTCGGTGCCGTCGCCGAGGCGCACGACCCAGCGCGACGAACGCTCGACGTGGTAGCGCGCTTCGGTCTGCGCCTTGGCGGCGATGCCCGCGATCCGCGTGTCGCGGCTCGTCGCAAGCTCGGCGAGCAGCAGCACGTGCCATTGGTCGAACAGGTACTGGCGTGCGAGCGTGTCCGCGTAGTTGCCGTTCGGCTGCTCGACGAGGAGCAGGTTGCAAAACTCGTGGCTTTCGCGGAAGTACGCAAAGCGGTCCTCGCTGCGCCCGTCGATCTCGCTTGCATACGCGAACCAAAGGCGCGCCTGGCCGAGCAGGTCGAGGCCCACGTTCGCCGACGCGATGTCCTCCTCGAGCACCGGCCCCTTGCCGACCCATTCGCCGAGGCGCTGCGCGAGGATCAGGTCGTTGTCGGCGAGGTGCAGGACGTACGGCAGGAGCGCCGAGTCAGAGATGCTTGACCTCCTCGGGCATCGGAAAAAACGTCGGATGGCGATAGACCTTGTCGTTCGACGGCTCGAACAGCGGTCCGCGCTCGCCCGGCGACGATGCGTGGATGTCGCCCGAGCGCGCGACCCAGATCGACACGCCTTCGTTGCGCCGCGTATAGACGTCGCGTGCGTTGCGGATCGCCATTCCGGCATCGGCCGCGTGCACGCTGCCGACGTGCTTGTGCGCGAGCCCGTGCTGCGAGCGGATGAACACTTCCCACAACGGCCATTCGGCAGTCATCGCTGCATCTCCTGCGTCATGCGGCCTGCGGCTCGCGCGCGGCGCCCTTGCGTGCATGTGCGAGCGCAGCCTCGCGGACCCACGCGCCGTCTTCCCAGGCCTTGATCCGCGTCCCGATGCGCTCGCGATTGCACGGCCCGTGTCCCTTCAGCACCTCGTGGAACTCGTTCCAGTCGATCTCGCCGAAATCGTAGTGCCCGCGCGTCGCGTTCCACACGAGCTTGTCGTCCGGAATGCGCAAGCCGAGGTACTCGGCCTGCGGCACCGTCTGGTCGACGAAGCGCTGGCGCAGCTCGTCGTTCGAGAGCAGCTTGATCTTCCAGCGCGCCGACTGCGCGCTGTGAACGCTCTGTGCGTCCGGCGGGCCGAACATCATCAGCGATGGCCACCACCAGCGCTCGAGCGCGCCCTGCGCCATCGCCTTCTGCTCCGGCGTGCCGCGGCACAGCGTCATCATGATGTCGAAACCCTGCCGCTGGTGAAACGACTCCTCCTTGCAGATGCGGATCATCGC
>Ga0157372_10008214_pt1 | contig 11093 bp, 12 predicted proteins | sample C55metaG_FD_115307 | JGI IMG/M metagenome (GOLD analysis project Ga0157372, IMG submission 115307) | Corn rhizosphere microbial communities from Kellogg Biological Station, Michigan, USA - C5-5 metaG | ecosystem: Host-associated > Plants > Roots > Rhizosphere > Soil | place: USA: Michigan...
ATTACCAGGGAGATTGGTAAAATTGCTGCTGATAAAGGTTTGAAGCCCCTCACCTGGAAGATTTATACAATTGTTAGTTGGGTCATCAGTGAGATTTTGGGCGTCATTATAGGTTTAATGCTTTTTGGAAAGGATAATATTTTTTCCGTAATTCTTGTCGGATTAACTTTTGCCATCACCAGTTATTTTATCATTAAAGCGCAATTAAATAAATTGCCGGATCATGATTTTGATGATGATATAAACCATCTTGGTCAATAGAATCTTTCAAGAAAGAACAAGATAATTTCTATTTGTTATCGCACAACAATAGCTTCCTTCTTTAAAATTATTCCACATTTTTAAAATCAATTTTTATGTCAGAAATGGTTGATGAATTTAATGAATACCGCGAAAAAATGAACAAGGTTATTTTAAGTAAGAATAATCTGGTTATGAAGCGCCTTTGGAATCTTGATACCAACACTTACGAGGAAGGCGCGCTGGATAAAAAGACAAAAGAAATGCTGGGGTTAGTTGCCAGCATGGTTTTGCGTTGTGATGATTGTATTAAATATCATTTGGGAAAATGCCAGGAATTGGAAATTTCAACTGAACAGATGTATGAAATTTTTGCTGTTGCAAATATTGTTGGCGGAACAATCGTAATACCGCACACAAGGCGGGCAGCAGAATATTGGGAGGAATTGCAAGGATAATTTCGCCCCAATTCCCCCCAAAGCGTCATTAAATTTCCTCATTTCACAATTGATTACATTTCCTCTAACATAGTAATGTAGTACCTTTGATGGCATAATTTTTAAAAAAGATGAGTGATATTGCAACGGCGCCTTTGCCTTTAACTGCTAAAGATTTTTCTACTGATCAGGAAGTCCGCTGGTGCCCCGGATGTGGCGATTATTCTATTTTGGCACAAGTTCAAAAAGTGATGCCAACATTAGGAATTCCGCGCGAGAATTTTGTAATTATTTCCGGAATTGGCTGTAGCAGCCGTTTTCCTTATTACATGAACACTTATGGAATGCATAGCATACATGGCCGTGCAACCGCCATTGCAAGCGGATTGAAAGCAAGCCGCCCCGAGTTAAGTATTTGGATTGTTACCGGCGATGGTGATTGCTTGAGCATTGGAGGAAACCATACAATTCATCTGCTTCGCCGCAATTTTGACGTTAATCTTTTGCTTTTTAATAATGAAATTTACGGATTGACCAAAGGGCAATATTCGCCTACGAGTGAACCGCAAAAAATTACAAAAAGCACACCCTTTGGAAGCATCGATCATCCGTTTAATCCTTCGGCGCTGGCATTAGGCGCAGATGCTTCTTTTGTAGCCCGAACGATGGATCGCGATCCTAAGCATTTGCAAACAATGTTGTTGAGATCGCATGCGCACAAAGGTGCTTCTTTCCTCGAAATCTATCAGAATTGTAACATTTTCAATGATGGCGCTTTTGAAATTTTCACAGATAAAAAATCAAAATCCGAAGAAACTTTATTTCTTGAAAATGGCCAACCGCTAATCTTTGGAGCAGCAAAAAATAAAGGAATAAAATTAGATGGCCTGAAACCTGTTGTTGTAGAATTAAATGAATATACAACGGCGGATGATCTGTGGATTCACGATGAAAATGACTTTTATAAAGCTCAGATCTTGACAAGATTATTTGATGATCCAAAACTGGAAGAGCATTTTCCACGACCATTTGGGGTGTTTTTCGAAACAGAAAGGCCGTGCTATGAAGATGTAATGGCGATGCAGATAGAAGAAGCCATGGCGCGCGGAACAGGCGACCTGGATAAATTATTAAGAGGAAAAGAAACGTGGGTGATTAACGAATAGTAACCAGTAAGGACTCAATTCATATTAAAGAGAAAAACAAACGGCCTCAGCTCCCTTTGATTAATAGTATCCCGAAGGATTTTCTTATCAGAAAAGATCTTGTATTTGTTTACATTAATGACTTCAAATGCGGTAATTACATTTTCGATCTTTTCTACATAAAACAATAATTCGTGTAAAAGTTCTACTTCGCGTTCTATCGATTTTTGATTGGATTCTTTGAACAATACCAAGAGATCCCGGTTGAAGTTGTCCATGTTAATTTGGGTTTTAATAGCCAACCATGCCACTTTTATTAGGACAGCCGCAATTTCCCTTCTTTGAAGCATTGCAACTGATAGCAAAAATTGCTATGGTAACTAATAAAATAAACACGATTTTGCTAAAGCTTTTCATTAAAAATATTGATATTTATTAGAAATACTGGCTTAATTTTTCTGCCGCTGAATTGAGATTTACTGCGATAAAAAAATTTATAAATACCAAATTACTCTATTTTTATTAATTACAAATCTATTTTGTTGAGAAACACGAATAATTTTAACAAATTTACGGATCAGCCAAAGATTTTGATTGCTCCGCTGGATTGGGGTTTGGGCCACGCAACACGTTGTATTCCTTTGATAGCTCGGCTTTTAGCACTTAATTGTAAAGTTTTTATTGCCGCTGACAAACAAATTTTCACTCTTTTACAAAAAGAATTTCCTTCAGCCGTGTTTTTACGGTTAAAGGGATACGAGATAAGGTATAGCCGTAATAAAAAGAATTTTTTTTTTAAAATGCTTTTTCAGTTTCCGAAAATTGCAGGCATGATCCGGAATGAAAAAAAATGGGTAAAAAAAATGGTGAAGGAATATAAAATTAATGCTATCATTTCTGATAACCGCTTTGGCTTTTATTCTAAAAACGTGCTATCAATTTATATAACACACCAGCTTTTCATCGAAACAGGAAATTATTTTACGAGCATTGTTGCAACAAAAATTCACCGGTTCTTTATAAAAAAGTATTCACATTGCTGGGTGCCTGATTTCAAAGAAAACGGTTTCGCCGGAAAACTTTCTCATCCGGAAAAGATTCCGTCGAATGTGACTTATATTGGCCCGTTATCAAGGTTTACTTTGTTGCCTTCTGTTGAAACGATTTATGATGTATTTATTTCTATTTCAGGGCCAGAGCCACAGCGTACTATTTTTGAAAATATAATTTATTCACAATTGAAGAATTTCAAGGGAAAAGCATTGGTCGTGAGAGGTTTGCCTGCTGAAAAAGTATATTTAAACCAACCGGGACAATCAATAGAAATCATGAACCATTTATCTTCAACAGATTTTAATAAATGTATGCAGCAATCTAAACTGGTGATATGCAGAAGTGGCTACACCACAATTATGGACCTGGTGAAATTGAAAAAAAGTGCGGTTTTGGTTCCTACGCCTGGCCAAAAAGAACAGGAATATTTGGCAGATTTTCTTTCAGAAAAAAAATATTTTGTCACTGTTCCCCAGGAAGATTTTTCACTTCAAAATATTCTGAATTCTCATAAAACTCTGCCTGTTACTTATCCTGATTTTTCATTGGAAACATATAAACCGGTAATTGATGAATTTGTGCTGTCATTAAAAAAAAGCAATTTTGCACCACAATAAGCAATTTTGAATTCGAATTTAAAAGCACACCTCGGCCTTCTTGGAACCAATCTTTTCTTTGCCATTAATTACAGCGCCATCAAATATTTCACGAGCCATGGATACGCCGGCCCGTTCGGGATCAATATCATCCGCATCGGAGTTAGCCTGATTTTATTCTGGTTCTTGTTTTTAATTAATGGCCCGGAAATAAAAATCAGGAAAAAAGATATTCCGGCTTTTTTGCTTTGTGCCGTCACGGCAATCGTTCTCAACCAAATGCTTTTTATAAAAGGCTTATCTTTCACTTTTCCGATTCATGCCTCGCTGCTCACATTAATTACGCCGATAATGATTACAATTATTGCAGCTCAAATCCTGAAAGAAAAACTTACGGTTGCAAAATTAATTGGCTTGCTGCTTGGCGTTTCCGGAGCGGTTTTATTGATTTCAGCAAGAGAAACAAGCGGTCCCGGTGAAAATATTATCCTTGGCGATGTCCTTGTTATTTTAAGTTCGATGGCTTATACATTTTATTTTATTTTGGTAAAACCTCTTATGAAATCTTATTCTGCGATACAGGTTACGCGCTGGATTTTCACCTTCGGATTTTTTATGATTCTTCCGATTTGCCTCGGTGAATTTTCAGCCATCCGGTGGGAAGTTTTTGGCATAAAAGAATGGACGCTTTTGTTCCTTATCGTCGTTCCGGGAACGTTTCTCGCTTACATCTTTAATGTTTATGGAATCAAAAAATTAAGCGCGTCAACTGCAGGCGCTTATATTTATTCGCAGCCGGTTTTTGCAGTAATTGTAGCGACGGTTTTTTTAAAAGAGAACTTTTCTTTTTACAAAATGATTGCTGCGGTTTTAATTTTTGGCGGAGTTTATCTATCGAATAAAAAGACTTCCTAAAAGGATTTATTTTGTGGGAACTATCGCAAACAAAGAAATTTCGGCTATTTTTTTAGTGGTTATATTATTCAAAAAGATTTTCAATCATATTATTTTTCACTTTTTTGGATAGTCGAAAAATAAGAATTTTTTATTGGCCTCTTTAAAATGTTCCCAGCTTTTTGTATCTATTTCCAGTGCATAAATTGCGCAAGTCGGCATATCATAAACCGGAAAAGTTTCCAGTGAATTAACAAAATCGCTTATTCCCGGGTTGTGGGAAAACAAAGCAACCGAGTCGTATTTATCATCCATTTGTTCTATGGCGGTATAAAAATCTTTGATCGAAGCTTCATATAAAGATGGAATTAAAACCAGCTCTTCTGTATCTTTTCCATACTCTTTCATAAAGATTTTTGCTGTTTTTTTGGCCCGCTTTGCCGGGCTCGAAACAAATGCATTTATCTTGATTTTTTTCTCTTTTAACCTTTGCGCCATCAGCGGCGCATCTTCTTTTCCGCGCTCATTTAACGGCCTTTCAAAATCAGATAAAGAAGCGTTATCCCAACTGCTTTTTGCATGCCGGACAAGGAGTAGCGTTTTCATTTAGTCTTCTTTTTGGGTTAATGAATTTGAGCGAAATATAAAAATAGTATAAATTTTATATTAATTTTTTATTCTGATTGATTTTGCCAATAGCATAACTTTAATTTTTTTACTGAGTTATAATTTGTAATACAATTTCTAATTATGCCTTTACTGCTTTGTTTGGTTGCCATTTTACTGCTGATATTGCTGGTTGTTTATTTCAAAATTGACACTTTCATTTCATTTCTTCTTGTCAGCATTGGGCTTGCAATTGCCTGTGGAATGGACATTCACAAAATTTCTTCGGCTATCACAAAGGGGATTGGCAATACCTTAGGGCCACTGGTTATTATTTTAGGATTTGGTGCAATGCTCGGAAAACTTGTGGCAGATAGTGGCGCAGCACAACAAGTTACGACTTCGCTTACAAAAGTTTTTGGCGTAAAATATATGCAATGGGGAATGGCATTAGCAGGTTTGATCATCGGGATTCCGCTGTTTTATACTGCGGGATTTATTGTAGTTGTTCCTTTAATTTTTGCGGTCGCTTACGCAACCCGGTTGCCTTTATTATACATCGGAATTCCAATGCTGGCGGCGCTTTCAGTGGCACATGGATTTTTGCCACCACATCCTTCGCCAACAGCGATCGCGGAACAATTACATGCAGATATGAGCAAAACTTTGATCTATGGAATTATTGTCGCCATTCCTACAATTGCACTTGCCGGCCCGCTGTTTGCAAAAACTTTACGGAAATATAATCCACCGCCTTCTAATAATATTTTGCAGATAAAACCTTTGCCTGTTGCTAAATTACCTGGAATAGGAATCAGCCTGGTAACTGCTTTGATGCCTGTGATCTTATTAGCCGTTACGGCAATTCTTCTGAACTGGGTTTCTCCACTCACTTTTTTTGGAAAGATTATGCAGTTCATTGGCGATCCAAATATTGCGATGCTATTATCCGTTTTGATAGCGGTTTATTTTTTAGGCGTCAGGCGGGGAAATAAAATTCCTGCAATCATGAAACAGTTGGAAGAAGCGTTCAAAAGTATTTCGGTTATACTTTTAATAATTGCCGGCTCGGGAATATTTATGCAGGTAATGAGCGAGGGCGGTGTTAGTGTTTATATTGCGCAAATATTGAAAGACATGCAATTATCGCCACTAATACTTGGCTGGCTGATTGCGGCTATAATTCGCGTCTGTATTGGCTCTGCCACAGTTGCAGGACTTACTACCGTTGGAATTATGTTGCCAATTATCGGGATCAATCAACACATTCCGCCGGAGTTAATGGTGCTGTCTATCGGCGCGGGAAGCCTGATGTTTTCTCATGTAAATGATGGCGGATTTTGGTTGTTTAAAGAATATTTTAATCTGACAATCAAACAAACTTTTCTCACATGGACTTTGATGGAAACAATTGTTTCGATAACAGGGTTAATTGGGGTATTGATTTTAAATCATTTCGTCTGATTATCTGCCGCAGGCAAACTTTTTTTGATTTTTTTATTCACCAGGCAGTTTCAAAATCCTTCTAAAAAGATTCGCAAAATACAGCCAGCAAATAATTGAAGAAAAAACACCAATTACCGATCCGGCAAGAACGTCATCCATAAAATGTTGCCCTAAATATATCCGGCTGTAACCAACCAATGCTGCAACAATTAAAAAAATAATTGAATAGGTTTTGTTTTTGATAAAAAAGGCCAAAACCGCTGCCAGTGCAAATATAGAAGCAGTATGCCCGGAAGGGAATGAATGGTAATTGTGTAAAGTAACTTCGTCAATAAAATAGGGATAATTCATTTTTTCCAGGTAAAAGGCCGGCCTTGCTTCTACAATAAAATATTTTAAGATCTGCGCAATTATCCCGGACAATAAATAACTGCTCAAAATCATAAGACTTAAAAATTTTCTTTTTGAAAAAAATAAAATGATAGCAACCGCAATGATAAAAATTCCATCGCCGAGGTAAGTTGTATAAATAAATATTTGGTCTAAAAATCCGGAATGCAATGGATTCATTACAATAAATCCGTCTGCTTTTGAAAAATAAATCAATAAAAAGACAGCGATGGCCATCAAAAAAAAATACGCGTTAAAAAATGTTTTGTTTTGCTGATAAAGAGATTTTAAAGCCATCCTAAATTTATGTTAGTTTCAAAAATAGGACAAAGCAATTAAAGCGCCCCCGCTCGTATTTAATTGCAGGTTTAGAAACGGATTTCTATGTTAAGAAATTATTACCAACCATAAAAAAGTACTTTTAAAACAGGATAATGCTACTTTTGCGCAAACTAAAATCATGGGTTTTAATTCTATTCTCAAAATTTTTTTACCGAAGGATAAGGTTTTTTTTCAGCTTTTCGAAAGCGTTTCAGAAACGGTGGTACAAATGGCCGCCAAGCTGAACGAAGTAGTTCATGAAAAAGACTTTGAAAAAAGAGGCATTTTAATAAAAGAAATCGAAGACCTCGAGCATGTAAATGATGATTATACTCATCGGATCTTTACCGAGCTTGGTAGAAATTTTATCACTCCTTTTGATCGCGAAGACATTCATTACCTCGCAACCGCGTTGGATGATATCTGTGATTATATTTTTGCCTCTGCAAAGAAAATAAATTTCTATAAAGTGAACCCGGATGACGAAACTTTTCATAAAATGGCTGAGCTTATTTTGAATAGTTGCACAGAAGTCCGCAAAGCAGTTGCTGAACTTCGAGATATGAAAAATCTCAGAAAAATTACTGATGCGATGGTAACGATCAATAGCATTGAAAACCAGGCTGATGATATATTTGACTTGAGCATTGAACGGCTTTTTGAGACAGAACCGGACGCAAAAGAAGTGATCAAAAAAAGAGAAATTTACCAGGTGATGGAAATTGTGACTGACAAATGCGAAGATGCCGCTAATGTAGTAGAATCCATTATTATTAAATATGCTTAATTAGCTAATTGGCTAATTGGCTAATCAGCTAATTTAAAACATGACCTTTCTTATTACCATTATCGTTTTAGCGCTCGTATTTGATTACATTAACGGCTTTCATGATGCTGCAAATTCAATAGCCACCGTAGTTTCAACGAAGGTTTTGACGCCATTTCAGGCAGTGGTATGGGCGGCGTTTTTCAATTTTGCCGCCTTTTTTATTTTTAAAGAACATGGCGTTGCCAATACAATTGCCAACACAGTAAAACAGGATTTTATCACTTTGCCCGTTGTGTTTTCCGGGCTTGTAGCTGCAATAATGTGGAACCTTTTAACCTGGTGGTTTGGAATTCCCTCGTCTTCTTCTCACGCTTTAATCGGAGGATTTGCGGGTGCTGCAATTGCACATGCAGGCTTTAGTTCAGTGAATTCAACTCCGATACTTTTAATTACCGGATTTATTTTCATAGCTCCAATTTTAGGAATGGTAATGGCTTATATCATTTCTTTATGGTTTATTAATTCGTTTAGAAAAGGCCATGCTCCAAATATCATTTCAGCCGTCATAATTGCATTAGTGATTTTTTTTCTTTCACAAATGTTGCAATTTGACAATAGTAAAATTGTCTCTCATTATGAAAATTATTATTTAAGAGTAATTTTTTACGGGCCCAATTTTAAATGGATTTTGCTGGCATTTATTTTAATTATAATGGCCATATTTACTTTTTACCTGAATTCGCTCAATACCGCCAAAGCCAATATGTGGTTTAAAAGATTACAACTTTTATCTTCTGCAGCTTTTAGCATCGGCCACGGCGGAAATGATGCGCAAAAGGTAATGGGAATTATTACTGCTGCCTTAATCGCTCACGGTACGATTCAATCATTTGAACAAATGCCTGTTTGGGTTCCTATTTCGTGTTATACGGCAATTGCACTGGGCACTATGAGTGGCGGATGGAAAATAATTAAAACAATGGGTACAAAAATTACCAAGGTTACTCCGTTTGAAGGCGTTGCGGCCGAAACAGCAGGTGCTATTACTTTATTTATCACGGAATTTTTAAAAATACCTGTAAGCAGTACGCATACGATTGCCGGCTCAATTGTGGGCGTAGGCGCAACAAAAAGATTATCGGCCGTTCGTTGGGGGATTACGGTTCATTTGTTATGGGCATGGATCATCACCATTCCGATAAGCGCCTTACTTGCAATGGGCGTATTTGTTATCGTTCATCTTTTTGTCTGATCTTTTCGGCCGTTTATAAAAAGTATTTTCTTATTTTGTAGAATGAATAAAATTTTAGTTTCCGGTGGTTGCGGCTATATCGGCGCGCACACAATTGTCGACCTTATTGAAAATGGTTTTGAACCAATTTGCGTTGATGATAACTCGCGTTCTACAGAAGCATTATTAAAAGGAATAAAAGCAATAACTGGTGTTTCAGTAAAAAATTACAAAGTTGATCTTTGCATTTTTGACGATACACATGCGATCTTCCAGGAAAATCCTGATATAAGAGGGATCATTCATTTTGCCGCTTATAAAGCAGTTGGCGAATCAGTAGAAAAGCCTTTAATGTATTTTGAAAATAATTTATTCTCACTAATAAATATTTTAAAATGCGCACAGGAATATGATGTTCCTCATTTTATTTTTTCTTCTTCATGCACGGTTTATGGCAGCCCCGATAAAATTCCTGTAACAGAAAAATCGCCGATAAAACCAGCTGAATCGCCTTATGGCGCTACTAAGCAAATGGGAGAAGAGATTGTAAAAGATTCCACATCAGCCGGCAACATGCAAAGTGTTTTATTAAGATATTTTAATCCGGTTGGCGCTCATCCTTCTATTTTAATCGGCGAATTGCCTTTGGGAAAACCCGAAAACCTGGTTCCGGCGATCACGCAAACTGCAATCGGAAAAATAAAAGAAATGGTGGTTTATGGAGATGATTATCCCACAAGAGACGGATCGTGTATCCGCGATTATATTCACGTTTGTGACATCGCTCACGCTCATACGCTCGCTTTGCAGCATTTAATTGAAAATAAAAATGTGGAGAAATGTGAAATTTATAATCTCGGTTCAGGAAATGGCGTTTCCGTACTGGAAGCCATTCACGCATTTGAAAAAGTAAGCGAAAGAAAATTAAATTATAGAATTGGTGCAAGAAGGCCGGGGGATATTATAGCTATTTATGCAGATAATTCTTTGGCAAAAGAAAAATTAAATTGGGATCCCAAATATTCATTAGATGAAATGATGTCAACTGCGTGGAAATGGGAATTGAAGCTTCATGAAGATGAATCTTTGCATAATAATCCTAATTTTCAAATGAATTAAACTACTGCTCGGAAGTTTGTCGCAAACAAACAATTTTTTAATTTTTTTTATTTATTCGAAGCCCGATTGAAGGATTTTAATTTTATTAAAATCAAAACCGGCAGAGAAACAATTTTTGAATAAATTTTTTTTATTTTATTCAGCCAATCTTCTCGTGAGGTAACCAGAATAATCAGGGACCACAACCGGATAATCTTCCTGCATCAAAACAGAGGTAAGAATGAAATCGGCCGTGGTTCGGTTGCATGCCATTAAAATATTCCAGGCAACAGCCAGCCGCAGCAAGGCTTTCACGTCACTGTCGTGTGGCTGCGCTTCCATGGGGTCCCAAAAGAAGACCATCAGGTCCAGTTTCTCTTCTGCGATCAATGCGCCCATTTGCTGATCGCCGCCAAGAGGTCCGCTTAATAATTTTTTTACGGGCCTGTTCAGTTTTTCTTCTAACAATTTGCCTGTAGTTCCCGTGGCGATCAACTCATGTCGCGATAAAACGGTTCTGTTATAATAAGCCCATTCTATCAGGTCTTTCTTTTTGTTATCATGCGCAACCAACGCAATTCGCTTTACTCCTGATATGATTCTGATATGTCCCATACTTTACGGATTTATTATGATTGGCCAGTTGCCCGCAAAGAGTTTCGCGGTATCACTTTTATATCCTATTTCAATGCAGCTTTCATTAAATAATCTGAAAGTTTTGTAATAGCCTTTGCATCAATAACAATTTGCTCCTGAGCTTCTTTCCAGTTTCTTTGTTCAATTGCTTCCCTAATGCCAGGCATTGTTTTTACGCCATAGCCTGTATAAAATCCCGGTGCATAAATAGTATGTTTATACCATGCTCTG
>Ga0157372_10008216_pt1 | contig 11092 bp, 7 predicted proteins | sample C55metaG_FD_115307 | JGI IMG/M metagenome (GOLD analysis project Ga0157372, IMG submission 115307) | Corn rhizosphere microbial communities from Kellogg Biological Station, Michigan, USA - C5-5 metaG | ecosystem: Host-associated > Plants > Roots > Rhizosphere > Soil | place: USA: Michigan...
GATCGCATTGTTGCTCTCGGCGATATGATCGAGACGCGCAGCGTGAGGGCTGTAGCGATCAGGAGCCGCAGGCTGCAAAATGTTGAGGCTCATGTTGAAGACCCGCACCCCATGCCGGGCGCGGGCATCGGAGACCGCGGTCTCCATTTCATCGAAGAACTGCGGAAGGCCTTCGGGGTAGTAGGACGCGAAGGCCCCTGCTTTTCGCTCATTCGGAAATACGGCAACATCGACCAGTTCCGCGCCGTCGGGTTCCGCGCAAATTTCCATGCCATTCAGTGCGCCGCCCACGGCTGCCAGGCCGCCGATAAAGGTGCCATGCGCGAGATCGGCGTCTTCGTCGGCGAGAATGTCCCAGCGATCGATAACCCAATCGGACAATGCATCGCTGATGCCACCGTCAATGATCCCGATGCGAGGGTGCGTCCGGCGGCTATCGCGAACCGGCAGCGCAATACCGGTCGGCCGGGCACGGGCGGCAGCGTTGGCCGACTGGCTTGCGCGGACAACGATGCCTGGCAATTCGATGCGCCGGACCAGTGGATGGTTGTCCAGAAAGGCCAGCAGGCGGGCGTGACGCGCCGTGTCCGGGCTGAACGGCGCCAACTCGCGGCGTCGCTCACTGACCGTCGATCCGGTCAATTGCAGGACCGGTTGATCGCCCGACTGGTCGAGGCGGACGGACAGCAGCGGATGCTTGTTGCGGTGATTGGGCAAGCGTTCGACGGTCAGGCCGCGATCGAGCTGGCTGAATCCCGCGATGAAGCTTTCAACAAGACGGCGCTGGCCCGCATCGAGGCGATCCCATTCCGAGCGGGGCGGCAGAGCCTCGAACAATTCAACCTGATAGCTGCCACCGGTCGCGGGTCTAGAAAGCCACGCGACAGCTTCTTCTACGGAGAAACTGCGGCGGTCTGATGGGCCATAGAGTTCGATACGGTCGATCGCGCCGGTCTCGCTTTTGCGAGCGGTGGGATGGGGTTCGTCCTTCTGCTTGGTCTCGTTGAACCGCATCTCCGTATGCGTTTCGGCTTTTTCAATCTGCGCCGAGACTTGCCGCAGGCCGCCGGGGCGAGCCTCAACAATCATGACACCCAGATCACCTCCGCCCACGACCGGTGTGCGATCGCTGCGGAACAGACTCCCGACCGGTCGGTGACTTTTGGCCCAAGCCTCTCGGCGCAGGATGACTTTCACAAAGCCGACGTCGCCTTGAGCCTGGGCGCTCAGAACCCCTGAAATCGTGTCGATCTGGCTGATGAGCGCCGCCTTATGCTTGGCGAATTCGGCATTGCGGTGCGCAAAGAAGTCCTTGTGCCCGCCGCCCCCGCCAGCGTCGCGTGCTTCCTCATAATTCTCGGGGTTGAGGACGATCTGGATCGGGCTAGCCATTGGGAATCTCCCCTTCGCCGGCCTTGGCTACACGGCCAAGCTGGCGGCTGACTGTTGATTTGTCCTTGCCGGCGATCTCGCCGATATCGGCCATGGAAAAGCCAAGGATTGGATCGTCGCGCATCGCCCGGAACAGAGTGCCGGGGTCGTCGAACAGCAGCGCCCGCCTTTCGCTTTGAACCCGCGCCGCGTTCAGAGTCGCGAACTGGCGCAGCGTGTCCAAAAGCCCGCGCTTGTCCTCATCGCGCAGTGTGGTCGCCTTTTTGTATGTGCGCACGAGCGACTCGATCTCCGCCCCGGTCGAGCCATCCGTGAACCAAGAAATCAGCCGCAAATGGCTGTCCGGAGCCTTTACGGGCGGCATGAAATGCGCCGCGATCGCCTTGCGGATCTCGAAGTCGGGCTTGGGGATTTCGAGTTGGACCTCGAAGCGCCGCCAGACGGCTGAGTCCAACAGCTTGGGGTGGTTGGTGATGCCGATCGTAAAGCCCACGTCACGGCGTATATCGAGATTTTGCAGGAGCGCGTTCACGACCCGCTTGATCTCACCGACTTCTTGCGGGTCATCCCGAACCTTCGCGATGGCGTCAAACTCGTCCAGCAGCAAAACGCAGCGGTGGCGGTTCGCGAAGGTGAACAGGTTGCCAATGTTTCGCGCCGTCGTGCCTAGAAACGATGACACGAGGCCATCAAGCTTCACCAGCACCACGGGCAGATCAAGCTGCTGAGCGATCCAGAGTGCCAGACGGGTCTTGCCCGTCCCAGGGGCGCCGTAAATGAGGCAGGTCTTTGATGGCCGGATGTCGATCTCCGCGAGGGCGTCGAAATTGACCCATTCATCGATGATCGTATCGATGGCCTGGCTGACGGTCGCGTTGAACAAGGGGGGCGTTGGCTGGATGTCGACTGGAAAGATGATGTCAGCCAGCGGCGCCGACGTTTCGCGATCAACGGGTACCGGTGTGTTGCGGGTCAGAGGCTCGCCAAAAATCTGAGCCTTGGAGCGTTCGATGCGGCTCGGGGCCAGCTCTTTGGTGCGCTCTGCCGTTGTCAGGATGTTGGCCAAGGCGGTCGCCTGCTTTTGCTCGCCATCCCTGGCCAGAGCATCCCGCAGACGTTCGACCTGCTTGCGGAGGGCTGGCGACGCATCGGCCATGGCGGCGCGGCAGAGGGCTTGGATGATTGTGAAGTGTTCCATGATGTATCCTGGGCGCGTTGCACGGTTGCGCTTATTTGGTGCGAATATACCAGATATCGATGCGCTGCAATCAGATTATGATGCGACTTTTGCCGATCTGGTGCGCCAGGGCGGTCGTGCGTTGCGTGATCGAGGGGTTTGATGCGAGGCAGGTTCCATCTCCTATGCGGCCGTATCCCGGCCGGCGGTTGAGAAGACTGGCTGCGATCGCGCCGAAAAGCATCGCGAAAGATGTGTCGATCAGATAGGTTCGTCATTCGGCCAGTGCGGTTGGCGGGGTACGATGAAGCTTTATCGGCAGCGAGAATGGAAGTCCTATTGCGCCGAGCAAATCAAATTGCACGGCGGCCAGTGCGCCCATTGCCTTCGCACCACTCCGGACGTCGTTCTTCAGGTACACCACCGACACTACGTCAAAGGTCGTTTGCCATGGGATTATCCCTATGACGAATGCGACGTGCTATGCCGCGGGTGCCACGCCAAGGAACATGGCATCATCATGCCGTCAAAAGACTGGGTGTTCATTGGCGAAGACGACCTCGGCGGATTGGACGGCGAATGCGAGTATTGCGGGAAGGAACTACGCTACACCCACATGGTCACGCATCCGAATTGGGGAACGATGATCGTCGGCGAAAAATGCTGCGATAACTTGACTGAAAGCACAGTGGGTACCGAGCAGCACGCTGAATTTCTGAATTACGTCAACCGTCGCAAAACGTTCATCAATTCGCCAAAGTGGTGCATCTTGCCAAGCGGCGAAAGGTCCATTGAGCGGGCCGGAATAGCGATCGAGATTGCACCAGCCCATGATGGTTCGTTCCGGTTCAATCTAGACGACGTGAAAGGCAAGGGCAAACATGCGACGCTGCTGGATGCCCAGATCAGCGCTTTTGACTATGTCGAAAGCGGAAAAGCTTCCGAATTTTTGGCCGAACGCCGACGCCGACTGACTGAACGCAACGCTGCTAACAGCGCTATTCTCTCCGATCAGATGCACGTCAGGGTCGTGCCCCGTGACTTGAGGATATGAGCGAGAATGGGCGGCTTTTGCCTGTCCGGTTTCAGGTATGGCGAGGCCGCAAGCCGTCGCTTACTTAGTCCTACAAAGCCAGCTGTCGCCCAGCGACGTAGCGTTACCAAGCGCGGCCCGCAAACCTGAAGCGCGGCTTGGGGAACGTAGCGTGTGTCACCCACCCGGCGCAGGAGCATGCGGTGAGCGGAAATTACTCGCTCGCTATTACACCCAGTGGAATCGCTGCGGTGTCCATCAGGTAGAGTTCCGTCGCCCCGAGTAGGTCCAGCTGTCGGTTTACCAATTCCTTCTTGGACAATCCCGGCTGGACGATGAATACCTTGATTTCCGGAAGTAGAAGCTTCGCCTGCTTGCCTAGATCACGCAAGCCGCGAAGATCACCGCGCTCGAATCGCGAAACGTGATTAATCCCGGCAGCCGCGAGCTTTGTCCGGCGGCCGTCCTCGCGGCGACGAAGATGCTTGAAGAGTTCCGGCACTGCGCTACGCCAGTGCGTGCTACGTTGCGCCTGGCCGCACACCGCATAAAGATCGTCGACACGAGCACCCGCGCTGCGAGATCCTGCGAACTTGCAGTGGTAAAGTTGGATTACCAGCCTGTCGTCGCGAACCCCAATACAGACAATATCGGCGGCTTCACCGGCATCATCGTCATCAAAAATGATAGGAAACTCATCCTCTGTGGTAGAGGCGAGAAGGCGATCAAGGACGCGCCGCTGTATTGAGTCCGGCCGTTTCTCGACGCGTTGCGATTCCTTCGCGAGATCGACACCAGCCCAATCCCACTCGACGATCCGATCGCGGTCGAACGGCTTTCGCGCGGCCCCGATCGGAGGCACGAACAGTTCAGTTCCCTCGAGGTAGCCGCCATTGTCGAAGCGTATCGCAGGCGGCTCTCTGCGGAACCAGTCCCCAAGCGATCTTGTGGTGCGCCCAATCGTGATGTCGACCGCAAAAGCGCCCTGTGGTTCGTAGGAGAGGCCATCCGGTGCGAATCGAACGATATAGTCGGCGATCTTGTTGGGAGTGACGACCCGAAAGCGTATCGGCGTGTCGGTCGTAAAATCCAAAACTTGCAGTTCCACATCAAAGAACAGCACGGATTCTCCGTCGATTGTGATCGTTATCGCATCTTCGGCACGCTTCAGGAATTCCTCCGGCCAATCGATCAGAAGCGGAATGAGGGCGGGACGCTCACTGATTTCAACCGGCAGGATCACGTTGGTGAAGACATCGCGGGTCGAGATCGCATCATCGCGGAGCTTGGCACCGACCGCGTGGCACCATTCAACCCAGGATGCGAGGTCCTCGGCGGTCATCATCGACCACACTCGGCCCTTCTGAGAGCAGCCAACCGTTACTCGCACGCCGTCCTCGTAACCATGTGCGAAGAGGTTGGACTTTCGCTTGTTAGTCCGCATTGCCTCTGGCAATGCATCAGTGATGTCCGGTCCCACATGCAGGCTGAACCTCAGCCGGTCGTTGATCACATCGCTGAGACCAAGATTCGTCAGGACCAGCCGGTTCACGTTATGAAGCGAACGAAATACAAGTTCGCCCTTTAATATTGCTGCATCATCGCCGGCCACGGCCTTGGCCAAATCTTCGTGCATGCTGCTGTTGTTTGAGCTGTTAATGTAGAGGAGCCTTTGTTCTTCGTCCCAATGAACGAGATAAAGGTGCCACTCGGTGTTTCGGATATCCCGGACATCGCCCCAAGACACGGCATCATGTTCGCGCGTGATGAATAGCAGCACCTTGTTGCGTTCGTTCACAGTCGGACCGGCATAGATTTCCGTCGAACCCATCGCGGCGATCGCCCGATCGGGCCGCCACCGTCGCGTGCCTGTCCGAAACACGACCGCACTCATTTTTGGGAAGATATTGCGCAGCGAAACGACGTCGGGAGCATCTTGGAACGCGTCGATGAAGTCCGAGCGACGAGCCTGCCTAGTGTTGGCGCCCTCGCTAAGATCTCGGAGGAGGACGTTCCAATCCGCATCCTCCGCATACAAGTCCTGGAGAGCGTCGCCGACGCCAGGGTCGGCGATATTGGCGATCATCGTGGCTTCACCGAGATCGGAGCGAAAGCGGGTAAACCGCCCCGTGAACTGCAACGTGATCGCGAGGCTCTTGTGCGGATCGTGGATCGCGGCAATCTTCAGCTCTGGGAGGTCGAAACCCTCACCCAGCATGTCCACACATACTACGATGCGTGCATCCCCGCGGCGGAGGCGGGCTAAACCATCTCGGGCCTCGCCGGCAGGAATTCCATTATGGAGCAGCAGCGGCGCATGCTCGGGCGCGAGTGCTGCGTAATAGGCGTGTACCTGTTCAGCGCGCTTGATGTCCGAACAGCGCGCCATGACGAGGTGATTGAAACCAGCAGCGGCATCCGAAGCGAGTTGAGCGATCGCGGCAACGGCAATAGCCTGGTCAGCCTCGACCTGATCCAGTTCGTCAACAGGCGCGAAGCGGATTTCCTTGAAATAACCTTCGGCCTGCGCCTTCCGAAGCGGATAGTTAAAGACGACCTTTCCATCCACATGCTTGCCGTCATTGCGAAATGGCGTGGCCGTGAATTGGACCACTGGACGATCAGCGAAGTGTCCACGAAACGCCTCCCATGTTCGGGCCGAGATGTGATGCGCTTCGTCGATGAACAGATGCGAGCATAGCTCGGCCATGCGGCGCTGAACCGCCTCGGTGCTCTGACCAGCGACCGCCATCGTCGTGACCACCACGTTGCAACCCATAAAGATGGCGTCTACCTCTTCGGCGATCTTGGGTTTGTGCTCCAGCAGTCCGACGATCGGTACGGCCGCGTCCTACCTCACCGCTCCCAGCTGCTTGAGAAGTCCCATCGAGACGAACTTGTCACCGATCTGATCGCGCAGCGCCCCGGTGGGCACGATCACCAGCAGCCGCGACAGTCTCTCCCGCGCCAACAACGCAAGCATCGTTTCCGTCTTTCCGGTGCCGGTCGGCATGACCACGGTTGCGGGCAGACTGCTCGTCTTCCAGTGGGAGAGCACGCCGAATAGCGCTCCAATCTGAGGAGGGCGGAGCCCGGTTTCGATCACGCGATCGCCGTCACGCCTTTCCTCGCGAAACTCGAATGCGCCGCGCCAACCGTTCAGCACCGCATCGCGCGCCTCGCTGGCTTGGCTGGGAGATAGTAGATCAAAGCGTGCGGGCGCAGGCGTCAGCCATTCGCCTTCGAGCTCGCTGGATCCGCCGACGAACGCATCCCAGTTACGGCAGCGAAAGACATCAATCGGCTCGTCCGTAACCGTAAGGCGGCGGTCCGCTATAAGGATCGGCGTGCCCTCATCTGGATGGAGGACTGTATAGGAGGAGCGCTTGATGACCTTGGATTCAACAGCGAATTCTTCGTGAATCGCCGCCCGGTTAAGCTGCTTAATCGCGTTCTTGTGAACTCGGCCCTCGATCGAATAGCGAGCCGGCAACTTAAAAGCGCGGTATGTGCCCGCTGGCATTGGGTAGGTCTCCCACAACGGTGACGATCGTTACGGGAAAGGTGTAGCGGAGGATCGGTGTTTTTGCTATGTTCCAGTGCCTCCGGTCATCGTCAATTTCTAGCTGTCAGGGTCGGAGACGAACTTGCTAATGTTGGCTTTTCATGGAACAGTCGATCCAAGCCATTTGGAAGCAAGACGAGATCCCCGTCATTCTGCGGCGCACGGGGAAAGGCGAACTCCTGCGGGTCCGGTCGCCGTTCGATGGCAATAACCGGCAATGGCTGCAAAACGCGCGCCGCACTACACCAAGCTGGATCGCATCTCGCAAGTTCTGGGAAATCCCGAAAGCCTGGTTCGATGATTTCGTAAATCGCGCGCTGCAGAAATATGGCCGCCTTTATGTGATCCAGCCGTATCGTGAGCAGGAAATCTGCTCACCCTCCTGCCAGAACGCCAAGGGCCATGAGTGCCAATGTTCCTGTATGGGCATCCATCACGGTGCAGGCAGCGACGGTAGCTGGTTTGAGGTTTCCGACGCCTTTTCGACCCGGTGGGGAGAGCGCGAGCTTGCTTGTCGTCTGATGGTTGCCAAGACGCGAGTGCAGTAGATCTTGCTCGCGCTCGCCAAAGTTCTCCGCCCCAGGATCAGATCGTTACCCGGCTTTTGGCAGGTTATGTCACAAGAAGACATTCTGGGTGCCTGATCGGAACGTCCGGCTCTGGTCGACATCGGCGTGAGCGGATCGAAATACCCAGTCCCACAATCGGCTGGCCCAACTGGCAGCCACGCACTCACCTGCCGCAACACATTCGTGTTCGGTTGACTGAACTGTTGGCGACGAGGCGCAGTTGCGTGGATCAAGTTCGCCACGCGGCGTCCCTTTCCCACTTCGGACATCGCGCAACGGGAAAGGAAGCCTCATTCTCAACCAAAATCGAAGTCGGCTACGCGGCGAGGGCCATATCCGACGCAGATCGCCTGCCGCGCGCCCTCGCCTCGTCCTGCTCTTCCTCGGCCTGCAGTCGCATCATGGCATTGTACCGTGCGATCAATTGCCGCGCCGCCGGATTAGGCTCGCGGATCGCCATGGTCAGAGGCAGCAGCGTTTTGACCCTGCCCTCTTCGATACCGTCTCGTTCCCCTGCCCCATGATCTTCCCCCGCGACATAATCGGCGAACAGATCGAAAGGCGTCTGGAATGTCGCGGTCAGTTGGTCGTTGGCCCAGGTGCACTCTTCCAGGAGGAGCCCAAGCACCTGATGCTTGAGAGCGACGGAAAGCCCCGGAAGAACGAGATGCGCCGTACGCGCCATGTCAAGCAGCGCCATTCCGTCTTTGGCCAGCGCGCCCTCGCCTATCTGCCGAACCTTGCCCACCTCGCTGGAGGATGACGGCGATCCGGTCTGGCTCAGGACATCGCGCCGCAATCGCGCGAAATCGGACGGGCTACAGCGAAGGCGGCTCAACAACTCGACAAAACGCTCCTCGAGCTTTTCCTGGCGCAGATAGGGCTCGGGGCATTTCCCGTGATAACCCGAGCAATGATAATAGATGTACCGGCCCTTCTGCATCTGCGCGACCAGCGAACATCCGCAATGACCGCATTTGACGAGCCCATGGAAGGGAAACTCCTCCTTCCGGCTGTGGACGTTGTCCTGCGCACGGTCATCGAGAAGATCCTGCACGACCTCCCACAGCGCTTCCGAGGTCAGCGGTTCGTGAAGGCCATCATAGGTCCGGCCCAGCCAGTCGAACCGGCCCGTATATATCCTGTTGCGCAGCATGTTGTGCACGGTGCTCGTCCCGACCGGCTTGCCGCTCCTGCGGTATCGAAGGCCAGCTTTGCGCGCCTTGGCGGCCAGCGCCTTCACCGAATAGCACCCCGTGCTATACCAGTCGAACAGACGCGTGACGAGCGATCCCTGCTCCGGATCAATCGCGATGGTCCGCCGGCCCGACGGCTCCATGACGTTGACATATCCGATCGGCGCAACGCTCGGCCAGATCCCCTGCTGCGCTTTCTCCCGCATGCCCTTGCGCGTCTCTTCCGAAAGATTGTCGATGTACGCCTTGGCCATCAGCACCTTGATGCCATGCACGAATTTCTCGGAAGAACGACAGTCCTGCGATACGATCGTATTTTCCTTCACGAAATGCACCTCAACGCCCAGCTCGTCTATGGTCGCCCAGTCCTTGAGGTTGCGGTAAAGGCGATCGGTTTTCTCGACGAGCAGGATACGCACCTCCGGGTGCCTGCGCAGATAGCGCAGCATCTCGCCAAAGGCGGTCCGCCCGGTCTTGCGCGCGGTTTCGACATCGACATGGCGGCCCACGATGTCGATCCCGTTCAGCACCGCGTAGTCGTCAAGCAGCTTGGTCTGCGCAGGGATCGAATAGCCCTCGCGCTGCTGCTCCCGCGTCGAGACGCGCGCATAGGCCACCGCCAGGCGCATGGACACCTCCATGTCCCTCGCGCTCCGCCGTCCAAATCGTCTCGGTGCTTTTCCTGGTCTTGCCAACGCATTGCTCCTGCTTGTGTTTTAGCAGAATCCGCATGGCGCGCGCGCCATCGCCACGCCAGCAGATCGAAGGCAGAATCAGAGGAATAGCTTGTGGATCGACCGTTTGTAGGCTTACGGGACCGCCACAGCTACGACCGATTAGGGGGCGCTAAGCCGTCATCGCGCATCGCGGCTCCAATGCCTGCGATCCTGCTTTCCGTCCTCCAAGCCGGACCGAGCAGAATGTCCCAGATCCAGTCAAACGCTCCGCCTTATTATTTGGCCGATGTGTACGACCATCCGTCAGCCGCAAGGGCATCAACAATCCAACTAGCCACGACGCCGGGAGCATCACCGCAGAACCACTCGATATAATCCCCTTCCTCGCGGACCCAGGCCACCAGATCCCCAGCTTCGCGGAAGGAATAAGAAACGGTTTGGCCGTCAGGACCACGCCACTCAACATTGGTGAGCGCGGACCATAGATCGGCACCGCAGGCGCCATCAGATCTGACTCGATCGCCGACCGCCCGATCAACGGCCGCTTCGAACTGCTTGCGGGGACGATAGACCAGACTGCTGGGAACGCCCTTGAAATCTGCTCTGGTGAAAAAGGGGAAGGTGACCTCCATCATGTGTATGCAGCAACCGCCCAACCGCGAAGGGCGCGACTAGACCACTCGCCTATATCGCCAAAATTTTCGGGCGGTCGCAAGGGTCGGGCCGCCAGCCGCAGCGTTTCGGAGAGGGGACGGCAATCCTGATTAGGCTCGGCTCCCATCGAATTGCCGTCCGTGTTCGCCATCCTCAGCAGCATCGGCTTTTTCGACACCTACACCGGGGACCCGAACGCGCGCTTCGCCTGGGGCGCAAGATCCGCCACGACGAGGGGCAACCTGGACATGGCATCGACAATCCCGGGCCGGGATTACACGGGCATTCCTTGTCGTCAGCTCGTCGGGCGCCTGCGCCTGCCTCGCGCCTTTCGTGGCAATCCGGGTGCCAGGCAGCTGAATCTGCGCCCTCGCTTCCGCGCTGCTGCATATCGGTCACACGCGACCAAAAGACGCCGCACGGGGTCGTCCCAAAGTGTCGGACGGCCGCCTGGACTATCGGAATGTCGTCGGGATGCCACCCCGCGTCGATGAAGAGCACTTCGGCGTTGGTCGGCAAATCAAAGTAGCGGCCGGAATGGAGGCAGGCGGCATAACGGCGAAGCGCTTCCAGGCGCGCGTTCGCGAGAGGCCTGACCCTGGCCCCATAGCGCGCTTTCCAGAACAGCCGGGCAAGGCGAGGGGTTGGAAGCGGCCACTCCTTTGGCTGCGCGGCGATCATGATGATCGTCAACTCCAGTGGCGATAATTGTGTGTTGGCGGTCTCGCTCCTGGCGGTCGATGCGCTGCTATCGTACCGCATGACGTGTCAGGCATCGCCAAAGCGCTGGAGTTCCGCACGACAGGCCTCGCTGAACTGCCGAAGAGGA
>Ga0157372_10008218_pt1 | contig 11092 bp, 9 predicted proteins | sample C55metaG_FD_115307 | JGI IMG/M metagenome (GOLD analysis project Ga0157372, IMG submission 115307) | Corn rhizosphere microbial communities from Kellogg Biological Station, Michigan, USA - C5-5 metaG | ecosystem: Host-associated > Plants > Roots > Rhizosphere > Soil | place: USA: Michigan...
CATGTGAAAGGATTTACGTCCGCGGGGATGATCTTTGTCTTCAACCACGCTTGTGACTTTCGGAATAACGTCACCGCCACGCTCAACTTCAACCCAGTCGCCGATTTTTACGCCCAGGCGCTCGATCTCGTCCATGTTGTGCAGTGTGGCGCGACTCACAGTGGTGCCGCCGATGGGCACCGGCTTGAGTTCTGCCACCGGTGTGAGTTTGCCGGTGCGACCGACCTGCACGTGAATGTTTTCGATCTGAGTGATTCCGCCGCGGGCGGCATACTTGTACGCAATCGCCCAGCGCGGGGCCTTGCCGGTAAACCCGAACTCGCGCTGCAGCGCCGTGCTGTTGACTTTGATGACGACACCATCGATTTCATACGGCAGGGTCTCGCGTTTTTCTTCCCACTGGCCAATGAACTTCCAGACTTCGTCGAAGTTGTCGGCCAGAGCACGGCGGGGATTCACTTTGAATCCGACAGAATCGAGGGCGTTCAGCGTTTCCCAGTGATTGCTGAAAATCGTGGTTGCACGGGCGGGGAGGCCCGTGCCCGCAAAATCTGTGTTTGTGGGGCGACGGGCGGGCTCGCCCGTTCTACGGCCGGGGGCCGCGATCAGCATGTAGGCAAAATAGTCGAGACGCCTTTGTGCGGTAATACTCGGCTCCAGCTGCCGCACCGTGCCCGCAGTGGCATTACGAGGATTAGCAAATTGCGACAGCTCTTGCTTCGCCCGCTCCTCATTCATTTTTTTGAAAGAAGCAATCGGCATCAGCATTTCGCCGCGGACTTCGAAATCCAGCGGAATGCCGGCCTTTTCCAGTTGATGGCGAGAAATCGACAGTGGCACTGAGCGTACGGTCCGCACATTCGAAGTTACGTCTTCGCCAGTTGAGCCGTCGCCGCGCGTGATGCCGCGCACCAGTTTGCCATTTTCGTAGCGCAGCGCCAGCGACATGCCGTCAAGTTTCAACTCGCAGACATATTCGATATCCTTGCGGCCGCTGAGGTCATGTACCCGCCGTTCCCAGTCTCGTAACTCTTCTTCACTGTAAGCGTTGTCGAGAGACAGCATGGGCGCCGAGTGCGCGACTTTGACGAAACCGTCGCGCGGCTTTCCCCCAACGCGCTGGGTTGGAGAATCGGGAGCGATCAGCTCCGGATGCGCGGCTTCGAGCTTTTTCAGCTCATTCATCAGCCCGTCGAATTCGACGTCGCTGATCTCGGGATCGTCGAGCACGTAGTAGCGATACTCATGGCGGCGAATCTCGTCGCGGAGAGAATCAATGTCCACATTTTGGCTGGCGGCTTTCATTGTTAGCAATAAGTCAGAAGTCAGAATGCAGCTATCTTCCCGCCTTTCCCAGAAACATTGGCCACAGCCGGTCGCCGATGACGGCATAAATGTTGAACGCGGCCCCGCTTTCGCGTTCACTGCGAAAAAGCAGTTCTCCACGTCCATCACCGTCAATATCGACGGCATCGATAAATTCAAATTTCGGGATCACGTCGAGGTGCTGATTGTCTGTGGTCTGGGCAAACACTTTGTGCAGCTCACCGTAGATATCTTCCCGAGTAACCAGCGCAGTCGTGTATTGCAAGGGAATGCGCGCGTTCGGGATCGTTGCCGTGGCAGTCAAAACCAGCACCGGCTCGTTGCTGCTGGTGAGGTCGAAGACGTGCATCTGCACATCCTGCAATTCCGGCGTTATCGCAGGGTGCGCTGACTTCCTCGTAGGCTTCACGGCCGGTTCCGATTCCGCAAATAGTTGCTTTGCTCTCGCCCGCACCTCGTCCGTGGCCATGCTGGTCATGCTCTTCAAAAATTTCTGTTCTTCTTCGGGCTTCAGTTGGTAGGTGTACGGCCGCGGCTCGGCGCCTCCGGTGTCAGAGACTGCTGGGATCAATTGAATCGGCCCTTTCAGGGCTTCGTCTTCATTGCCAACCTTGGTCTGTTCGTGGAGCGTGCCAGAAACAGGCTGGCGGCGCAACACGGGACGATCAGGCGCGTCGATTGAGGTTTGCGAGTCCGAACTTTTCGTGCTCGGGGTGGAACTGGCGGAGTCATTTTTTGGCGCTGCATGAGGGGTAGCAGGTGGGTTTTCCTTCGTCTGCGAGCTGGGCGGAGTCGAGGCCGCAGGCGGCATCTGCGAGGGAGCCGAAGCTGGCGGCGCCGGCGAAGTCTGATCGCCTGACGGCGGAGCTCTCCTTAGTTTCGGTGGTCCTCCTACTTCCTCGGGCGCCTTGTAGGCTTTCTTTGCCGCCTCGGCCTTGTTGCGTTCCGCATCAGCTTTGATGTCGGCAGAGCTGCGCCATCGTCCGTCAGCGATCCAGCCGGTGTCCGGCGCCATGGCCCCGGAGACGGTAAATAATCCCTGCGAGACTCCCGACTTCAGCGCTTCATAAACTGTTTCCGGCTGTAGCGCCATGGGCACGGGATCAGCCTTGTAGGCCCCGGCGTCATAAAATTTGCCGTCGATCATGATTGTCACTGGCACCAAATGCGCTTTGCCATTTGACGCCAGTTCGAGCACTCCTACGGCGCGCGGACCTTTGCTGACCTGACGCTTCCTGGCGTATTGGGCGAACAGCGGCACGCAGGCGGCAAGCGTCAGCCAGCAGATGACGGCCGACACGGCTTTGCGGTATAACCGTGTGCGATGAATGATTGGAGAGGGTCCCATGGAAATGCCCATAGAAATCAATGATAAAGCCCCGGAGTTTACTTCGCTTGACCAGAACGGCGAGAAGATATCGCTGAAGAATTACAAAGGCACATGGGTGGTGCTGTATTTTTATCCTCGCGCCGATACTCCGGGATGCACGATCGAAGCCTGCAGCTTTCGCGATTCTTTCAAGAGAGTGGAAAAGATTGGTGCTGTGGTGCTGGGAGTGTCGCCAGATACCCCGAAAGCGCAGAAGAAATTTGAAGAGAAATTTGATCTGCCATTCACGCTGGTGGCCGATGCCGACAAGACCATCTGCAATGCCTACGGCGTGATTCAAGAAAAGAACATGTATGGCAAGAAAGTGATGGGAGTGGCGCGGACTACATTCATTATCGGCCCTGACGGAAAAATCAGGCACATCTTCCGCAAAGTGAAGCCCGAAGGCCACGCGGATGAAGTGCTGGAATACCTGAAAGAAGCGCAGAAAAGCGTGGCGTGAAACGGAACGAAAAATTCCGCAGGTTGTGGCCCGCGGATTTCGTTATTATTTCTTTTCAACTATTGCTGCAACTGAATCGTCCCCGACGTGTTGGTGCCCGAGTCGACCTGCAACATGTAGGCTTGAGATCCGGAAACTGCGTACCCAACCAGGTCCAGTCCCCCTCCGCCGTTACTCACGCTTCCGGTGAAGCGGCCGCCGCTGCCTACCTGATACGCGCCTGCCATGGCACCAGGACTCGCAGCTCCGGTGCCGGATTGCGAAGCGTTCGCAAGTTCAACCAGGGTCAACTTGCCGGCCCCGTCAAATTGCAGAGTACCGATCCGCGCCAAGCCCTCAGGAGTTATGTCTATGCCGTTCATCAACAATGCGAACTGTCCCTTAAAAGTAGCCGCAGAAAACGATGTAGTGGTTTGCAAGTCGGCGGTTCCGTCCTCGGCGCGGGTGGTCAGGTTATCGAGAAAAAACGCACGTGTTGGGCTGACCATCCAGAAGATGACTGGGACCGAGGTGCCGGACTCATTGAGAGTAACTTGAACCCGCCCTTCAGGCGATGGATTGTTGGTCGCTGTGGTGGCGCTTCCGGTGAAGGCTACGTTTTGCGAGTAGTTTTGTCCGTCTTGAAGGGCATCGAGATGGCCCGCGCTAATGGTTGCGCCGCTGCCGGTAAACTCACCAACTGTAGCGACGTCGGCGTTAAAGCTGACATCGTCGCCTAGGCTACCGAAAGCATATGTGCCTTGCAGGCCGCTGCCCACCGCGCCGGTCTGCGTTTCGGCGCTGCCCGAACCAACCGCCCCTGTATTACCTGCTAGCAGGACGAATTTTGCGCTGTTCACGATGTAGTAGAAGAAATTTGTTGTGAACGGCGAACTGTCAGTGAAACTGCCTGTTCCTGTGCCCAAGCTCGAGGGAGCACTGAAGGTTCCACCGGTCAGGGTTAGCAAACTGGAACCGATGGGAAAGAGGTTTTGATCCATACTGCCGCTGCTCACTGAACCACTAGCTATGGTGAAGAAACCAACCTGCGAAGCGGACGTGGAGTTCTGCGAGTCGACCTCCTGATGCATGCGAAACACAAACGTACCGCTGGGAGCGGAGCTGATTGCGGTTGCGGTCTGCAGTTCAGCCGTCCCGGTACCGGAAGCGAAGATGTCGGCCTCCATCAATTGGGCCTGCGTGGTGCTGTCGAGCGTGACCGCCAGGCTGATCTGCGATACCCCTGCAAGCGCTCCCAAGCCTGTCGAAGCTAGCAGTATCTGCCCAGTACCGTCATTGGCAATGGTGTAAGTGCCGGTGACAGACGCATTGCTCTGGACAGCGCCACCCGTGCCCGGGTTCGCAAAACCGTCGATTCCGCCAGTAATTTTTCCATTCCCGTCAGCGGTAATAACCCCGGCTTCGCGGTAAGGAGTGTTATCGGCGAAAATTCCGTGTACCTCATACACGTATGAGCCCTTGAAGCTCGCGTTGGAGAAATTTCCGGTGGGGTGCGGAATAACAACTCCAGAACCACCGCAGCCCAAGGCAACCGCCAAAGAAGCGACTCCGGCGAGGAAACCCGATATCTTCAGAACTTTTGAAATAGTCAAAGCGCACAGCTCCTTCTAACTGTTTGGCCCAACTCTTAACGAAGGCGGCGAAATGCTGGTAAATGAGGATCTACCCCGGATTTTAACCCTGGGTTTAGAGGAAAGTTGTTTCTGGGAAGTTAATTGATAACGGAAGTCACCAGACGGGGAGTAAAACGATAAAGCGGCTACTGGACGGCTATTTTTCTGGGCAGAGTCGTTACCGTGGATCTCGCCGCGGATAACTGGTGTTGCCATATCACTACGCGATACGCCAGCAGCAGCGCCAATATCGCGCCGTACTCGAGTGGCTTGTGGATGTCTGCTTTCACCAGCCATAAATAGTGAATCACCCCGGCGATCGCGCTGAAGTAAATCAAACGGTGCAATGCCTGCCAACGCTTTCCTCCCATCCGCCTGATCCAGCCCGCGGTTGAAGTCACCGCCAGCGGAATCAACAACACGAACGCAAGAAATCCGACAGTGATGTACTTGCGTTTGACGATATCTGCGAGGATCTCATGAATATTAAAAAACTTATCCGCCCAAAGGTACGTCGTGAAGTGTAAACATCCGTAAAAAAAGGCAAACAGGCCGAGCATGCGACGGAATTTGATCAGCGCCGGTAATCGCAACAACTTCCGTAGGGGTGTAATGGCCAGAGTAATCAGCAGAAAACGAAGGGTCCAATCGCCAGTACCGTGCTCTAGCGCTTCAACTGGATTTGCACCCAAGCCAACGCCCCAATTGTTCATATCTGTCGGATGGGCACCGAAGAATCTCCAGGCTAGCAACCCCAGAGGAACCAGGCACACGATGAACACTACGACTTTGAAAATGCGAATCATTCGGGAATCGTTAGTAGTTTTTCGCCAGATCCATTCCGGAATAGAGTCCGGCTACCTGATCATACCCGTTGAACATCAGGGTGGGACGGGGCCGGAACTCACCCAGTCGATGCTCACTGGCCTGGCTGTGGTACCGATCCACATTGGGATTCACATTGGAATAAAAGCCGAAGTCGTGGGGATTGGCTTCGTTCCAAGTGGTGTTCGGCTGCTTATCGGTGAAGCTGACTTTTACAATGGCCTTGGCGCTCTTGAACCCATACTTCCAGGGCACAATTAACCGCAGCGGCGCGCCGTCCTGATTGGCCAGGCTTCCGCCATACATTCCGAAGCAAAGCAGGGTCAGGGGGTGCATGGCTTCATCCATGCGCAAACCTTCGGTATAGGGCCAATCCAAAATTTGCTGCCTCTGCCCTGGCATTTGGCCGGGATCGTGGATCGAAGTGAACTCCACAAATTTTGCCTTGCCCAAAGGCTGTGCGCGTTTAATTACTTCGCTCAAAGAAAATCCAATCCAAGGCACGACGATCGACCAACCCTCTACGCAGCGGTGGCGATAAATTCGCTCCTCAGGCGGCGCAAATTTCAGCAGAGTATCGATGTCCCACTTCAGCTTTTTGGGAACCGCGCCACTGATCGAAACCGTCCAGGGACTGGTTTTGAAATTTTTTGCCAGCTTTGCCGGCTCTTCTTTCTCCGTGGAAAATTCGTAGTAGTTGTTGTAATGAGTCACGTCGTTCATGGGCGTAATTTTTTCCGTCGTGGAGAAAGGGCTCTTCTGAAGACCGGCAATCTGGTCGGCTGCGTGGGCCATGGTCGAAGGAGACAACAGTTCCTTCGTTCCCCATCCCGCCCCGGCGACGGCGCTCAGCCCTACGCCGGCAAGAAACTTGCGCCGGTTCAGATGCAGGTCGCGTGGGGTAATTTCCGATGAAAGAGCATCGTCAGAATCCAACGATTTAATCAACATGGCAAAAAACTCCTATTAGTAAAGACGGCTATTTGTCCCTTTTGGATTTCTATGATTCCCAGAATCCGAAAAAGTTACATTTGCGAGTGCCTGGTCAGAAAGATCGCAAGCGGGAAATCCGGTTGCGACACGAACCGAACCAGAAGAGCTGCTTGCTTATTCTCTTAACCCCAGCAACTCGCAGGTCCGCAGAATGAGGTCGTGCTGCGCGGTATCGCGGGCCAGGAATTCGAAGCCGTGGCGCAGTCCGTCGCGATAACGTACAAGTGCGCGCAACCTGAGCGGGGTCCCACTTGCGGGCAGGGTCAATTCCAAGGTAGCGACCTCGCCCGCTTCTAATTGTCCGGTAAGAGTTACACCGATGCCATCCTGGCCAAGTTCGATAGACCGACCCCAAAGCTCCAGGGGCGCCTCGGGTCGAAATACTCTTACCGAGACTCTTATGTCCAGCGGAAAGCGCGGGTAACGCCGCAGCTTCTTTGGGTCAGTCCGATGTGTTTGCATCCGCCTCGGGTTCTCTTTTCAGAGGATTCGACTCCTGACCCCCAGAGTTATCCCACGTCTACCATAACGGGCGCGGCCTGCCACCTCAAGTGTCGGCACCAGTAGAGTAATAGAAGCGGAGTGATTGAACTTCTGTTGTGTGAGCGGCGTATCCTAAACTCAGGAGAGGCTTATGTTCTGCAATCGCTGTGGCATGCAATTACAGCCCGACTTTCGTCTCTGCCCCAAATGCGGGGCCCCGGTGGGTGCACCTGCGGCCGTTTCCTTGCCAGCTGGGAGGTTGCAACGACATCTCCGCACATTGGGGATTCTTTGGATAATAGTCGGCGTACTCTGGGTTATCCCATCGTTGGTGCTGATGGGCATCAGCCACGCTCCGCATTTCATGATGGGCGATGAAATGTTCACTCACGCCTTTATGCCGCCCTTGATGTTTTCGTTAGGGATCGTTTTTCTGGTCATTGCCGCTGGCGGGGTCTTGGTGGGTTGGGGATTGATGAACCACGAACGCTGGGCGCGGATGACCGCCATTGTAGTGGGAATCCTTGCTCTTTTTCATCCACCGCTCGGCACTGCCCTGGGAATTTACACACTCTGGGTGCTACTTCCCGCCGAATCCGCCGCCGAATATGATCGAATGTCACAGGCCTGACCAGAAGTAACTAAACTTCGGTCTAATATTGTGCAATCTGATTTTTCGGAAGAAAAGGCGGAAAGGTGATGAGCAGCAGCTTTCAATGCATCTAACTCCGCGATTAATCTTCCAAGAAGTTTTGAAAATTGTTGTGCCACGCCGTGTTTGTGTTCTGCTTGCCTTGGCGATCTCGTCGGTGGCTCAGAGTTCGCCTCCTGCGCCTGTTCCTGATTCTCATTCGCTGAACATCGTAGTACTCGATGAAAACGGGGTAGCGGTGCCTAACGCCCGCGTGCGGCTGCAAGGGCTGTCGAAATCTCTACAGTGCGAAACCGATCTTACCGGTCATTGCAAGCTGGTTGATTCGACCAGCGCGCCGTGGCACATACGTGTCGACAAAGAAGGGTTTTACGCGGCTGATCTTTCAGCAGTGCAGGATTCGGGGACGCTGGAAGTGGAGTTACATCACCAGGAAGAGGTCCACGAAAATGTGAACGTCGTGGAGTCTGTCCCGGCCATCGACCCGGCACAAGTGTCATCGCAAGAACAGATCAGCGGCATCGACATTTTGGACATTCCTTACCCTAATACCCGTGATTATCGTTACGCGTTGAATTACATTCCCGGAGTCATTCTCGACCAGAGCGGCCAGCCACACATCAACGGATCGGAAACCTACCAGAGTCTGGTTCTACTCGATGGCTTCAATGTCACCCAGCCCGCCAACGGACAGTTGCTGGTGCGCCCCAGCACCGATGCTTTGCGCCAGGTCACGGTCCAAAGCAGCCGCGTGTCGGCTGAATACGGGAAAGGGCCGGCGGGGGTGCTTTCGATTGAGACCGGCATCGGCGATGACCATTTTCGTTATGCCGTCACCAACTTTGTTCCGTCGTTTCAAGACAAAAAGGGATGGGCATTCGACAAAGTAGATCCCCGATTCACGGTATCTGGTCCGATCGTAAAAGGGAAGTTGTGGTTTTTTGACGGGCTGGACGGCGAATACGACAACGTAGTAAATGCGCAACTGCCTTCTGGCGCAGACAGTGACAGAATTGGGCGCGGCGGCAATCTGGCGAAGGTGCAAGCTAACATTACCAATCATGACATTGTCACCGGCAGCTTTCTGTTGGATTGGCTGCATGACCAGCATCAGGGATTTTCTTTTCTCGCCCCTCCTGACACGCGGCCTGCAAACAACGAGAGTGTCTACGTGGCTTCGATGAAAGAGCAGCACACTTTTTCGAGCGACACGCTTTTCGAAATCGGGTATGCCTTCAATCACTATGGAACGCGGGTCTCCCCAGCGGGTTCGTTACCTTTTGCACTCACTCCCGCCGGCGCGCAGGGAAACTATTATTTGCGTGCCAATACCGCGGCACGACGTTCGCAGGTGCTGTCGAACTTCTACGTCCCGCGGCAGAAGTTAGGGCGTCACGATCTGATTTTCGGAACCGACCTGGAATACATCTCCTACGACCAGTTTGTGCAGAGGACACCGATTTCCACTCTGAACGTCGGCCGCACAGTAGCTCCGAATGCGAGTTGCCTGGGCCCGCCGCCGGTGCCGCCGGCGCTGTCGCCTTGTGCACTCTATTCGGTCTTTCCCGGAGCTGCGCCTTCGACTACTTCCAACGCCGAAGCCAGTGCCTATATCCAGGACCGCTGGTCGCCCATGTCGCATCTCCTGATTGAACCTGGAGTTCGCTTCGACTGGGACCAGATTGTGCGGAGGCCGCTGTTTTCTCCGCGTCTGGCCGGAACTTACGTGCTTGATCGCTCTGGCGAAACTAAGATTTCAGCAGGTATCGGCGTGGCCTACGAATCGACCCTGTTGTCTTTGATCGCAGCCCCGCTGCAAGGCTCCCGCCACGATTATTTTTTTGACCCTGCAGGAAACTTAACCAGATCGGTTTTGACGACGTTTTCTGTCGACCGCAATGCGCTGCTCGCCCCGCGTTTTATTAATTGGAGTGTTGCGTTGGAGCGCAAACTTCCCTGGCAAATTTTTTTGAAGACGGAATTCTTGAAGCGCGACGGCAAAGACGGTTTCGTTTACAACACTCCCCTCGGACGGGGTGGAACAGATTATTTTCTGCAGAACACACGCCACGATCACTACTATTCGTTCAAGGTCGACGTGCGGCGCACTTTTCACGAGCGCTACAGTGTGACTGCGTCTTATACACGGTCGCGATCGACTTCCGACCAGGTGCTCGATTATTCGCTCGACAATCTGCTGAGCAGCCCGCAGGTGCCCGGGCCGTACGGCTGGGATGCACCCAACCGATTCATCTCCTGGGGCCTGTTGCCGCTGTTTAAAGGCTTTGATTTCGCGTATTCGGTCGAAGCCCGCACCGGATTTCCGTTCGCCATAATCAACGGGCAGCAACAGCTGGTTCTGCCGCCGGGCGCTGACCGCTTCCCCAGGTACTTCACGCTCAATCCGCACATCGAGAAACGTTTCCATGCGATGGGATTTTCCTGGGCCCTGCGCGGGGGATTTGACAACATTACGAACAGCCAGAATCCATTTACGGTCAACAACACGCTTGGCTCGCCGCAGTATCTTCGATTCAGCAGCTTCGACCGTCGCGCCTTCACCGCGCGCATCCGTTTCCTGGGCAGGAAATAATTAGTACATAGGGCGAATGTTCAACCATCGTGGAACTTCTTACCCGCTCAGCTCTGCCCGGCGTCATGCTAAGTCATACAAAACACGATGCAGAAGATTCTTGGCACCGGAAATGCAATTATCCAAATGAAACCGTCTTTACGGAGGTGTACTGATGGAAACTCAACTGCAGGATTGGCGCGTACTCTCTAAAGCTGCAAGTCAGGAACATGATCCAGAAAAGCTCATCGAGCTTGTAGAAGAACTAAACCGCGCACTGCTTCGCCGTGAGCTGGAATCGAAACGCCGCCCATCCAATTGACTTCGCCTGCCACTTCGTCTGAAATTTCCCTGATTTCACAACCCTTCAGCTACGTGCAAACTTATCTTGATTGATGGACAATAGAGTAGTGGCCAGTTGTTGGTGGCCAGTGATCAAATTGGCTTTAAATGCTCCTGACCACTTGCCACTGATCGCTCACCATTGCCTGCATCTTCGGGCGCGACTGAATCATCATTCATCTTGGAGGAAGAAATTATGGCGCACGAATTACCCGCTTTGCCGTATGACTATGCTGCTCTGGAGCCGGTTATCGACAGCCAGACCATGAAGTTGCACCACGACATGCATCATGGCGCATATGTAAAGAATTTGAATGCCGCGCTGGAGAAACATCCACAGCTGCAATCGAAGAGTGCGGAAGATCTGATTCGCGACCTGAGTTCCGTTCCTGAGGACATTCGTTCCGCGGTCCGCAACAACGGCGGCGGCCACGTGAACCACACCATGTTTTGG
>Ga0157372_10008221_pt1 | contig 11088 bp, 7 predicted proteins | sample C55metaG_FD_115307 | JGI IMG/M metagenome (GOLD analysis project Ga0157372, IMG submission 115307) | Corn rhizosphere microbial communities from Kellogg Biological Station, Michigan, USA - C5-5 metaG | ecosystem: Host-associated > Plants > Roots > Rhizosphere > Soil | place: USA: Michigan...
ACTTGTTACTCTGGCAGAGAGGCTCGTCGATTGTCCCAGCGGTGTCCTTGAGGACCTTGGCCTGTGCGGCGGCGTGGCTCGCGGCGCTTGCAGCACTTGCGGGAAGCGCGCCGGCCGCCAGCAGGGGGATGCTCAGGAGGCTGAGCGCAGCCAGTCTGGATCGCTTCAATCTCTGTCCTTTCGCCCATCAGCGAAGCCGGGAAGCGGGTGGTGGCTGCTGACGGATGGTCATATGGATTGCCCGAGTCGTCTGGCCTCTCTGCCCGATCGGTCTCAGCGCATAGCCGGGCGAACCCCGGCTGCTCCTCCGTCCAGAGAGCAGCAGGAGCCTGCGGCGCCGCGACCCGCTGAGGCTGCGGGCAAACTGAACAAGATGAACATACAGCCGTGACTAATCGTGCCGAAACCCCCAAAAACCAAAAATCTCTACTTGACGCTTTCGTTATCTGGATCTGCTGTCCAGCAGGCGATTCCGCCCGATGCGAATTAGCCGCGATTTAGCCGGCAACCGGCCACGTCCGGGTATGTAGCGTGCGAAATGGCCATTTCATTACCATTTTCCACCAGACATCAGATACCTCTGCTGTCACACAATCCCAGACGTTCACCCGGGTGTCGGCTGCTGGCGGACACCCGGGTGTCGGCTGCTGGCGGGCGTTGGTGTTTTCATAGGTATATGACCGGTTATGCCGGAAACGGGCGGCCATCGGCGCCTGCCGGGCTGGATCCTGGACTGGAACCCCACCCGGAGGACCAGCATGGAAGGCCTGAGGGCGCCCGGGTCACGCCATGAAACTGGGATTGAGCGCGTTTGAACGCGGCCCGTCTCGTCGCCGGGCCCGCGCCGGAGCGACCTTCACGGCGGCATACTTCCTCCCGCAAGCTAATGCTAAACTCATTAGCTGCGCTAACGATGTTTCGGGAGCCAAACGGGGAGCGTTGGCCGCGCCGGGGCCATCCGGTTAGGCGACCTCGCCCAGCCGCTCAGCCAGCCAGTCGGCAGCCTGCGGGCGCCAGCGGTAGGTGAGGTTCATGCAGACGTGATTGCCCTCCTCGAACATCCACAAGTCGGCGTGCGGCGCCTCGTGGGCTACCCGGACGGCCTGCTGCCACGGGACGAGCCGGTCGCGTTTGCCGAAGACAACGACCATCGGCTGCGTGAGCCGGTCGAGCACGCCCTCCAGGGTGATCCGGGACGCGAACTCGTAGGTCGCCTCCATGGTGGTTGTCCCGCTGTTGTGGGCGAAGGTGGCCAGGCTATGGGCGGGCCGGTCCCGGATCAGCGCGCCGAAGTCATACGGGCCGCCGGACACCACGACTGCCCGGATACGAGGCTCGAACGCGGCCGCCCGGGCAGCGTAGTACCCGCCCAGGCTCACCCCCAGCATCCCGACCCGGTCGCCGTCCAGGTCGGGGCGGGCGCACAGCACGTCGAGCGCGGCGGCGACCGGCGCCTCGAAATCCGGCCGGATCGTAGCCGTATAACCTGTTTCTCCCTGGCCCGGGCCATCTAGGGAGAACGTGGCCATACCGCGGGCCAGGAAGACGTTCTCGACCGCGAAGAACTCCTCCTTAGTGGAGTCCAGGCCCGCGATCAGCACGACCAGCGGCGGCCGTTCGGCGCCTGGCGGGCGGCGCAGATTACCCACCATGGTGACGCCGTCGAAGGCTAGCTCCACCCGTTCGGCGGTGGGATCAAGAAGGCGGTGCGCGCGGGTCATGGCAGCCACCGCACGATCCGCTGCGTTGCGGTGTTTGTCCTGGTCGAGCATCCATACGAACTTGGCGAAGTGGTAGCTGAGGGCCGCTTGGACCCAGGCCTGCCCTGCCGTCAGCGCCCGGCCCGCTTCCTCCGCTTCGCGGGCGAGCCGGGAGTGCAGGTCGCCGTTGACGCACCAGGCGTCCAGCCAGTCCGCCCAGCGTTCCAGCGGCCCCGTCACCCGGGCGAAGTCACCCGGGTCGACACCCTGGGCAGTGAACCGCGGACCCCAGTTGGCCACGGCCGAGCTGATCTCGGCATCCGGCACCGGCTGCCTCCTCTGCGCTGGCTCAGCTGATGTGCTAACGCTCCTGTGCCGCAATTGCAACCGTTTGCAACGAAGCTAGTCAGGCTGCGCTCCGCATGTCAAGGGTTCCTGACCTGTGGCGAACGGACCCCAAAACGGCGGCCCACGACGCGGAACACGGATCCCGTCAGGTGGAGCACCTGTACGCCCTCGGCCATCGCAGGCTGGCCTTCGTGGGCGGCCCGCTGTCCACCTCGAACGGCGCCCGGCGGCGGGCCAGCTTCGATGAGGCAGTCCTGCCGCCAGTCGGGCGCCCCAGCTGCTTAACAACGTCCACATCGGTGCGGAGGCATCCTGCAAACGGTTGCGGCCCGTGCTTGAGGAGGCGGTCCGGCTGGTCGGCTCGGGCGAGATCGATCCCGGTGTGACCGGTGTCTATCCGCTAGGGCGCGCGGCCGGCGAGCACCGGGTCTCGAGAACCGGGCCGCCTCAGGCAAGCTCATCCTGGCCATCTGATTAGCTCGCCTCGATAGCCCGGACGATCTGCGCGCTGGTCAGCGGGAGATCCCGCACCCGCACCCCGACCGCGTCGGCGACCGCGTTGCCGATGGCGCCGGCGACCGGTCCGGCGGCCAGCTCGCCCGCCCCGGTCTCGGCCTCCCCAGAGTCCACAATCCGCACCACGACCTGCGGAACCTCAGTGAACCGCATGATCGGGTAGCTGTCCCAGTTCGCCGAGGTGATCTGATCCCGGTCGAACCTGACCTGCTCGTGCAGCGTCCAGCTCGCGCTTTGCACCGCGCCGCCCTCGACCTGATTGCGCACCCCGTCCGGGTTGATGACCCGGCCCACGTCCACCGCGAGCCACAGCCTGCGCAGCCGGACGTCGGTGTCTGCTTCCACCTCGGCCACGGCCGCGCAGTAGCCGGCTACCCCCTTGTAGCGAGCCACCGCCACGCCGAACCCTGTTCCGTCCGAGCGGGCCCCGGTGCCCCAGCAGGCCAGCTGCGCGACCTCGGCGAGCACCCGCCGGGCCCGCGGATCGGCTAGGTGGTCCAGCCGGAACCGCACCGGGTCGGCGCCGGCCGCTGCGGCCAATTCGTCCATGAACGACTCGATGGCGAACACGTTGAGGTGCGCGCCGAGCGAGCGCAAGGACGACGTCCTGATTGGCATCTCCAGCAGCCGGTGCCGGGTCACGTGCAGGTCAGGGATGTGATAGCCCGGCACCGCGTTCCGGGTGGACCCCATCGCGCCGCTCGGCGCCCCGTCCGGCGCCGGCGCCATCGGCGGGGCGCCGACCAGGTGGGTCAGGGCGAGCAGCCGCGGCTCCCCGCCGGTGCCGGGCCGGCCGATGAAGCCGTTGCTCCACACGTCCTGCCGCCAGGTCACGATCCGGCCCGCCGAGTCCAGGCCTGCCGACAGCCGAGCCAGCATGGCGGGACCGAACGGGCCGCAGCGCATCTCGTCCTCACGGGTCCACTGCACCCGGACCGGTCGGCCTGCGGCTGCGCGGGCCAGCAGGACCGCGTCCATGGCGGCGTCATCCGCCCCGTTCTGACCGTAGACACCCGCGCCTTCGACATGGTGGACGGTTACCTGCCCGGCCTCCAGCCCGAGGCCGACCGCGATCGCCCTGCGCAGGGGGAAAATCCCCTGGCTGTGGCTCCACACGGTGACGGAGTCGCCGTCCCAGCGAGCGATCGCGCAGCTGGGCGCCATCGACGCGTGCGCGATGAACGGGCGGGTGAACTCTGCGGTCAGCGTGCGGCTGACCGTGGCGGCGGCGCCGGAATCCAGCTGCTCGAGCACCGGCTGAGGTTCCGACGGCGCCTCCAGCAGGAAGGCCCGCAGGTCGTGCTCGTCAGGCAGTGGACCGGGAGAGTCCGCTAGCTTCCATAGGGCCGCGCGCGCCAGCCGCCGCGCCGCCCGCAGCGCGGCTCGGTCGGTCTCAGCCACCACGCCGACGAACGAGCCGTCCTGCACCAGCAGGTCACCCGAGCCGAGCCGGACGGCGGGCAGTTCGCTGAGCTCGGCTGCCGCCGAGGGCGGCCGCACCACCCGGCCGAAGAGCATGCCCGGCAGTACCAGGTCGTGGATGAACCGCGGCCGCCCGGTGACCTTGTCCGGGAGGTCCAGCCGCGCGGCAGCCCGGCCGGCGACGATCCACCCTCCAGGCGGCCGGGTTGGCACCGGGTCGCCGGCCGAACGATCCAGCGTGCCCAGGGCGGCCAGCGACCAGTAGCTCAGCCCGGTCGGCCGCCCGGACGCCAGGATCTGCCCGTCCGTCACGCTCAGCGCGGCCGGGTGCTCCGCGAGCCGGTCCGCGGCGGCCGCGAGCAGCAGCTCGCGGACCTGCGCACAGGCCTGGCGCAGCGCCGAGCCTGAGTCCTGCACAGACCGGCTGCCGGAGGTGACGCCCTCGTCCGGGCTGGTGCTCGTACTGACCGGGGCCATCCGCACCCGGGCCAGGTCGACTTGCAGTTCCTCGGCCGCCACCTGCGCCAGCGCGGTCCAGATACCCTGGCCGTACTCGACCTTTCCGACCCGGACCGTTACCTCGCTGTGGCGGCCGAAATCAAGCCATCGGCCCAGCACCGGGTTGGTTGCCAGACTGCCCGGCAACGATTCCGCCCCGGCTGGCGCCGATCGTGCCCCGGTTCGTTCCGATTCGGCGGTCACCGGTCGCGACTGGGCGACGACGGCCCGCTCCGGCCCACTCTCCAGATCCGGCGAGCCTGGCCCCTGGCTCGCCGCCCGCAATACCGCGCGGACGATCCGGCCGTGGGTACCGCAGCGGCACAGGTTGCCTTCTAGAGCCGTCCTGACGTCCGGCTCAGCCGGGGCGGGATTTCTGCGCAGCAGGTCCACCGCGGCCATCACCATGCCCGCGGTGCAGTAGCCGCACTGAGCGGCCTGCTCGTCCAGGAACGCCTGCTGGACCGGATGAAGCCGACCATCGGACGGCAGCCCCTCCACGGTCGTGACCGGGCTATCCACCGCCGACACCGGCAGGTCGCAGGACGACCGTGCCCGGCCGCCTGTCAGGACCATACACACGCCGCACAGGCCGAGCCCGCAGCCGAAGCGCGGACCGGCCAGACCCACGTCGTGGCGTAGCACGTCCAGCAGCGGGGTGTCGGGCTCACAACGGACGGTGTGCTGGGCACCATTGACGACCAGGAGGAATTCTTCCGTCTTCATAATCTCCCTCGAGATCGGCTGCCACCAGGGTCTACTACCAGAGCCGGCCACCAGGTCGGCCGCTGGGGCGGACTGGTCACGGCGTTGACCGGAGCCTTGCACAAGAGTATGCATTCGTTTGCAGAGAGGCACATGTCCGCCATCCCCGACGGGTTCCGTGACCCCCGCCTCGACTCGGCGCAATTAGGGTGCAAACGATTGTGATAATCTCAGCCCAGTGATTCGGCGCTAGCGCGGTGGTCACTGCGGTAGAGCCATGCAGGAGGGACATCGTGATGGCATACCGTGCGGCCAAGGCAGCCCCCATTGTCAGCCGCGGAGCCGCCGCCGTGGAGCGGTCCGCAGACCGCGAAGCGGGCCGCAAACGGGATACTGATTTCCTCGCCGCGCCGGTGAGTGGCAACCCCAAAGTCGTGAGCGCAGGCAAGCTCTCCCTGGCCGTATCGGGCCCCCAGGACACCTTCACGGCAGTCGAGCCGCTGCCGGCGCCGTTCGGCGCGCGGGTCACCTACGTCGGCGACGACGAGGTGGCGCGGACCGAGGATTTCCTCACGCTCATCCTGGAGCAGGCCCGACGCTGGGGTATGACCCTGGCCGCCGAGAACGTCAAGGTCGACGACGGGCTGGAGGCCCTGTGAGCAGCGCTCGCCCGCTCCGTGCCCCCGGACACGGCGGCGTCGACTTCGAGGCCCGCGTCGACTTCGACCGGCTGCGCCGCTACCGTCTCGACCGCTCGCTCGCCGCGCTGGATTCGAGCGATTGCGGCGCGTTCCTGCTGTTCGACTTCTACAACATCCGGTACACCACCCAGACGTGGATCGGCGGCGCCCTCGGCGACAAGATGACCCGGTACGCCCTGCTGACCCGCAGCGGCGAGCCGCTGCTCTGGGACTTCGGGTCGGCCGCCAAGCACCATCAGCTGTACTGCCCGTGGCTGGTGCCGGAGAACTGCAAGGCGGGCATGCTCGGCCTGCGCGGCGCCATCGCGCCCGACGTCGGCCTGATGGCCTCTGCGGTGCGCGAGATCAAGCAGCTACTCGCGGACCAGGGCCTGGACGGCCAGCCGGTCGGCGTCGACATCATCGAGCTGCCCTTCCTGGCCGAGATGAAGCGCCAGGGCCTGACCGTGGTCGACGCGCAGCAGCTCATGCTGGACGCGCGCCAGATCAAGTCGGCCGACGAGATCATGCTGCTGACCCAGGCCGCCGCCATGGTCGACGGCGTCTACACCGACATCGTCGAGGCCCTCAAGCCCGGCGTGCGGGAGAACGAGATCGTGGCGCTGGCCAGCAAGCGCCTGTACGACATGGGCTCCGAGCAGGTCGAGGCCATCAACGCCGTGTCCGGTGAGCGCTGCAACCCGCACCCGCATAACTTCTCCGACCGCATCATCCGGCCCGGGGATCAGGCCTTCTTCGACATCATCCAGAGCTACAACGGCTACCGGACCTGCTACTACCGCACCTTCAGCGTAGGCAGCGCGACAACCTCGCAGCGCGACGCCTACACCAAGGCGCGGGAGTGGATGGACGTGGCCATCCAGACGGTCAAGCCGGGTGTGGGCACCGACGACATCGCGCGGCTATGGCCCGCGGCGACCGACTTCGGGTTCGCTGATGAGATGGCGGCGTTCGGCCTGCAGTTCGGCCACGGCCTCGGCCTCGGCCTGCACGAACGGCCGATCATCAGTCGGCTAAACAGCCTGGAATACCCGGTGGAGATCCAGCCGGGGATGGTGTTCGCCCTCGAGACGTACTGCCCGGCCTCCGACGGGTTCTCGGCGGCGCGGATCGAGGAGGAGGTCGTGGTCACCGAGGACGGCCCCCGCATCCTTACCCTCTTCCCCGCGCAGGACCTCGTCATCGCGAACCCTTACTGAACCCCGTTCTGAAACCCGTAGCCGGAGGGGCCGTCATCATGACACAGGTGGACCAGGGCGTCAGCGGCTTGCTGACCGATCTCTACATCGGGGGCGTGCTCGACTACACGGAGTCGCTCTACCTGGCGCTCAGCTAGTGAGTTGATCGTGCCCGTCCCCGGACTCACCCGCGTGGATCACATCGGGATCACCGTCCCCGATCTGGCGGAAGCCAGCCAGTTCCTGATCGATGTGCTCGGCTGCGAATACATGTACACGCTCGGCCCGTTCGTGCACGACGACGACTGGATGACCGAGCATCTCAACGTGCATCCACGGGCCGTGATGCAGCAGCTGCATTTCTTCCGCTGCGGCGGCCAGGCGATATTCGAGGTCTTCCAGTACGCCTCGCCTGACCAGAACCAGAAACTTCCTCGGAACAGTGACCTTGGCGGGCATCACGTCGCGTTTTACGTCGACGACATCGACGCTGCGGTGGACTATTTGCGCGCCGAGGGTATCCGGGTGCTGGGTGATCCCACCGCGAGCAGCGGACCGAGCGAGGGCCAGCGCTGGGTCTACTTCCTGGCCCCCTGGGGCATGCAGTTCGAGCTCGTTTCTTACCCGGGAGGCAAGGCGTTCGATCGTCAGGGAACCGAGCCGGCCTAGGTACAAGCACAGGGAGCGCCATGCCGGAGCACAACCACCTTGAGATGTCCGTGCCGTGGGTCGAGGTCACCGTGACCGAGTCCGACTGGAACGCGGCCGATCCGCAGCTGCTGACCAGCGCATTCGCGCAGCTCAGCCTGATTCGCGCGTTCGAGGAATTCGTGCTCGGGCTGGCCGCGGACGGCCTGATCCACGGTCCGGCCCACTCCAGCATCGGGCAGGAAGGCGGCGCCGTCGGCTCCGTGCTCGCGCTGCGCCCCAGCGATACGGTCAACGGCTCGCACCGCGGTCACCACCAGTTCCTGGCCAAGGCGCTGGCCCACGTGGCGCCCCGGGGCATCGATCCGGTACGGCCGTACTCCGAGCAGGTCCGGGCGCTCATGCTGCGCAGCCTGGCGGAAGTCTGCGGCCTGGAGCGCGGCTTCAGTCATGGCCGTGGCGGCTCGATGCACCTGCAATGGAAAGAGGCCGGCGCGATCGGCACGAACGCCATTGTCGGCGGCGGAGTACCGCAGGCGGCCGGCTCGGCGTGGGCGCACCAGCACGCCGGGAACGGCGCGGTCGCCGTGACCTACTTCGGCGACGGCGCGATCAACATCGGCTCCACGCTGGAATCGCTCAACCTGGCCGCGGCCTGGAAGCTGCCGCTGTGCTTCTTCATCGAGAACAACCGCTACGCGGTCTCGACCCGGGTGGACGAGGCGACGGGCGAGCCGCGGCTGTCTGCGCGCGGCCCTGGCTTCGGCATCGCCAGCTGGAAGGTCGACGGGATGGACCCGCTGGCCGTGCACGTCGCCATGTCCGAGGCCGCCGCTCACATGCGGGCCGGAATGGGCCCGGCCGTGATCGAGGCGGACGTCTATCGCTTCTTCCACCAGAACGGCCCGTTCCCCGGCAGCGCCTTTAAGTACCGCACCCGGGAAGAGGAAGCTCAGTGGCGGGTGCGCGACCCCCTCACCCAGATCGCCGGGCACTTGGTGCGCCGCGGCATCTTGACCTCACCGGACGTGGACTCGGCCCGTGAGCAGGCCGGCCAGCTGATGGCCGAGGTCGGCTCGGTCCTGCTCGAGCCGGTACCGGGAGGCAAACTGGACGAGCGGCGGATCAAGGCCGCCGAGTGGCCCGACCCGGCCTTCGTGGACGTGGGCGTGCGCGGCGACCTGACTGAGTTCGTCGGCGTCACGTTCGCCGACCGCGCTGACTTTCATAGCGCGGGCGAGGAGATGAAGTTCATCGACGCCGTGGCCGGGGTGATGGCCCGGCGGATGAGCCGCGATGACCGGATCGTCATTATGGGCGAGGACATCCACCGGCTCAACGGCGGCACCAACGGTGCCACCAAGGGCCTCAAGCAGGCCCACCCCGACCGGGTGCTCGGCACGCCGATCAGCGAGAACGCTTTCACCGGCCTGGCCGGCGGCATCGCTCTGGACGGCCGGTTCCTGCCGGTGGTCGAGTTCATGTACGCCGACTTCATGTGGGTGGCAGCGGACCAGCTCTTTAACCAGATCGCGAAGGCCCGCCACATGTACGGCGGAGGCAACGATGTCCCGATCGTGCTCCGCAGCAAGGTGGCGACCGGCACCGGATACGGCTCGCAGCACTCGATGGATCCAGCCGGCATCTTCGCCACCGCACCGGGCTGGCGCATCGTGGCTCCGTCGACTCCATTCGACTACATCGGCCTGATGAACACCGCGCTGCAGTGCCGGGACCCGGTGGTGGTGCTCGAGCACGTCGATCTCTACCCGTCCACCGGCGAGGTACCGGCGGGGGAGTGGGACTTCTGCCTGCCGGTCGGCCAGGCCGCGGTGCGCCGTCCGGGTTCGGAGGTGACAGTCCTGAGCTACCTGGCCATGACCGGATACGTCCTGGAGGCCGTCAGCAGGGTCGGCACCGTAGACGCCGAGGTGATCGACCTGCGCTGGCTTGATCGCGGCAGCGTGGACTGGGGCACGATCGGCGGGAGCATCAGGAAAACCAACCGCGTCCTGATCGCCGAACAGGGGGCGCTCGGCACCTCCTACGGCGGCTGGCTGTCCGACGAGATTCAGCGGCGCTTTTTCGACTGGCTCGACCACCCTGTCCAGCGGCTGACCGGCGGCGAGGCCTCACCCACCATCAGCAAGGTCCTGGAGCGCGCGGCCATCGCGCGCACCGAAGAGGTGGCCGACGCCCTTATCGAGATCGCGAAGGCCTGACTATGGCCCATCTGCTGCGCGTTCCCGAAATCGCGGCCGGCACGACGGAAGCGATCCTCGCCGCCTGGCCGGTCCCGGAAAACAGCCCGTACTCGGCCACCGACGTGATCGCCACCGTGGAGACCGCCAAGGCGGTGATCGACATCGAGGCTGAGGAAAACGGCGTGATCCTGCGCCGCCTGGTACCCGAAGGCGCCGACGTCGCCGTCGGTCAGCCCATCGCGCTTATCGGTGCCCCCGGCGAGTCAGCGGACAACATCGAGAACGAACTACGCGCCCAGGGCATCACGCCGGGCATGCCAACGGTAGCTGCCCGGCCGGCCCCGGCTGAGGCCGGCCTGCCTGCGGCGAGCGTCGACGGAGCACCGGATCGCACCTTCATCAGCCCGATCGCGCGGCGCCTGGCCCGCGCGGCTGGCCTCGACCCGCGTGACATCTCAGGGACCGGGCCGAATGGCCGGATCATGCGCCGCGACGTCGAGCTGGCCGCCCGCACGGTGGCCCATCCAGCCGAGGTCCTAACCCAGGTCTCGCCCCAGACCCAGCCCCAGGGCGAGCCCGAGCCGACGGCGACGGTCAGCCGGCCAGAGCCAGCGGACTATCGCGAGGTCCCGCACAGCCGGGTCCGGCAGGCGATCGCCAGCAGGCTCACCGAGAGCAAGCAGACCATCCCGCACTTCTACCTCAGCGGCAGCGCACGGGCCGGCAAGCTGCTGCGGCTGCGCGCGGAACTCAACGAAGGCGCCAGCGGTGTCCGGATTTCGCTGAACGACCTGGTCATCAAGGCGGTGGCGCATACCCATCAGCTGGTGCCGGCCATGAACGTGGTCTGGACGCCCGACGCAGTCCGGTCCTTTACCTCGGTGGATATCGGCATCGCCATCGCCAGCCCGCGGGGCCTGGTGACGCCGGTCCTGCGGTCGGTGGACCGCAGCGGGATCGCGGTGATCGCCGCGGCCGTCAAGGACCTGGCGGAACGAGCTGGAGCCGGCCGTCTGACGCCCCGGGAGCTGGAGGGCGGCACCACCACCGTCACCAACCTGGGCATGTTCGGCACCGAAAGCTTCGCCGCCATCATCAACCCGCCGCAAGCCTCGATCCTCGCGGTCGGCGCCGTCCACCGCGCGCCGGTGGTGAAGAATGACAAGCT
>Ga0157372_10008223_pt1 | contig 11088 bp, 8 predicted proteins | sample C55metaG_FD_115307 | JGI IMG/M metagenome (GOLD analysis project Ga0157372, IMG submission 115307) | Corn rhizosphere microbial communities from Kellogg Biological Station, Michigan, USA - C5-5 metaG | ecosystem: Host-associated > Plants > Roots > Rhizosphere > Soil | place: USA: Michigan...
ACTTCCGCCTGCCATGTGGAAGGAGACACTTGTCCGACAGACGGAGAAATATATAAGGCGATGCCAATCAACAGGCCGCAGCTCATAATGCACAGCTTGCGCATACATTCACTTCAGTCGAAGGAGGACTTAATTAAGACGAGGCTCGTTCCAGTTTGCCCGTCAAATGGCCGGAAACTGGGCAAGAAACGTACGCAGGTGTTACGGCAGTAACGATGGGAATGCGTCTGAATCAAACGAAGCGAGGCTTTTATCCGCGATTTGGCTTGGTGCGGCAGCTTGCGCATAGCGCGCAAACTCCAACTAATGGAAATTGCCGGAATAGACGATAGAAAGCTGGTGCTGGTGGACTGACTATTCGGCGACGAACGACCTCGTTTAATCGTGGAATTCTTTTCGAGCGTACTTCAGCCACGCCGCAAGGAGTAGCTACGCCTTCGTCAAAATTCAGCATTCAGCATTCAAAAAGGTAAGCACGATCATGAGCGAGAATGAGATCGTCAAAGACTTTCTGGTCGAAAGTCATGAGAACCTCGACCGACTGGACCGAGACTTGGTCGGGTTGGAAAAGAACCCCAAAGATAAGGATGCGCTGGCCGGGGTTTTTCGTACCATTCACACCATTAAAGGTACGTGCGGTTTCCTGGGATTCAACAAGCTGGAAAAAGTCGCGCACGTGGGAGAGAACCTGCTGACCCGGCTGCGGGACGGTCAGTTGACTTTGAATCCGGAAATCACCACGGCGCTGCTGGGCATGGTGGATGCGATCCGGCAAATGCTGACGGAGATCGAATCGACCGGCGCCGATGGCACGATTGACTATCCCGAGCTGCGGGAAACCTTGACCCAATTACAAAAATCCTGCGCGTCTGGCGCATCCCAAGCCGCGGCTGCAGCGGCTGCGCCTGCCCAAGTTTCTACCGAATCACCCCCGGCAGTAAGCAAATCCTCACAACCATCGAAAAAGCCCAAGCGCCCAGCATTGTCAGAAGCGGCTGCGACGACTGCGGCAGCTGAACCCACGACCAAGGTTGCGAAAACAATCGAGGATCCGCCGGCACCGCCAGTTCCGGATGCAAAGCCGCGCGATGCCGCCCCTGAAACCATTCGCGTTGGCGTAAACCTGCTGGATAAGCTGATGACCCAGGTGGGCGAACTAGTGTTGGCCCGCAATCAGCTGCTGCAAATTGCAAATACGCTGGGCGATGCAGGGCTTCATGCCGTCTCACAACGCATGAACCTGATTGCTACCGAACTGCAGGAAGAGGTCATGAAAACCCGTATGCAACCTATCGGAAACATCTGGAGCCAGTTTCCGCGAACGGTGCGTGATGTTGCTTTGGGTTGCAACAAAGAAGTGGGAATCGAAATGGAAGGTGAGAAGACCGAACTCGACAAGACCATCATTGAGGCAATCAAAGATCCGCTCACGCATCTGGTGCGCAACTCTGTGGATCACGGAATTGAACTTCCCCCCGACCGTGTGAAGGCGGGAAAAAATCGAGCGGGACGCCTGATACTGCGTGCTTTTCACGAGGGTGGCCAGGTCAACATTGAAATCAGCGACGATGGCGCGGGATTGAATGCGGAGCGGATCAAACAGAAAGCGCTGGAACGGGGCGTAATCGGCGCGGAGCAAGCTGCCCGAATCACGGAGCGCGAAATCTACAACCTCATCTTTTTGCCCGGCTTCTCTACCGCAGAAAAAGTAACCAATGTGTCGGGCCGTGGCGTGGGCATGGATGTAGTGAAAACCAATGTCGAGAGAATTGGTGGCACGGTCGACGTTCAGTCAACTCGCGGAGAAGGCACTACAGTGAGGGTGAAGATTCCGTTGACCCTGGCCATTATCCCGGCGCTGGTTGTGACCTGCAGCGGCGAACGCTACGCGATTCCCCAAGTAAGTTTGCTGGAACTGGTACGGCTCGAGGCAGACGAAGTAAGCACGAGCATAGAGCTGGTGCACGGAGCACCAGTACATCGGTTGCGCGGGCGATTGTTGCCGCTGGTCTATCTGAGCCGCGAGCTCAAATTAGAAGTCGACGCGAATCGGGCTGGGCAAAACGATGGCGCCGTCAACATTGTGGTGTTGCAAGCCGACGAGCGCCAGTTCGGACTCGTGGTCGACCGGATCAATGACACCGAAGAAATTGTGGTGAAACCGCTGCGCAAGCAACTCAAGAGCGTGAAGACCTTTGCCGGTTCGAGCATCATGGGGGACGGCAAAGTTGCACTCATCCTGGATGTCCTCGGTCTGGCGCAACGGGCCAGCGTAGTGACGGAAACGCGTGAGCGCGCGATGGCGGGAAAAGTCGCTGAATCCGCAGCCAATGTGGCAGAAAAACAAACGTTCCTTCTGTTCGCTGGCCCGGGAGATTCCCGCATGGCAATACCACTTGGTACTCTCGCACGGCTGGAGGAGTTTCCCGGAGCTCAGGTCGAAATGTCGGGCAGCCAGTGGGTCACGCAATATCGCGGACAAATTCTGCCGTTGATTCGTCTCAACGTGGTACTCGAAGAAAGACGCAATAAGCTGCGCGCCCTGCAAGCTCCGCCCATGGCGGATTCGAGACCGATTCAGGTGCTGGTACTGAACCACGAGGGGCGAGCATTCGGTCTGGTAGTGGAAAAGATTCTCGATATCGTTGAGGATCCCGCGGATGTAAGATCGCCGGCCACTCGGGCAGCGGTCCTTTATTCGGTGGTGATCGGCAACCGGGTGACCGAGTTGCTCGACATCCCCGCGATTTTACGAGGCGCGGATTTGAATGCGGCGCGAACCAGCCACGGACACACAGCATCGGAGGTTGCAAACTAGCCATGGCAAACACTTCGCAATTTTGCACTTTCTATCTGGACAAATTGCTGTTTGGAGTGGAATTGAAGGGCGTTCAGGAGGTCATACGCTCACTGGAGATGACGACGGTCCCACTTGCGCCGCCCGTAGTAAGCGGCCTTATTAATTTGCGCGGTCAAATCGTGACCGCGGTGAATTTACGGCGACGGCTTGAACTAGATGCGGCTCCGTCCGGTACTCCGGTCATGAATGTTGTGGTGCGTTCTGCGGACGGTGCAGTCAGCCTGCTGGTGGATGAAATCGGCGATGTGGTCGAGGTTGAAGAAACCACATTCGAACCGCCGCCCGAAACTTTGCGGCCCTCGGTTCGCGACATCATTTTGGGCATTCACAAGTTAAAGGGACGGTTGCTGCATGTGCTGGACATAGAAAGAGCATGCCAAATGACGGATGCGACTGACCCAGCGCCGACAGGGTGACAATTGTCGAAGCCCGCTCCACCTCACGAAAAACGCTGCGCTCTTCAGTGAAGTAGCTGGCGGCAGCGGATGATCGCAAAGGTTTTCCTGCCGATGAATGGTCTTAAGAAGGATTTATGTGTTCTCAAAGACAAATACAGTGAGTTCAATGTAAGACTGGCGAGCGGAAGGTAAAAAGCGATGAACAAGATGAGTTTGAAAATGAAACTGGGGGCGGGCTTTGGCATGTTGCTGGTCCTCACCCTGGTGGTCGCAGGAACCAGTTATCGCTCGATTACTGCAATCGATTCCGTTACAGACCTAGCCGTTAGACATCTCGAAGAGAAAGCGCTAACCAATGCCATCGACTCAGACGTGAACTTACAATCTGCCGCGGTCCGAGGGTATCTTTTGACCGGAGACGAAGAGCCTCTACGCCAGCTGGACCAGCAGAGAAAAGAATTCGCCGAGCACATGAACAGCGTGGACAAGATGCTGGTGAGCGAAGATGGCAAGAAGGCCCAAGCCAGAATTCATAGCGCTGGAGATCGTTACACCACAATCGTAGACCAGGAAATCGCGCTTCGCCGCAATGGACAGACGAAGGAAGCAGTCGCTCTGGCATTCAACCCTCAAACCAGGGACATCAAGACAGAGTTGACTTCTGCAATCGAAGATTTCCAATCCTTGTCGGACAAGCTGCAATATCAAGCCCTTCAAGAACAGGATTCGATTGTGGCCAGCAGTAAGCGGACTGCCTGGATTCTGGCCATGGTGGCCATGATTCTCGGTGTGGCCATAGCCGTGTTTCTTACGCGCTCAATCACGGGCGCAATTTCACGGATGCTATTGATGATTCAAGAAGTAGCCGCCAACAATCTGACGGTCGCGGACATGAGGATCACTTCCGAAGACGAAATCGGATTGGCAGGCAAGGCACTCAACGGCATGAAGAACAGCCTGCACGGAATGATCCAATCGATTTCAGGTTCGGCGATGCAGGTTGCGAGCGCCAGTGAACAGCTCAATGCTACCAGCCAGCAGATCACCGCGAATTCCGAAGAGACATCGGCGCAGGCGGACGTGGTTAATAAATCCGCGCAGGCGGTCAGCCAGAATCTGCAGACGGTAGCCACGGGCGCCGAAGAGATGGGCGCCAGCATTAAAGAGATCGCGAAGAATGCCACTGAAGCGGCGAGGGTAGCGACCTCGGCGGTGAGGGTCGCGGAAACTACCACCGCTACAGTTTCGAAGTTAGGCGACTCTTCCACGGAGATCGGTCAAGTCATTAAGGTCATCACTTCGATAGCGCAACAGACGAATTTGCTCGCGCTGAATGCGACGATCGAAGCGGCGCGCGCGGGTGAGGCCGGCAAGGGTTTCGCCGTGGTGGCCAATGAGGTGAAAGAGTTGGCGAAAGAGACGGCAAAGGCGACGGAAGACATCAGCCGCAAAATTGAGGCCATTCAGACCGACACCAAAGCCGCAGTGGACGCCATTGGCACCATCAGCGGGGTAATCCACCAGATCAACGATATTTCGAGCACAATTGCGACGGCAGTTGAGGAACAGAATGCGACTACGAATGAGATGTCACGCAATGTGAGCGAAGCGGCGCAAGGGAGCAACGAGATTACCAGCAACATTGCCGGGGTGGCGCAGGCGGCAGAAAGCACCTCGCGGGGCGCTGGCGATACCCAAAAGGCGTCGCAGCAACTGGTCGAGACTTCGGCTGAACTGCGCCGCCTCGTCGAACAGTTCAAGATCAAGACGGGCGCCAACGCAGTCGAATCCAGAGAAGCCGGGTCCGTAATGATCATCAAAAAAGCAACTGCAGGCTCGTAATGGCGCTCATGTTGTTTTCCAGACCGAGTCCTGGGTGTCGATCCGTTTCCATCTAACTGGCTTGATCTGGTCGTACCAACCTTTCCTTCAGTTCCGCTAAAGTTTCGTCCCAAGCTACCGAAGTTAGAACTGACCAGACGAAATCAGCTCGAGTGCTGGATGTGCGGTTGAAGTGAGGCAAAACATGATTAAAGTCCCACAGCAGTGCTTGCAGAGAGTACCGGGAGTCCTCGGTTTAGCTTTATGCGTAGCGATTGGACTTGTAGCCCATGCACAGCAAGCTCCCAATGCAGCCCCGAATCCGAATGATTCGAATCAGCTGCTGCTGCAACGCATCAACGAACTTGAGGCAAAGGTCAAACAGCTGCAAGAGAAACAAGCCTCCAACGTGGCTGCACCGGAGCCCGCAGTCGAAGAACCAAGAGTTAATAGCGTTAATGATCGGCTCAAGCTGAATGTGTTCGGAGACGTGGGCTTCGAGACCGCCGACCTGAAACCAAGCACCAATACCTTTGAGATCGGATCTCTCGACCTTTTCATGACGGCGCATTTGTCGGAAAAGGTCTCTGCGTTAGCAGAAGTTCTATTCGTTGCAGCAGCCGATAACAGCATAACGCCTGACGTCGAGAGATTGCTGCTGCAGTACAGGCACAATGATCACTTCACTGCGGGCATAGGGCGTTACCACACATCCATTGGTTACTACAACACGGCCTTTCACCAGGGGTCATGGTTCCAGACCACGGTTGACCGGCCGTTCATGTATGCCTTCGATGACGCCGGAGGGTTCTTGCCGCTGCAGGAAGTCGGAGTCACGACCAGCGGCCTTATTCCTTCCGGCAAGTTGGAGTTGAGCTACGTAGCGGAGGTCGGCAATGGACGCAATCATCTGCTCGACGGAGAGCCTGCTCAAAATGCGCAAGACACTAATAATGGCAAGTCGTTTAACGTCGCGCTGTCGGCGCATCCTGTGTGGCTTAATGGCATCGACGTGGGATTTTCGATTTACCACGATTACCTGACCTTTTCCGACAACGTAAACCACAGCGAGCTGATCTCGACTATTCATGTGGTGTATCTGAATTCGACGTATGAATTTCTGAATGAGGCAATGCTGGTTCGCCATGTCGGCAGCAGCACGGGTGCGCCGGGAGTCTTTCACACGCCAGCCTTTTATACGCAGTTTTCGCGCAGGTTCAGGTCCTATCGCCCATATTTCCGTTATGAATACATCAACGCCGGGGCGAACGAACCCATTTATGGGGATCCAACTGACGGCCCAGTCATAGGTCGGCGCAATGGTCCCTCGTTGGGTGTGCGATATGACTTCACTGAGCACACCGCGTTCAAACTGCAATATGACCGGGCACAAAGACGAGGCGTCCCGAGCAGCAACGGATTGGATAGCCAGTTTGCTTTCACCTTCTAGAGTGACGACCATGATGAAAAATAAATTTATGTCTGTCATGCTTCGCGCATTTGTATTAATGATTTTGTGTGCGATTATCGCGCCGGTGGCCCATGCAGGAGATGCGATCGTCGTGATTGTCAATGCCGCGAATCCGATTGACAACTTGAGCACGGCAGAATTGAAAAAACTATTCTTGTCGGACCGCAGTCGCTGGGACACTGGTAAGTCAGTTGCGCCCGTGATGGTAACCGGATCACCAGAGCGGACCACATTCTTGAAGACGGTGTGTGGGATGAGCGACTCCGACTTCAACAAGTATTTCCTGCAGGCGGCATTCACCGGAAAGTCCGCAACCCCACCTAAGGAAGTATCGAGCGTGGCGGCATTGAAAAGCTTTGTCGTCTCTTCGCCCGGAGCAATTGGGTTTGTAAAAGCCCTCGATTTCCACGGCGACGGAAGCGACGGCGGGGTCAGAGCCGTGAAGATTGATGGCCTCGCTGCCTCTGATCCCGGCTACAAACCGCGGATGTAAAACCCCGCTGAGATCAGAGGGAGCAGCCATGCAGTTGACAATCAAGACAAAATTGTTGGCGTTGACCGTAAGCAGCTTGGTTTTCGTGGCAAGCGTGAGCGTCACGGGATATTGGGGGATTGCATCGGGTGAAAGAACGAGCACCGAAGTCGCAGCCACCGGTTCAGCAATCCGGAACCACATTGAGGCTGGCGTTTACAACGATTTGACCCGGGCGGATGTCTCGGCAGTATTCAGCGCAAAAGGCGACGAGCAGCAAAACAAAGTAGAGGAATTCGAGCAGCACGGCAAATTGCTGCAAGGTCGGATCGCCAAGACGCGTGGGTTTGCAGCCGATGCTAGCAGCCGCACCATGCTTGATGAGGAAACCCAGCTATCGGAGCAATACGTGAAAGCGGGTCACACCTTGATTGAGGCCATTGTCCATAATCCCAGCTCTGCTTCTACCTTGCTTGGCCCTTACCTGCAACTCTATAAAGACCTGCAAGGAAAAATTGAGATCACTAGCGATCAATTAACAAAGGGAGCCAATGACGCCGAAAAGGGAGCAGAAACCAAAGCAACAAGAGAAAAGCGCGCTATGTTCCTCATGTGCGGCCTCTCATTATTGATCCTAGTGGTGATCGCGAGCCGGATCACGATCAGCATTAATCAGGGCCTGGGCTCATTCTCTGCACAATTTAAGAGAATGGCAGAGGCCAATGACCTCACGATTCGGGTGGACCAGAATCGCCGGGATGAAATTGGCGAGTTAGGCAAGTGTTTGAACATCTTCGTGGAAAAGGTGCACTCGATGCTAGGGCAGATTGCACGAGCCACTCAGAGCGTAGCCTCGGCCAGCGAACAGCTTTCGGGCACCAGCCAGCAGATCACTGCGAATTCTGCAGAGACGTCCGCCCAATCCGACGTGGTATCAAAAGCGGCGCAAGCGGTGAGCCAAAACCTGCAGACTGTCGCTACCGGAGCGGAAGAGATGGGAGCCAGTATTAAAGAAATCGCCAAGAACGCAACCGAGGCTGCAAAGGTGGCTACGTCCGCGGTGAAGGTTGCGGAAACCACTACTGCCACAGTCGCGAAACTCGGCGATTCCTCGACCGAAATTGGTAAGGTCATCAAGGTCAACACTTCGATTGCGCAGCAGACCAATCTGCTGGCATTGAACGCGACGATTGAAGCGGCACGCGCAGGCGAGGCCGGCAAAGGCTTCGCCGTGGTGGCGAACGAAGTCAAGGAACTGGCGAAAGAAACAGCGAAGGCCACCGAAGATATCAGCCGCAAAATCGAAGCCATCCAGAGCGACACCAAGGCGGCCGTAGACGCCATTGGAACCATCAGCGGGGTAATCCATCAGATCAACGACATCTCGAGCACGATCGCAACCGCGGTCGAGGAACAGAATGCGACTACCAACGAGATGTCACGCAACGTGAGCGAAGCAGCCCAGGGCAGCGGCGAGATCACCAGCAACATCAGCCGAGTAGCGCAGGCCGCAGAGAGCACCACGCGCGGGGCCAATGACACGCAGAAGGCGGCCCAACAGTTGGTGGAAACCTCCGCTGAATTGCGCCGACTGGTCGAACAATTCAAGATCAACGTTAATGAAAACGGGCACGGAAATACGACTGGCACCGCGCAGAGCCGGTCCGCGCATGCGGGGTCGTAACTCGGCGTGTAAATAATATTTTCCGCCGGTACCCAAAAAACTCACAGGCAAGATTGTCATGACTCCAATTCGCATCCTGGTCGTGGACGATTCGGTGGTGATTCGCAAATTGCTTACAGAGACTTTGTCTGGAGATGTCGCGCTAGAAGTGGTGGGGACGGCGAGCGACGGTCGAATAGCTTTGACGAAACTTGCACAGCTTAAGCCTGACCTGGTCACCCTCGATATTGAAATGCCAGTGATGAATGGCCTAGAGACGCTGGCCGCTATACGCAAGTTGCATCCCAAATTACCGGTCATCATGTTCAGCACGTTAACTGAGCATGGGGCGGCGGCGACGCTGGACGCGCTATCGTTGGGTGCGTCCGATTACGCTACGAAGCCAAGCAATACTGGCAGCTTTTCAATTGCCATCGAACGCATTCGCGCCGAACTTATTCACAAGATCAAAGCCTTGTGCGGCATCGCGACACCTAAAAGCCCGGCGCTATCGGCGGCCCGTCCTGCTCCAAACGTACGTCCACGCACCAATCCGCGGGTGGAAATTGTGGCCATCGGCACTTCAACTGGCGGCCCCAACGCTTTGGCTGAAGTGCTCCCGCGCATCCCCGCGGATTTTCCGGTTCCGATCGTGGTGGTCCAGCACATGCCGCCGATCTTCACCCGGCTATTAGCCGAGCGGTTGGCCAGCAAGTCAGCCTTTCCTGTTGAAGAGGGCAGTAGCGGCATCACTCTCTCGCCAGGACATGCGTGGATCGCGCCGGGAAATTTTCATATGAAGGTGATTCGCACGGGTCTCTATGCGCGTTTGAATCTGAATCAAGACGCGCCAGAGAATTCCTGCCGACCCGCGGTTGACGTTTTATTCCGTTCAGTGGCGAAAGCATATGGAGCAAACGTCCTCGCTGTGGTCATGACCGGCATGGGATCTGACGGGGTGCGCGGGGCACAAGACATTCGCGAGGCCGGCGGAAACGTGATCATTCAAGACGAGCCGTCTTCGGTGATCTGGGGAATGCCCGGACTGGTGCACGCCTCGGGACTCGATGACGCCTGCTACCCACTCAACCAGCTGGCGGGGGAGATCACGCGCCGCGTGCTGCGCAGTCGTGAGCCCCAAGGCCGATCCGATACGCAGCGGAATGCAAGCTTAGAGCAGACAGCACAATGACACCTGCCGCACAGACCGCAATCACTCCCGCGGCCTCTCCCACCAGAGAACCGGTAGATCCTGTTTACCGGCAGATCCGCGACCTGGTGTACAAAGTTTCGGGTATCTACAAGGCGGAAGAGAAACTCTATTTGCTGGCCGACGGCTGCGCCCGCCGGATGAAGCAGGTGCAGGTCCGGACACCGCGTGATTATTGGGACCACCTGACCGCGCAGCCGAGCCGAGATGGCGAACTCCGCCAACTGCTGAATGAAATCACGATTGGAGAAACCTATCTGTTCCGCAGTCCGCCACAGCTCGATGCGCTGCGCAAAGTCATCCTGCCCGAGATCGTGGCCGAAAAAACCAAGCAGATAACCAAACGGTTGCGCATCTGGAGCGCAGGCTGCTCTACCGGCGAAGAATCTTACACCCTGGCGATGAACATGCTCGAGGAAAGGGACCGGCTGCTGAAGGGCTGGACGGTCGAGATCCTCGCTACTGACCTGAATGACAATTCAGTGGAGACCGCCAAAGCCGGTGTCTATGGCGATTACGCGTTGCGCTCCACCACCGACTATTTCAAGCGCAAATATTTTCTGCCGTTCGATGAAAAGAAGTTGCAAGTGCGGCCGGAAGTGAAAAAACTCATAACCTTCAGCCGATTGAATCTTCAGGATGACTCGAAAATGCTTTTCATGAAGGGCATGGACATAATTTTCTGTTGCAACGTGCTGATTTATTTTGACGGGCCTTCGAAAACAAAAGTGATTAACCATTTCTTTAGCAACCTGAATTTCGGAGGGTACTTTTTTCTGGGCACCTCGGAGTCACTGGTGAAGTTGAATGAACAGTTTCACCTTGTCCATTTTCCGGGGTCAATTGCTTATTGGAAGCCAAGTTTGAGCAGCGGGAAACTATGATTGAATCGGTGAGCACAGCCATACGCGAGCGGGTACAGCGAATTGAAGCCATGCCTGCCATTCCGGCGGTATTTTTGCCATTGCTAAAGATGTTGAGCGACCCGGCGAAGGATGTAGCACTCGATGAAGTTGTGCGCCTGATTTCTTACGACAATTCAATTGCCGCACAGTGCATGCGCGTGGCCAGTTCGCCCTTGTTCGGGTTGACCCATGCCCCGACGTCTATTAAGTCAGCGGTGATCAGCCTGGGCCTGCGTCGGGTGGAGACTATTCTTCTCACCTGTTGCCTTGGGCAAGCTTTTCCGGCAA
>Ga0157372_10008224_pt1 | contig 11087 bp, 11 predicted proteins | sample C55metaG_FD_115307 | JGI IMG/M metagenome (GOLD analysis project Ga0157372, IMG submission 115307) | Corn rhizosphere microbial communities from Kellogg Biological Station, Michigan, USA - C5-5 metaG | ecosystem: Host-associated > Plants > Roots > Rhizosphere > Soil | place: USA: Michigan...
TCGGTCCCAATCATGGCTTCGTCGTAGATGTTGTCATTCAGTCTGTGATCGTTGACCAGGAGAAGAATTCGGGTATTGAAGTCGCCGGGCCGCGCGAATCCTCTGATGCCCAGGCTGCTGTAGTTTCGATCGTATGTAACAAAAAAACTGCGGACAGTTCGCAAGATGTCTGCCAGGGTGCGGTATCCGTGCTCCTTGATTTCATTGGCGGTAACAACCGTCACCGATGAGGGAGCGTCTCCAGACGGTTGAAGATGCATGGATGCACTGTAGACTTCAATTTTTCCCAGTTGCTCCAGACTCGTCTCTGACAGGTCAGGACTCGACTGCTGGCCGAGACAATCAATCCCTGTACGAAAGAGCAAGAAGAACATTACGAGCGAAATACTCTCTGATATTGAAAATAATCGGAGCTTCATGGACCGGCCTCGCAGCGAAGACCACCAACTCGTTTTTGGTGAGCCCCGGATGACGGGCTTCAGGAACCGCCATTGATGTTGCACTTCAAGTCTCCGGGTGAGACGGCACGTTCGCGCCCTTTTGGCTTGTGAGATGGCTCACATCGTCCACCGAAGTAAGAAGGGGTAGCGTGAACAGCTCAAGGCTGTTCGAGTTGGCGAACACCTTCCTGATGGTCTTATCGGCAATCTTGTATAGAAATTAAGAGGTCTGCGTAGAGAGGGGCGAAAGCAACTTTTGCAGACCAATTGTCGGAGAGCAGGAGGCACCGGAAACATCACGCTCGATGTCTATTCGAAGACGTGGTGGATCGAGCGTGTCGACGCTGTAACCCGAGTCGTCGCAGCCGTATTTGCCGAACCAGGAATGGGAGGAGAAGAAGAGATACGCGACTCCACTCGAGGCGCCTCCTCGACGGCGGAATTGCTAAAGAATGGGAACCCAGTTGGGAACCCAAGCCGCTTTAGCATCACCAAAATCAAATGTAAGTGATTGATTATAATGGTCGGGGAGAGAGGATTTGAACCTCCGACCCCCTGGTCCCGAACCAGCCTCGGACCATGCGATTGATTCTAATATACTTATACATGACTTGCTCCGAAATACACCGTTGGTCAGGAGCAAATATGCAAACGAAATTGTCGCCTAGATTCGAGCAGTTCATCCGCGAAAAGCAGTATGTAACTAACGTCAGCCTCTGCACCTTGAGGTGGTATCGGCAAGCCCTTCGCTGGTTCCCATCTGAGCGCCCTACTCAGCCAGAGCTACAGGAGATGGTGATTCGGATGCGAGAGAAGGGGTTGAAAGAGACCGCAGTAAACAGCTACATAACCTGCTTCAATTCATACCTGCACTGGGACACCGGAACGGAGAGGTCGTGCGGTGCTGGTTGTAGTCATCCCCACCTCAAGAAACTGAAAGCTCCGCAGAACGTGATGCCGACATTCACTGAAGCGCAAGTTGGGTTGCTAGTGAAGTGGAGGCCGCAAGGCCGGTATGACCGCAGGTTGCATACGCTCATGTTGCTCCTGCTGGATACTGGATGTCGCATCTCTGAGGCTTTGGCCCTGTGTGTCAATAACATCGACTTCGATAACCTGCTGGTGACGCTCGACGGCAAGGGCAGGAAACAGCGCATAGTGCCATTCTCTGTCGATCTGCGCCGCGCACTCTATCACCACATCAAAGAGATTGATCTAGGACCGTATGACAGGGCGTTCGGTACCAGCAGGGGAACATTGTGGGACCGTCATAACGTCATTAACTGGGTGAAGCGCAGTTGCAGGGAATTGGGCTTTGAGCCGCCAGCGCGAACACTCCATGCGTTCCGGCATACCTTCGCGGTGAACTACCTTCGCAGAGGCGGCGGCACATTTCACCTCCAAAAGTCTCTAGGCCATTCCACGTTGGATATGACGCGGAGGTACGCCAACCTAACCACAGATGACCTCACTGCGGTGCATAGCAAAGTTAGTCTGCTCCGCGCATTTTAGGCCAAGGCGTGTCATTAGCAGCGGGTTGGCAAAAACGCAGGTGCCGACCCGCTCGAAACTGACGCGACCTGCTGCGATAATCGATTGTTCAACCAAGTGATGACCAAACCGGCGACTTGTTCCGCATCCGCTGACAATGCCGCTTTTAGAATGGATCAAACGAGATGAAGCATACTTGTGCCCAATGCGATGGAGACTTGAGATATGGAGAAGATGTCGTTCAGGTGCTGCAAGGCACGAACTACGGCGCGATCACTCCAGCCTGGACCAAGACAGAAGCTGAGTGGCACCGACGGTGCTTTGATGGCGAGTTTGATTTACGTTCGCAACGACCACCATACAAGTGCGAGAAGTGTGGCAAACCTCTTGCCTTTGGAGAGGCATTTCGCTGCCTTGTGATTGGAAAGGGTACGGATCAGTACAGCTCAGTGGCGGAAAATAGAGGATATGAGATATTCAATGTCGAACATACCTCCAAATGCCTAGAATAAGTTCAGTTTGCGGAGTTAGACAAACCCACCTACTCCATTTGTCAGTCCCAAAATCAAGCATCGCCTTTGAGGAGCAAGCCATTTCTTCTGGTTGCCTTTAGGCATCATTGGACCTCGTGAACCCATCGAAGAAGTATCTAAGGACATATCGATCGAACCGATCGAAAATTCCGGCGGCCAACAATATTCTTGGTCTCGCACTTGCTAGTCGCGCCAAGGCAGAATGCAGGTCCAAAGACTCATCTTTGAAATTGATGAAGCCCGCGTGATGCAGCTTTTTAGCCAACATTCTTGGTAATCCGTACTCTTCCAGTTCAAAAACGCATGACGGAAGAAATGCTTTGGACAGCTTGGCTATAAACGGGGATATGTCGAACGGCTTATCTCTGAGCACTTCCCTTTGAATTGTGTTGATGTCGTGCAGTAAAGCAGGAAGTTTGAACGTGGCGGTTCGTTCCAATGTGAAGAAATCACTGATATCGATCTTCGTAGTACCGTGGAGTCCGAGAAGCTCTGGTATTGAATAATCCCAGTTGCCTGAGAGTGTTTTTACAAACTCCACCAATTTCTTATGACCGCAGTCCCAGTCTGCGGGGGTGAGTCGGATTACTTGCATCAGTACCCATCCCCAGTGTTCTACGCGCTCGGAGTTCAGCGCAGCTAGGCCATGCCACTTGTTCCTATTTCCGCTAATCTCTTTAGCAATGGCGATGATGACATCGATGTCGCCAGTCATGAGAGATTTGTTGGACCGTAGTCTCTCGAAAACATTCTTCCCGAGGAGCGCCGCCATCTCCTCTCTGTACAGAATAATCTTGGCAAGTTGCTCCTTGGTCAGCTCTTGCTTGTATTCGGCTTCGTCAATATCTGCGAGTAGTGCGTCAGGCAAAGAAATATCTAGCTGAATCTCAGATTCTTCGGGAGGCTTTTCAAGTATGTAGATCTCGCCAACGAAGTGCTTAAACATTCGCCCGCCTCTCCCGATAATGTTCCGGTACGTAAAATCGTTAAGCAATGGAACGCCGTTTTTGTTGCTCCAAAGTACGATATTTTCGGCACTCGTATTGACTCCTTCGATTATGGAGGAGGTTGAGATAAGTCTTGTCAGGCCAGCGTCCTCCTCGAACAGCTTCACCTGAATTTGACTCAGCGATCTGTGAAGGCGGCCAGTATGGATTCCGGTTCGCTTTTTTGTCAGCGCGACCAGAGACCAGGTCGGTTCGTAGTGTTTTGATAGCCAATCGCCGAAGTCGTCCAATATCGGAGTCGTGGCGGTTGGCGAGTTATCGAGTATTAGTTGTGAGACAGTCTCAACCTGGGCGTATGCACCTGCGTAAATGAGAGTCTTTCCTGTAGCGGTGCCCAGTATCGTGAGAAAGTGCTCTTCCTTTTGTTTCTTTCGATCAGCCTTGTTTCCAGTTCCACAAAGTTCATGCCGTTTCAAGAAGACGGTGTTGAAGTCCAAAGGCAGAAAACGCATGCCATTAGTGAAGCTGTTTCCTTTAAGGCGCGATATGTTTGGTGCCAGATAGTATCTCTGTGTTGCGATCTCACTAAATCTCATCATTGCTTTCAAGAGTGCTGGGGACCGCTCTTTGTCGAAATCCGTACTGGCTTTATAAAATTCGTCAACAACAAACAGGTCAAGCGAGGCTAGCTTGTCACTGTAGTGGATTGCACGCTCTTGTGGGAATATGAGGATGTTTCTTTCGGCTAAATCTACATCTGTTGTGGTGATCACTCTATATGAATCAGAGAATTTATTGCATATTCTCCGTCTTGTTTCGTCGGCCAGCGCGATCGTTGGCACAATTATCAGCACATTTGCTGGATTCTTGATCGCGATGAACGCATCAATGATCAGGCTTTTTCCAAAACTTGTTGGCGCACTGATTGCAAGATTGTCTCCGTCAAGAAGATATTTGAGAACGAGGGATTGCTCTCGGTGAAACGTGAGCGGCTCATTTGCGCCAACGTTAACTTTGAACGATTCAAACACGAACCGCTCTTGCCAAGCAGCAGTTCTGGGGTCCAAGTAGGGGTATAGTCCCACTTCTCTAATCAGGTGGTTAACCAAAGGGGAAAATTGCGTTTGTTCCGACCTGTGATCATCGAGAAGGAGGATCAATTTGTTTCTCGCGTCCTGCTCCTGCCCCGCTTCTAGCAGGTCGTTTATTTGTGAGCATGCTCCGAATACGTCCATTTGGTTCCCCCTTGAAGTTTCGCGCATCGCTGGAGAATCTATTCACAAGCAGATCCCGGTCAGGGACCGGGAACAGGATCAAGTGAAATGTTATCTCGGAGTAGTTGTGGACACTCTTCGCTAATTTTGCAATCTGCTTCTTGAAGAAAGAGTGTGCACGCTCTCTATGGTGTTCACATATTTTGGCGCGATACTCCTTAGAACTGCTCGTGGAACCTGCTGTAATCGCGCACTGATGGAGGAGCAAGATTGGGACATGGAGTCTAGATTTCAGAGGATCGATTGAGTGTTTCGGAGAAAGTGCATCTTTGATTGCTGTCAACAATGTTGAAGATGTGATTAGCTGGTCTATGTCGGATGTGTTTGTGATGATGCTATTTTCTTTTTTCAATTTGTCTGTACGCAGAGACGCCTCAATCGATGAGATGATCGCAGGTAAGCGAACATCTTCGATGCTGTTGTAGAACTTCGCCTCTCCGAACCATAAAGTAAAGTCGTCGTCGCCTTCTAGGACGATGTGAACACTATCTGCACCTTTGGCATTATCTTGGGTGTTTTGCTTATAGAAAATTTTGGGGACGACAGGCAACGCCTTGAAGTGATGCTTCATGATTCCGTAAAGGACGATCTCCGCCAGTTCGCTGCCCTTGCCGAAATCATCGCTGTCATCTGATAGGCGCAAATTCTTTGCCGACTCCCTCAGAAGCGTTCGGCTTTGGCCGGATAGTGCGTCTCGATCTCGGGCAGAGAGTGCCGTTTGGGCGATGTTATCCCAGACGAAGTTCTCAAATTTCTCGATCCTCCATTGGGCATCTTCAAAATCATTGAGAAGGCTCAAGACACGCTTCTTCTCAGCTGGTATCAGGGGTGAGCCTGGCAAAAGTTTGAGGAGATAGTCGTCTATGAGTATGTCGAAATCCATGTACGCTCTTTCGAGTCACTTCTCGCTAAGGGTGATACAGCGTCGAAAGGAGAAGTCCTCTCTGCCGCCATCTGGTCTGACGATGAAAAAGCACTTTGAGCCGTAGTCGGCGGCGATCATGACCTCGAAGAAATCGATGCCACTTGCCGCCTTCCTTGAATAATCAGGGTGCCTTTTGAGCAGAGATGAAAGATGCGACGCATCTTCTGCGGAGATTCGCTCCCCGGGGTAATACCGATTCAGCATCTGGCTGAAGAACTCCAGTGCCTTTGTGTGAGTTGCGAAGGTAATTGATTCAAGGATAATGGGCTTTGCGCGTCCCATGAGAGGCCCCCTGAGCGTCAGGTCAATCGTGGCAAATATCTGCTGAGCTATATGATTATATTGCTGATTGCATTGTTCATCTGCTCTCATGTGCCGATTTAGGCAAACTTGAGTCACCTTTCAGTAGATGGTTGCCTAAGAGGGAGGTGCCACGTTCGTTCAGTCCTGCCGCTACCCAACCACTCCTGCAACCTTCCAGAACGGTTCCGCTGGCCACACCGTCCTCGGCTCAGTCGAATAAGTCTAAGCCGTCTCGCTAATGAGCTTCTGCACGGTTGTTGGTGATACGCCCACCGCTGCTGCAATATCGCGTATCGACTCACCCTTTAGCCGTAGAGCCTCGACTTGTTGCACCAACTTGTAATTCTCGGCGGCCTTGGGTCTCCCTCCTATGCGCCCCTGCTTACGCGCACGAGCGAGACCCGCAAGCGTTCTCTCACGAATCTTCTCTCGCTCCATCTTCGCAATGCTTGCCAGCAGAGCAATCACGACCTCAGAGAATGGTCCCAGCGTGTCGATGTACGCCTCTTGGAATGACCGCCAACCTACTCCCCAAGCTCGTAGCTCCTCCAGCAAGCGCAATGTCTCAGAGACCCCGCCACGGCTCAAGCGAGACAGGTCCCAGAAGACGAGATGATCGAACTCACGCTTACTTGCCGCAAGTCTCATCTTCTGGAGGCCGGGACGCTCAAGGCTCTTGCCACTCTTCTGGTCTGAGTACTCGACAACGACTCGCCAGTTCATTGATCGGCAAAGTTCCGTTAGCTGTGCCCGTTGGTTCTCGACTGTCTGCCTTCCGTCGTCAAGGCTCACTCGCAGGTAGAGGGCCACTCGTTTTGCATCGGTCTTGATTGCGTTCTTCATCGTGAAGAGACTGTACCACAAAACGAACGGTTTGTGTAACATCAAAATTGCCCTCTCAAGTCCACGCCAAAGGTCGCCTTTGATCCAGACGTTATCTGGTACACCCGGCACTGATGGAAATCAATCCATGGGTTCTGCACACTGTGCGGCGTGCCTCTCTTCCTAATCTTCCACATGCTTCTGTAGGTGCAGGTGTGAGAAGAGAGAGATGTACCCCACGTTCAAACACGCGCCCCTATTTCTGTGCAGTTAGTTCTGACCCATAGCTCCTACGCAAGCCATAGTAGGCCGTCGAAGGATTCCGGGCCTACGCGGTACATGCTCATAACTTGTGACCTAAATCACAAAGTCACTGCACATCTATGCAGAAGTACCAGCGTTCTGTTTTTTTGAGCATTGTCGGAGTCATCAAGCGTTACGGCGCATATACTTCAGCCCAGCAAACTACTTCTATTTCTTAGAGGCTATACGGGCTATGGACTTTGTTGTCGTCGATGTTGAGACCGCAAACGCGGACCTGTCAAGTATCTGCCAGATTGGAATCGCCTCCTTCCGTGACGGAGTGGTGGCGGACGCATGGGTATCTCTGGTCAATCCCAAAGACTACTTCGACTACGTGAACGTATCCATACATGGCATTGATGAAGAGCAGGTGAGAGATGCCCCGACTTGGAAGGGTGTTCTACCTGAAGTCAACTCACGATTGGAAGGCAGGATCGTTGTGTGCCACACGCCCTTTGACCGGGTGGCCTTGGCGAGGGCGTGCGACCGTGTGAAGTTAAGCGGGTGCGAATGCCGATGGCTGGATTCTGCCAGAGTGGTAAGGAGAGCATGGCCTGAGTTCTCCAAGTCCGGGTACGGGTTGTCTAACGTGGCTGAACACTTCGGTATCGACTACAAGGCGCATGACGCGCTCGAAGATGCCCGTTGTGCAGGTTCTTTAGTTCTCCGTGCCATAGCCGAAACAGGTCTTAGCCCTGAGCAATGGCTTACTCGGGTGGAGCAGCCAATAGACCCGCATGGCAACACAGTTGCAAGGGATGGTAATCCAGACGGCGAATTGTTCGGCGAAGTTCTGGTCTTCACCGGTGCGCTGACGATGCCCCGAAGAGGAGCGGCAGATGTAGCAGCAGCCGCAGGGTGTCGAGTCGAAGACGGCGTTAACAAGCACACCACCATGCTGGTGGTAGGAGACCAGGACCTGCGTAAACTTGCTGGTCACGAGAAGAGTACAAAGCACATCAAGGCCGAGATGCTTATCGGCAAGGGCCAGTCGATCCGTATCCTCGCAGAAGGTGACTTCATGCGAATCGCAGCGTCACACATTGGCACAGTGACAGCCCCGGCCCCGTAGCCGTACAGAAAACGTTGGTAGAACTTGGTCCAAACGGGGTTTTACGCGGCTCTTCTATAAGAGTGCAGTAACTCCATTTTTCTATATTTGTTGAGTGGTCATGGAGTTATCGAGTGTTTCAGGGCCGCACCGTCAAGTTAGCTATGTTTCCGACGGTCAGCCCCTTTACGGAGGGTTCCGGATTTAGTGTGGCCACACTGAATCCTTCCCCACGAACGAGTGCGTCAAATGGTCCCCGAAGTATCGACCTGATTGTTTGAAAGGGTCCAGCTCCCTATGGGTCTCCACTACGGTACTGCGGATGCTTCCCCCTAGGAGGGAAGGCAAGGTAACGATGGCCGTTGCTCGATGGCGGCTGGTTGTCCCGTCCGCTACCCGCACATTTGACAACGGGACGTTTTCACAAGGTAAGTGACGAGCTTATTCACTTGGCACCTCCAAAAGGGAAACGTCCCTCCACTTCATTATCAGATGACTTGTGTTTGTCGGCAATTCGATTCTGGCAAGCCCGTCAGACGGATAGCGATTAAACTAATACCATGTCCTCCTGGTACTCATGGGCTTTCGATGGCGTAGCTGGTGGTGCGCTGGTTGCCATTGGAGTGATTTTGTATCAGCGGTATTCGATCAACAGCACAGGCAAACTATCGGTTGGAGCAGACTCCAGACTTCCAAGCTCACCGGGACAGACGGAACCCACGCCAGAGCAGATTCTCAATGACATTCAATCGGTACTGCCATTCGACCGGGATACGGCGAGGCAAAAGTATGTCGGTCTGGATGTCGTATGGCGGACTTCGCTCTTAGCCTTAAATAAATCGGACGATAGATATTTTGTAGTGACCCGATTCGGTAAAGGGAATGCAGTCATTTCAGTTAATTTCTCTATGTCCATGGTTCCGAGCGAACTTAGTTCAGCGACTCAACACAGCACTTTGCTTCTCAAGGGGACTATAAGGTCGGTAGGTGGATTTTCAGGGGACATCGAGTTGGAACTTGACCCCGAAGTGCGAGTGATCAAACGGGCCTAAATCCGCAATCCTAGCAGTAAAGCGGAAGTCTGAGAAAAAACGCCGTGGTCTTTGCGCCTAAGAACCAAACCACAGGGCTGGAAACGCTGTCAGCGACCCATCAGGGCGGCCCGCCTGTGTACCAACTAGTTATATTTGGGTAGGGTGGGGTATCACTGCACAACTGTGCAGACCAAGTACCACAAAATAAACGACTTGTATGACGATTTTACTTGACAAAATGGAAAAAATGTGTTAGACTTGTTACATCGAATCAGAGCTTTAAGCCTATGTAGATGAGGCATTTCCAGTATGAGCGAGGCCCAAACGAGCCGGTGCAGGTCGGATAAGTTTATTTTGACTCGCACAAGATCATTGTATTCATGTGTTTGAACCATGTACAAGGTTTTTGGCCTCTTGACAAATAGGTAAATATGTGTCATAATAGATACATATTTGGATCAGAAATAGGCAACGTTCGATGAACCAGCCGCCACCCTCTTTATGGGTGGTTTTTTTCTGAGTCCAAAGCAACACCGCCAGCCGCACCCATACCGGGTAGCGGCTTTTTTCATGTCCATCAAGATTGCCGTTTGGAGGGATGCTCCCCCCTTCAGACCGTGCGCCGGGGTGCCTTCGTGCATGAAGCCCCCGGCAAAGTTCCACATGAGGAGCCAATGAAAGAGGAGCAGCATGACCAGAGAGAAATCGTCGGCAAGCCGACTAGGTTTCATGAAGTTTTATCCCGGCGACTGGTTCGGGGACAACATAACCCTCACCCACGAGGAGTTTGGTGTTTACACACGGATGATGTGTCGGTACTGGATGAGAGACGGCATCCCGTGGAGCCTAGATGCCATCGCAGAAGAAATCGGAGACCGGGGAACCGAACACATCGAAACGATCCAAAAAGTTCTGGATAAGAAGTTCACCAAAAGCCGGGGAAAGAAATGGGTTCACAAAGACCTGGAAAGCGCCCGTACTGAGGTGCGTACATATCTGCTCAAGAAATCTGGTGAAGGTCACGCGGGAAATGACGCCAGGAAGGTCAAACGCGAGGCCAAGGATGCTTCAGACGATGACCCGAGCGGGGGCGAAGTGCCGGATAATCCCTCAGAGCTTGCAGACAGCGAAGATGAACTCCCGATTAAGCCAAAATCTGCTGAGGATAAAGACACTTGCGACCCGCCATCAACATCGTTAGCAACATCGTTAGCAGCACCACTATCACCAGCACCAGCATCATCATCAGCAGCATCGTTAGCATCAGCATCAGCAACATCGTCAGCAACACCGGCAATGGACGCTGTTCCAACTCTGCCTAAGAAACTTCCTATCACTTCAATCAAGATTCCAGAAGGAATCTCACCAGAGCAACTCCAGGCTAATAAGGATCGGCTACACGCAATCCAAAAGCGAGATCAAACCGCCTAACCCGGAGCACATCCTTGATGACCAGAGAACGGGGACGAAGCCCCTCCCCCGTTCCGCTGGCCCCCCTCCCAGACCAGAGCTATGCACCGCGTGCAGAGACGATGAGGTCTGCCCAACCCAGAAAGGACTTCACCATGCCCCTCCCGTCGTATACCCAGCTTCCACCTCTGCCCACGCTGCCAATGGGCGCAGATCAGTTTGAACCGTTCGTCAGCGATTGGCTAACGACCTCCGAGGTCGCAGCGATCCTGCACACCCAGGTTGGCTTCGTATGCCAGCTAATTCAGCAGGGCAAGCTAGTAGCGTCGTTCATCGGAAGACGGTACCTCGTCAAGAACACCAACCTCGAAGCCTACATGCGGTCACAGGAACAGTAGGCTCACAAGATTCACTTCGCAACCCGACTACCGTGGCCGGTATGGGTTGTGAGTGAAGCGGTGGCACTGTGCAGCGTCTGGACTCCGACGGATGAGGCTCCCTTCATTTAGCCATGGCGGGTTGAGTCTTCGCATGGTTCCACCAACAAAGCGGCA
>Ga0157372_10008227_pt1 | contig 11085 bp, 8 predicted proteins | sample C55metaG_FD_115307 | JGI IMG/M metagenome (GOLD analysis project Ga0157372, IMG submission 115307) | Corn rhizosphere microbial communities from Kellogg Biological Station, Michigan, USA - C5-5 metaG | ecosystem: Host-associated > Plants > Roots > Rhizosphere > Soil | place: USA: Michigan...
AGACGCCGGCCCCGGACACGAGCGGACGCCAGGACGACGCGAGTGACCTCCGCCCAGGGCAGCGTCCGTCCGACGCCGCGCGCGCTCCGGGGGTCGTCCCCGCGAGCGCGAGCCAGCCGAAGAAGCCCGCCGCCGACGCCGAGCCCGAGGACGTCCGCCAGTGAGCCCCCACCCCGTCATGAGCCCGAGCCGCCTCGCCACCGCCGTCCTCACCGCGCTCCTCGCCACCGCCTGCGCCTCCAGCGCGCCGGCGCAGAAGGCGCCGGCCCCGGTCACCGCCGCGCCCGCTGCCGGTGGGCCCTCCACGCCCAACAGCCGGGCCATGCTCCTCTTCGAGGACGCCACCAAGGCCGCTGACGCGCAGGCCAAGTCCGGACAGCGCGACGACGCCGCGCTCGAGCGTCGCTTCCAGGCGGTCCAGCAGGCGGATCCGAGCTTCGCCGAGGCCGACTACAACCTGGGCGTCCTCGCCGAGCGCCAGGGCAAGCGCGATCAGGCCTCCGCGCTCTACCGCTCCGCGCTCCAGAAGAAGCCGTCGCTGAAGCCGGCGGCCGAGGGCCTGGCCCGGCTCACCCGCGCCCAGGGAGATCTCCCCTCGGCCATCGCCCAGTGGAACGACGTCGCCCGGGCATTCCCCGACGACGCCGAGAGTCGCGCCCAGCTCGCCGAGCTCTACCGGCTCACCGGCGATCACGATCGCGCCCAGGAGATGTCGCGCCAGGCGCTGATCCGCGATCCGAAGAACCTCGACGCTTACAAGACGCTCCTCCGGAGCAACCTCGACCGGAAGCAGTTCGCCATGGCCGAGCTGGTCGGCGTCCGCGCCCTGAAGATCTCCACCACCGATCCCGACCTGTACCTCGCCATCGGCGACGTCCAGATGGCAAAGGGCGCGGCGGACAAGGCGGCGGTGCAGTACCAGAAGGCGCTGGACGCGAACGCCAGCTTCGTGCCGGCGCGGCTGGCTCTGGCGCGGCTCGCGCTCCGCGACGAGGACTTCGCCGCTGCCGAGAAGCACCTGTCCCGCGCGGTCGCCGACGGCGGAGGGAACGCGGAGGTCCATCTGGACCTGGGCGTGGCGTACCGAGGACTCGGTCAGCCGGACAAGGCGCTCGCCGAGTACGACGCCGCCGAAAAGCTCCAGCCCAAGCTGGCCGCGGTCTACCTGAACCGCGGCATCGTGCTGCAGCGGTACAAGGACGCGCCGGACAAATCGCTCGAGCTGTACAAGCAGTACGTCGCCCTGTCCGGCGGCGAGTCTGCGCTTCCGAACGACGCGCCGGTGCTCGCCCTCCGTCGAGAGGCCGAGGCGCTGGTGGCGGCGAAGTCGCAGGCGCGCGTCCAGGAGCAGCAGGCGAAGACGCTCGAGCAGGCGCAGCAGCTCCAGCAGCAGCGGCTGAAGGACGCCGAGGACCGGACGGCGAAGGGAACGCCCGCGAAGGGCACGCCACCCGACACAGGAAAGCAGGGTCCGGACAAACTGTAGGCGCGTGTGGTCGGCATGCGCCGAAGGCAGGGCGGTCGGGGTTTGGTGTGGCCTCCTCCGTTCGATGTAGATTGAAACGCTGGCGGGTCTCCCCGAGGTCGGGGAGCACTTCGGGGGTTGGACGTGTACCGAGTGTGGATGCTGGTGCTGGTGCTCATGCCGTGGGTCGCTGCCGCGCAGGACAAGGCAGCGTCCGGCTCTGCCGAGGCCGCTGCGGCCAAGGCACAGAAGCGCAGTGAGTTCAGCTTCGAGGAGGACACCATCGAAGGTGACCTCAGCCGGCCCGACGGCGAGTACGTCGAGGCACTGAAGCGCGTTCCGCACTCCAATCTGATCCGGATCCGCGAGGAGTACCGCGACAAGGTGATGCAGTCGGTGGACGAGCTGTAGTCTTCGAGAGAGAGCGACGAACGACCGTGTCCGTGCCCCTCACACTCAAGGTCTTCAAGGGCGACGCGATGGTTGCGGCGAAGGACTACGACCGCGACATCATCAAGATCGGCCGCCTCGCCACGGCCCACCTCTGTCTCGATGACGACAAGGTCAGCCGCATCCACTCGGTCATCGAGGTCACCCCGGACGGCAAGCTGTTCATCATCGACGTCGGTGGCGCTGGCACCTTCGTCAACGGGAACAAGGTGAACAAGGGCGCCTTGTCGTTCGGTGACGAGATCCGGATCGGCAACACGCTGATCAAGGTGGAGGACGGAGCCGCTGCCCGGGCCGCCGTCGCGCTCGCCGCCACCGCCTCGCAGGCGCCGGCTCCGGCCATGGCCGCCGCGCACGCCAACGGCAAGGGTATCTCTGCGGCCGCGGCGCTCGCCGAGGCAGCCCGGGTCGTCCCGGTGACCGCCGCTCCGGCCGTTGGCCCCGTTCCCACGCCGGCCCCCGCGGCTGCTCCGGTCGCCGCGCCCACGCCAGCGCCCGCTCCGATCGTCGCCCGGCCGGCGGTCGCCCCGCGTCCCACCGCTCCCGAGGCGGACTGGCCCCGGCTCGATGCCCGCGCGCGTCCGGTCCGCCGCAAGGGCGCCGGCCCCCTCGGCCTCGAGCTTCGCTTCCGCTGGGGCGATCAGATCCTGGCCGAGCAGCTGCTGGGCCCGAAGCACAAGGGCGAGTTCAAGATCGGCAGCGGCGCCGGGGTGGACTTCATCGTCGGCGACCAGCGCCTGGGTACCCCGTCCTTCGCCTTCGTCACCGCGGACGGCGCCGGTGGCTTCACCCTCCGCATCACCGGACAGATGACCGGCGAGCTGGAGCGGAAGGGACGCATCGTCACCCTGATGCAGGCGATCGAGTCGGGGATGGCGACCCGCGAGGACGAGGCCTACGCCATCACCCTCGAGCCGGACGACATCGCCCTGGTCGACATCGGCGGCGTCGTGGTGGACCTCTGCTTCCAGCCCGTGCCGCCCAAGGTCCTGGTTCCGCTCACCGAGCGGCTGGACTGGACCGCGCTCAACATCTTCCTCCTGGTGTTCTTCTTCGCCGGGCTCCTGGTGGTGGCGGCGGTCACCCGGGCGGCCTCGGGCGACGAGTTCACCGACGAGCTCTCGGGCAACACCGCGGTCCTGACCAAGCTCCTGGTCAAGCCGCCCGATCCTCAGAAGAACCCGTTCCTCGAGCAGCTGGCGAAGAGCAAGGAGAAGGGCGAGGCCCCTGCGGCGTTCCAGGGCACCGAGGGCCAGATGGGGAAGCGCAACGCCCCGAACCGCGACGCCAAGGCCTCACCGAAGGCCATCGACCCGAACAGCAAGGACCAGGCGCGCCTCATCGCGCAGCGGATCTTCGGCGGCAAGGGTAACGCCGGCATCGCCACGCTCTTCGGCCGCGCCGGCCTGGGCGGCAGCCTCCAGGCGGCCATGGGTCACATGACCGGCTCCACCGTCGGTGACGCGGGCGGCGTGCTGGGCATGGGCCTCAAGGGCAGCGGCGGCGGTGGCGGCGGCACCGGGAACACCATCGGCATCGGCGCGGTCGGCACGCGCGGCGTGGCGGGCGGCGAGGGCAAGTACGGCACCGGCATCGGGATGGGGAAGAAGTCCAGCGCGGACATCGCCATCACCAACTCCGACCCCGAGGTCAGCGGCGCCTACGACCCCGAGCTCATCCGTCGCGTCGTCCGCAGCCACCACGACCAGCTCAAGTACTGCTACGACAACGCCCTCACCCGGAATCCGAAGTTGACGGGCAAGGTCTCCGTCCGGTGGATCATCACCGAGGGCGGCACGGTGGGGACCTCCAACGTCGTGAGCTCCACCACCAACACGCCCGAGCTGGACAAGTGCATCGCCGGCCGCGTGCTGACCTGGGTGTTCCCCAAGCCCAAGGGCGGCGGCGTGGCCGTGGTGACCTACCCGTTCGTGTTCAAGCAAGCAGGGGAATGACGCCCACATGAGCCGCTCCCTTCTGGGGATGGTGGTGGTCCTCACTTCGCTGTCGGCCGGGCCGCTCCGGGCACAGACCTCGGCGCCGATCCTCGCCTCGACCGAGCCGCCGGTGGACGAGGTCGCGCGCGGGGTCTTCTTCGGCCTCGACATCGGCCCGGCGTTCGTGACCGCGGCGCCCGCGCCGACCGGCCAGAACAAGCCCTTCAGCGCCGGGGCGACCCTCCGCCTCGAGGTGGGCTACGACATCGGCCGCTTCGTCTCGCTGAGCCTCTTCTTCGCCGGGAACACCTACTCGGCGAACTCCGACTACGTCGGAAACTCGGGCGGGACCGCCTCCGGTGACTTCTCCAGCATCTCCACCGGGCTGGCGGTGCGGTGGAACTTCCTTGGATTCGCGGACAGTCAGGGTGTCCAGCGGACCTGGCTGTACCTCAAGGGTGGAGGCGGGTTCGCCCTCCTCAAGCCCAATGCCCTGTTCGCCTCGGACCCGGTCGACAGCTACGGAAGCATTCTTGTTTTCGGCGGACCCGGGTTGCAGTACTACACGCGCCTTCGACACTTTTCGGTGGGCGTGGAAGTCGTGGGTTCGTACCTGTTGAAGCCGAAGACCTTCGGCTTCGCCATCACGCCGAACCTGCGCTACGCCTTCTAGCGAGGGCAGCCGTGGCAGTGGACAGTGGACAGGGACCTGGGCGCCCGGGGCAGGGGCGTCGCGGCGAGGGGCCGGCGGGACGGGGCGGCGGACGGGGTGACCGGGGCGGACCCGGTGGCCGCGGCGGCCGGGACCGTGGTGATCGCCGTCGCGAGGGCGGTGGGGTGGGCGGCGCCGGAGGCCGCATCGTTCCGGAGCTCTCGACGCTGGAGAAGGCCCTCGCGAAGGGCGACTTCGCGGCCGAGCTGCACCCGCTGGACTCGGTGGTGAAGGCGCTTCGCCAGGCACGCGCCCGCTCGCTCCAGGAACTGGACATGGATACCCGGGGGCGGCTCATCACCACCCTCTCGCGCGTCGCGCGGCAGACCAAGCCGGCGGAGGCCGAGCAGCCCGCGGCCACCGAGGCGAGCTCCGAGCCCACGGCACCGACCGAGGTCGCCGCGACCGAGCCGGAGACCGGCGGTGCGGAGGAGGCCGCCGCGGAGACTGCGAGCAGCGAGGGCGTTCCTGCGTCGGAAGAGGCGGGGGTCGCCCCGGAGTCGAACGGGGAAGCGACGGGCGCCGAGGAAGCGAACGCGGAGGCGGCCCCCGAGGCAGGGTCCACCGAGGCCGCTCCGGCCGAGGCCCCGCCCGCATCGGGCGAGAGCGCGAAGCCGCCCGCGGCGGAGGCACCCATGACGCCCGCGCGCGCCTACGGCGAGGTGCTGTTCCGTGTCGGACTGGCCTGGGCCGCGGTGGGCGAGCACGAGCGTGCCGACGGGGCCTTCGCCGCCGCGGGACGCCGTCCCGGTGCGGACGAGCTGCGCGCCCCGGCCGGAGCGGCGGAGTCTCCGGCCGAGCGGGGTGGCCCCGCCCGCCGCGGAGGACGGGAGCGTCCCGAGCGTCCCGAGCGAGGCGAGCGGGGCGAGCGCCGCGATCGGCCGCCCCGTCCGGAGCGAGCCGCCCGTGGCGAGCGCAACGAGCGCGGGCCTGCCCCAGCGCCGCGGGGTGGACTGCTGGAGATTCCCGCCGAGCTGGCGGGTGACTGGAAGGGTCAGGCGGACTTCCTCGAGTCGCGTGGACGGACACGCGACGCCGCCCGCCTCCACGACAAGCACGGCTCCTTCGCCGATGCCGCGCGGCTCTTCGAGGCCGGAGGCGACCTGCGCTCGGCACTCCGGGAGGCGCTCGCGGCCAAGGACAACGACACCGCGCGCCGGCTGGCCACCCAGCTCCCCCCGGGTGAAGCCCAGACCCTGCTGGAGAAGGGCGAGGGGTGGGAGCTCCTGATGGAGCTGCACGTGAAGTCCGGTCGTTTCGAGGACGTGGCGAAGCTCTACGAGCGGGCGCGCCAGTTCGATCAGGCCGGGCTCGCCTGGGAGCGCGCGGGAAAGCCGAGCGCCGCGCGCAAGGCATACGAGCGCTCCCGCGACGTGGCCTCGGTCGATCGCGTGCGCACGCTGGAGGTGGACCGGCTGGTGGAGCGGGGTGACCGGCTCGGCGCTGCGCTGCTCCTCGTCCAGGCTCGCCGTCGCGAACAGGCAGCGAAGTTGCTCGAGCCGCTTCCGCCGCCGAAGGCGTTCCGGTTCATGCAGCAGCTGGGCCTGAACGCGGAGGCGAAGGCGCTGGGCGAGCGCGAGCTGCAGCGCGCGACCGAGGAGAGCAAGTCGATGGCCCGCGCGCGGTGGTTCGAGCTGCTCGAGCGCCCGGTCGACGCCGCCGACGCGTGGGAGGCCGCTGGCCGGAAGGACAAGGCGTTCCCCCTGCTGGAGAAGGCCGGGCAGTTCGGTCGGGGAGCGCGCCTGGCCGAGGAGATCGGCAACCGGAACGAGGCCATCCGTCTCTTCCGCCGTGCTGGAGAGGACGCCGACGCGGATCGCCTCGAGGCGCTCCCACCGGCTCCGCCCCCCGCGCCCCTCCCCGAGCCGCCGGACCCCGAGGCACAGGGTGAGGAGCAGACCGACACGACGCCGTCGCAGGCCGACTCCACCGGCGACGCCGGCGCCTCGGATCACGCGTAGGCGCCAGCCCGGTGACAGCTCGCGCCTGTCCTGCAGGACGAGCGCGGGGGGTCGGTCGCCGCTGGTAGATTCAGGCAGTCCTTGCTCCCTCCCGTCTCGACCCTGGTCCTCGCGGCGCTCTCGGTGCCGCGCATCCTCCACCTGCAGCGTGCGGCGGCTCTCGCGGCCATCGTCGCGATGATCTGCACCGCGGTGATCGCCTGCGTTCCGCACGTCGCGGCGCACCTGCGCCTCACGCGGAAGGTCGCGGCCAACCGGAAGCGGATGAAGAAGCGCTGAGCGGCGGCTCGGCTCCGTCTCAGAGGGTCGACTTCACATCCGACCGCGGCGGCGTGGGCGCGTCGCGCGGACCGGGCGGGATCCACCGCTCGAAGAAGTCCACCAGCCGCCCGTAGAAGTAGAGGGCGTCGTCCTCCTTCGCCGCCCAGGCGTGCGTCGCCGTCGGGGTGAACGCGAACTCGAAGCGCTTGTGCGCCTTCACCAGCTCCTGGGTGAGCATCACGGAGGTCTGGAAGGGGACGACGTCGTCCGCCATGCCGTGGATGATGAGGAGCGGATCTCGGAGCCCCGAGACGTACGGCGCCGCGCGGCCGCGGTCGAAGACCTCCGGATGCGTCGCCGGGGTCCGGGTGATCGCCACGTCGTCGCTGCCGTAGTAGCGCGGGTCCGTCGCCGGCGCGCCCGCCACCCCGGCCTGGAACAGCCCCGGCTTCTTGAACAGCGAGAAGACCGTCAGCAGCCCACCGTAGCTGCTCCCGAAGATGCCGATCCGGCCCGGATCCACGAAGGGCAGCGTCTTCATCCCGGCGACCGCGTCCTGGTAGTCGTCGAGGTCGCTCCGCCCCCACTCGAAGAGGAACTTCTCCCGGAACGCGCGCCCGTACCCGGTGCTCCCGCGCGAGTCCACCTGCACCAGCACGTACCCGTGCTCGACCAGCAGCTGCATCAGCGGGCCGAAGCGCGGGTTCCACTGGTTGCGGACCGTGTTGCTGTAGACCGGCCCGAAGAGCACCGGGTACCTCCGCTTCGGGTCCATGTCCGCCGGGGTGACGATGCGCAGGTGGAGCGGGACCCCGGCGGTGGTCGACGGGAAGGTCCGGTACTGCACCCGGCCCCAGCGCACGCGGTCGAAGTCCGGCGGCGGCGACCGCGTGACGCGGCGACCGCCGACGTACAGCTCGGTCGGCGCGGTGTCGTCGCTGTGGAGGAGGGCGGCCGCCTCGCCGTCGGGCGAGACGATTGCCCGGTCCGTGCCCGGGAGGGTGCTCACCCGCGTCGCCGTTCCGCCTCCGGCCGGGATGCGCCACACCTGTCGCTGCTCGGGCGACGGGTCGTTGGAGAGGTAGTGGATGACCCTTGCCCCGGCAGGCGCGATGGCGGGGCCGAGCACGTCGTGCGCGGCGGAGGTCAGCGGCTGCAGCTCCCGCGAGCCCGGGGTGAGGACGTACAGCCGGTACCGCTCGTCGAGATCGCCGGTGAGGAGGATGCGCTTGCCGTCGGGGTGCCAGGCCGAGGTGACCTGGTTGTAGATCCGCGAGGGCCGGTGGTCGGTCCACACCTCGGTCAGCCGCCCGGTCGCCGGATCTGCCAGGTGCACCGCGCGATCGACGGAGTCGTCGGTCTCCCGGTCCACCAGCAGCTGTCCGCGCGGAGAGAAGGCCAGGCCGACGATGTGCCAGCGGGTCGGCTCGGGGAGCTCGAGCAGCCGGAGCTTCCGCGACGTCGTGTCGAACAGCGCAACAGTGCGGACGTCGTTGACCTGTCCCGGCGCCCCGCGGCGCACGGGGTCGAGCGTCGCCTCGGGACCGAGGTAGTCGGGGATGGGGAACGTGTGGACGCCCCGGCGGTCCGTGTACTGGAGCGCGAGGTACCGGCCGTCCGGGGACCAGCTCGGATCGAGCTCCGCGTCCCAGGCGCTGCGGCCCAGCTCGACGTCGGGGCGGTCGTAGACACCGCCGCCGTGACCGATCGCCTTCACCGCCACCACGGTCGCCCGCGCCGGCGCCCCGCCCCCGAGCGCCAGCGTCCACAGGTCGCCGTCCTGCACCCACGCCGCCGTCCGCCCGTCGGGCGAGACCGAGAGCACGCTCCGCTCGCCGACCGCCGGAGCGAGCACCTCCGCCTTCCCGTCGCCCGCGGCGATGCGCCGGACCTCCCCGGCCTCCAGGTAGAGCAGCCGCTGTCCGGGAAGCCACGCGACCTCCGAGACCCCGCCCGGCGTCCGCGGCTCCGTCACCCGCCGCAGCCCGCTCCCGTCGCGGCCCACCACCCAGACCTGGCGCTCGGGCAGCCCCTGGTCGTTCCAGAGGAAGGCCAGGAGCTTCCCGTCCGGCGACCAGGTCGGCGCCCCGGGCGCGGTGCCCGACAGCGCCGGCCTCCGGGAGACGATCCGCTCCAGGGTGAGGGCGAGCGGTGCGTCCGTGGCGTGCGCGGTCGCGGCGAGCAGCAGGAGCAGCAGGAGGGCGGAACGTGTCCTTGCGCTGGGCATCGGCCGGATGCTCAGGTCCCGCCCCGGCCTTGGCAAGCGCGAGATTGGTGCGGAGCATCGGCCTGGTCGGTCTCACCGCGACCGGGATCGCCTCGATGGTGGGCGCCGGCATCTACGTGGTGCCATTCATGATCCAGCGCCACGTCCCGGGCATCGGGTCCGGCGTCCTCCTCGCCTACCTCCTCGCCGCGGTGCCCGCGGTCCTCGCCGGCCTCGCCTACGCCATCCTTGCCTCGGCCATGCCGCGCGCCGGAGGGAGCTACGTCTACGCGAGCCGGGGCCTGAGCCCGTACCTCGGGTTCGTCGCCAGCTTCTCGCAGTGGTTCTCGCTCTGCATCGCGATCGGCGTCGTGAGCTATCTGCTCACGCCGTTCGTCCGCGACGTCGCCATCGCAGCCTTCGCGCCGGGGGCGGCCCACTGGCTCGACCTCCCGGCGGTCCGGGTGCTGCTCCCGCTCGCCGTGCTGTGGTCGTTCGTGGGGGTCAATCTCCGGGGACTCGAGACCTACCAGCGAGTGCTTCTGCCGCTCCTCGGCCTCACCTTCCTCCTCGGCGCCGTGGTCATCGTCGCGGGGTTCGTCCTCGGTCCCGAGGCCGCTCCGCCAGGTCGCGAACCGGCGCTGGCCCCCGCGGGACCGAGCACCATAGCCACAGCGGCCGCGCTCCCCTTCTCGAGCTTCATCGGGTTCGACGCCATCGCCCAGGCGGGCGGAGAGGCGCGCGATCCCTCCCGGACGCTGCCGCTCGCCATCGGCCTGGCGATCGGCATCGTGACGGTCTTCTACGCGCTGTTTGCCGGCGCCGTGTACCACGCGGTCCCCTGGACCCTGGTGCGCGACGAGGCACTGCGCCACGACACCTCGGCCGCAGCGCTGCTCGGCGCGCGTCTCTCCCCGGCTCTCCGTGTCGCCGTGGTCGCCGGGGCGGCCGTCGCGCTGGTGAAGGACCTCCCGGCGATGCTGCTCGGCGTCTCGCGATTGATGTTCGCCTGGGCCGAGGATGGCATCGTCCCCCGCGCCGTCGCCTCGGTGCATCCCCGTTTCCACACGCCGCGGGTCGCGATCCTCGTCTCGGCGGCGATGGCCTCGCTGGGCATCCTGGGCTGTCAGCTGGCGGGTGACTTCTTCCTCGGCGTGGACATCCTGGTCACGTCGATGCTGGTCAACTTCCTCCTGATGTGCGGCTCGGTGCTTGCCCTTCCACGCCGGAACCCCGCGCTCGCCGCGCAGATCCGGGTCCTGCGCTCGCCCGCCGCCCGGCGCGCGGTGGCCATCACCGGCCTCGTCCTCCTCGGCGCGCTCCTGGTCGTCCACACCGCCCGCGACCTCGGAGACTCCGTCCTCCCGTGGTACCTCCGGAGCACGGTGGTCTGGCTCGGGATGATGGCGGTGGGCTCGGCGGTCTTCTGGCGCGAGATGCGCGGCCTGGAACAGCGTGGCGTCGACACCCGGGCGCTCTTCGCCGCGCTTCCGCCGGAGTAGGACGGACCTTCCATGGCCAGCACCCTCCGACCGGACCGACGACGCCTCGCTCCCGACCTCGACCTCTCACGGCTCGTGACGGGCCTCTGGCAGGTCGCGGACATGGAGCGCGACGGCAGACAGCTCGACCTCGACGCGGCCGCCCGGGCGATGGGGCCGTACGCCCAGGCGGGCTTCACCACCTTCGACATGGCGGACCACTACGGCTCGGCGGAGGAGATCGCCGGCCGCTTCGTCGCCGCCGGCGGCCGGGCGGAGCTGCTCACCAAGTGGGTCCCCGAACCCGGTCCCATCGCGCGCGAATCGGTTCGCACAGCCGTCCAGCGCGCGCTCCGGCGGCTGCGCCGCGAGCGCATCGACCTGCTCCAGTTCCATGCCTGGAGATTCTCGGACCCCTCGTGGCTGGACGCGCTCTTCTTCCTCGAGGAGCTCCGGGCCGAGGGTCTCGTCGGTCACCTCGGCGCCGTGAACTTCGACACCGCCCATCTGAGGGTTGCGATCGCCAGCGGGGTTCGGCTGGTCACGAACCAGGTCGTGTTCTCGCTCCTCGATCGACGCGCCGCGGGCAGGATGAGCGCCTTCTGCCGCGAG
>Ga0157372_10008228_pt1 | contig 11085 bp, 7 predicted proteins | sample C55metaG_FD_115307 | JGI IMG/M metagenome (GOLD analysis project Ga0157372, IMG submission 115307) | Corn rhizosphere microbial communities from Kellogg Biological Station, Michigan, USA - C5-5 metaG | ecosystem: Host-associated > Plants > Roots > Rhizosphere > Soil | place: USA: Michigan...
AGCGGCATTGGTCGTTGCCCACGCTGCCGCGGCCGAGGCGATGTCGTCGGCAAATTCCGCATTGAAGGGGAAAGAGCGAAACGGCCAATAGTACCCGGCGAGCGAGAGCGTGACCGACATGCCAGTCGTCGGCTGAACACTTGATGGCGGTTTCGAGGCGAGCGACCTTGCCGGCAAGCCACCAGAAAGCACTCGTCCTGCCACCAGGCGCGATGGCGAACTTGATCCGTTCGGGCAGCAGTGACGTGCTTTCCATAGTCTCGACCAAGCGAACACCGAGCGTCCGCTTTATTGGGTATGGCGTGCCTCGATGCAACCGGTCATGATGCTCGTCAGTGTGCAAGGCAGCCGATACGCCGCCGCGCGATGACAACATTGTCGATGTAGAGATCCAGATCCTTGACGGCCTTCGCTGTTCCGCCATGATAGACATTCATCCAGATCTTCTCGATCTTGATGACCGGCGTGTCGCGCAAATAAAGATCTCTCTTTTCGAATGCGGGGACATCGTCGATCCACGCACGCAGTACTCCGTCTTGCGCCCCCGGCGTGTTCATCTTCACGTGCTGCTCGAGGCAATACCACCGATTTCTCTCCAGCAGCTGCGTTGCGAGATTCCAGTCCCATTCGTCACCGAAGAAATCTTCGCCGGCTGCATGGTAGGCGTAAGTGCCGATTCCGACACGTCCATGCAGGGGATTCGCAGCGCTCGATGCCCGAAGGAAGAGCCCGCGCAACGACCATCCCTCCCGGGGATTCGCCTTCCGACCGCCCCATCCCGCCCGGCCGTATGTTCCCGAGGGCCCTGGCAGCTTGCCGCCATCAACGGTCGGAATCCAGTCGTCTGCGAAGCGGATGTAGTAACGAAAGTAGATTTCCTCGGGCTCCATCCCGAGCTTGTCCTGGAAGTTGTAACCCATGTCGAGCCCGAGATTGCCGCCCTTCGGGATCGTTACCCGCAGCGCGGCGCCACGGAATGGCTCGAACTTGCCATCGTCGTCGCGCTGGACCGCCTCGGCGTGACTTCCCGGGCTCACGTAGCTCCATTCGGAGCGCCAGAACAACGTATCGAAATCTGCCATGAATACGACGTCGGGATCGTCGGCGATGGCCTTGTCGTCGTGGAATCGACTGGTGATTCCGACAGGCTGAGTCGCAACAGCGTCCTCGGCCACGGGGACGTGCAAGCTGTAGACGCCGACAACCGCCGCGCCATCATGTCGGATCGGTACGAGTTCGAGTGTCGCGTGCTTGATCGGTCTGTCAGCGAGCTCGCGGACATCGAACGCGATCGCTGCGTACTTCGTCTCGCCGACGGCGACGCTGGCGCGAGCACCGAGCGAGCTCACGGTGGAGCAATCGAGCGTCGTGTCTGCGCTGGGTACGAGGAAAACCGCGGGCGATCCGTCGTCGAAGTCGATGCGAAGGCGCGGGCGGATGCGGGCCTCGGGCGCTTCGCGGCTGGCGAGCGCGGTCTCCGCACGCGGTTCGCCCTTTACGGGCGCTAGCAGGAACGCGGCTGCTTTTGACGCGTTCGCGCCTGATTCGCGGACGCGGTCAGTGACGTCCCATTGAACGAAGCCTCGACCAGCGGTCGGTTGGATACGTGCTGTCGCCATCGGCTTGTCGCCCTGCTGTTGGCCCGCTGCATCGCGCCAATCGCCCCCCCGATGGTGCCAAGGTATGCGTGCACCGGCATTGAAGTAGTCGCACGTCGCGCCGTCCGGTCCGTCGTACAGCGTAGTGCGGGGATCGACCGGTGCGGCGGCTGCCGGACCGGCGAGCGCGAACGCAAGGGACACGCAGCCGACCGCCGATGCGCCGAGGCGTGCGCGCCTGCTGCAGTCGGCGCGCACGCGCGGCGGATGTCGAGAGCGCTCCGTCACGTTCGCGGTGCCCGCCGATACCACTGTTCGAGCATCATCAATATCCACACCATCGATCCGTAGTAGCCCGGATGCATCGCGACGTCGCGATCGAGCAGCTGGTCGACGAACTCGGGGCGTACGAAGCCGCGTGTGCGGATGGCGTTCAGGCTGTCGGAAGCGAGCTCGCGCAACTGCCGATCCTTCGTGAGCCATACGCCGAACGGAAGACCGAAGCCATGCTTTTCCTTGGCGATGATGCGTGGTGGCAGGAAATCGGCCAGTGCACGCTTGAAGAAATAGCGAAGCGTTGTCCCGCGCAGTTTCAAATCCGGTGCGAGGGTCGCGGAAAATGCGACGACGCCGTCGTCGAGCATCGGGAACGCGACGTCGATGTCCGCGAGCTCGCACATGCGCGTCACCTTCGGCAGATCGTTATCCGCGAGGGTGAACTGGAAATCGAACGACAGCATTCGGTTGATGAGGCTCGCCGCGGTCGTATCCTCGTAGACCTCGCGCTGTCGAGCGAGCGGAACGGAAGGATCGACGCTCGCGAGGAAGTCGTCTGCGAAAATCGACGCAGGACCGATGCGCTCGAGCAGGTTGTAGCTGTCGTAGCGGTCGGGCATGGGCAGCGACGCTTGCTCGATATAGCTTCTCGCCTTGCGCAGCAGCACCGGCGATGTCGCACCGAAGCGGCGTGCAGCCGGCTCGAGCAGCGCCTGCCGCAGTGCCCGCGGAATGCGCTCGTAATAGGCGAACTGGCGCTGTCTCGCATAGCGCGTATTGCCGCCGAAGAGTTCATCGCCGCCGTCGCCGGCGAGCAGCAGCGAAATGCCATGCTGTTTCGCAAGCCTTGCGCAGAAATACGTCGGCACGGCCGAGGCGTTTCCGAACGGCTGGTCGTAGGCCTCCGCGATGCGCGGCACGGCCGACACGACATCGGCTGGCGTGACGTAATACGTGTGATGGGCGAGCCCGAAATGGCCAGCCGCGATGCGCGCGTAATCCATTTCGTCGTAGCCCGGCGCATCGAACCCGATCGAGAAGGCAGGGACCGGCTGCTGCGCACGCCTGGCCAGCAGGCCGCAGATCGTCGAGCTGTCGGTCCCACCGCTCAGGAAAGCACCCGTCGAGCCCGGCCGGTCGACGGTCGATACGGCGGTGTCGAGCGCGGTACGGAACCGAGCGCGCAGCGCTTCGAAGGACCCATTCCCATCTTCGACGAACGGCATGCGCCAGTAGCGGTGCAGCGTCGCCCTGCCATGCTCGATCGTCACACAATGCGCGGCCGGTACGCGGCGGAAGCCGACGTATGCTGTGGCCGGGCCCGGCACCATGTGAAAGTATAGGTAATTGTAGATCTGCTGCGGGTCGATCTCCGGACGCAGCGCCGGGTGTCGCGCAATCGTGTCGCAATCGGGGCCGAACACGGCGACGTCGGCGCCGAGCGCGTACACGGCGTTGCGCACGCCTATGCGGTCGGTCGCGAGCAGCAGGTAATTGCGTGCAGGCTCCGCATACGCAAGCACGAAATCGCCGCCGAGCGTTCGAAGCTGCGCTTCCGCACCGTCGTGCATCCGTTCAACGAGGATCGCTGCCACTTCCCGGATTGGCGTGACGCGACGACCCTGATGCTCGATGAATGGATGTCCGTATAGCGCCAGCGCGCAATCGTTGCGCACGATGCTGTAGGCGACGTCGGCGGGCCCGGCCGAGCGGATGCATGCGCCGTCGACGTTCTGGAGGTTCTCCTGCGCATGTCCGGCGCTGCGCGCCATGGCGGCAGCAACAGCCGGCGTTCCCCAGCCAACGTAGCCGAAAACGCCGCTCATCGGCCGCTGCCGGTCAGCGTCTTGACATCGCGCGCCCGATCTTCGGCCTTGTTACCGTACAGGTGATCGCGCAGCGCACGGAGCAGAGGCTTTGCACGCCGATCCAGCCAATGTGCGATGCGTCCGGCGGGTGTGCGGTTGTAACCCGTAAGACGGTGCAGCGAATGGCCCTCGGTGCTCCAGCGAAGCTTGTACGCATTGTCCCCGGGACCCATCAGATATTGCGTGTGCCCGCCGTCGAACAGGCGCTCGATCAGATGACGGAAGAGAAACGAGCCGGGCGATACGTGGTCGAGGCTTGCATCGAAGTCAGAGCGCAAAGCATGGACGTTGCCCGCGTGGATCAGTTGATATTCCATGGCGACCGGTTTGTCGTCGAGATAGATGAGCCAAAGTGAAAGCCATCCGTGGCGGCGCGCGGCGGCCGAAAGCGCACGGATGAAGCTGCCGGGTCCCGGACGGTCGAGCGAATTGCCGGTGGCCTGTTTCCAGCTTCTGGCCGAGATCGAGATCGCGGCCGCGAGCGCGCGCTCGAAATCGGCATCGCTCGTGACGCCGGGGCCGAGGCGTTCCACGCGTGTCGTTCCAGTGCGCTGTAAGCGATTCGCGGCCAGGTTCGCGGCCTTCTTGACGCTGCGCGAGCGCGTCGCCCAATACGCCGTCCAGTTGCTTTCAAGCGGTATGTACAGGTTGCGCCCGCGCTCCTCGATCACCGCGCGCACATGAATCGCCTGGAGTTGCGCCGGGAAGTGCTGGACGATCATGCTGTGGGCCGGCAGGTAGTCGAGGATGATGACATCCCAGTCGCGCCGCGCAGCGAGGTGGCGCGCAATCGCTTCCGATGCGGCAATTGCCGAACCTGCGTCGGCGATCATGTCGCAGCATTGCGTGTCCGGCACTGTCAGCAGCGTGCAGATGCGACGCGATCGGCCGCTGCCTCGCAAACGGATCAGCGGCAGAATTGCGGCGATTGCATCGCCATTGCGCGCAACGTGGATCCGCAGTTCAGCGTCGTGCTGCCGCCAGTGCCACGCGGCTGCGAACCAGTCGTAACGAAGAAAGACCGATCGCGGATGCGCGTGGCAGGCGAGGTCGTCCCATCCATCCCGCAACGCCGCGAAACCTTCCGCTGTCGTGACCGTTTCTACCCGCATGCCTGGACGTCGAGCGGTGACGCGAACGCAATCGGTAAGGTGCCGCGAATCATATCATCGTGCCGTGCGCGGCGCGTACACGGCGCGAATGGGCTGCGCACGTCATCCGAACGTCGGTGCAACGCGAACGCTCGTCGGTTCGTTCGCGCGCTGAAAAGGGAATGTACGGGTCCGGCATCCAGAAAATTCCGGCGCATCGTTCCTTGCTCGGCGTCGAGCTGACGTCAGGAAGTTACGTGGAATCAATGCAAGAAAGATCAATGCTTTCGCAGTTTCTTCCCGTGACTCCAGCGTGCGACACGATGCGCGCTCCGGCCGTGCCGATCTGTAATGCACAACTCTGGCGTGCGATGTACCGATTGGCGGATCGGGGTTTACGCGGGTGGCGGGTTGCGGAATATTCGTGTGCGACCAGTTGGACGCGCGGTTCATAATCGTCCGACGCGCGCTCACAAACTGAAATGGGCACGGCGATTGCTGTATGCCCGCTGCGTCCCGTTCGCCGGGCTTGACCGACGGAACGACGTTTACGGATCGTTGACGAAGCGAAGCCGCTTCGCCGATGTCATCGGAGCCATCTGCTTGTTCACTGTTTCCCGCACCAATGTTTCCACCGCGACGCTGTTTCAGCTGGTCGCTGAGCTGTCGTGGCTGTTCGCCGTCGTGTTGTTGGTGCTCCGCATCGACGGCAGGTACAACGTCGAGGAGAGCGACCTCGTGCTGCTCGCGTTCGTTTTCTCCGCGACGATGATCGGGCTCAATGGCGCCTTCGGCTTGTATCGGAGAAGCCAATCGCTTTCGGCCAGTGCCTACATCCTGCGCGTCGTGCTGGCGCCGGCCATCGGCATCCCCCTGGCGTTTTTCGTCGCCCGGGCAATGCCCGGCGTCGAGCCGCTGCCGCAAAGCTGGCTCGTAGCATTCCTGCTCGCGTTGCTCGGCCTTCTGCTCGTGCGTCACGTGATCGTTCTTCCGCTCGTCGCAGCGTTGCTGCCGCATCGTGTGCTGGTGGTGGGGACCGGGCCCGAGGCGAGGCTCGTCGAAACGTCACTCACGTCAATCAGCCCGCTTGGCGTTCGCCTGGTCGGCTTCTACGCGCTGGAGAAGGTGCAGGAGAGCGTTGTGTCCCAGAATCGGGTGGTCGCGCGGTCCGGTTCGCTCGAGGATACCGTACGCCAACTCGGCGTCGACGAGGTGATCGTCGCTGTTCGCCAGCAGCGCGGCGGCGTCCTGCCCCTGCGCTCGTTGCTCGATTGCCGCTTGAACGGCGTGCAGGTCACCGACCTGGCCCGATATTTCGAGCGCTTGCATGGCCAGGTGCCGATCGACTCGCTGAAGGTAAGCTGGTTGATCTACGGCAATGGCTTTCGGCAGAGCGCGCTGCGGATGATCGTCAAGCGCAGCTTCGACCTTGTCGTTTCTGCCTGCCTCCTGCTCGTTACCGCTCCCATCATGCTGGTTGCCATGCTGCTGATTGCCGCCGAGGGCGGAGGGGGCGTGATCTATCGCCAACAGCGCGTTGGCCGTCGCGGCCGCACGTTCACGGTCTACAAGCTGCGCAGCATGGCGTCCGACGCCGAAAAGGACGGCAAGGCGAAGTGGGCGAGCGCGAACGATTCGCGGATCACCCGGGTTGGCCGCTTGATCAGGCGTTCACGCATCGACGAATTGCCGCAGCTTGTCAATGTGCTCAGGGGCGAGATGAGCTTCGTCGGCCCGCGGCCGGAACGGCCGGAGTTCGTGGCGATGCTGACCGAACAGATCCCGTTCTACGCTGTGCGCCACAGCGTCAAGCCGGGCCTCACCGGCTGGGCGCAGGTGCGGTACGCTTATGGCGCGACGGTCGAGCAGTCGGTACGCAAGCTCGAATACGATCTGTATTACGTGAAGAACCATACGCTCCTGCTCGACATCGTCATCATGCTCGAGACGCTGCGTGTCGTGCTGCTTGGCGAAGGTGCACGGTAGATTCCTCCGCGTTGCTTCCCACTCGACTCACCCCGCCGGCGCCGCGATCATGATTTCCGCCCCGCGCCGCGGGCTCGCTGCGACGCGCATCGTTTCGGCCCCAACCGTCGAATGCGTGACAATCGGCGGTCCGACGTCGGTCATTTTCGAAAGGCTCGGCCGTACGTCATGTTGCTCGGGTACTTCCGGTTTGCGGTGCTGAAGCTGTGACAGACAGCACGTTCGCCGCTGTCGGCGTGTGGAGCTACGGCGTGGCGTTCGCGGGCTACGGCGTGTTCGCCATCCGCGTCGCGCTTGGACTGCGGCGCGGCGCGCGCGCCCGGTTGCTGCTGTTCGCCTTGGTCGCCACGACGTTGTGGGCGGCGCTGTCTCTGCCACTTGCAGTCATGCCCATGCCGGGTACGGCGCTGGTGGCGGGCGGCGGCGATGCGCTGCGCTATGGCGGCTGGTTTGCGTTTCTCTGGCATCTGCTGAGCCGCGATGCTGTTGGCCACCCGATGGCGCGTCGCTCGGGCATGGTGTTCACGGTCGTCGCCGTATTGCTGATCGCGAGCGTGCTGTTCGGCGAAGGATCGGCGGCGGTACGGCTCACGGCCTTGCAGTCGCCACGCCTCGGCATTCTTCTGCATCTCGGACTCGCGGTGTTCGGCCTCACGCTCGTCGAGCAGTTGCTGCGCCGCGTCGAGCCGCATCTGCGTTGGGCGATCAAGCCGCTGGCATTGGCGCTTGCCGGCACGTTCGGCCTCGATCTGCTGTACTTCTCCGACGCGCTGCTGTTCGGTCAGTTCGACGCCGATATCTGGGCGGCACGCGGATTCGCGAACGTAATTCTCATTCCGTTTCTCGCCGTCGCAACGGTGCGCAACACCGGTTGGACGATCGACCTGCATCTTTCGCGCGGCGCCGTATTTCATTCGTCGGCGTTGCTGGTTTCCGGCGCTTTCCTGCTCCTGGTGGCGGGTGCGGGTTACTTCGTTCGCTATCTCGGCGGGAGCTGGGGGCGCGCCCTGCAAATCGAGTTGATGTTCGCGGCGGCGCTCGTCGTCGCGCTCGTTGCGACATCCGGGCGCTTTCGCGCCAGGCTCAAGGTGTTCATAAGCAAGCACTTCTTCTCCTATCGCTACGACTACCGCGAGGAGTGGCTGCGCTTCACGCGTACGCTGTCTGACGACAGCGCGATGCAGAACATCCAGGAGAGGACGATCACGGCGCTCGCGGACCTCGTCGAAAGCCCCGGCGGTGCACTCTGGTTGAAGGATGAATCGCGCGGTTATGTCCCCGCAGCACGCTGGAACATGCCGCCCGTCGACGATGCGCAGCGCTGCGATGACGAGCTCGCGGCGTTCCTGGCGAGAACGGGATGGATCATCAGCATCCCGGAGCTTCGCGTCAATCCGGCGCAATACGCCGGTCTGTCGCTTCCCGGCTGGTGCGAGTCGCTCACCTCTCCGTGGTTGATCGTTCCACTCATGACGGGAGGCGACCTGTTGGGGTTCGTCGTGCTGGCGGCACCCCGGACGATGATCGACGTCGACTGGGAAGTGCGCGACCTCCTGAAGACAGCCAGCCGTCAGGCGGCGAGCTACGTAGGTCAGGTGATGGCCGCCGAGGCGCTGCTCGAGGCGCGCAAGTTCGAAGCGTTCAATCGCATGTCGGCGTTCGTCGTGCACGACCTCAAGAATCTGGTGGCACAGCTTTCGCTCATGCTCAAGAATGCGCAGCGGCATCACAACAATCCCGCGTTCCAGTCCGACATGCTGGAAACCGTGCAGCATGTCGTCGCGCGCATGAACGCGCTCATGCTGCAGTTGCGAAGCGGCGAGCAACCGGTGGAGAACCCGCGCCCGGTCAATATCGGCGCGATCGTCAACGCCGTATGCGCAGCGAAGGCCGATCCGCGCGTGCCGATCGAGATCGTTCCTTCACCGCCCGCGATGGCTATCGGCCACGAGCAACGACTCGAGCAGGTCATCGCGCATCTGGTACAAAATGCGATCGATGCGAGCCCGGCGGGTAGCCCCGTCCGGGTCGCGGTCGAACTCGCGGATCGATTCGTCGCCATAGTCATTGCCGACACCGGCGCCGGGATGACCCGGGAATTCATTCGTGACCGGTTGTTCAAGCCGTTCGCGACGACGAAGCCGTCGGGCATGGGGATCGGCGTTTACGAAAGCATGCAATACGTGAGCACAGTCGGAGGCCAGATCCAGGTCGACAGCGCACCGGGTACCGGCACGCGGGTTCGTGTGCTGCTTCGCGCGCATGAAGATCCACTCCATCGCGCGGGCGACGAGCAGGCGGCCCGGGTGCCGGCGACATGACCGAACCCCGCAAGCCGCTTTTGATCGTCGAGGACGATCCGGCGCTGCAGAAGCAGATGCTTTGGGCGTTCGATCAGTACGAAACCATCGTAGCCAGCGATCGGGCATCGGCCATCGCGCAGATCCGGCGCTTCGAGCCGGCGGTCGTCACGATGGATCTCGGACTACCTCCACGGCCGGACGACCCGGCTGAGGGACTGAAGCTTCTTGCCGAGATCCACGCGCTTGTTCCGCAGACCAAGGTGATCGTGCTGACCGGCCAGGACGATCGCGCCAATGCCCTCCAGGCCATCAGTCTCGGCGCCCACGATTTCTGCACGAAGCCATTCGAGCCCGAGCTTCTCACATGGACCATCGAGCGTGCATTCCGGGTTCACGAGCTGCAGGAGGAGAACGCACGGCTGCAGGCATCGCAGGAAGCGCCCGCGATGTCAGGCATCGTCACGCGCGATCCCGAGATGCTGCGCGTCTGCCGCACGGTGGAGAAGGTCGCGCCGACGTCGGCCACGGTGCTGATCCTCGGCGAATCGGGCACCGGTAAGGAACTGCTCGCGCGGGCGCTCCACACTCTGTCGCCGCGGCGCGGCGAGCGCTTCGTCGCGATCAATTGCGCGGCCATCCCGGAAACGCTGCTCGAAAGCGAACTCTTCGGCTACGAGAAAGGCGCGTTCACGGGCGCCGTCAAGCAGACGCTCGGCAAGTTCGAGACGGCGAGCGGAGGCACGCTGTTCCTCGACGAAATCGGCGACCTGCCCACGCCGCTACAGGGAAAGCTCCTGCGTTTTCTGCAGGAGCGTGTCATCGAGCGCATCGGCGGCCGGCAGGAGATTCCCGTCGATGTCCGCATCGTGTGTGCGACGCACCGCGGCCTGAAGGAACTCATCTCGCACGGGAAGTTTCGCGAAGACCTGTACTATCGGCTTGCCGAGATCGTCGTCGAGATTCCGCCGTTGCGGGCGCGCAGCGGCGACGCCGCGCTGCTCGCGCACGTGTTCGTCCGCAAGTTCGCCGTTGAGAACCGGCGGGGAACTATGACGCTGCAGCCGGACGCCATCGACGCCATCGACGGACACTCGTGGCCGGGCAACGTCAGGGAGCTGGAAAATGTCATCAAGCGCGCCGTCATCATGGCCGACGGGTCCAGCATCGGTGCGGCGGACATCGGCCTGTCGGCGCAAGACGAGAATGACAATGCCCTCAACCTGCGCCAGCTTCGCGAGCGCGCCGAAATGAATGCGGTCCTGCGCGCGCTCGCGCGCGTCAATGGCAACCTCAGCAGGGCCGCCGATCTGCTCGGCGTGAGTCGTCCGACGCTGTACGATCTGATGCACCGCTTCGGCCTGAAGTGACGCTTCGCCATACCGTCCCGGAATTCGACATGACGACTCGGAAGTTTGCTCCCTCTGCCTGGATGACCGCCGCGGCGATCGGATTCGCGGCGCTCGCGTCATGTACGCGTCACGACGCGGCGTCGTATGTGGCATCCGCCGACGCCTACATCGCGAAGGCCGACTACACGGCGGCGATCATCCAGCTCAAGAATGCCTTGCAGCAGGCGCCTGACAGCGCACACGCGCGCCTGCTTCTCGCAAGGGCCCTGCTCGCCACCGGCGATCCGGTGGGCGCAGAAACCGAGGTGCGCAAGGCGATCGACTACCGTGCGTCCGACGACGACACGTATCCGCTGCTCGCGCGCTCGCTAGTCGCGCAGGGAAAGTTCGCCGATCTGTTGCACGAGGTTGGCGCGCGCAAGCTCGGCACGCCTGAGGCGCGCCGTGAGCTCGGCGTGGCGCTTGCCACCGCGCATGCCGGGCAGGGAGATATGCAAAGCGCGCGATCCACGCTCGACGCAGTGCTGAGCGAAGCCCCCGACGACCCGCGCGCACTGCTGCTCGAGGCGCGATTGGCGGCTCAGAGCGGCGACGAGGAAGGCGCGCGCAAGTTC